>Ga0105048_10008066_pt1 | contig 16881 bp, 12 predicted proteins | sample MAT05_FD_78382 | JGI IMG/M metagenome (GOLD analysis project Ga0105048, IMG submission 78382) | Freshwater microbial communities from Lake Fryxell liftoff mats and glacier meltwater in Antarctica - MAT-05 | ecosystem: Environmental > Aquatic > Freshwater > Ice > Liftoff microbial mat | place...
GCTGCACACCGACGGCCTGAACGAGTGCCTGTCGGTGGAGGACACCCTGCGCGTGCTCGACGGCCGCACCATCCACGCGTTCCACATCGAGGGCTGTGGCGGTGGGCATGTGCCCAACGTGTTGAAGTTGGCCGGCGTGGCGAACGTGATCGGCTCGTCCACCAACCCCACGTTGCCGTTCGGGCGCGATGCGCTCGACGAGCACTACGAGATGATCTTCGCGTGTCACGGGCTCAACCATCGTTCGCACAGCGACGGCGAGATGGTGAACGACCGCATCCGCAACGGCACGATGGGGGCCGAGGGCGTGCTCCACGACCTCGGTGTCATCGGCATCACGTCGTCCGACGCGCAGGGCATGGGGCGTGCCGGCGAGACGGTGCGACGCACGTTCCAGCTCGCGGCGAAGATGAAGCAGGACCTCGACGACGGTCCGACGTGGCACGACAACGAGCGCGTGCGCCGATACATAGCCAAGCTCACGATCAACCCGGCGATCGCTCACGGCCTGTCGCACGAGATCGGCTCGATCGAGGTGGGCAAGCTGGCCGACATCGTGCTGTGGCGTCCCGATCACTTCGGGGCCAAGCCGCAGCTCGTGCTCAAGGCCGGGTTCCCTGCGTACGGCGTCACAGGCGACCCCAACGCCACCACCGACTCGTGCGAGCCGCTCGTGCTCGGCCCGCAGTTCGGCTCGTTCGGGGCCACGGCCGCCGACCTGTCGGTGGCGTTCGTCAGTCAGGCCGCCGTCGATGCGGGCGACGACCACATGACCACGCGGCGCACCCGGGTGGCCGTGCGCAACACGCGTGGCATCGGCCCGGCCGACATGATCCACAACGCCCGGCTCGGTCAGGTCGATGTCGACTCGCGCACCGGCTCGGTGACCTTCGAGGGTGAGGTCGTCTATGCCGACCCCGCCGACTCGGTCTCGCTCAGCCGCCTCTACTTCCTCTGAACACACCTCGCAGGAGCCACGCCATGACCACGCCTCGCCTCTCCGGCTTTCACATGCCTGCGGAGTGGACGCCACACACGCGCACCTGGATGGAGTTCCCTCCCGTCAACGAGTGCTTCGCCGAGCACGGTGACGACGAACTCGACCGCCTGCGCGGCGTGTGGGCCTCGGTTGCGAACACCATCGCCCGCTTCGAGCCGGTGTCGATGGTGTGCAACGTCGGCGACGCAGAGATCGCTCGCTCGATGCTCGACGACTCGATCGAACTGCACGAGACCCACATCGACGATGCCTGGGTGCGTGACAGCGGCCCCACCTTCTTGGTGCACTCCGACGGACGCCTCGGTGCCACGCACTGGCGGTTCAACGCGTGGGGCGATCAGGGGTTCTCGCGCTGGGACGACGAGCAGCACGTGGGTGCGTTCATCGCCGGCCTCGCCGGTGCCGAGATGTTCAGCTCATCGATGGTGAACGAGGGCGGTGGCATCCACGTCGATGGCGAGGGCACGGTGATGGTCACCGAGACGGTGCAGCTCGACCCGGGCCGCAACCCCACCCTGAACGCGGAACGGGTCGAGACCGAGCTGCGTTCGTTCCTCGATGTCGACCGAGTGATCTGGCTGCCGCGAGGCCTCACCAAGGACTACGACCGCTTCGGCACCCGTGGGCACGTCGACATCATCGCTGCGTTCCCGCGCCCCGGAGCGGTGCTGGTGCACGTGCAGTCGGCCCCTGATCACCCCGACTTCGCGGTGTCGCAGGCCAACCTCGAGGTGCTGCGCCGGGCGACCGATGCCCGTGGCCGTGCTCTCGAGATCATCGAGGTGCCCGCACCACAGACCACCCACGACGACGGCGGGCTGGTCGACTGGAGCTACATCAACCACTACGTGTGCAACGGAGCGGTGATCCTGTGCTCGTTCGACGATCCCAACGACGCGGTGGTCGCGCGGATCATGGCCGATGCCTACCCGGGCCGGGAGATCGTGTTGCACGACGCCCGGTCGATCTTCGCCTGCGGCGGCGGCATCCACTGCATCACCCAGCAACAGCCCGCCGTCTGACCGTGCGTAAGGTGATCGCTGCGGCGTGGGGTGCGCCGTCGCCGGCGTGAATGCCGGCCCGAAGGGGGATCACACATGGGCGTGCAGCTCACCAAGGACTCGATCGATCTGGGCATCGTGATCCGCGATGCCGACCGGTCGTTGGCGTTCTACCGCGACACACTCGGCTTCGTGGATGCGGGGTCGAACCCGATGCCAGGCGGTGGCGGCACGATGTATCGCCTGATGTGCGGCACCAGTCTCATCAAGCTCGTGCACCCGAACACCGAGCCGCCTGCAGTCGCACCGCCGGGTGGCATCCCGGGTGCATACGGCTACCGGTACTGGACCATCACGGTGTCGAACCTCGCCGAGATCACCGACGCATGCGCTGCGGCCGGCGCCGAGGTGGTCGTGCCGGCTCGAGAGATCCGCCCGGGCATCAGCATCTCGATCGTGGAGGACCCGGACGGCAACTGGGTCGAGTTCCTCCAGGCTGGCTGATCGTGGCCGTCGTTTCCTACAGTCTCCGTCTGCGCCAGCTGGCGGTCAGCCGCGCCGACCGCCCCGCCGTCACCTGCGGCGACGAGTCGGTCACCTACGCCGAGCTCGCCGATCGCATCGACGACCTCGCGTTCGAACTGCGCAGGCTCGGCGTCGACGAGGGTCGGATGGTCACCATCGCCCTGCCCAACTCCGTCGAGTGGTTCGTGGCCTTCGCTGCCGCCTGGCGGTTGGGCGCCACACCACAGCCCGTGTCGGCACGCCTGCCGCAACGAGAAATCGATGCGATCGTCGAACTCGCGGATCCGGCCGCTGTGATCGGGGTGCCCGAGGGCTCGGTGCCGGGCCGACCGTGCCTGCCCATCGGCCACCGCGCCCCGGAGCGTCCTGCCGGCGCCGTGCTCGAGGAGTTCGTGTCGAAGGAGTGGAAGGCGCCCACCTCGGGCGGCTCGACCGGACGACCCAAGCTGATCGTGTCGGGGGACCCTGCTGCGTTCGATCCCGACGTGCCGTCGGCGATCCTGCTCGGCGCCACGGGCCCGATGATCATGCCTGGTCCGCTGTACCACAACGGTCCACTCATCTGGTCGGTACAGGCGTTGCTACATGGCAACGGCGTCGCCGTGCTGCCGCGGTTCGAACCGGAGGCAACCCTGGCTGCGATCGAGCGGCACCGTGGTGAGGTGGCGTACATGGTGCCCACCATGATGAAGCGCATCTGGCGCCTCGCCGACGATGTGCGCCTCCGCTACGACCTCAGCAGCCTGAGGTTCCTGTGGCATCTCGCCGAGCCGTGCCCCGAGTGGCTGAAGCAGGTGTGGATCGACTGGCTCGGGCCCGAGCGGATCGTCGAGCTGTACGGCGGTACCGAAGGCCAGACCGCCACGGTGATCAGTGGCGTGGAGTGGCTGGCGCACCGTGGATCTGTGGGCCGTCCCGTGCCGGGAAGCGTGCAGATCGCCGATGCCGACGGCAATGAGCTGCCGCCGCGCGAGATGGGCGAGGTGTGGCTGCGCAATCTCCGCGACACGCCCACCTACCGCTACGTCGGCGCCGAGCCGCGCACTCGGGACGGCGGCTGGGAGAGCCTCGGAGACATGGGCTGGGTCGACGAGGACGGCTACTTGTACCTCGGTGACCGTGCGGCCGACATGATCCTGTCGGGCGGCGCGAACATCTATCCGGCCGAAGTGGAGTTCGCGATCCAGGAGCACCCGGCCGTGCGTTCGGTGGCCGTCATCGGGCTCCCCGACGACGACAAGGGCAACACCGTGCACGCGATCATCGAGGCTGACGCGAGCGACGTCACCGAGGCCGAGTTGCGCGAGTTCCTCGGCGAGCGACTGGTGGTCTACAAGATCCCGCGCACGTTCGAGTTCGTCCCCGAGGCATTGCGCGACGATGCCGGCAAGGTGCGGCGCTCCGCACTGCGCGCCGCTCGTCTCCAGGCTGACGTCGGCTGACGTCGTCGGGGCGTTGTCGGCGCACCGTTGCTGGGAGACTGACGCGATGTCCGACGAACGCGCCCTCGACGGGTTGACCGCTCAGACGGTCGACCTGCTGCAGACCATGATCCGTAACGCCTGCGTGAACGACGGTACTGCGGCGTCGGGGCAGGAGGTACGCAACAGCGACGTACTGCAGCAGTTCCTCGGCACCACCGGTCTCGACCTGCAGACCTATGAGCCCACGCCCGGCCGTACCACCCTCGTGGCGCGCATCGAGGGCACCGATCGCGACGCGCCGAGCCTGTGCCTGATGGGCCACACCGACGTCGTGCCCGTGAACCGTGAGGGCTGGACTCGCGACCCGTTCGGCGGCGAGCTGGTGAACGCCGAGGTGTGGGGTCGTGGTGCGGTCGACATGCTCAACCTCACGTCGTCGATGGCCGTCGCCTTCCGCCATCTCGCGCTCTCCGGCTTCCGACCGAAGGGCGACCTCGTCTACGTGGCCGTCGCCGACGAGGAGTCGGGCAGCGCTCACGGCATGCAGTGGATGGTCGACCACGAGCGCGATGCGGTGTTCGCCGACTGTGTGCTCACCGAGAACGGTGGCCTGCACTCGGGGCCGAAGGAGCAGCCGTGGATCGGGATCAACGTGGGCGAGAAGGGCGTCGCATGGCGACGCCTACGCGTGCGTGGTACGCCCGGACACGGCTCTACACCGTTCAGGGCGAACAACGCGCTGATGACCGCAGCGGCCGTCATCCAGCGCCTCGGCGACTACCGGCCGGCACCGCGTTTCCACGAACTGTGGCGCACCTGCGTCGACAGCCTCGGCGTCGACGGCGCGACCCGCGCGGCCCTGCTCGATCCGGAACGCATCGACGCGTTCCTCGATGCGCTGCCCGTGCCGGGGCCGGGTGCGTACCTGCACGCATGCACGCACACCACGTTCTCGTGCAACACGATCGAACCCGGCATGCAGGCCGACGGCTCGGCGACGCGCATGAAGACCAACGTGATCCCCGACTGCGTCGACATCGGCGTCGACGTGCGCACCCTGCCGGGCGAGGATGCCGACGACGTCGACGCGCACCTACGCGCTGCGCTCGGTGAGCTCTACGACCGAGTCGAGGTGGAGATCGTGATGAACGACTCCGCGACCATCAGCCGCACCGACACGCCGCTCTGGGATGCGCTCGAACGATCGATCGCCAAGCCGTTCCCCGCCGCCCGGCCGACCCCGCAGCTCCTGGTCGGATTCACCGACTCGCGGTGCTACCGGGCGATGGGGTCGGTGGCCTACGGCGCGGGCCTGTTCAGTCCCGACCTCGACCCGAGCGACTTCGGTCGTCGCTTCCACGGCAACGATGAACGGATCGACGTGGAATCGCTCCGGCTCACGACCAACCTCTGGCTCGACGTCGTCCGCGACTTCCACGGTTGACACCGGTGCGCCGACGACGATCGTGAGCGCGCCGGCGTCGACGGCCGACGGATTCCCTTGTGTCCGGCAGTCGTTCAGGTCACTATCGCACCATGCGTTCGGTGGGCGGGATGGCGATGTTGCTGGCGGTCCTGCTGCCGGGTGCGGCGGGCTCGGGTTGCAGCGCCCAATGTGTCGCGAGCTGCTTCCCGCCGAGCACACGGGTCTCGATCGGGGCTGGGCTGGGTGCTGTGGAGGTCTGTGACTCGGAAGGGATGTGTACCCGTCAAGAATTCGGGCCCGAGATGGCCCAGGTCGTGTCCCGGTCGTTCACCCTCACCACGCCGTTCGACGACGGCTCCACCGAGCTGCTGGTTCGCGGCTTCTCGTCCACTGGCGCTGAGGTCGTCTCGGGAACGGTCACTGCCACGTACGGCGAGGCCGATTGCGGGTGCCCTGGCTTCGCGCTCGTCTACGTCGACGACGAAGGCGTGGGCGCCGTCGGGTGATCCACCGGTGTGGCTCTCGAAGCGTTGGGGACGACGACATGTCCACGCGTTCCCCAACCATTGGTATGGCACCTGACACGAACGATCCTGATGCCACGATGATCGTCGGTCCGGCCGAAAGCGGTGACCGGCTCGAGGTCGGCGTGGTTGCCCTCGCGTTCGCACGCGCATGGCGACGACCCCCCGACTGATCACGACCTCCACAGGCTCTGTACACCATCGAGCATGACGATCGGGGCCAGCTGGGCCTCTCGCCCGGCCCGGTCCCGCACAGATCAGCGTCGTCACCCGTCTGATGCCGAGACGCGCATCGGAGCGTGTCGGGTGCGGCCCTGAAGCGGCGAAGTCGCTGGGCAGCCACTCACCCGCCGGGCTGCGGAGTCCGGTGCCGAGTTCGGAGGGGTGTGACATCGAGGTCGGCCGCAGCGGCTCGGTGTCATCGTTGTTCTCGGTATCGGTCGGCGAAGGCATCGCTAGATCTGATGATTCAAGCGAACGTCTGTTCGATACGAGTGATAATGTCTCGGTTGTTCCTGAACGGCGGAATGGATCGGGCCTTCGGGCCCCTGGGATGACGGCTCTCGGCGGATCGAGGTGTCTCATGGATCTGATGTCGACGGCATCTGCCATCATGTCGATCGACGTCGCCTGCGCGGACCGGTCGGCGACCAGCCAGCGGCTGCGGTTGGTCACGCGTCTGATCCGCATGGCGCAGGCCGAGGAGATCGCCTGCAACATGCGACTCGAGGCACTCGCGGCTGCCGATCCGGCAATCGATCCCGAGCGACTCAACGCCGAGGCAACCGGACGATCGCCGAAGGCCGCTGAGCGTGCCATGAAACGTGCGGCGGCTGCCGTCGCGCTGCCGTGCTTTCGCGGTTGCGTGGCCAGCGGCGAGTTGTCGGCCGAGCACCTCGATGCGTTCGACGTCGCGGTGCGTTCACTCTCCAAGAAGCTCCGGCCACAGCTGCTCGAACTGGAGGCGCAGTTCGCCCGTGAAGGAGGTCGCCTCACGGTGGAGGAGTTCCGTGAGCGGCTTGCGGTCGAGGTACGCCGCATCGAGGGCGACGATGGCGCGAGCCGCCTCCGGCAGCAGCGGCAGCGCACCAGCGCGACGTCGTGGACGGATCGCAACGGGATGTGGTGCATGTTCGGCCGGTTCGATCCCGAGACCGCGCTGGCGCTCGCCGAAGCGTGGCGCCGCCAGACCGAAACCCTGTTCCACGGCGAGCATCCCGCCGAGGCGCCCGACGATCCGCTCCTTCGCCACGGCTTCTTCCGGGCCAAGGCGCTCGCGCGATTGATCCTGGGCAACGGACGCGGGTCGGGCGACCCGGAGTTCATCGTGGTCTGCGACGATCAGACGCTCCGCCACGGACGTCACGCGGCGAGCCGGGTCGAATGCGGGCACGGGCTCGAACTCCCCATCACCTCGTTGCAGGCGATCGCAGGCAGGGCGCGATTCGTGCCCGTGATCCTCGACGCGAACGGGTGCGTGATTGCCGAGGGGCGTGCGGTTCCGAGCCTCGAGCAACTCGTCGAGTCGCTCCGCCATCCCGTCTCGCTGAACCATGGCCGCGGTCGGCGACATGCGTCGCGCGATCAGCGGCGGGCACTCCGGGCGATGTACCGGCGATGCGCCCTCCCGGGCTGCGACCGTCATGTCGGTGACTGCGAGCCCCATCACGTCGACTTCTGGGAGCACGGCGGCAACACCGACCTCGCTCGCCTGATCCCGCTGTGCAAGCACCATCACGACCGGCTGCACGCCGAAGGGTGGGACCTCGAACTCGGTGACGACCGATCGCTGATCGTCCGTCGCCACGGGGAGGTGATCATGAGCACCGGACCACCGTGTGAGCAGTGGGCCTGAACGGCTCGTTCCCACTCGGGTGACCAGTCCTCGTCCACGACGGCAGGACCATCGGCCGCGATGCCGAGCACACGCAGCATCACCGAACGTGTGCAACCGCGGCGTCACCCGCTCCTTGACAACCGAAGAACTGCGGCAGGCGAGGTCCACCGTGCACGAGCACGGATCGGTCGATGCCGGGCTGCGGCGATCTGCGCAGCTTCTGCGCGGCTCCGATCGGCCGAGCGCGGGTCAACACGGGTCAGCATCGCGGGTCAGCACGGGTCAGCACGGTTCAGCGTCGAGGGTCGACACGGGTCAACACGGGTCAGCGCGGCGGGTGCTCGCGAGGCGCCGCACGAGCTCGAGCTGGGCGCCCACCTCGGGGCCGGCCATGGGGCGGTGGGCGCGCACGTGGGCGACCGCCTCGTCGACCGGCCAGCCATCGAGTACCAGGAGGGCAACGGCCGTGGTGCCGGCGCGGCCGATCCCGGCGGCACAGTGGACGACGAGGCCCTCGCCGTTGCGCAGCCGCGCGAGTAGGTGCTCGTAGAACGGTCGCGCCCGGTGGAGGTCAGGGGCGTGCAGATCGTGCACCGGGAACCACACGGCGCGCCCATCGGTGACCAGCCAGTGCACGTAGTGCGGATAGCGGTCGAGGAGCTCGTGGCGTTCGGTCAGGCACACGAGCACATCGGCACCTGTGCGATCGAGGAGTCCGTTCGGATCGGGTGCGGCGACATGCTTGCCGCACAGCCACAGTCGCCCAGGGAGGTCATCGAGCGGGATCTCGTGGATGCCGCCGTCGGTGTTCATCGGGCTCATGGTCGCCCTGCGTTCATGGTCGCCGCACGCCTGCGTTTCGTGCGAGGCGCACGAAACGGTGCACCTCGGCTTCGGCGGCGGACGCACGCCAGATCGCACGGAACTCCCGCTCCAGCGCCAAGCCCGCAACGGGCACGGCTACCAGCGTGCCCGCCCTCAACTCGGGGGCAACGGCGAGTTCGCTCAGCACGCACGCGCCGTCGCCGGCCATGGCGGCCGTCTTCAGCGTGGTGGTCGACGCGAGCACGGCCAATGGGTCGGCGAGTGTGAGGCCCACCCCGCCCAGCGCAGCCTCGAACGCGTCGCGGGTGCCCGAACCCTGTTCGCGTACCAGCAGCGGCGACGAGCCGAGCTCGGCGGGGGTGAGCGGCTTGCGGCGCCGCGCCCACGGGTGATCGGGAGCCACCACCACCGTGAGCGTGTCGCCGCCCACCACGACCGACGACAACCCGGGGAAACGTCGCGGGCTCTCGACGAACCCGAGCCGCACCTCACCGTCGCCGACCGCTCGGGCGACCGCCACCGAGTTGCCCACGCCGAGATCCACCGGGGCGCCACCCGCCGCCCGATGCGCATGCAGCCATGCGGGCAGCACGTACTCGGCCACGGTGAGGCTGGCCATGATCCGCAGCGGGTGCCGCTCCACCGTGGTGCGCAACGCCGCCACCCCTGCTGCCAGGTGATCGATGGCGCCGAGCACCTCGTGCGCCCACTCGGCCACGGCTTGGCCCTCCGTGGTGGGCGCCGACCCGCCTGGCCCTCGTCGCAGCAGTTGAACCCCCAGCCGCCGCTCGAGCTGGCGCAGCCGCTCGGTGGCCGACGGCTGCGACAGATGGTGCTGGCGGGCGGCCGCTGAGATGCTGCCGAAGCGAACGGTGTCGATGAACAGCTCGAGACCGACGAGATCGTGCACGCGTAGCTGCCCCGGCGCCTGCGGTGCCGGTGAGCTGGCGGAGGTCATAGTTGCAGCCTATGACACGCAGGCGATCTCCGGGTTCACCGACATGGACGACGGGTGCACCATGCCGAGGTGATCACCCACGCAACTGCGCACCGCCAAGCGCCGGCTGGGCGCGGGGCACAGGTCGTGCTGGGTCTTGCGTTGGCCGGCGGCGGTGCAGCGCTGGGGATGGCAGTGCACGAGTGGTGGCCGTCGGTGTCGGCGCACGTGGTGGCGGTCATCGTGGGTGTGCTCATCGGCAACCTGCCCTGGCCGCAGGGCGCGCCGCCCGTGGGCCTGCGGATCGCCGGTCGTCACGTGCTGCGCGTGGGCATCGTGGTGCTCGGCCTGCGCCTGTCGCTCGGCGACGTGGTCGACCTGGGCCCCCGCCTGCTGGTCGTCGTGCTCATCGTCGTCACGCTCACGTTCGCGGGCACTCGGTTGCTCGGCCGGGCGCTGGGCTTGTCGCCGGGGTTCTCGTTGCTGGTCGCCACCGGCTACTCCATCTGTGGGGCCTCGGCCATCGCTGCGGCCGAGCCGTTCGCAGATGCGACCGACGAAGAGGTGGCGTATTCCGTTGCGCTCGTCGCGCTCTGCGGTTCGCTCGCCATCGGGGTGCTCCCAGCACTCGGCAACCTGCTCGGCCTGTCGAGCGAGGTGTTCGGGGCGTGGGTGGGCGCTTCGGTGCACGACGTGGGGCAGGTGGTGGCAGCTGCCTCCACTCGCGATACCGCAGCGCTCGAAGCGGCCGTCGTCGTGAAGCTCACCCGGGTGGCGATGCTGGCGCCACTGCTCGCCGTCGTGGCTTTCGAAGCGCGCCGCCGTCATCTCGCGGCCGACCGTGCAGCATCGAACGACATCTCTGACCTCGCCAGCGGGAACCGTCCGGAGCGGCCGCCGGTGTTGCCCTGGTTCGTCGTCGCATTCCTCGTGGCGGCAGCGATCCGCTCCACGGGCGCACTGACCGACGGCCAACTCGGCCTCGCGAAGAGCATCGAGACGTTGCTCATCGGTGCCGGCCTCGTCGGACTGGGCAGCCAGGTGGTGTGGCGCCGGCTGCGCATGCTCGGCGGGCGACCGCTCGTGCTCGGCCTGGCGAGCTGGGTGCTCGTTGCCGCCACCGCGCTCGTCGCCGTGCAGCTCGCCGCCTGACCGGACCGGTTGGTCCGGTCGGTCCGGTTGGTCCGGTTCAGCCGGCCAACCGGTTCAGCCGACCAGCCGGCCGGCCTCGAGACGCAGCACCTGATCCGCCCGGTCGAAGGCCACCGCACGGTGCGATACCGCCAGCACGGTCATCCCGGCGTCGGCCAGGTTGGTCCACAGTTGCAGCTCGGTCTCCACGTCGAGCGCGCTCGACAGATCGTCGAGCACCACCAGCTCCGGAGCATGGACCAGCGCCCGTGCGGTCGCCACTCGCTGACGCTGACCACCTGACAACCGAAGGCCGCGCGGACCGATCATGGTGTCGAGACCGTCGGGCATCTCGTCGATGTCGTCGCGGACAGCAGCCAGCACGAGCGCCCGCTCGAGCATCGACACCTCAGCCGGGCCGAGTGCGACGTTGTCAGCGAGCGAGTCGGAGATCAGCTGCGGCACCTGCGGCAAGAACGCGGCGTTGGGCGGCACGAAGAACGCGGCACGATCATCGATGGTGTCGCCGTTCCAGCGCACCTCGCCGCTCATGTCGAGTCGGTCGCTGCCACCACTGAGCCCCAGCACGGCGCGCAACAGCGTGCTCTTTCCCGACCCGATCTCGCCCGTGACCACCGTGAAGCTGCCTCGCTCGATGGCGAACGACACGTCGTGCACACCGGCCCCACCGGGGTGCACCGCGCGAAGCCCCCGCACCTCCAGCACCTCGAGCGCCACCCGAGCCGGCCGCTCCGACGACGGCCGTTCGCGACGGTCGCCGGCGGCGATCGGTAGATGCCGGGCGCGCACGGTGTTGGTGGCGTCCTGGTCGGCCACGAGGGTGCTCATCCGATGGAAGGCGACGCCGCTCTGCTTGTGGCGGGCCATCATCCGACCGACCATCCGCGGCAGGAAACTCAACCACCCCAGGTAGGCGGTGAACACGGCGAGTTCACCCACGGCGAACTCGCCGGATGCCATCGCTCCCGCGCTGACGAGCAACACCAGACCGAGGCCCACATCAGCGGCGCCCTGGCTGAACGCCCAGACGCTCTCGTCGAGCACCCGGTCGCGGACGGCGGTGTGCCGGCGCGCATCGACCAGGCCGCGCAGTCGGACGAGGGTGGTGTCGACGGCGTCGTTCACCTTCACCGTCGTCGCTGCCGACATCACGTCACCGAGCAACCCGCTCACCGAGGCGGCAGCGCTGCGATCGGCCACCCGGTAGCGCTTGATGCGCGAGTCGAGGGTGCGCGTTGCGAGTGCCACGCCGGCCAGTGGGATCAACAGCACCAGCGCGGCGCGACCGTCGATGCTGCCCAGCACGAACGCAGCACCCACCGTGAACACCACACCGGCGCTGAGATCGACGATGCCGTCGACGAGCAGCGCGACGTCCTCGGTGTCGTCGCGGAGGTGTGTGAGTGCCTCCCCGGACGACGCGACCGGGCGGCCTGCCTGCGAGCCGCCGCTGGCCAGCTGGGCGGCCAGCATGTTGGCGCGCAGCAGGCTCTGGATGTGCATCCAGGCCTGCGTCCAGAACAGCGCAGCGTGATGGATCGTCACCATCCGAGCCGTCTCGAGCACGACGATCGAAGCGGCTGTCGTAGAGACGCGTCGTGTGTTGCCCTCGGAGAGGGCCTCGAAGCCGCTGCCGAGCAGCCAGCCGATCGCGATCGGGAAGGTGAAGAACAGCACGAACAGCGACCAACCCGCCCAGAAGCTACGTCGATGGTGTTGCGACGCCTGCCAGGCGAGCTGCCACACGTTCATGCCGGCACCTCTGCGGAGTGGTCCCGATCGTCGCCGAACTCCTCGTCTGGGGTGTCGTCCGAGTTGGCATCCGAGTCGTCTCCGGACCCGGTCTCGGCGCCCGTCGGCGACTCGTCGAGGGCGAGCGCGAGCAGGCGGTGATAGCGGCTGTCGTGGTCAGCGGCCAACACGCTCCGCTCGCCGTGCTCGACCACGCGACCGTGATCGAGCACGACGATCTCATCGACGTGGCGCAGGGTCGACAGGCGGTGGGCGATGATCAGCGTGGTCCTGCCGTGCATCAGTGCTCGGGTCGCCTCCTCGAGGCGGGCTTCGGTGACCGGGTCGACGCGTGCGGTCGCCTCGTCGAGCACCAGCACGTCGGGCCGACGCAGCCACACTCGTGCGAATGCGAGCAACTGGGCCTCGCCGGCCGACAGCCCGGTACCCCCAGAGCCGAGGGCGCGATGGATCCCGCCCTCTGCGAGTGCACCCAACCCGGCCCGGGTGAGCGCCTCGGCCACGGCATCGTCTGATGGCGTCGGGTCGAACATGGTGACGTTGTCGCGGACGGAACCGGTGAACAGCTCCACCTCCTGCGGTACGAGGGCCACACGCCGGCGGAGCTCGCCCAGCGCGATGTCGGCGATGTCGACGTCGCCGAGGTGAACCGAACCGTGCGTGGCCTCGACGAGCCGGAGCACCAGTCGCGACAGCGTGGTCTTGCCGCTGCCCGTGCGCCCCACCACGCCCACGGCCCGACCCGGAGCGATGACGAGATCGATGTCGCGCAGCACGGGTTGGTCGTCGCCGTAGTCGAAGCACACATGGCGCAGTTCGATCGACAACGGGCCGGCGGCCGGCGACACGGTGCCGGTGTCGACGATCGTCGGGCGTACAGCCATCAGGTCGATGACGCGAACCATCGCTCCGTTGGCCTTCTGGACAGTCTCCAGTTGGTCGACCACGTCCTCCAGCGGGCGCGACAGCAGGAGCACGTACTGGAACAGCAGGAAGGCGGTACCCACGCTGATCACGTCGCTCGCCACGAGCGCCGTACCGGCCACCAGCGACACCACCGAACCGCCGGCAACGGCCCCCTGCACCATCCACCACATCCGCAGGAATGCCCGTTCACGTCGTACCGAACTCGCCATCGCGTCGGTGCTCTCCTCCACGAATCGCCACATCGCGTGCGTCGACGCGCCGTTCGCCCGAAGGTCCTCGGCGGCCGTCAGCCGCTCCTCGATCCCGCCGTACAGACGCGCGTAGGCGCCCATCTCGTCCGACGACTCGCCCACTGCTCGATGTCGACCGCGCACCACGGCCCACAACGACACCATCACGTAACCGAGTGCGCCGGCCGCCAGACGCCAGTCGACGACGGCGAGCACGATGATCATCCCGATCACCACGAACGCAGCGCCCACGAAGCGGGGGACGACCCGGCCGAGGAAGTCCGACACCGAGGTGACGTCGCCGTCGACGCGCTGGATCAGCTCGCCGGGTGTGTGGGTGCGATGGAACTCGTGGTCGAGGCCGAGCACGTGGCGGGTGAGATCGAGACGGAGCTCGTTCACGGTGCGCCACGCAGTGATCGTGGCGAACCACGTGACCACCACGTTGATCACCTGGGCGGCCAGTGCGATGCCCAGGAACACCAGGGCGAGCTGCACGAGTTGACCGCGGGTGGCTCCGGCGGCGGCATCGTCGACGATGCGTCGCACCACCAATGGCCCAGCGAGTGCGAGCGACGAGCTGACGGCGAGGAGCACGCCGAGACCGGCCCAACGGCGAGCGTCGGGCCGCAGCAGTGCGCCGAGGGCGCGCCAGCGTGAGGTGCTCGGTGCGGTCACCGGGTCAGTCTCGTCCTGCGACCGGCCAGCCGTCGTGCGAGTTTCCGTTCAGCGGCGGGCGAAGGCGGCGCTGACGACACGTCTGGCGAGCAGCTCGACCGGCTCGTTGGCCTCGTCCGCAGTGGTGTCACCGTCGCCGCTGGCCGGTGCCAGATCGATCCACGTCGTCGAACGGCCGCCAGCCTGCACGACGGCCGATCCGTCGTTGGAGAGCGCCAGGACCGGGTCGTCGGTGCGGCGATCGACATCGAGCCCTGCCACGACGTCGTCACCCGAACCGCTCGGCGCGAAGGCCACGCGGCAGCCGTCGTCGCTGTCACCGAGCAGCACGCCCTCGCCGAAGGCCGTGACGATCACCCCGGTGGTGCTGTCGAACAGGGTGTACGGCCCGTCGGCCTGGCCCACCGACACGCACCGGTGGGCGCCCGTGGGATCGAGGAAGGGGAGCTGCCGGGTGGGCACGTCGACCGACCGCACCAGGACGCCGGTGGCGTCGACGAACGCGACGAAGCGTTCGCCGAACAACGCCATCCGAGTTCGATCGCCGAGGGCGAGCCCCCCGTCGACGATGTCGGTGTCGACGACGGGATCGGAGCCGGGCGGCACGGGCAGCAGCGGCGCCAACTGCGTCACCTCGTCGACGGTCTCCTCCTCGAAGTCGACGGTCGACACCACCCCGTCGGCTGTCACCATCAGCGCAGTGGTGGCGTCGACGAGCATCACGGCGCGCACGGGTGCCGTCTCGACGGTGCCGACCCGTTCACCAGCGGCCTCGGAGAGGTCGAGCAGCACGGTGTCGCCGCGGTTGGTGATGGTGAGTGCGCGGTCGAAGGCGAGATCGACGAGCGAGCCGGGCAGCGATGCGCCCGTCCCCTCGGCGACGTCGACCACGACGGTCTCGGAGTTGCGCAGCTCGTTGAACGCCACGTACGTGCCGGCATCGTCGACCCGTGCCGAGGCGGGGTCGACGAGCGGGTTGTCGCCGTCGGCCAGGTCGGCCAGATCGAGCGTGCGGCCATCGGCGGTGATCACCAGCTCGAGACCCGAGCCGGTGGCGTCGGATGCGAGCAGCAACGACGAATGCCCGAGCCGCCGCACCTCGTCGAACGACACGTCGAGCCGGGCGATGCTGGCATCGTCGAGGTCGAGCAGGCCGAGCCCGTCTTCGGCAGGCGATCCGTCGAGCCCGAGCACCACGGTGCCAGGAAGGCCTACGTCGATCACCCCGATCAAATCGGTCTCGGCGGACGCGATCTCGTCACCGGAGCGGTCGTGCACGGTCACGGTGCCACCGGGCTGTTGGACGACCACGACGTCCCAGCTGTCGACCGCGTCGTCGCCGTCGCCGGTGCCGTCGCCATCCCTGCCGAACACCAGATACATCCCAGCGCCGAGCATCGCGACGGCCACGACGCCCACGACCGCCACCATCGCGCGACGCCGCCGGTAGTTGGGCGCGCGGTCATCGTCGTAGGGCAGGTCGTCCTTCGACGGCGGTGGCCAGGCGTCGTCCATTGCGTCTCACGTTACGCGGCCGCCACGCTCGATCAGCGGGATCTGTGCCGGACCGGCACATGACCCGCATCTGATCCGTACATGATCGGCGTCGCCCCGGCTCGCGACCGGCTACCGGTAGCTGCTCCACGATCTGCCTCGCTCCGCCCCAACGACCGTGCTCGACGTGGTGCTCGTCGCCGTTTCGTCTCGCCGGTGCGTCGGGCCGGCGCGTCGGGCCGGCGCGTTGTCGCGGCGCGCAGTACGGTGAGCGTTCTGCACACCGGCCGTGGGGCGGCCGGGTGGGGGAGGACCAGGGGGAACTCATGCGACCGGTGCATGTTGCCGTGCTCGGCGGTGGATCGTGGGGGACGACGGTGGCGTCGTTGGCGGCCGCCAACGCGAGCGCCGTGCTGTGGGCGCGCGACGCAGCCACCGTTTCCGAGGTGAACGAACGGCATCGCAACAGTCGGTACCTGCCGGATCTCGATCTCCATCCGGCACTCCGGGCCACCACCTCGCTGGAGGAGGCCGTGTTCGATGCCGACGTGATCGTCATCGGCGTGCCGTCGCAGGCGGTGCGCGACACGCTCACGACGATCGCGCCGCTGATCCGTCACTGGGTACCGATCGTGAGTCTCACGAAGGGTCTCGAGCAGGGCACACGGTTGCGGATGACCGAGGTGATCGAACAGGAACTGGCCGGTCACCCGGCCGGCGTGCTCGCCGGCCCCAACCTCGCCCGTGAGGTCGTGGCCGGCTACGCCGCTGCGGCCGTGATCGCGATGCCCGATGCACACCTCGCCACGAGCCTGCAGCGGCTGTTCACCCACCGCCGATTCCGGGTGTACACCAACCCCGACGTCACCGGCTGCGAGCTGGGTGGGGCGTTGAAGAACGTGGTGGCGATCGCCGCCGGGATGGCCGAGGGTCTCGGCGTGGGCGACAACACCAAGGCGATGGTGTTCACTCGCGGTCTGGCAGAGATCACCCGACTGGGGGTTGCCATGGGCGGCGACCCACGGACGTTCCCTGGCCTCACCGGGTTGGGAGACCTCATGGCCACGTGCTCGAGTCCGCTCAGCCGTAACCGCACCGTCGGCGTCGAACTGGCCAAGGGGCGCACGATCGACGAGATCACCTCGAGCA
>Ga0105048_10008067_pt1 | contig 16880 bp, 15 predicted proteins | sample MAT05_FD_78382 | JGI IMG/M metagenome (GOLD analysis project Ga0105048, IMG submission 78382) | Freshwater microbial communities from Lake Fryxell liftoff mats and glacier meltwater in Antarctica - MAT-05 | ecosystem: Environmental > Aquatic > Freshwater > Ice > Liftoff microbial mat | place...
ATGAAGAAAATAGAGGATAAACCCGTTGTATTTATACAAACTCTTCTGGAACGTCTTTGCTCTTTTATGATTATCGTGGAGTTTTGTTTTCAAAAGTTCGGCCAGGGTTTGTTCGAGTTCAATACGTTGTATATTTTCACACCTGTATTGCTGTTCACTCATCTGCTTTTTTAAGGTAATCGCTTTGATAAAGGTCATATATGTAATTACAATCTCGAAGCAAATGTGCGATGCAGAGTTGGTGATTGTCAGCATTACACTGAAAGTGGCTCGCCCAACTGTCATGCTGTAATACCGTGTTAGGCAAACCATTGGCAAAAGTATTTTCGATGGTTTTAAAACCACGGTTGTCAGAGTTAACAATATAGGTCAATTCACTGTTTTGCCATGTCCAGAACCAATGCTTTTCACCGTTTACTTTCGCTCCGGTTTCATCCGCTCCAAGAAAAACTAACCGTTCAACCCGTTTTTTTATTTTTTTATAAAATGGTAATGCCTTTTTGGTAAAACGTTGTAATATACTGTATATGCTCTCATCGCTGATTGGTAAGCTCATCACATCACTCAAAAATTCTTTCATTCTTTTAAAGGGAACGTCCTCGCATTCAAATAACCAATCAATGCTTCTGTATTACTGCCGTATTGAACTCTTGCTTTTACCGATTCAGGAAACGGACTTTGGGTGCTGTATACGCAGATACACCTTTTGCTAAAAACCTGATGTTCGGTACATTCTAATTGTATTGGAGGAATATCAAAAACTTGACGCTTTTCAACCAACAATTCTACAGCACCACTTAAGCCTTTGCCACAGTAGGTGCAAAAATTAGGGCTATGTTTGATAAACTTATCAATCTGTGATGAAAATTCAAGCATTTTGCCTTCGTGCTCAAATTGGCCTCCAGATTTTTTTCCAGATTTTTCCCGAAGACTTTGGTTTCACAAAGGACGGTTTTCATCTTTAGAAGATGGTAGATGACTGTTATTACTGTTTTTGCCGTGCCTATAATACCACAACTCTTGCTCCTATCTCAAAACTGTGTACTGTAGTACTGAAATCGTTTTGAGCAAGAATTCATAATCCTTTTTTAAGATTGTTACCGTTTCTTCGATAAGCAAAGAAAAGCTATCTCCTATTTATACCTTACTGATGAAACCTGAATCTAATCAATCAACTCTTTTTAAGTGTAGCTTTTTGTATACCTGAGTAGTTGCAATAAAATAAGAATTTCAACCAATAATAACGAGGTAGAAAATGAAAGAATTATTCAGTTATTAGAAGAAAGAGGTAGGAAAAAAACAGAGCAAGTTTATGAATATAAAGAAAGGATAGAAAACTGGAAGGCAAAATATTACAGAATGAAAGCCCGCCAAGAAAATAAAGAGGCAAAATACAATGACTTCGCGCCTAATTTTTTTAAGAAATGTGATGTAAAATTAAGCCTTTTAAATAAGGACAAGTAGCATAATAGTATGGGGGCAATGAAAAACTCCACTCAGTAATCAATTTTTTCAAAACAGATTTTATACTTTTATTGGTTTAACTAATAATAGGATGATTTCTCTTTTTAAATAATTAAGTAAAATTTTCAAGTCCTCTTACTATTTAAACCCAAAATCTGCATAAAAAATTTGGATTCGATTAAGTAATTGTAATACAATTTTATTCTAAAATTGAAACGATTTCTATGTATAGATTAAACCCAAATAATATGTAATCAAACAAATTTAGAAATCTTGCTTTTTTTGCTTCCCATGAACTCCTGACGCTAAATCAATCAAGTCAGTACCCTTCTTCATAACCTATACTAAAAACTTTAAGTAAACCAACCCAAAAACAGTCTCTTGTGAGCATAGCCTTAAAAGTTAAGTCTTAAAATTATCCTAATTATACATAGCTTATAAACGCTTCGAAGTATATTTGCACCACATTATGTTGAGAACAAATACCTGCGGCGAACTCCGCATTTCAGATAACGGAAAAACAGTAATACTTTGTGGTTGGCTACATAAATCTCGCGATATTGGAAGCATTGGTTTTATTGATTTACGCGACCGTTATGGCATTACGCAACTTTCGTTTGATCAAAATCGAGACTTGGCTATTTTTGAAAAAGCCAGAGGATTGGGTCGTGAATTTGTTTTACAAGTTACCGGAGTAGTTGCCGAACGCAGTGCTAAGAATGCTAAAATGCAAACCGGCGATATAGAAGTTCAAGTTCAAGAAATTACGATTCTTAACGAATCAAAAATACCACCGTTTACTATAGAAGAAGAAACGGATGGCGGTGATGAATTGCGCATGAAATTTCGTTATTTGGATTTGAGACGAGATATTGTTCGCAAGAACCTCGAATTGCGTCATCAAGTTTCGAAGTTTACGAGAAGGTTTTTAGATGAACAAAATTTTATTGAAGTAGAAACCCCGGTTCTTATAAAATCGACGCCCGAAGGAGCTCGCGATTTTATTGTTCCATCGCGCCTAAACGAAGGCGAATGGTATGCCTTGCCTCAAAGTCCGCAAACCTTTAAACAACTTTTAATGGTAAGTGGCTTTGATCGCTATTACCAAATTGTAAAATGTTTCAGGGATGAAGACTTAAGAGCCGATAGACAACCTGAGTTTACCCAGATTGATTGTGAAATGAGTTTCATTGAGCAAGAAGATATTTTAAACCTTTTTGAGGACTTTATTCGATACATTTTTAAGGAAATAAAAGGAATAGACCTACCAAGTTTGCCCCGAATGAGTTACGATGATGCCATGCGAATTTATGGTTGCGACAAGCCGGATACACGTTTCGACATGCCATTTGTTTATCTTGATGAATATGCTCGAGGCAAAGGATTTGGAATTTTCGATTCAGCCGAAACCATTATTGCGATAAATGTAAAGGGCGCTGCTATTTACACGCGTAAGCAAATAGATGAATTAACGGATTTTGTTAAAAAACCACAAATTGGTGCTAAAGGAATGATTTACTGTAGGGTTGAAGAAGGCGGCACTTTTAAATCATCTGTAGATAAATTTTACGATCAAGATGCCCTTAAAATTTGGGCAAATACTTGCAAAGCCCAATCAGGTGATTTGATACTTGTGCTTAGTGGTGATTTAAACAGTACCCGAAAGCAAATGAATGAATTACGACTTGAAATGGGTAAACAACTTGGACTAAGACAAGCTGATAATTACCAAGCACTTTGGGTAACCGATTTTCCATTGCTTGAATACGATGATGATAGTAAACGTTGGCATGCAATGCACCATCCATTTACATCACCTAAGCCCGAGGATATTGGCTTAATGCAAACCGATCCCGGAAGCATTAGAGCCAATGCTTATGATTTGGTAATAAATGGCGTGGAAATTGGAGGTGGAAGTATCCGAATTTTTAATCGTGACTTGCAAAAACAAATGTTCAATTTGTTGGGTTTTAGCGATGAACAGGCAAAAAATCAGTTTGGCTTTTTAATGAACGCCTTTGAATACGGAGCGCCTCCACATGGCGGTCTTGCTTTTGGTTTCGACAGACTTTGTTCGCTTTTAGGCGGCTCAGAAACCATTCGCGATTTTATAGCCTTTCCAAAGAATAATACAGGACGAGATGTTATGATAGATGCACCTTCGTTAATAAGTGATGAGCAAAAGAAGGAACTTGGATTGAAATTTTAGGGCTTTCGGTGATTTTTCTTTAAAGCATGATCCACCAAACCGGTAAAAAGCACAGAAAAAATGTGTGCATTTAATTGATTGCTTCTCCAATAGTAGGCATATTTGAATTTTATATCGTTAAATACAGCACCTCTACCTATATTTTTTAATGCTAGATACCGCATCGCTAAAGCAAACTGATACGTTTTCATGCTCGATAAGTCATAGTCTGAAGTGTAAAATATTTCTTGACTTATGTGCATTCCATAAGGCTTAAAATATTTCGATCCTTTTTGAAAATCAATACGAAATGATGGAGACAATGTAAGGACAGGGTTGAGTTTAAAACTACTTTCATTTTCCAAGGCCAAACCTTTTAATCCAAAATCATCCATGTATAAATCTACTCGGTTTTTGAGTATGGTAATTCCACCTACAAAAGAGTTTAGTTTAATACCCAACAAGACTTTTTGACGTAGCTGGGGTAAGTTTTCTATCCCTAAATTACTATCCTTAAAGTAAATTCGATGAAAGGGGGTGGAGAGCAATCCTTTTTGTAAAGTAAATTCAGGATAAATGCCCAGCACATTTCGTTTATTAAGAACTTGTTGAAACCCGAGTTTTAAGGAGAAAGAGTTTCGTTTATACGTTTTAAACCAAGTTTGATATCTAAGTTCAGAGGGATAAATTAACCGCACTGGGCGATGATAATTTTCATTTAATCGCCCCCAACGCAAATCGTCAAAATTCATTTGGAAATCGCAATTAAGTACCTGCATTTTATTTTTGCTCGTATAGGTTGCTCCTAAATTTACAGGCAACGAAAGATAATCGGATTCAATAGAAATACCCGTTCCGGCTCTAATTGCAATACGTTTTTTAGTGAACTCATGAGCATATCCAAGATTTATATAAGATCGCATATCAAGTTTTGATGCCGAGGAAACAATAAAATCAATGTTATCGGTTGAAGCAGACGAAATTATATCTGCTCCGCCTTTGAAGCTTATAGAATTATTTTTTTTGGTTCTAACGATTTTGATTGATGGAGCGTAAACTGTTAATTTTTCGGTACCAATTCCTCCTGTAACCGCGGAGTTATTTCCATCCTGAGAATAGTGATTGTAAAAGATATCTATTTCCGTTTTATCAATAATTTTCTTCTTAAAAACAGTATCGGCCTTTTGGGCCCTCAAAAACATGGATGAAACTAGAATTGAGCCTGCGAATAAAAAATTTCTCTTCATCGGTTCATATCAGTTAGTTGCAACCACATCCCCCGCTTGATTTGGCGCTGCCAGCAGGAATTGAACCTTCACGTATAGAATGCACATAATTGTCATAATTATCCATTTCATCGCTGCCCAATTGCATTTCCGGATCGTTGATAAAAATTCGCTCATGTGGCTTAACTACCTTACAAGATGCTAACAACACAATGAATAAAAGAATTAGATACAATTTAACTTTCATGTTTCATTTCTATCTTCTTTGAATAATGACAGGTTAAATGCTCATCAACTAAAATGCAATGGGTATCTTGCAATTGATTTATGAAATGCAAACCTACTTCGGCACCCATAACATAAACTGCTGTTGCAAGTGCATCGCACAATTCCGCCGTTTGGCTCATTACTGTTACACTCTTTATACTTTGAACAGGTAAGCCAGTAATTGGATTGATATTGTGAGAAAAACGCTTTCCTTGGTGCATAAAGAATTGCTCATAATCACCTGAAGTAGCCACAGATGCATCCTCAACCGGAATATAAAGCAACATAGACTCCTTTTTGTCCGGATTGGCAATACCAATTTTCCAAGGCGAGTCATCTGCTTTATGACCAATAACAGTTAAATCGCCGCTAGCACTAATAACGCCTGAAGTGAGGTTGTTCCTTAACCACAGTTTTTTAACGCAATCGGCAGCATAGCCTTTTCCAATTGCTGCAAAACTAATTCGCATATTTTCTTTAGTCAAAAACACCTCCTTCTTTTCCCTGTTAAGATGAATATTTTTATAACCTACTAATTTGAGTGCGCTGCTTATTTCAGACTTATTTGGAAAACGGAATTCGATGTTTTTAAATTGATATAACTTCTTTAAAGGCCCCATCGAAATATCAAAAGCACCTTGGGTTAAGGCAGAAACAGCCATACAGCGTTCTATTAGCCAAAACACTTCATCACTTACAATTACCGGCGCAATTCCAGCATTTCGATTAATTAAAGAAGTGGCAGTTTCAGGTAAAAATTCAGAAAGAAGCTTTTCGATACGTTCAATTTCATCGAGCCCAATTTTTAAATACTTATTTGCTTCTTCAGCACTTGCACTGCAAACAATCAACTCAAAAACCGAACCCATTAGTTTTCGAGTAATGCGATAATCATTCATGCAATAATTTTAACTGGTTAAGAATTAAATCGCAAAACAATGGAACACTTTCGTTTTGGTAATAAAAGGATTTATACTGTTTATGAAAACTTGAATAAATGACAAAAGATGGAAAGGTTCCATCAAATCCAAATTTTTCAGAAATTCGTCTGTTGTATTCAATGGTTTCTGATGATTGCTTGGTGCGTTGCGGAAAATCTATAATCTCAATTTGAATTTTGTTCTCTGATATCTTTGAAATAAATAAAGTGTCCATCAAGACTTTTTTCTTAAATCGAATACAATTGCTACACCAATCCGAACCACTAAATACGTAAAGAATAGTTTTAGTTTTGCTCGAATCCAAAATTCTCTCCAAGTTCAAATTCGCATTCTTCTCCTTGGCCAATAGGCTTTGAAATGATAACAAAATTAGAATTACTAGGAGATTTTTCATGACAACTAAACTTTGGTATTTTGTTGAACAATTTTAAAGAAATATTTTGAGAATACTTTAACAATTTCCAAAGTCTACCCGATTTTTTCTAAAATGAATTTCGGGCTTAAATTCTCGAACAAACAATTTTAATTTTTGTTCCAATAGTTAAGCAACTAATATTATCAGTGCAATGTTATTGCAACATGCCCCACAATTTGTCCTTAAGTGATAAAATATTAAACCCTGTTGCTGATGAAATATAAATACATTCTTCACCGGCCGGTAAATCAGAATTCAACAATTCCATCAGTTCGTCATCTATTAAATCTGTTTTAGTAATGGCAACTAAGCGCTTTTTAAACAGTAATTCATGGTTGTGTTTTTCCAATTCATTCAACAAAATATTGAATTCGCGGGTGATATTTCCTGCTTCAGCCGGAATCATAAACAGGAGAACAGAGTTACGCTCAATATGTCTTAAGAAACGAGCGCCTAAACCCTTGCCTTCCGAAGCACCTTCTATGATACCGGGAATATCAGCAACTATGAACGATTTATAATCACGATACTTAACAATCCCTAAATTTGGCACCAAAGTAGTAAACGGATAGTTAGCAATTTCAGGTTTTGCGGCAGAAATTACCGATAACAAGGTGCTTTTACCGGCATTTGGAAATCCAACTAGGCCAACATCTGCCAGAACTTTAAGTTCAAGAATCATCCAACCTTCTCTACCGTCTTCTCCTGGCTGAGCATAATGTGGTGTTTGTTTAGTTGGTGACTTAAAATGCCAATTGCCTAAACCACCTTTACCTCCGGCTAACAATACTTGTTGTTGACCGTCCTCTGTAATTTCAAAAAGAAAATCACCGGTTTCGGCATCTCTTGCTACTGTACCTAGCGGTACATCTATAAATTCATTTTTTCCTTGGGAACCTGTTTTATTAGAACCTTCGCCTCTATTTCCGTCTTCACAATGAATATGCTTTTTGTATTTTAAATGGAGTAACGTCCACATTTGCGCATTTCCCCGAAGAATTGCTGAGCCTCCGTTACCTCCATCACCGCCGTCTGGGCCGCCCATAGCTGTTAGTTTATCTCTATGAAAATGCATACATCCTGCACCTCCTTTTCCCGAGCGGAAAAAGATTTTTACATAGTCAACAAAGTTAGAATCAGCCAATTTATTTTATATTTTGTGAGATTAATTTATTTGAAATCCTTAACTTATTTAAGCCCGTGGCCGTGTTTTAGGATTTTAATTTCGGCAAAAAAGTTCTTATTCTTTCTTACCAACGACTTATGAATTACATTTAAACTTCTAATGCGATTTAGGTTAATCTAAAAGTTTGCAAATGTCTTTAAATACTTCGTCAATATTATTCATACCATTTATACCCGCATACTTATTTTGCGCTTCATAATAGTCTTTCAAAGGAAGTGTTTCGGCATTATACACTTTAAAGCGGTTTCGTATAGTTGCTTCATCCAAATCATCTGCTCGTCCTGAGGTTTCTCCACGAAGTAAAATGCGTTTGGTTAATTCATTTTCGTCAACTTCCAGCGCTATCATATTTTGAATTGGATTGCCGCTTTCTGACAGAATTTTGTCGAGTGCAATTCCCTGAGCTACCGTTCTAGGAAATCCATCAAAAATAAATCCTTTACTATCAGAACCATCGTTAATCTTATTGGCAACCATACCAATCACAACCTCATCAGGCACCAATTCGCCCTTTTCAATAAAATTATTTGCTTTTTTTCCTAATACTGTTCCAGCCTTTCTTTCAGCTCGTAAGATATCACCTGTTGAAAGATGTGTAAGACCATATTTCTCAATCAGTTTTTCGGATTGAGTGCCCTTACCTGCTCCCGGAGGTCCAAATAAAACTATGTTTTTCATTGTAATTCTCGATTAATATTTGTTATGACAAACTTGTTTTAATAAAATTTAAAAGCGGTGTGCAATTGAAGTATTAAAGAATAATTTATGTTTTCTAACTAACCTTAAACGGATGTTATTTAGCAAAAGCAACAGCTCTTCGTTCACGAATAACAGTAACTTTTATTTGCCCTGGATAAATCATTTCCTTCATTATTTTTTGTGAAATATCAAACGATAATAAGTCTGCTTGCTTATCGTCGAGAATATCACTGTTTACAATAACACGCAGTTCGCGGCCTGCTTGAATTGCAAATGCCTTATCAACCCCATCAAAACCAACAGCCAGTTTTTCTAAATCTACAAGTCGTTTGATGTAAGCTTCACTGTCTTCGCGACGAGCACCCGGTCTTGAACCAGAAATAGCATCACAAGCTTGGATAATTGGAGAAATTAAATTCGTCATTTCAATTTCATCGTGGTGAGCTCCAATCGCATTAACAACATCTGGATGTTCGCCGTATTTCTCGGCTAATTTCATACCTAACAAAGCGTGAGGTGTTTCAGGATCATCGTCTGGTACTTTACCTATATCGTGTAATAAGCCGGCTCGTTTTGCCATCTTCGCATTTAAGCCAAATTCGGTAGCCATTATAGCACACATGTTGGCTACTTCGCGACTGTGTTTTAATAAGTTTTGACCATAAGAAGAACGGTAACGCATTCTTCCAACCATTCGAATTAATTCTGGGTGCAAGCCATTTATTCCTAAATCTACAACTGTTTTCTGACCAATTTCAATAATCTCTTGTTCAACATCGTTTTTAGTTTTTTCAACTACTTCCTCGATTCGAGCAGGGTGAATTCTTCCATCAGATACCAATCGGTGCAGTGATAAACGGGCTACTTCACGACGAATTGGATCAAAACCTGAAAGAATAATTGCTTCCGGTGTATCGTCAACAATAATTTCAATTCCCGTAGCGGCTTCCAAAGCACGTATGTTTCTGCCTTCACGACCAATGATACGGCCTTTAACTTCATCGTTATCAATGTGAAATACAGTTACCGTGTTTTCTATTGCTTGTTCGGCGGCGGTACGTTGAATCGTTTGTAAAACCATTCGCTTGGCATCGCGAGTGGCGGTAAGTTTTGCTTCATCAACAATGTATTTCATTTGTGACAAAGCCTGATTTTGAGCTTCGGCTTTAAGAGCTTCTACCAATTCGTTTTTGGCAGCTTCTGCAGAAAGTCCTGCAATTTTCTCGAGTTGCTGCACCTGGCTAGCATGCAACTTTTCAGCTTCTTGCTTCTTAACTTTGGCAACCTCCATGTGAACAGCCAATTCTTCCTTTAAAGTTTCGGCTTCTTTCTGCCGTTTTTCTAAATTATTAATCTTGTCAGTTAAACTTTGTTCCTTACCTCTTAATCTGTTTTCGGCATCAGACAATTCGCGATTGCGGGTATTAACCTTTTCATCGTGTTGATTTTTTAGTTCAAAAAACTTCTCTTTAGCTTCAAGTTCTTTGGCTTTTAAAATACTTTGAGCTTTCTGTGTGGCATCATTTACAACGCTATCTGCTTTTGTTTCGTTTCGTTTATTGATAAAATATATCGCCGAAATCGTACCGATAGCTAATCCTGCAACAATACCTAATACTAATGATAGTGCATCCATCTTTGGTTTTGGTTTTTAATTGGTTAAAATGTGATGAAACTTCAAGAATTAATTTCCTTGTCAAGATACTTGTCCAGTTCAATAAGTATTTGCTCCAATTCTGCCGACAATGTTTGGTCTTTTGATGAGGCGTTCAGATTTTCTGAAGCAAACTCAAGTGCCGACATTGCTATTGCGTCTTGTTTATCTTGTACCGAGAAATTCTCGGCATAAAACTTTGAACGGTCATTTACTAGTTTTGCCGCTTTTCTTACATTTTCCTCTTCGTCCGATGTAATTTTAAGCGGGTATTGCCTGTCTCCTATTAATACCTTGATGGATATTTCCTGCTGTTCCACCTGTTAATTATCTAATTTTTTTAGTCATTTAACAACGACATACTTTTTTCAATTTCTCGGATAAATTCGTTAATTTTCAGTTTCAAAACTCTTTTATCGTCTTTATCCATTGAAATTGAGTTTGCAATTTTAAGCATTTTATTTTTCTCTTCTAAATCCTTTATTGCCTCTCTTTGCAAATTGAGCAGTTGCTCTAGTTCGGTAATTTTATGATTTAATAAGTGATTTTCATTTGTTAACCCCTTGCTTCTTTGTACAATTTGTTCTGTTTTAGCTTTTATATTTTCGATTATGAATTTAATATCGGCCATTTTTCATTACTTTCTGATTACTGCATTCAGTTGGTTTTCAAATGTAGCAATAAGTTTCTGCATAATTACATCTATTTGCTTATCGGTCATGGTTTTCTCAGAATCGTATAATACCAAATTAATTGTGTACGACTTTTTGCCTTCTTCTAAAGGTTTGCCTGAAAACACATCGGCTAATTGCATTCTTCTCAGGTATTTGCCGGTTGTTTTAATAACGATTTGTTCTATTTCATTGTAAATTAAGTTGCTATCTACAATTAAATTAATGGATCGATTCACCTCTGGAAACACTGGTATTTCCTCTAGTTTAAAAACATTCTTAATTTGAGTTGTAAATAGTTGGTCAACGTTTATTTCTGCATACCAAACCGTATCTTTAATATCAAATTTCTTTAACAAATCTGTATCTACTTGCGTAATACTAATGTTTTTCAATTTTTTAACCCCTATAACCGACAAGGTGTTTTCGACCATTGTTTTCAAATAAAAATAATCCATAGCCTGAGGTTTATTTAACCAATTGGGTTCTTCTTTGTCACCGGTTATAACTATACCAAGCTTCTCGAATTCCTTATAAACAGAATCACTTTTTAAATAGACTCTTCCAAACTCATAAAATTTCAAATTATGAGCTTTACGGTTTTTATTATAGGCAACAGCCTCTAGCATGGAATGCAGAATTTCAGGACGCATAATGGCAAGTTCATTGCTCAAAGGATTAAGCAACTTGATGCTCTTCGAAACCATTTCTTCACCGAAGTAAGACTCTCGACTTAGCGAATTTGTCATTATTTCATTAAATCCTTGCGATGAAAGATAATTACAAATTATTTGTTTTAACGCATTTTTATCCGGTTTTGGTTGAACAACGGCCGCACTATGCATAACAGAGGGAAATGGAATTTGATTGAAACCATATATCCTTAAAATATCTTCAATAACATCAATATCACGTGTTACATCGGTTCTGTATTTGGGAACCCTTATTTCTAATCCTTCTTTTGTTTCCGAATCAATTACGATATCGAGATTATTTAAAATCGTTTTTAGGACATTGGTATCTATTTCGGTACCTATAACCGTTCTTAACTTTTTGAATGAAAAATAAAAACGTGGTTCTTCAATAGGTTTAGGTAAAACATCAACCACACCAGAAATTGTGTTTCCTCCTGCTATTTCCAAAACAAGAGATGCGGCCTTCATCAAAGCAACATTGGTATTGTGTGGATTGATACCACGTTCAAAACGGAACGAAGAATCGGTACTAATTCCATGCAGTTTAGCAGATTTTCTAACAATGGCCTCGTCAAACCAAGCACTTTCTAAAAAGATGGATGTTGTTGTGTCATTAATTGATGATTCGACGCCGCCCATTACTCCGGCTATGGCCAAAGGACCTGCATTATCTGCAATTATAAGTTCATCACCCAATAATTTACGTTCAATTTTATCAAGTGTTACAAGTTTTTCACCAGGCTTTGCAATCCTTATTACGATGTCGCCATTTAATTTATCGGCGTCAAAGGCATGCATGGGTTGCCCCAAATCGTGCATGATGTAATTGGTAATATCCACTATGTTGTTTATAGGATTAAGCCCTATGGATTTTAATAATTCCTTCAACCAATCAGGTGATTCAGAAACTTTTATATTCTCGATAAGCAAACCGGAATATCTTCCACATAATGTTGCATCAGAAATAGTTACTTTAACTGCTTTACCGTCTTTAAAGTTTAATGCAGGCTCCTTTTTATCAATGTTTAAGTCCCGATTAAGCAATGCTCTCAAATCTCTTGCAACACCTAAATGAGAAGCTGCATCTCCGCGATTTGGGGTTAGTCCAATTTCAAAAATAGCATCTGAATTTGTTTGAATATAATCGGTTAATGAGGCACCAACTATACTTTCAGTTGGCAATACTAATATTCCATCGTGGTTGGCACCAATTCCAATTTCGTCTTCGGCACAAATCATTCCTTCAGATTCTTCACCGCGGATTTTAGCTTTTCGCATGGTTAAAGGCTCTCCGCTTAGAGGATAAATTGTTACGCCTATAGGTGCAACAATCACTTTTTGACCTTTAGAAACATTTGGTGCCCCGCAAACAATATTTAGATAATTGTTGGTTCCAATATTAACTTTCGTTAAACGCAAACGGTCTGCATTAGGATGTTGAGAAACTTCCACAACCTCACCTACCAACAAGCCTTTTAAGCCCCCTTGAACCGTTTCGGCTATGTAAAAATCTTCCACCTCTAAACCGCAATTGGTAAGTATTTCAGAAATTTGCTCCGGGGTTTCCGGTAAATCGATATGCTTTCTAAGCCAATTGAGCGAAATCTTCATAAAATGGCAAATTTACATTTATTTAACTCAACTTAATCAAAAGAAGGTTGTAAAACCGTTCCATAATATTGTTCGGTTTAATGTGGAGTGGAGATTTTTTGAACCGATTTATTTTTAATCTTAGTCATAAAAAATTGATATCATTTCAGACTAATATCTATAAAAGAAAAAATAAAACTGACGTTTAAACATAAAAAAAACCGCTCCAATTTCGTGAAGCGGTTTCTTTTAAAAGTTAATATGTTTAATTCTGAACGATTAGTTTAGCAGCGCCTCGGTAAGAATTGCCAGATACTTGGATAATATAGGTACCATGGGCAAAACGAGATGTTTCAATACTTAGTTTCTTCAAACCGGGAGCCTCGTTATTCATTTGTTTTTCAAAAACAACTTTTCCCGACATATCCATAACTCTAACGTTAAGGTTATCTTTTCTGTTAATACTGAATTGAATATTTGCCATATCAGAAGAAGGATTTGGGAAAATATTTAATCTAATCGGCAAACTTCCATCGGCGTTCTTGATTCCTGTGAACAAAGTTCTGGTTTCAAAAATACCACGACCATGGGTTCCTGCTACGATAACCGAGCCTATATCGGTTACCTTATTCTCAACCTGACGCAATTCGTAGGTAGCAACTCTTGGGAATGGTTTTCCGGCGATTTTACCTGTATTTTGTTCTTCCCAATTAACCGATGCACTTGTTATATTTTTAGTGCCATAAACTCCAAATTCTGTGCCAATAACCACCATGTTTGGGTTATCGTAAACGAATTCGGCATCGTAAACTGGCATTGCAGGTAAATTGCCTTGAACTGTTTTCCAAACCGGAACAGCATCTAAAGCATTGTCGGTGTAGTAAATGTAGTTTGTATTTCCATAATTCCCCAAAGTTACAATTAAACGATTTTCGTTGGAACGATCAACAGCAATGCCTGTGACAAAGCGACCATTTGGAAGATTGGCGGTAATATTGCGTGAAACACAACCCAGATACACATTTTTTGGATCAATATTTTTTAGAGTGTCAAAATGGAATAGATTTCCAGCGGTATCAAGTGGTAATGTAATTCGCTCAATTTGACCATTTTTTCCAACAAAAACATTTTTTCCGTCCATAGAACTTTCTATAACAAATGCATTGGTAAGATTACTAATTCTGAACCATGTTGGGTTTTTTGAAACTCCCAAAATATGTTCAACCATCCAAACACATTCGTTTGCCCCAACAAATAAACGTGATATGGTATCTTGAACTTCCGATAATTTTATACCTGTATTGAAAGGTGCTAAAATGAAATCCCCTTTAGGATCGGGCTCCAACAATCCATTTGTAAATTTATAACGTGGTACTCTGCGATCTAAAATACTTCCAAAGGCCGAGCCTTTATTTTGGGACCGTCCTATTCTTCCATAATAGCTTTCAACGATAAAACCTGATTTGTTTACCGTCGAAATTTCAGCGCGGAAACCATCGCCACCGAATATTTCCTGAGCACGTTTCTTCTCTGTTCCAATTTTGCTAATATACTGGGTGCCATTATCTTGAGTACCACCAATGATATTACCATCAGAACTTGCGGCAATACCATAAAACTGAGTTACATTAAATCCAATATTATAGTCTTTAAATTGATTAAACTTAGAAGATAATGAACGATAAACGCCCCCATCATTACCATTATACATTCTTATCGGGCTTGATATGGTATCAAAAGTGAACCAATGATGATCGGCGTGTGTACCATTATTTACTTCAAATGGTCCTATTGATTCCGTCCATTCGGCCATAATTACACCTCCCATATACACGTGTTTTTTATCTCTTGGATGCACAGCAACACAAAGATCGTAGTCTCCTTGTCCGCCTGCGCCTTGATTTAAAGGATTAAATACAGTACTTCCACCAGGAACAATTGTTGTAAAAGAAACCCCACCATCTGTTGATTGAAACAAACCACCAAAATTATTGGATTGTGAGGCTAAAATGTAAACATAATTTGGGTCTTGAGGCGAAATTGCAATCACCAAGCGATTAAAACCTCCTGGCAAACCGGTTGATGCAACAAAGTTAGAAGTTCCTGTAGTTGAACGAAAAATTTTACCACCAGCGTAAGCCATCACAACTCCGTTGTTTGCAACTTTAAGATCACGGCAAGAACCAGTTAAACCTGTAACACTTTTCCACGTAGCACCTGCATCTTCGCTGTACCTGTAACCCAAATTTGTACCTGCATAAATGGTGTTGCTTGTGGGATTAGAAGCCATTGTATTCACATACGTAAATGACTTGGTACTTGTGAGTTGTGTAAACGTAATACCATCAGAAGATTTAAATATACCCTCTCCAGGAAAAGAAGACCCTTCATTATCTCCTAAACCACCAAATGAACCTGAATTTTCACCAGAACCAAAATAGATGGTTCCATCAACGGTTTGGCAAGAACTTTGAAAAGCTAAAGTTGACATTGCATCATTAATTGGCGACCATGAAGCTGCAGCATTCGTAGATTTAAAAATTCCTCCAGAAACACCCGCTGCAAAAAGCAAACTTGGATTGGTACGGTCAACTAATATTGTTCTACAACGACCACCAACATTATCCGGGCCTGATTCTTCCCATTGAAGCGGAAAACCTGCCTTGGTCAATCTCATGTTATTTAATTGTCGGCGTGCAGATTCAATATCGGCAAAGTCAACAACTCCTGTATTTTGATTGGCTCGCATTGTATAAAGCAACTTCATGCCTTCATTAGACGTAAATTGCTTGTTAGACATAAATCCGGAACCGGCAGTGTAATAATCCTTGGAATTATCGATGGATAAGAAAAGCATACTTGCTACCAAGGTAAATCCGAGTGTAAATACTATTAATTTTTTGTTCATATAGTTTTTATTACTTTTTATTTGTTATACATGTTTTTCGGCGTGGTAAGACGACCTTACCATTGGCCCGGATTCAACAATTTTAAATCCTTTTTTCATTCCTACAATTCTATATTCTTCAAATTTTTGTGGTGTAACATATTGCTTCACCTGAAGATGCATTTTTGTTGGTTGCAAATATTGGCCAATTGTTAAAACATCACATCCATTTTTCACCAAATCATCCATTATTTCAAAAACTTCGTCATCTGTTTCTCCCAAACCAACCATAATTCCACTTTTGGTTCTGAGCCCAAATTCCTTTGTTTTCTTAATCTGTTCAAGGCTTCGTTCATACTTGGCTTGAGGCCTAACAAGTCGATAAAGTCTTTTTACGGTTTCCATATTATGAGAAATTACCTCAGGTTTTTCACTTAAAACATTCTGCAGTGCCTGCCAATCTGACTTAAAATCCGGGATTAAGGTTTCTATTGTTGTATCTGGATTTAACAACTTGATCTGTCGAATTGTTTCTGCCCAAACCAAACTTCCTTTGTCAGATAGCTCGTCCCTATTAACAGAAGTTATTACACAATGTTTCAATTTCATTTTTTTAACAGCCTCTGCCACTCGCTTTGGCTCATCCAAATCATACTCCGTTGGCCTGCCAGTGGCAACCGCACAAAAAGAGCAAGAACGCGTACAAATATTTCCTAAAATCATGAGTGTTGCAGTGCCTGCACCCCAACATTCACCCATATTTGGGCAATTTCCATCTTCACAAATTGTATGAAGATTGTTTTCCCTTACAATTTTTTTAACACTAGCATAGTTTTCACCTGTTGGTAATTGTATCTTCAACCAATCAGGTTTGGTTCTTTTTCTCGGCTGTTCTATAGTTGTTAATTCTATCATCTGCTAAACCGCAAATATATTTTTATAAGTTTGTATCAACAATATTGATTTGCTTTAATTTTTAGAGTTTCGTTTACCTAGA
>Ga0105048_10008068_pt1 | contig 16880 bp, 11 predicted proteins | sample MAT05_FD_78382 | JGI IMG/M metagenome (GOLD analysis project Ga0105048, IMG submission 78382) | Freshwater microbial communities from Lake Fryxell liftoff mats and glacier meltwater in Antarctica - MAT-05 | ecosystem: Environmental > Aquatic > Freshwater > Ice > Liftoff microbial mat | place...
ATCTCCACACCCTGCCTGGACGAGGCCGTTCTTGGCAACACTTACCGCTTACACGATCAACCAGTGATGTAGCTGGAATCCGCTGTCGCGATCATTGTGTACCAAGGCTGGATCTTCACCCTTCTGGAACGACGTCGCCTCGAAGCTCCAGGTGGAGATGGATCATTTCCTCCCTTATCTCCTGCTCGAGCGCCGCAACGTGGGCAAACGGGACAGGCAACGATCGTGGCACAACGCGTTCCGCCTGCTCTTCGCGCAGCCGCTGGATGACATCAAGGCGCTCCTCTTGGGCTTCGCCTATCTCGGGTCCATGCGCACGCTGCCACCCACGCTTTATCGCGCCGCGACCGTGCCGCCCAATGATCTGGGCGTAAGCGGAGAGTACGCGGCGCAGATGCTCCAGGCACGGCAAACAGACCACGTTCATTATCCGCTCCCGCTCCAGGTGGAGGCCAACGAGATCCAGATCCCCGACGAAGTGCGCGCTCGCAGCCTGCCAGAAGCGGTGAACGACGTGCTTGGTGCGCTGGGGGTCGGCGCGTCTCTGGAGATCGACGAGAGAGACGTCGGGTTTCGTCTCCTCTTCGGAAAGGCGAGCCTCCAGCACGTGGGCAGGGGGATAAGCTACCTCTTGCCCGTCGTCGAGCTCGGTCTGCTCGCGGATCCGCTCCGCTTCAAGCCTGATCTGGGCGACGTCCCGCTCGAAAAATACCAGGAGGCTTGCCCCGAGTTCGCTCACTGCGCTCTGGAAGAGCCCGAGTCGCACCTGCATCCCAAGATCCAGACTCGCCTCGCCCACTGGTTCGTGGCCCTGGCCATGGCGCGTCGGCAGCTCTTGGTGGAGACCCACAGCGATCACCTCGTCCGCCGCCTGCGCGGTCTGGCCGCCAGAGCGAAGCCTGGGAGTGATCTGGAGTCCTGGCTGCTCAACTACGTCCGCGTCGTGCAGGTCGAGCAAGAAGACGGTCGATCCCTCCTCAAGATGCTGACGCTGACGCCTCAGGGTGGCCTGGAGAACTGGCCCGCTGACTTCATGGACGAGGCGACTGACGAGGAGCGCTCGATCTACGATGCGTCGCTCGACAAGCCCGCGGAGGCCACGCCCGCCGCGCCTGAGGGGCCCGCGGTGGAGCATGATCCGGGCGAAGAGCCGGACATCGGACCATGATTGCTGTCCTCGATCCGGCCCTCCTCCTGACGGCGCAGGCGGAGGGCGCGCTCTCTCCCCACGAGGAAGCCGAGCTTGTCGGCTATGTGGACGACGCGGCGCGCATCTGCCGCGAGCTAGGGGCGGTGATCCCATCTGCGGATTGGTACTGGGGGAAGCTCCAGCGGGAGACCGTGCGGCAGTTGCACCGGCGCGCCCAAGGGCAGCGACTTCGTCAGGGCCTCGATAACCTGCATGCGCGCGCGAAGCCCGTGGAGATCGCCGCGACGCCGGCCGCAGGCCGAACGCAGATGTAGGGCGCTAAACTGCTGTTCGGTTACAACCGCCTGGCCCCGGAGTGGCTCGGTATCATGGAGCGCCTGCTCATCGGCTGCGCGCAGCGGGACGACGAGACGGTATTGATTACGCGGCTCTTCGAGGGCCGCAACCTGATCCGGCACTCCGCTGGAAAGAGCACGCTCGACGAGAAGACCCGGTGGCGGGTCCTCGCCAATGTTCCCGGGCGGCCTCCGCGTCTGATCCGCTGCGTCCGCAGCCTGCGCAACTGCCAGGTCCCGTGGACGGCGAGGTTTGATGAGAAGCTGCCAGAGAGCGGGCACTATCCGTTTTGCCCACCCGAGAGGTGGTGGCGTGGGGGCACCGAGGCCCGCCGGACGTTCAAGGCCAAGCCGGCATGGATTGACCGATACGGGAACGGGTGGATCCAGCCGGCGACCGGCGGGGAGTACCACTGGGATGTCTTCCTGGAGGACATCCACCTCCGGGACGGCGTCGGGCTGAACCAGATCAACGTGGTCGCTTGGGGCACGACGGAGAAAGAGAAGACTCCGGGCGAGATCCATCATGTGCCGAAGGAGAAGAAGCCCCATTTTCGGGGCGGGGGCTGGACTTGCCCGGGGTAAAAGCGTCCAAAAATCCGACCGAGCAGGCCGAATCGGCCGTCCACGGGGGCGAGGAGCCCTCCGAGGAACCTCGGACGTCGTCATTTGCCAAATGAAGGCGGCTCGCGAAGCTCGGACGCGACAAATCGACGTTTTCTCGCGTCCGACCCTGCGCACTACCCCTGGTAGGCAGAAAATATTGCGTCCGAGGATCCTCGGACGCGATCTTTTGGCGATTTATCGCGTCCGAGCTTCGGGAGGTCGCCTCCTTTTGCGCTTTGGACGCGTCCGAGCTTCAGGAGGTCGCCTCCTTTCGCGCTTTGGACGCGTCCGAGGCCGCCGCGAAGGGACCAAACGTCACATGGACGCGTGCGAGCCCTTTCGCGAGGCCTCCTCGTCCGCTCGCCCTCTGGGTTGAGAAGGAGCAGAGTCTGCCGTCAGGGGGTAGGAGGGATCAGCGCGAGTCCACGCTCTGCATAGGAGAGCGCCGCCTCGATCGTCAGGAAGCCTTCTCGGGTGATTCGCACCGCCTCGAGATGGCCAAGCCGCCTTTCGCGGCGCGGTCGCTGTTCATCTTCCACGGCGCTGAGCATGATGCCTCAGCGCTGCTTCGGCGCCCCGAGCGCAGTGAGGGCGTTCTCGGCTTCGATCACGTACGGGCTGTCGCGCGGCGCGAGCTCGAGGAAGCGTCGGTAGCTCTCGATCGCCTTCGGCTTGTCGCGGTCGCGCACCGCCTCGGCGAGGAGCAGGTGCGCGTCGTAGAGCCAGCCCGGCGGGGGGTGACCCGGCACCTCGGCGAGCTTCACTGCCTCGGCGAGCTCCGGCCCCGAGGCCGCTACGCTGCCGTGGCTCGCGAGGATTTTGCCGAGGCGATAGTGCCACTCGGCGATGCCGCTGTTGCCGGCGATGGCGCTGCGCCACGCGGTCTCGGCCTCCGACCAGCGGCTGAGATCCTGGTAGCAGAAGCCCATGGCGGCGTAGGCCTCGTAGCGAGACGGGCGCTTCTCCAGCGCCAGCTTCAGGTCCTCGAGCGCGTCGGCCGCGACGCCGCTCTTTTGCCGGAGGATGCCGCGCTGCCAGTAGGCGTCACCGAGGCCCTTGTCGAGCTCGAGCGCCTTTTTCAGCGCCGTCTCGGCGCGCGCCGGCTGCCCGGTGTCGTTCGCCGCCCAGCCGACGTAGAGGTGGTACTCGGCGCGGTTGCCGTCGATGTTCACCGCGGCCTCGAGGAACTTCATCGCCTCGACGAGGTTCAGGCCCTTGGCGAGGATGGCGCGGCCGAGGAAGTGGTTGGCCTCGGCGGAGCTCGGGCGCTGCTTCACCACCTCGCGCAGGATCGTCTCGGCCTGCTCCGCGTGGCCGGCGATGACCTGGGTCGAGCCGACGCGGAGCTTGAGGTCGACGTCGTTCGGCGCCTTGCGGAGCGCGTCGGAGTAGGACTCGAGCGCCTTGTCGCTCTGCCCCGTCTCCTCGAACATCAAGCCGCGCTCCAGCGAGAGGCCGGGGTAGTCCTTGTCGACGACGGCGAGGGCGTCGAAGATCGCGGCGGCCTCGGGGAACGCGCGCGTCCTGCGCAGCGCGACGCCGAGCTTGAAGCGCGTGCCGAGGTCGTCGTCGTTGGTGAGCGCGGCCTTGAACTCGTCGCGCGCCTCTTCGTAGCGGCCGGTCTGCAGCGCGACCTCGCCCTTGGCCCGGTGCAGCGCCGGGAGCTCGGGGAACTGCTTCGAGGCCTCCGCGAGCTTCTGCTGGGCCTCGTCGGTGCGGCCCGCGCCGCTGAGCAGGTGGGCCAGCGCCACGTACGCGTCGACCACGTCGGGCTTGGTGCCGCCGACCTTGATCGCCACGCCGTAGATGGCCTCCGCCTCTTTCTTGTTGCCGAGCGCCTCCTCGGTCCGACCGAGCCAGTAGGCCACGAGCGGATCGTTGGGGTGGGCCACGCGCTGCGTCTTCAGCAGGTCCTTCGCCTCTTTCATCCGCTCGAGGGCGAGCCACGTCTTGGCCACGCCCACCTTGGCGAGGAGGTTGTCGGCGTCGGCGGCCGTCGCCGCTTCGAAGCGCGCGAGGGCCTCGGAGTTGCGCCCCGATCGGTAGAAGAGCTCCCCGTTGCCGATCAGCGCCTGCACGGCCTGCGGATCGAGCTTCAAGGCCGCGGCGAAGGCCTGCTCCGCCGCGGAGATCCGCGACCGCGTCAGGTGGATGCGCCCGATCAGCGTGTAGGCCTCGATCAGCTCGACGTCGCTCGCCGCGGCGCGCACGGTCGCGTCCTCGGTGACGGCCTTGAGCAGCGTCAACGCCTCGGCCTCGTGGTCCGGCGTCTGCCACGTCAACGAGGCGAGGAGGTTGCGCGCGCCGGTGTGCCCGGGTGAGGCCGCGATCGCCGCGCGCGCGCTCTGCTCGGCCGCGGCGGCGTTCCCCGCGGCGGCCTCGGCGCGGGCGAGGCCGAAGAGCGCGCGGGCGCTCTTCTTGTCGCCGCGCAGCGCTACCGACTGCGTCCAGGCCTTCACCGCTTCGGCGGGCGCCTTGGCCGCGAGCTCGATCTCGCCGGCGAGATCGGCGGCGTCCGCGTCCTTCGGCGCGCGCTGGAGCAGCTCGGCCACGCGCTGCCGCGCCTGCGGGAGCTCGCCCTTGCCGACCGCCTGCGCGGCGAGCGCGAGCGCAGCGCTCGGATCGCCGCCGGCCGTGACGAGGAGCTGCGCGGCGTGCGTGTCGTCCTCGGTGCGGTGGCCAAAGCGCAGGCCGCGCGCCAGCGCCACGTAGGCCGCGTAGGCCGCGGTGGGTCGATGCCGGGGCAGGGCGACCTGGGCCGCCAGCGCCGTGGTGAACGCGTGCTTCGCCGCCGCGGCGGTGTCCTCGTCGAAGTCGGCTTGCACGCTGACGCGCAGCTCCTCGAGCTTCGCCGCGTTGGTCTTCGCGTTGAGGTGATCGCTGATGAAGTTGATCCCGAACGGCCCGATCGAAGGCTCGAGCGCGAGGGCGCCGCCGCCGACCGCGAGCGTGACCACGGCGAGGAGGGCGACGCGTCGCGCTCGCCCTCCGCGCGTGGAGCGTCCGGACTTGAGCGCCGGTCGCACGCGCTCCGGTCGCGGCGCGCCGGATCCAGCGACCGCGCCGCTGGAGATGTCGACCTCGTCGCCCACGAGCGAAGCGCGCGGGCCTTCGTCGAGCCCGACCGCGCCGTCCATGTTCGGCCCGGCGGCGCTGGTGGAGACCGCGCGATCGGAGTCGTCGAAGGCGCCCCGCTTGCTGCTGATCGCCGCCTGATCGCTCGGAGCGCCGAGATCGACCTCGCCATGGCTGTCGGGCCCCCGGCGCGATGCCGGGCTGGGAAGCGACGATCCGCTCACCGGCGAGGGATATCCTGCCGCGGCCTCGGGGAAGCTCGCCGCGGGCGAGGGCAGACCGAAGCCCGTCGACGGGGCGGGCAGGCCGGCCGCCGTCGCCGTCATCGGGAAGCCGGCGCCGCTCTGCGACGGCATGGGCAAGCCAGAGCCAGTCGCCGCGGAAGGCAGACCGTAGGCGGCCATCGCGGGCAACCCCGGCGGGGGCGTGGCCCGCGACTCGTCGGCGTAGGGCAGCGGGAGATCGAGGTGACCGAACAACGCCCCAGGGCCGGGGCCGGGGCCGCGGTTCATCGGGAGGCCGCCGTCGTCCGCCGCGCTCGGCAGATCGATCTCCCCGAACCCGCCCGCGGCTTCGTGTCGCGGGGGCGCGGGGAGATCGATGTCGCCGAACCCGAACGTGCCCGGCGGCGTCGAGGACAGCGGCGCCTGGCGGCCGCGCACGGCCGGAAAATCAGCCGCGCCGCGGGGCATGCTCGGCAGCTCCGCGTCGGCCTGCACGAGGGGAAGATCGACGTCGCCGAACGCCGACTCCATGTCGGCGCCGTCTTCGATCATGTCGGAGGCGTCTTCGAAATCGGCCTCGCCGAGATCCATCGCCGGGGTGCGCGTGACGTTGCGCGCGAACCGCGGCGCGACCGGCGCCGTGGCGTGCACCGCGGGCAAATCCTGCGCGCCAAAATCAGCGTCGACGTCGCCTCCAGCGGAGCTGCCGAAGGCCGGGAGATCGACCATCAGATCGATCTCGCCGAAGCCGCCGCGCGAGGGCGGAACGGGGTCAGAAAAGGCAGCGCTCGGGGGCGGGCCGAACCCGACGCCGGTGCGCTGCCCGCCGAGATCGGGTCCCGGGCGCGCCGTGCTTGGCAAATCGATCAGATCGTCGTCCGTCGCAGCGAACGGCGGCGCCTTGGGCGCGGGCCGGGGCGGCGGCGCCGGGCGCGGCGGGGCGCCCTTGATCGGGCTCGGGGGCGCGCCCTTGATCGCGCTCGGCTTCGCCGGCTCGGCGGCCCCGCCCTCCGGCTTCATCACGACGAGATTCGTCCCGCACTTGGGGCAGCGCATCTTCAAGCCCGTCGCCGGGATGCGCTTCTCGTCGATCTGGTAGGGCGCTTTGCACCCGTCGCACTCGACCTTGACCATGCTCAATCCACGCGCCTCGAGGAGAAGCCCCTGTCTACCAGGGTTCAGCCTACCGCGGTCCTTTCTGTCGTGTCTCGCGGACAAAGCCCGGCGAAGCGTCCACGTTTCGTGACCAGGGCCCGGGGATCTGTGCTAACGCCCAGCCGCCCTATGCAAAGGTGGACGGCGTTCATGTTCGCTGCGCTGACGGCGGCCTTCGTCGCGGCGGTCTTTCTCGGCCGTGGGACCGCGAAAACTCCGGCCAGCGCGATCGGTTCCGACGCCGGCGCTGACGCCGCCGCGGACGCCGCGCCGATCGCCGCCGACGCCGGCGATGCCGGGGAGGCCGCCGACGCGGGCGAGCCGGTGGACGAGCCGACCGGCACCGATCCGCAGCTCCTCGGCGCGTCGGACGCCGGCGCTCGGATGCTCACGGGCGAGGCGCCCAAGTCGATCCTCTTCGGGGTGATCCTGGTGAGCTACAAGGGCGCCCAGGGCGCCCCCGGCGCCCCGGCCAACGCGCGCAGCCGCGAGGCCGCGCTCGAGCTCGCCAAGCAGCTCGCCGTCGATGCCAAGCAAGACTTCAAGGCGACGGTGGCCAAGGGCGACAAGGGCTCCATGGAGAACGCCGGCCGCATGCCCCGCGGTATGCTCGAGCCGGCCCTGGAGTTCGAGCTCTTCAGCCTGGCGAAGGAAGGGGTCAGCGACCCTATCGACACGCCGCGCGGCTTCTGGATCGCGCGGCGCATCGAGTAACGCGGCGACGTCGCCGCTCGACTGAGCGACACCTCAGAGACAACAGAGGAAGACCATGGCGACGATCGACATCAAGCGGGCCCACACCCTCGACATCGCGGAAGCCAAGAAGCGCGCCGAGGCGCTGGCGACCAACATGCAGGAGAAGCTCGGCATCCGCTGGAACTGGAAGGGCGACGACATCCACTTCGACGCCCCGAGCGGCGCCGCCAAGGGCGCGACAGGCACCGTGAAGGTGGACGCGAGCCAGGTGCGGGTGGAGATCGACCTCCCGTTCCTGCTCCGCGTGATGAAGGGGACGATCGAGGGGAAGGTCTCCGAGAAGCTCGACCGGCTGATCGCAAAGACCTGAGTCGGAGGGCTGAAGCCGCCCGCCGCCTCTTCACGAGGGGCGGGCCCTTGGCTCAGCTCGGGATGGAAGCGGGGGACTGACCATTGGCGCTGGTCGCAGGCGCCGCCGTGGTCACCTCTCCGGCGCCGCGACGCCGGGGGCGCAGGCGCCGGAGCGCGTTCCGGAACGAGGCAGCTTCAAACCGACGCTTCGCCTCCGCGTCGTAAAAGCAGCCATTGATGCCGGCCGCCCGCGCCTCGCCGCCCAGCAGGGTCGCGTAGGTGACGATGCGGTTGCGCAGGGCAATCGCCTCTTCCCGGTTGCGGAGCCCGAGCACGCCGAGGAGATCACGGCCGCTCGCCTCGTCGAGCAACGCCCTGCCCTGAGCGACAGTCTCGCTCCGCATCCCCACCTGCGAGAGGCGCACTTCGTGCTGGACCACGAGATCGCTCAGCGCCTTGAGGTCCCGCTTCTCTTCCTCCAGCGTCCCTGTCGAGTTCACGTCGGCAAACTGCTCGGCGATGTCCGGCTCGAACACGAACGCTTGCGCGCCATAAGCCTTGATCCGGGCGCGCCAGGGGCGGCTCGCGCTCACGACCTCTTCGACGGGCCGGACGCGGAAGACGCCGGAGCGAGTGCCCTCCCCGAACCAGAGATCGGCCGTGGCGAGGAGGCGTATGCTGTCCCGGAGCAAGGCAGAGCGCTCCGGTCCATAATTGACCATGGCGAGCTGGGGCGCGTGGGCGGTGACAGAGAGATAGAGATCCCGCAGCTCGACAGCACCCGCTGGGTTGAGTCCCCCGAGTGCTGGCAGGTCGGGTGGAAGCGCTGGTACGCGTGCCCCGAGGTGCTGGGCAGGCGCCCCGAGGTGCTGAGCATGCTACCCTGAATGCCATGGTCATCCGCCCCGCCTTCCTCTCGCCGGACCTCGTCCTCCAGGCCCTTGACCGCGCTCCGATCGGCGAGCCTTTTACGCCCGAGCAGCGCGCTGAGCTCGACCAGGACCTCGCGGACATTGCCGCAGGGAGCGCGCGCCTCGTTCGCCACGAGGACCTGCCGCAGGCCCTCGAAGAGCTCGCCCACGGGTAGAGCGAAGGAGCTTCACGGTCCTCTGGAACTTCCCAGCGCTCACCACCTTCTACAGTCTCCCCATGCACTCGGCCGTGACGATCGACCACACGGTCATTCTCTTCGCGGCGACCGGCGAGGGCTCGATCGAATGGTTGCGCCCCACTACCGCCTCCGCGCGGGCTTCCATGATGCGGTCCTGGCGATCGATCGCGAGGCGCGGATAGTGACCGTGCTCCGGATCTACCGCGTGCGCTGAGCTCGAGGCGCCGAGGCGCTCGAGGCGGGCCTGGGCCGTCGGTGGTCTCGGTGACGCGCCCGGCGCCCGGGGGCGCCCCACGGGCTGCGCCCCTCCTCAAAGGAGCGCCGTGCACAGGCGCAGGACCCAGCGTCCGCGGCGCCCCGGCGCCCCGCGCCTGCGCTCGGTGGATCCATGGCATGACAACGGCGTCGCCGTTCGATAGTCTCCGGTCCCGCATTATGGCTTCGGAGGCCCGCCCACCGACATGACAGTCCAGACCCCCGACGGCGCCGCCGGCGCTCTCGTCGCACGGCTTCGCGCCGAGCATGCCGCCCATCAGGACAAGAGCGCCCAGGCGCTGCTGCTGCACGAGTGCGGCGTGCTCGAAGAGATCAGCGGCGAAGAGCCCATCGCTGCGCGCGATTTCCTGGCCGCCTTCAACGCCGATCCGCAGTTTCGCGAGCCCCTGGAGGCGCTCGTCCGGATCCTCTCGCGGCGGAAATCGATCAAGAACCTCGGCAAGCTCCTCGACGCGCTCACCCGCGCCGCGGCCACGCCGGAAGAGCGCGCGCGCGCCTTCTGGGAGCGCGCGTCGTACCTGCAGACGCACGAGAACAACGTGCCCGGCGCGAAGGAGCTGCTCGAAGAGGCCATCGGCGGCAGCCCCGAAGATCCGGCGCTCTGGCTCGAGCTCGAGCTCTGCTCGGCCAAGGTCGACGACAAGGATGGGCGTCTCCGGGCGCTCGAGGCGCGAGCCGAGCTCGCGACCGATCCGACGTGGCAGGCGCTCCTGTTCATCGATCTCGCCGAGCTCTCGGCCACCGCGGGGGACACGGCGCGGGCCTACCAGCTCCTCGGCGCCGCCGCCGCCCTCGAAGGCAAGGCGCGGTTTCGCACCCAGATCGTGCTCGAGCAGGTCGCCGCGAAAGAAGACAACCACGAGGCGGTCGCGCGCGCCCTCGAAGGTCAGGCCGACCTGATCGAAGAGGCCATCGACGACGGCGAGCGCGGCGACGCGACCGGCGTGCCGCGCCACATGCGCAAGCCGGAGTTCGCGGCCGACGCCTGGCTGCGCGCGGCGGTGGCGCACGGGCGCCTCGGCGACAGCAGCGCCGCGGGGATGATCGAGCGCGCCGCGCAGCGCCTGCCCGACTCGGCGGTGATCGGGCGCGCGCGCCTCGCGACCCTCGAGGCCGCGGGCGACACCGCCGGCGCGGCGGAGCTCGCGAAGCAAGAGCTGGCGCGCGGCGTGGTGGGGCCGAGCGCGGCGTCGCTGTGGCTGCGCGTCGCCGGAGCGGCGGGGCAAGCAGGCGATCGCGACGGCGCCCTCGACGCGATCCGCAACGCGCTGCAGTTCGATCGCGACTCGATCCCGGCGCGCGCGCTGGAGATCGATCGCCTCAGCGACGGCGGTGACGCCGCCGGGCTCGCCGCGGCCTACGAGGCGCTCGCGGACTCGTTCACCGCGCCCGGCCCGAAGGGGCGCGCCTACCTGTTCGCCGCGCACGTCTGGGCGGTGCAGGCCGGCGAGGTCGCCGCCGCGAAGAAGGCGCTGGCGCAGGCCGGGCAGAACGGCGTCATCGCCGTGACCATCGCCCGCGTCGCGCGCACGCTCGCCGCGCTGCGGAAGGACACCACCTGGTACACCGAGGCCACCTCTGCGCTGCTCGCCGCCGGGGTCGAGGCGAACGAGGAGCCGAGCCTGTGGTTCGAGCTCGGCCGCAGCAAGCTCCTCCTCGGTGACGAGGCGGGCGCCGCGGAGGCCTTCGTCAAGCTCGCGGCCTCGGGCGGCGAGGAGGCGCACGGCTCGACGTGGCTCGGGCGCGCGCTCGGCGCCTACGCGATCGGCCTCGCTGGGGCCGACGAGGCCGAGTCGGCCGACAAGAAGCCGCGCTCGCCCGCGGCGATCGAGGCGCTGGCCCAGGTCGAGACCGATCCGGGCATGGCCCGCGCGCTCTGGGTGGTGGCTGCGCTTCGCCGCGCCCGCGCCGGGGACGTCGAGGGCGCGCGCAAGGGCCTGCGCGAGCTGCACCAGCAGACGCCCGGCGACGCGGTGACGGCGATCTTCCTCGCCGAGCTGGAGCGCCGCGCCGAGGATCCGCGCGCCGCGGCGGCCGCCCTCTCGGCCTGCGCCGCGGACAGCGAAGACGCCGATCTCGGCGCCGCGCTGCGCCTCGAAGCGGCGCTGCTGCTCTTCCGCGCGGGCGACCGCCAGAAGGCCGTCGAAGAGCTCGACGCGACGCGCGCCGTCGCCCCGAAGGCGGGCGCGACGATGCTGACCTGGGCGCTGCGCGGCGCCGACGCCGACTCGGTCGAAGGCCGACGTCGCGCGCTCGAGGTCGCCGCGGATGCGGGCGCTGACGGCGCGGTGGTGGCGATCGAGCGCTTCGGCCTCGAGAGCGCCGCCGGGGATCCGGTCGAGGCGCTCTCCGCGCTGGAGACCCTCGAAAACGAGGGCGCCGGTGATCTTTCGCTGGCCGGCGCGCTCGGTCGGCTGCTCTGGCCCAGCGCCCTCGAGGCGCGCGGCCCGGTCGATCGCGCGCTCGACGTGCTCGACGAGCGCGGCGGCGCGGCCTCGGCCATCGCCGCGGCGGAGCGCTTCCGCCTCGCGCGCACGCTCGATCAAGATCGGATGGTCACGGTCACGCGCGCGTCGGCCTGGTCCGGCGCCGATCCCCAGCTCCACGCCGCGCTCGAGTGGATCGGCGCGGCGATCGCCGCCGAGGATCGCGAGTCGGAGATCGCCGCTCGTCGCGCCGCGGCGATCCACTTCACCGGCGCCCCGCGCGCCGCGATCGAGGCGAGCGCGGCGCTGGTCGAGCTGCTCGATCGACCGATGACGCCGCAGGTCTTCATCCAGGGTGAAGATGCCCCGGCGCGGCTGATGAACCTGGAGATGGCGCTGCCCGGCTGCGATCCGCGCCGCCGCTCGGCCGCGCTTCAAGGCCTCGGCACGGCGCTCGGGGACGACTCGCAGCTCGACGCCATCGCGCTCGCCGGCTGGTCCGACCTCGCCGCGTCGAACTTCGACGCGGCGCGCACCTCGTTCGAGACGGTGATCGAGCACCGGCCGGAGGACGTCGCCGCCTGGGAGGGCGTGCGCAGCGCCTCCGCCGCGCTCGGCGACCACGTGCAGGCCGCGCTGGCGACGGCGCAGCTCGGCTCGCTCTGCAAGGACGACGAGCGCGGCGCCAAGTTCTGGGAGGCCGCGGGCGTGATCCTGCTCGAGCACACCGACGCCAAGGACGACGCGGAGATCGCCTTCTCGCGCGCCTTCGATCGCGATCCGCGCCGCTCGCGCGCCTTCGACAAGTTCTTCCGCGCCGTGCGCTCGCGCAACGAGGACGACCGCCTGCTGGCGATCATCGAGAAGCGCCTCGACGTCTCGGAGGACGACCAGGAGATCGGCAAGCTCTACTGGGAGCGCGCCCGCGTGCTCCGCAAGAAGGGCGACCTCGACGGCGCGCTCGCCGCCCTCGAGAACGTGACGATGCTCGAGCCCGACCACGTCGGCGCGCTCGCCCTGCTCGGCGAGGTGCAGATGAAGAAGGGCGCCTTCGCCGAGGCCGCGCCGTTCCTGGCCCGCCTCGCGGTGACCAACGACGCGCCGAGCCAGCAGCGGCTGATGTCCGGGATCATGGCCGTCGACATCTACGAGAACAAGCTCAGCCAGCCGGAGAAGGCGCTCGAGGTGCTGACGAAGCTGCACCAGGCGGGCCTCTCGACGCTGCCGGTGCGCGAGCGCCTCGCGCGGGTCGCGGCCCGCGCCGGCGCCTGGGGCGAGGCCACGAGCATCCTCGAAGCGCTGATGCACGAGCGCGACAAGAGCGAGGGCCGGATCGAGGCGGCGCGCCTCGGCATGACGTTCTGGCGCGACAAGCTCAACGTCCCGGTGCGCGCCCAGGCCGCCGTGGAGAAGCTCCTGGAAGAGGCGCCCGACGACGGGGAGGCGATCGATTTCGTCCTCGCCACGGGCTTCGATCAGTCCTTCAAGGTGCGCGTCCTCGGGCGCGCCAAGCAGACGCTGCTGAGCGCCCTCGCGAGCAACCCCTGCGACGCGGATCGGGTGCTGCTCCTCGCCAAGCTCGCCGCGTTCGGCAACGACGCCGGGCTGCGGCAGGCCACGGTCGGCGTCCTCGTGGCGCTCGGCCGCAACACCGCGGCGCTCTCGGAAGAGCTCGGGCAGCTCGACCGCCGCGTCGCCGCGCAGCCGCAGACGGCGCTCGACGACCGCGCCCTCGCGGAGATCGCCGATCCGCAGGACGGCGGCGCGATCGCCGAGCTCTTCCCGGCCATGGCCGAGACGGTGATGCTGGCCCTCGGCCCCTCGCTCTCGTCGCTCGGCGTGACGAAGAAGGACAAGGTCGATCCCCGCGGCGGTAACCCGCTCCGCGTCGCCGTGGTCGAGTGGATGGGCGCGGTCGGCCTCACCGGCGACTTCGATCTCTACATCGGCGGGCCCGACCCGCGCGGCGTCCACGCGATCGCGGGCGAGCAGCCGGCGATCGTCCTCGGCGCCGGGATCACCAGGCCCTTCGACGCCGCCGCGCGCAGCGCCGTGGCGCGGGAGGTCTTCGCGCTCCGCCGCGGCATCACCGCGGTGCGGACGCGCGATGACAACACCATCGCCTCGCTGGTGATCGCCGCGTGTCAGGAGGCGGGCCTCACCGTCCCCATCCCGCAGTACGCCGTCTTCGGCGAGGTCTCGCGCGCCGTGAGGAAGGAGATCCCACGCAAGGTCCGCAAGGCCATCCCCGACATCTGCCAGCGGATCGTTGCCAGCCAGCAAGATCCCCGGCAGTGGGCGACCATCGCGCGCCGTAGCATCGATCGCCTCGCGGTCATCGCCGCCGGTGATGTCTCCATCGTGCTCGCCGATATCCTCGGCGCGCCTCGTTCCGAGCTGAGCGGCCTCGTCGCCGACAGCGAGCGGGCCAAGCGCCTGCTCGGATTTGTTCTTTCTCCCAGCTATCTCGATCTTCGGAAGAAGCTCGGCATGGGGGTCCGGTGAGTAGCAGCGATTCGCGTCACGCAGGTTCCGCAGGCGATCCCGACGATTCCGAGGCCACGCGCCCCGCCCAGCCCACGACGGTGCCCCCGCCGGAGGACCTCGACATGGACGACTCCGAGGGCGAAGAAGCGACCGTGATGGCGAAGATCCCCGAGGAGCTCCTCGCCGAGTCGCGCAGCCTGCGCGAGGACGCGACCAAGGGCGGCCTCCGGCAGATGTTCGCGCGTGATCCCGGGCCGGCGCGCGCCGCGATCCCGAGCGAGCCCGAGGGCGATGCCCTGCTCGACATGCTCTTCGACGACGCGCGCGAGGAGAAGGTCGAGGTCGACGAGGCGCCGGCCGCGGTCGCCGAGCTGGCGACCGCGACGCCCGAGCCCGCCGCGAAGGCCCGCGCGATCACCCCGCCGCCGATGCCGGCGGTGAGGCCGCCGCCGATGCCGCCGCGCCGCCCGGTCCCCGAGGCCGCGCCGCGCCCTCCGTTCGATACGACCGAGGGCGAGATCGAGGCCTCGCCGGTCGCGGCCGCCGCGGTCGCGGCGACGACGGAGGCGGAGAGCGTCGTCGTCGAGGAAGAGGCTCCGATGGATGTGGAGCCGGCCGAGCTGACCGGGGTCACGATCTCCGAGCCGCCGCCGGCCGCGGAGGCTCCGCCGAGCGAGCCGTCGCGGAGCGTCGCATCAATCCCCTCGCGGCGTCCGCCGCCGGGCGCCTTCGAGCGCGAGGAAGACGCGAGCGCCCTGCTGCTCCGCGCCCAGCAGCGTGACGCCTGGGTCGAGCGCGCCGAGTGGCTCCGCGCCGAAGCCGGAGCGCTCTCGGACTTCAACAGCCGCGCCCGCGCGCTGCTCGTCGTCTCCGAGCTCTACGTGATGGCGGGCGAAGAGGCGACGGCGCGCGCCGTGGCCGACGAGGCGCGCGAGATCGCGCCGAGCCTGCCGCTGCCGCACCGCCAGGCGCGCGGCCTCCTCGCGCGCGACGGCGACTGGCCCGGCGTGCTCGAGGTGCTCGAGGCCGAGGCAAAGTCGATCCCCACGCCCGAAGCGCGCGGCCACGGCGCCCTCTTCGGCGCGGAGATCGCCCGCCTGATCCAGAGCGACGATGAGGGCGCCAAGAAGCGCCTCGATCAGGCGCAGCGCGTCGCCCCGGAGGATCCGCGCGCCTACGTGCAGCGCCTCGCCGAAGCGCTCGCCGCCGCTGATCCCGAGGACGGCGCGGCCTCGCCGCTCACCAAGGTGCGCATCCCCGACGCGCCGCAGCTCGCCCCGCTCGTCGAAGCGGCGCAGCAGGTCGCGGCCCACCGCGGCCTCGCGAGCAAGACCGCGCGGGCGGCCGGATCGACCTACGAGTCCTTGCTCAACGTGCGCGCGGCGATCACCGTCGGCGATCACGCGGGCACCGTGAGCGGGCTCGAAGGCCTGGCGAAGGCGGAGTCGCTCGCGGGCGGCGCCGGCTGGCTCGCGGCCGTGCTCGCGGCCCCGATCAAGGAGACGCGCGCGCGCTCGATCGAGGCGCTTCGCGGCGTGCTCGACGGCACGCACGCTTCGGCCGCGCGCCGCGCCCTCGCGGCCCGCGCGATTGAGCTGGGCGACGCTGACGCAGCCCGTTCGGCGATGGAGTCGACCAGCTCGGACGCCTTCAGCCCGGCCGATCGCATCGCGCTCGCGGCCCTCACCGGCGGCCAGCGCGCGGACGTCGAGCCCTGGCTCGACACGCTGCTCGGCGATCCCGAGCTCGCGCCGATCGCCTCCGCCGCCAGCGCGGCCCTTGGCGATCCGGCCTCGGCCAGCCGCGTCGTCTACCCCGCCGGCGGGTTGCGCGCGCGCACGGCGTCCACGCTCGGCCGCGCGATGGCCGTGACCGGCGAAGGCGCCACAGGGCGGCTCCGGACCGCGGTGCTGGCGTTCGTCGACGCGGCGCCTGATCACGGGACGGCCCGCGCCCTGGCGCTCGAGCTCGACGTGGACGAGGGCAACGGCGGCAAGGTCGCCCGCGCCGTGTCGTCCTTCCGCGACGACACGGACGGCGAGCGCGAGCGCGCCCTCGCGGGTGCTTTGATCGCCGAGGTCTCCGGCGAAATCGAGCGCGCCAAGGCCGAGTACGATCACGCCCGCACGCTCGATCTCACGAGCGAATCCGCGGCCCGCGCCTCGGCGGCCCACGCCGACGTCGACACCGCCGCGCGCCTCCTCGCCGAGCACGCGCAGGCCCTCGAAGGCGGGAGCCGCGCCGCGATCCTGCTGGGCGAGGCCGCCGTGCGCCTCGCCGACACGGGCGACGAAGCGGAGAGCGAAGGCCTCCTGCGTCGCGCCGCCGAGCTCGATCCGACGCTGCCCTTCGCCTTCAGCCTGGGGGAGCGCGCGGCCCGCGCCGGCGCCGATCGCAACGACGTGGTCGAGTGGGTCCGCACCCGCCGCGAGATCTCGACCGACCCGCTGGAGCAGGCCTACGATCTCGTGCGCGAGGCGCTGATCCTCGCCGAGGGCGAGGCCGTCGCCGCCGTTCCGTTGCTCGAGCAGGCCCTCCGCGCCCGCCCGAAGGACGCGGCGCTGCGCGATCTCTACGAGCGCCTCTCCCCCGAGCCGCTCGCCGATCGCGCCGCGTGGCGCGAGGAGCGCGCCGCCGAAGCCCCGCCGGCCGAGGCTGCCCGCCTCGCGCTGGAGGCCGCGCTGGAGCTGGAGCGCACCGGCGATCTCGAGGGCGCCGCGCGCTGCGCTCGTCTGGCGATCGCCGCGGGCGAGAACCAGCTCGCGCCGATCGTCGTTTACCGCGCCGCCCTCGCCGGCCACGGCACGGGCGACCTCATCGAAGCGTTGATGCCCCGCGCTCGCGAGGCGTCGGATCCGATCGATCGCCTCGAGACCTACGAGCGCCTCGCCGAGCTCGACGAGCGCGGCCGCGGCGACGCTGCCAGCGCGCTGCTCTGGCGCCGCACCATCCTCGAGGACACGCCGGGCCACTTGCCCACGCTGCGCC
>Ga0105048_10008074_pt1 | contig 16874 bp, 11 predicted proteins | sample MAT05_FD_78382 | JGI IMG/M metagenome (GOLD analysis project Ga0105048, IMG submission 78382) | Freshwater microbial communities from Lake Fryxell liftoff mats and glacier meltwater in Antarctica - MAT-05 | ecosystem: Environmental > Aquatic > Freshwater > Ice > Liftoff microbial mat | place...
CGTTTGGGCGCCGTCTTCCACAGGCACCACAGTGGCGCCGAGCAGTTCCATCCAGTACACGTTGGGGCGCTGGCGTTCGTAATCCTTGCGGCCCATGTACACCGTGCAGTCGAGGCCATAACGCGCGCACACGGCGGCGGTAGCGTAGCCGTGTTGTCCGGCCCCAGTTTCGGCGATGATGCGTTTTTTGCCCAGACGTCGGGCGAGCAGCGCCTGGCCGATGCAATGGTTTATTTTGTGCGCGCCGGTGTGGTTGAGCCCTTCGTTTTTGAGGGCGATTTGAGCGCCGCCGAGTTGGGCGGTGAGTCGGGGCAGGGGTGTGAGCGGTGTTTCGCGGCCGTTGAAGTGGCGCAGTTCGTGGTTGAGCTCGGCGAGGAAAGCTGGATCGTTACGGGCTTCCAAGAAACCTTCGGCAATGGTTTCGAGTGCCGGGAGTAGGACTTCGGGAACGTAGGTGCCGCCGTAGGGACCGAAGTAGCCGGAGGATTGAAGGATGGTATGGCGGTAAGAAAAAGCTTGCATGGATTGTATTGATGTATCAGTACGATGATACAAAAGTACAGTCTATTTCAGTTTGCTGCAACTTTTTTTTAATTTTTTTCAAAAACAAAAAAAGTGTAAGCAGCGCGGGCGGCATCTTAAAACAAGGTGTTAACATCCTCAGGTGGAATTGCCAGGTCTTAAGACTTTCCATGTTTTAAAACCTGGAAAGTCTGGCACGCGGCACTAACCTAAGTATTTCGCCACACGGTCCCACGGACCGCCATTGATCACGTTTTCGAAACCGTTGGCCTTGAGGATGCTGGCAGCCGAACCGCTGCGCATGCCCGAGCGGCAGCAGGTGATGATCGTTTTATTTTTGTAAGCCTCCAACTTTTTCAATTGGCTCGGAAGCGACTCCACCGATATGTTGATGGAGCCTTTTACGTGGCCTATTTGGAATTCACCCGGCGTGCGCACGTCGAGTACCACAGCGCCGTTTTTAATGAGCTCACCAAGATCAACGGTGGGAGCTCCACCGAAAACATTTTTCAGGAAATCAAACATGTGCTTTTTTTTGCTGCAAAGATGGGGGTAACCCAACGCACAACGCACGGACCACAATCAGCACTGTATTGCACTTTTTACCGATGAGTGGTTTTTTCCAAATCAGTGCTTATTATTGCTGCCTCAAACCTCGCGTTTAATGAAGAAGTACATCTCTGTTTTCGCCGCAATTGCCTGCCTGGCCATCGCTTGTTCCGACTCGAAAGATCCCATTGATCTGCCGGCAACCTACGATCCCGCACCGTATGGTATGGACATCGGCGACTTCCCCACGCCAGAACTTCCCGCCGACAATCCGCTGACGGTAACCGGCGTCCAACTCGGCCGGATGTTGTTTTACGAAAAATCCCTGTCCAAAGACGGCACCCAGGCCTGCGCCGACTGTCATTTGCAACAAGATGCCTTTTCCGACATACGCCGCTACAGCATCGGTGTAGAAGGGCTGGAAGGTAAACGCCAGGCCATGTCCGTCATGAACCTCGCTTGGCACAACAACGGCTTATTTTGGGACGGCCGGTCGCCCAGCGTGCGCGATCAGGCACTCAAACCCATCCAGGACCCGCTGGAAATGAACGAAACGCTGCCCAATGTGGTGGCCAAAATATCGGCAGACAAAAACTATACCGACCAGTTTGTCCGTGCCTTTGGCGATGACTCGGTTACGCCCGAACGCATCGCCATGGCCCTCGAGCAATTCATGCTCACCATGGTGTCCAAAGATGCCAAATACGATCGCTACATCGGTGGTGAAGCGACGCTTTCCAATGCTGAAGAACGCGGCCGCCAGATTTTCTTCGAAGAATTTGATCCGCAGGGCATCACCAAAGGCGCCGAATGTTTCCATTGCCACGCCGGCCACAACTTTACCAACGATGAATTCATGAACAACGGCCTTGACTCAGACGCCGCCACGACCGACGACGGCCGCATGATGGTTACCGGTTCCGCGGCCGACCGCGCGAAATTTAAAGTGCCGAGTCTGCGCAACATCGAACTGACGCCACCGTACATGCACGACGGGCGTTTCGCTACCCTCGAAGAAGCAATTGACCATTACGACCATGGTGCCAAGAGCTCCTCCACCGTCGATTTTTTGATGCAGTACAACCTGCAGCCCGGCGGACTTCAGCTTTCGGCGCAGGACAAAACCGACCTGATTGCTTTCCTGAAAACTCTAACTGACACGAATTTTTTGAACAATCCGGCGTTTTCAAAACCAGAATAGAGGTTAAAATCAGGTAGAAAAAGCGTTGTATTTTGCTGCAAAATAGACAGAGGAGGCATGCCGAACCACATCCAATTGAAAAACAAAACTGCCGACGACAGTAATATTGAGGCGATTGTAAAAGAAAAACTAAAAGGTTTAGCGCATTACTGCCGTATGCTCATTCATTTCCAATAAGCCTTGTTTTACCTCCAACATTTTGCGCGCATCCACCACGCCGTCCGTTTCGATGCCCGAAGCCACATCCACCCCGATGCAGTTTTTGTAAAGCAAAACCGCGTCGAGGTTGTCAACATTTAGTCCGCCAGCGAGCAAAAACGGATAGGGGAAATCGGTAGGGATGGTCGTCTCAATGGATTGTCCGCTGCCCGGCACAGCGCCGTCGAGGATGAACAGGTCGACGTCGGGTGCAAAAGGCTCGAGTTTCTCCAAATCGGTTGTTGCAAGCACGGGCAGGGCCATCACCACACGGGTGTGCAAAGAGCGCACAAACTCGGGCGTTACATCGTCGGCGTACAATTGCACGGTCGAAAACGGGTATTTCGCCAGGGTGTCGCGTATCTCGTTTGCATCATTTTTGTAAAAGACTGCGACAGCATTGGTCGGCAATTTCAGGTTTTTCAAAACGTTTTCATCCACACGCCTTTTGCTGTGTTTTGAAAAATTATACCCCAAATAATCGGCTTCAACGGGCGTTGCTCCACGCAAACCGCAGGCTTTGAAAAGGTATTTTCCGCCTGCGGCAAAATGTTGAAAAAAGGGTTGAATGGCTGCTTCGCGCATGAGTCCTGTGCCGATCAAAAAGCCGTCGGAAACGCCGCGCACCACCTGGAAATCGGCGCTGTTCCGGATGCCCGATTCGCTCACGAGCAGTCGACCGTCGGCGCGCACCAAACCGGCCAGGGTGTTCACGCGGTTGAGGGCAGTTCGGAAGGTGTGCAAATCGCGGTTGTTGACGCCGAGTACCGGAAAAGGCAGGTGGCGGATTTTTTGGTATTCTTCAGCGTCGTGCACCTCCACAAGCGCGTCCATGCCCAGCGAAAGGGCCGTTTGGCGCAAATTTTCGAGTTTTTCCGGGTCCAGCAGGGCCGCGATGAGCAGGATCAGGTCGGCGCCATGCAGACGGGCGAGGTATATTTGCATGGGATCGAGCACAAAATCTTTTTGCAAAACCAGTACGCCGCTTCCGGCAAGGGCGCGGGAAGTCACGGTCAGATCGTCGTAACTGCCGCCAAAATGCGGCGTGTCGGTGAGTACCGAAACGGCGCCTGCCCCGGCATCGCGGTACCTGAGCACTTGTTTTTCCACGTCGGCGAATTGGTTGATCCAGCCTTCGGACGGACTTTTTCTTTTGAACTCGGCAATGAAAAACGGGCGCCGTTGTTGCATGGTGTCGCGCAGCAGCACGGGCGCGGGTGTGACGCGGCGTTTAAGGTCGGCAAGGTTGTAACGCGCGTAAAGGGCGGCGATTTCGAGGCGTTTGACGGCGGCGATTTTTTCGAGGATGGTCATGGTTGGTTTGTGCGTGTGGTTCATAGAGAACGAAGTGAAACTCCCGAATAACCTTTCACAGATACCGCTTCCTTGTACCGCTCCAATTGCTCCCCCATCGCACCATCACGGATTTTTTTCACCATAAATGCATAGGCCTCTGGCAAAGGCATTTTCTCCACAAATTTGGTATACACAAAAGCGGCGTTGGCTGCCACGAGTTTGTGGTGGCTGGTATCCGTGGAACCATTGATCATGGATTGGGCGATGGATAAACTGTCGTTCGGATGGGCGCTTAAAAGTTCAAAAGGAATGGTTTCAATCCCAAAATCTTCGGGCCGGATTTCGTATTCGTAGCGCTCACCATCGCGGTATTCCAACACGCGGGTAGGTGCGGAGAGGGAAATTTCGTCGAGGCCGTCGTGGCCGCGCACCACGATGAAATGCGTTTTGCCCAGGAGGATGCCGGTTTCAAAAACCACGTCCATAAGCTCGGCGAAGGCGGTACCGATGAACTGTCGGTGCGGTTGCAGTGGGTTCACCAACGGACCGAGTACGTTGAACACTGTGGGTACGCCGATTTTGGAGCGCACCGCCGCAAAATGCCGGAAGACGGGGTGGATGTCGGGGGCAAATAAAAACGCGAGGTTACTTTCATACAGCGTACGCGCCGCCGTTTCGGGCTGGTAAGTGATGGGCAAACCCAGCGATTCCAGCAAGTTGAAACTGCCGAACCGGCCGGCTGCGGCGCGGTTGCCGTGTTTGGCGACGGGCAATCCGGCGTGGGCCAGCAACAGCGTAGCCAACGTGGAGGTGTTGATGCGCGGCAATCCGGAGCCGCCTGTACCGCAGATGTCGACGGCGTCCAGTTCGATTTCCGGAGCGGCTTTTGCCATGGTTAAAAGTGCTTCCGTGAAGCGGCGCAGTTCAGCGGTGTTGCGCAGGCGGTGGCTGAGGGAAACGAGCAGAATTTGTTTTTGCTCATCGCTCAACTGTCCTTCCTCCACCGCGAGCAGGAATTGTTTAAAAATACCAACCGGCAGTTCGCCGCCGTTTTGCAACAGAGCGCTCAGATGATGGTACACCTTGTTTCCGGCCGAAAGTCTGCCGGCAACGGCGTTTTTCAGCATCCGCATGCCCACATCGTCGCGCATGCTGAGCACCGATTCGGGATGGAACTGAATGCCTTCGATGGGCAGGCGTTTGTGTCGCAGGGCCATCACCGTGCCGTCGGCGGAAGTGGCGGTGGTTTCCAGTTCGGAAGGCATTTGATGTGCTGCCCAGGAGTGGTAGCGCGCTACGTGGCAGGGATTTTCGATGCCCGTGAAGATGCCGCGACCGTCGTGGCTGACGGGCTCCGTTTTACCGTGCACGGGCGCGATGTTGTGGAGGCTGCCGCCAAAAAATTCGACCAAAGCCTGGTGGCCCAGACAAACGCCGAGGATGGGTTTGATTTGGTAAAAACGCTGGATGATGGCCATGAGGTTGCCCGCTTTGGAAGGAACCGACGGGCCGGGCGATAATACCAGCAGGTCAAATGCCTCCCGGGCCAAAACTTCAGGATCCGTGGTGTTGCGGAACACAGTTACCTGGCAGCCTTGAAGTCGGAAAAAATCGACGAGGTTGTAAGTGAATGAGTCGAAGTTGTCGACAACAAGGACGCGGTTTAACATGGTACGTTTGTTTTACTGTATCAGTACGATGATACAAAGGTACATGTTGTTTTTGGATTGTCAAATTTTGGTTGGAATGTTGATAAGTTTTTTTACTTGCACGCGGCACTAGTGCTGCAACAAATACAACGAATCCAACATCACCTATGATCTGAACGGCAACCTGAAAACGTATACCCGCCCGGGGCTTGTAAACACCCCGATCTTCCTTACTTTTTTTATTTTTGCACCCACAAAAACCCGAACCGGGCAAAAGCGGTTTAACATCCATGGTTTACGAAGGCATTTTGTTGGGACTAACCCTCAGTTTTATGGTTGGTCCGTTGTTGTTTGCCATCGTACAGGCAAGCCTAGAACGCGGGTTTCGCGCGGGCTTCAGCGTGGCCGCAGGCATCTGGATCAGCGACATCCTGTACCTCGCTTTGTTGTTCCGCAGCATGGAGGCATTGGACCTGCTCACGTCTAAACCCGATTTCAAACTTTGGGCCGGACTGACGGGCGGCATCGTACTCGTGATTTTCGGCGTCGTTACGTTGTGGAAAAAAGCGCCTTCGCCCAATGAAGAAACGGCGGCCGACCTTTTACTCGACCGCATAGACGGACACGAAAATGCCGGTGTGGAACACAACTGGCAAAACTGGGGTTATGCCGGTTATGCCCTGCGCGGCTTTTTGCTCAACGTCATCAACCCATTTACCCTGTTTTTCTGGTTGGGCATCGGCAGCGCGGTGATCATCCCCAACCAATGGCGTTTTGCTGAAAGCATCCCTTTTTTTTCCGGTATGCTGGGTATGCTCATCCTTACCGATACGGTGAAAGCCTGGGCCGCCAAACGTGTGCGGCACTTCCTTACACCCGGCCATACCTTCTGGGTGCAAAAAGCCATCGGGGTCACGCTTCTGCTGTTCGGCGTCGTTTTAATGGTCCGTGTAATGTAGCCATTCAGCCATTTGATCGTCAAATTTGGGTCGGTGAACGTCCGTTTTGTGCAAAGCGGCTAAAATCCCTGGCTTGATAAAATCTTTTGACTGATTTTTGTCATTAAATATTTCCTGCATCTACCCATAAGCACACCTATAAAAGCAAATAAACATGCGATTTTTTTTCACGCTTCTATCTCTTTTCCTCCTAAACAGTGCCCTGAACGCTCAACAGTCGGCGACTTACTGGCGCACTTCGGATGTTAAAGTTCAATCACTAGCGCCTGAAAGTGCCTTGCGCCCAACAGCTTTCAAAGCATTCCAGCTTGATGAACAAGTCCTGCGGCAACATCTTGCAGTTGCACCCATGGAGTTCACAGGTGCTGCCGGACTGGAAGTACAGTTCCCCAACGCCGACGGTATTTTCCGCACATTCAAAGTGTGGGAATCGCCCGTTTGTCACCCCGACCTCACTGCAAAATACCCCGCCATCCGCACCTATGCCGGCAATGCAACCGACGGCTCGGGCGATAAGATGCGTTTCGATGTGGGATACAAGGGACTCAACGCCTTTGTGTTTACCGCAGACGGGCACATACAGTCGTTGGTTCCCGCACCGGTGGCCATGCCATCAACTTACATGGCCTACAACCTCTCCGACCTGCCCTCAGACAGGATCCTGGCACCCGGTACCGTGTGTGGCGTGGAAGAAACCGAGCAGGATTTTTTCGGCACGAGCTACCTGCCTTCCCAGCATCAAACCGCCGAACGCGGCAACAGCGCTGCGCCGGTTCAGCTTAAAAAATACCGCATTGCCGTTGCCGGCAAAGGTGAATACACACAGTTTCATGGCGGTACCGTACCCACAGCATTGAGCGCCATCGTGACGGCCGTCAATTTCATGATGGGCATTCAGGAGCGTGACTTCGCCCTGCGCCTCGAGCTTATCGCCAACAACGATCAAATCATTTTTACCAACCCCGCAACCGATCCTTACACCGGTACGGAAGCCAGTGGTTGGATGGCGCAAAATGCCGCCGCCATCAACCCGATCATCGGTTCGGACAGCTACGATGTAGGACACGTATTTTCTGTGTATCAGGCCGGATCGGCCGCCGGTATCGCCCAGCTCAGTTCGATATGCGGCATTACCAAAGCATGGGGTTGTTCTACCCAGCAAGCGCCGGTGGGTGAATATTTCTACCTTACAGCAGCCCACGAATTGGGCCACCAACTGTCCGGCACCCATACCTTCAACCAATGCCAGGACGACAGCCAGTTCACCCCCGGCAGCGCTTGGGAACCCGGCAGCGGAACGACCATCCTTGCATACGGTGGTCTTTGCGGCAGCAACAATATTGGTAGCGACAATGATCCATATTACCACACAGGTAATATTTCGCAGTTTTTAAATTTCATTTACAACGAAAACGGCAACAACTGCGGCACCCTGGAAGCCACTGACAACAATTCCCCTACGGCCACCATCCTGCACAGCAACGGCTTTTTCATACCCGTAAGCACGCCTTTCGAACTGAAAGGTTCGGGCACCGATGCTGACGGCGATGCATTGACTTATTGCTGGGAACAATTCGATCTTGGTCCTACCTCACCGCTCGGCACCCCGGACGGCAACGGCCCATTGTTCAGGTCCCTTCCGCCTGTAGTTTCGCCGAACCGTATTTTTCCGCGCAACGTAAACATCTTCAACAACATAAACAGCCCTAGCGAAATCCTGCCCAGTTACAGCCGTCCGCTAAAATTCAGGCTCACGGTACGCGACAACCACGCCGGTGCAGGTGGTGTTGACATCAAAGAAGTGACTTTCAATGCTACCGAACAGGCCGGCCCGTTCCGCGTTTCGTACCCCAACTTGAGCTCCGTAGTATGGAAAGTAGGTGAATACCAGATCGTAACTTGGGAGGTGGCCAATACAGATAAAGCTCCGGTCAATTGCCAAACCGTCAGCATCCGTCTGAGTCTCGGCGGCGGCAATACTTTTCCCGTTCTTTTGGCTGAAAACGTACCCAATACAGGAAGCGCATGCATCCTGGTTCCCAACAACGTGACCAGCCTCGGCCGCGTACGCATCACAGCCGAAGACAATATTTTCTTCGACATGTCGAACACCAATTTCCGTATTGAGGCCGCAACAACACCAGGTTTTTCGCTTTGCACCCAGGATCTGGAAGCCAATGCCTGCATACCCGAAACGTTCACCACCACCATCAGCACCAGTACTTTGGTAGGGTTCGATACCCTCATCCAAATGTCCGTGAACGGCTTGCCCGCTGGCGCCGAAGCAACCTTCTCGCCCAACCCTGTTGTGCCGGGCACCGATGCCGTTATGAGCATTGTTTTCGCTCCCGGACAAGCTGAGGGAACCTTCGATTACACCGTTTTGGCCCAGGCCGGAACGCTTGTTGATTCGATCAACCTGAAAGCAACTGTTGTAGACAGCGATTTTTCCGCCTTTGCACTTCAATCACCCTTAGATGGTGTTTCGGGCATCGCACAAACGCCGGTGCTTCGCTGGAATGGTGTTGCTGCTGCCGACACTTACGAGGTTCAGGTGGCTACCAGCCCGTCTTTCGAGGCCAGCACTTTGGTAACGAACGTCAATACGGTTGTGGATACATTTAAAATGGTATTTATCCTGGATAAAGGCACCGTTTACTTCTGGCGCATACGTCCGTTGAACGATTGTGGAACATCCAAATGGAGCGAAACTTTTCTTTTCGGTACCCTTATTGAGTCGTGCGCGGTATTTACTGCCAATGACCTGCCCAAAAACATCACGGGAAGTGCAACGCCCACCGTCGAATCAACCATCGAAGTACCAGCAGGCGGCACCGTGAGCGATGTGAACGTAAAACAAGTTCGCGGCAACCACCAGTTTTTGTCCGACCTGGAAGTGAACCTCATTGCACCTACAGGAGCTGTGGTACAATTGTTCAAAAACAAATGTCCTGGTTTCAACGGCAACTTCAACGTAGGTTTCGACGACAGCGCCGTGAGCAGTTTTTCGTGCCCGCCGCCAAACAACGGCACCACCGCCAAACCCGCCCAGGTGCTCAGCAGCCTGAACGGACTGGCTTCGGGCGGTAACTGGAAATTGCAGGTGAAAGACAACGTCGTTAGCTCGGGCGGCCAACTCTCCGGATTCGAACTCGAACTTTGTTCCAGCGCCTCGCTCAATCCACCATTTATCGTCAACAACAATCCTTTGGTGGTGTCCAGCGGAACCAACAGCGCCATTGCCACAAACCTGCTGCTGTCCAACGACAGCGATAACGGTGCTGCCCAACTGACCTACACCCTTGTTACTGTTCCTCAAACGGGACGCCTTGAGCGCAATTGGGGTGGGGAGATGAAAGTGGGCGACCAATTCACACAGGCCCAACTTGACAACGGCGACATCCGCTATTTCGATTACGGTTACAACAACGCCGATGCCTTCCGTTTTGTGGTGACCGACCCCGACGGCGGCTTCGCTACAGGCGCTTTCAACATCCAGGTAACAGGCCTTAGCGCCGGCGATTTGGTTAAAGCAAACAGCTTCCAATTATCGCCCAACCCTGCCAGCGAAATGCTCCGGCTGCAGTTCAGCAACCCGCTCGGCACCGATACGCGCGCCATGTTGTTCAACAGCACAGGCCAGATGATCCGCACGTGGGTATTGCCCCAAGGCCTCGAAAACACCAGTTTCAACCTGCCTGTTTTGTCCGAAGGCTGGTATGTAATGAACATTGAGGGTGTAGGTGCCCGCAAGGTGATCATCCGTCGCTGAAGCTTTTAGAGCTTTACAAACAAGCGCCGCAGCGTTGATGATTTTTTGTAAAAAATTGATTTACAGTTTTCTGCAAAATTGATTTCAGCACTGCGGCGTTTGTTTTTTAGGGGTAAAAGAGGGAATTCTCACTGTCCGCGAAGAGCAAAAGTGTCCTTGAAAATAAAACACTTAACTTTGCATCTTTGGTCCTTCAATCCATTCCGATGGATTCATTTTTGATGTTTTCAATTTTTTGAAATAAAATTTTGCAATACGCCGCCATGCACATTCGAAATACTTTGCTTCTGCTCCTGCTGCCTTTGGCCAGCCTCACCGCACAGGAAAATACATTTTACAGGCCAGCTTCTGCCACATCGGTAACCGTTCCAAAAGGCGCACAACGCACCATTTGGCCAGCGGATTATAAAGTGTATGGTTTCGATTACGAAGGATTGCGCGCCGTACTTGCTCAAGCGCCCCGTGAATTTACTTCTGCTGCGAACAGCAAAACATTCCGCATCACCCTTCCCGACGCCAACGGCAACGCCGAAACATTTGCTGTGTTTCAAACCGGCATGATGGAACCTGCGCTCGAAACGCGCTTCCCGGGCATCCGCACCTATGCAGGTGTGTCTGTTACCCATCCGGGCCGCAGCTTGCGCATCACCACCAGCCTGCGGGGTCTGCGTGTCATGGTACTTCGCCCCGACATGGGAGTGGAGTACCTCGAGCCCTACGTTTGGGGCCAAACGGAGCATTACATCATGTACAACCGCGCCGATTTGCCCGCCAACGAAAACCGTTTGCTTGCGCGCACATGGATGCCCGATGAAAGTGTTCCACCCATGGACTACGGCGACAGGCCCTATGTACCTGCTGCAGAGGACCGCGGTCCGCAACTGGCTCCAGTGGAATTGAAAATTTACCGTTATGTGGTGGCTGCCACCGGCGAGTTTACGCAAGACCACGGTGGCACCGAAGAATCGGGATTTGCTGCCGTAGTGGAATACACCAACATGATCAGCGCCATTTACGAGCGCGACATGGCCATGCGCCTTCAACTTGTACCAGGCAGCGCCGATGTGGTGTACGCCAATCCCGACACCGATCCTTACCAAGGAACCGATGTGATCGGCTGGATGAGCCAAAACCCGATCATTGTTAGCAGTCTGGTGGGAACCGCCAATTTCGACATTGGTCACGTGTATGCGCGTTACATGGGCGGAGCGGCCATTGGCGTAGCTGGCGGCATCACCTGCACCGACGGTAAAGCACGCGGTTGTTCGGCAGGCAATGGATTTATGGATTACGGCGATTTTTTCGTGAGTGTAATCGGTCAGGAAGTAGGTCACCAGCTCAGCGGCGGACATACCTGGAACCGCTGTGGTGGCGGTGGCGGCCGTGCGGGCCTGACGGCCTTTGAGCCCGGAAGCGGCAGCACCATCATGTCGTACGCTGGCGCTTGCGGTTCCGACAACATCCAGTTCAATACTGACCTTTATTTCCACTCGGGGTCCATTGAGGAAATTCAATTCTTTTTTACAGAAAGCATCGGCAATACCTGCGGCACTTTTGTTGCTACTACGAACAATGCGCCTACGGTAACCCTTAGCTACGTCGATAACTTTTTCATTCCCATCGGTACGCCATTCGAGCTGGAAGGTACGGCCAGCGACCCCGACGGCGAAACGGTGAACTATTGCTGGGAGGAAATTGACGCCGGACCGGAAACACCGCTGGGCGAACCCATAGGAAACACCGCAACTTTCCGCACCATCCTGCCGGTGGATCACGGACAACGGTATTTCCCAAAAATTCAAACCGTCATCAACAACCAAACCGATATGGCAGAACAGCTGCCCTCCTACTCACGCGACCTCACGTTTCGTCTTACGGCCCGCGACAACCGTCCGGAAGGCGGCGGCGTAGGCTGGGCCGATGTGGCTTTCAAAGCCACGGCGCTGGCAGGGCCGTTTGTGGTTCTGGAGCCCAATACGGCGTCTGTTACCTGGCGTCAGGGCACGTACGTGGAAGTTCGGTGGGATGTTGCCAATAGCCACAAAGCGCCGGTGAGCTGCAGCAGCGTTGATGTTCAGTTGAGTACCGACGGCGGGTTCACCTACCCCATCACCCTTGCTTCTGGCACCGGCAACGACGGCAGTCAGTTTGTATTGGTTCCCAACGGTGTGCTTTCAACCAAGGCCCGAGTGCGTGTTAAAGCGGCAAACAATATTTTTTACGACATCTCCAACAGCAATTTCCGCATCGAAGCCGCTCAAGTACCGGCATTTGGAGTGAGTTTGAGCAACGACGCTGCCCAAATTTGTCTGCCCGAGGTGTTCAGTACCAACATCGCAAGCGCGGCTGTGCTCGGATTTGGCAACGTTATCAGTCTGGATATCGTAGGCGGAGTACCTCCAGGCGCCGACGTGAATTTTACCAATTCTGTAATCAATCCCGGAGAAAGCACAGGCATAACCGTCAACCTAAACGGCGTTACGGTGGAAGGCGATTTCGACATCGTTGTACGCGCCGTTGCGGACAACAGCGATACGTTGCTGCGTGTCATCCGGCTGCATCTGGTGAGCAACAACTTTTCGGCGCTTGCCCTTGAGTCGCCGGTGGATGGCACTACGGGTCTGGAGCAAATCCAGTCCTTGTTTTGGAATCTATCCAACGATGCAGAAACCTATGAGGTGCAGCTGGCTACCAGTCCTTCTTTTGCCACTGCAACCATGATTTCGGCCCAGAGCAACCTTACACTCGACAGTTTTTACATTCCTGTTTTCTTGGAAAAAAATACGGCCTATTACTGGCGGGTTCGACCCTTCAACGAATGTGGCGTACACGATTGGACCGAACCGTATTTCTTCTCCACCCTTGTGGAAAGCTGTTCCGTAGTTGTAGGCAACGATTTGCCCAAAAACATTTCAGCCAGCACTCAGCCTACCATTGAATCAAAAATAAACGTACTCGGCGGCGCCATGTTCAATAAAGTGAATGTGAAACAGATCAAAGGGTACCATGAGTTTTTCGGCGACCTGGAGGCCAACCTCATCAGTCCGCAAGGCACCACAGTATTGTTGTTCAAAAACAGGTGTAACAACTACAACGGTTATTTCAACTTTGGCATGAACGACGTAGCGCCAACCAACTTCTTGTGCCCGCCGTCAAACAATGGCACCACCTACCAGCCCCAAAACGATTTGTCGGCCATGAGTGGACAACCGTCTACCGGCGAATGGACCTTGCGCATCAAAGACAACCAATTCGGCGCCGGTGGGCAGCTTACGGGTTTTGAACTGGAGTTTTGCTCTTCGGTATCGCTCAATCCGCCATACCTGGTTAAAAACATCCCGCTGCAGCTCAACTCGGGTGCCAATGCCCCTGTTGGTGGCGATTTGCTTTTGGTAGAAGATGCCAACAATACGGCATCGGAACTTATTTATACCCTGGTAACGAAGCCACAGTTCGGTCGAATGGAGAAAAACTGGGGCGGCGAAATGCAGCCAGGCGACCAGTTTACCCAGGCCGACATCAACAGCGGTGCTGTACGCTATTTTGAATATGGATACAGCGCCGGTCCCGACTTCTTCCGGTTTACAGTAACCGACGGTGAAGGCGGCTACTTCGGTACGCCTGCATTCGAAATTCAGCCGCTGAACGTTTCAACCGGAAATCCGGCAAACGAAGCACCCCTGTTTATGGTGCACCCCAACCCGACCCGCGACGGCGCATGGGTTAGCCTTAGCGAGGCATTGACGGCGCCTGCCCGGGTTACGGTAATCAGTGCCGGTGGACAATGGATCAGCGAACAGGAACTGCCCGTGGGCACCGAGCGTCTTTGGGTGCCGTTGAACAAACTTCCGATCGGTTTGTACATGGTGCGCCTGGAAGCAGAAAACGGGGTTGCGGTGCGTAAGCTGGTGAAAGGGGAGTAAACGGTCCGGTTTTTTCGGGCCCAATTCAAGGGCAAAAACAACAAACCATCAACGAACAACAAAAAATGCGCTCTCCCCTCCAACCACTTTTGCTCATCGCAGCTTTGTTGCTGGGCGGCTACCTGAGTTACCGTTTGTTTTCAAAACCTGAAAAGCAAATCCAGGAAAGTTCGACCGTGCTTTTGGAAAAAATTGAAGCCGTGACCAAACTCATTACGGTGGAAGGACATTTTTCGGAAATTTACGATTACCGCGAAAACCAGGAAGGGTGGTCTAGTTATTTCTACGGCAAAAAAGTGCTGGTGCGCGTGCAGGCCACCGTATCGGCAGGTTATGACTTAAACAACCTCAAATTCGATGCCGATGAACGCACCAAAACCATCACCATGACTGCCTGGCCTGCGCCCAAAATCCTGAGCATTGACCACAAACTGGATTATTACGACATTTCCGAAGGTTATTTTGTAAACCTAACGCCTGCCGACTACAACCACATCAACGACCGAGCCAAGGAGAACATCCGCGAGCAGGCCCTTCAAAGTGACCTGCTGAGCCAAGCCGAAACACAGGCCAACAGTGTGCGCGACATCATCCGTTTTATGGTGGAAGGCACTGGCTGGAAACTGGTGGAAGCCAGCAAACCAGCAATCGAACAATGAGGAACTTTTGGGAGGTTTGCGACACTTTTATACAGTCCACCTCCTTACCCAAAAACTTTACCTACTTTTGAGCTCTGCATACAAACAAAGATTTTTTGCCATGAAGCAACATCTGATTCTGCTGACTTTCCTCGCCACTTTTGCATTCAGCGCCTCTGCCCAGGACAAATCGGGAAATGCTGCCGCGCCTCAAAACCTGGTAAGTTCGTCCGACGACGCCACCGCACGCGACGCAGTCGCAAAACTGACGGCCAAGTACCAGCTTAGCGCCGATCAAAGCAAAACCATGTACGGTATCCAGATCCGCAAATTGCGCAACTTGACGCAAATAGAGCCGCTCAAACAGAGCGACCCTTCCATGTACCGCGGCAAAATGCAAAGCATTCAAAAAGGCACCCTCAACAGCATTGAACGACTGTTGAATACACAAGCCCAAAAAGACATCTTTCAGCAAAACAAGGTTGCTGTCCGTACCCAACAGGCCGAAAAACGTAAAGAATTGACCATGCAAGGCGCTTCCAAAGAGGCCATCGAGGATGCCATGCTGGAAATCTATTCCGAGTAAAATTTTTGGAGTTTGTACGAAGTTGGCTGATTTTTTCTTCCAACCACAAACCACAAATCACAAACCACAACCAAAGATCAACGAACTTCGCTATGCTCATTTTCGCTGTGCGGCTTATTTTGGAGGACAGCGGCAAAATGCTCTTCCTGCGGCAAACGAAAAAAAATGGAGGGCGCTTCTCCCTTATCGGCGGCAACGTTGAGGAACAGGAATTTGCCCGGGAAGCCCTTTCCCGGGAAACTCGCGAAGAAGCAGGCATTCATATCGAGCCTGAAGATCTGACCCTCGTGCACGTTTTGCACCGGCACAAACTCAAAAGGGATGAAACGGTATTGGTGCTCTATTTCAAAGCCACCCGTTTTCACGGTGAACCTGCAGCATTGGAGCCCAAAAAGTTTCAGGATGTACAATGGCTAACCATCGACAACCTCCCTGAAGAGGTGTCAAAAGCTACCGTGCATGTCCTGAAAAGCATTCAACTGGGAAACATCTATTCCGAATTCCCGTCGCGCAGCAAGGTTTTGGCTTTCTGGGAACAGTTCGGCAACCGTTGGACTGGATTTTCTGATTTTTAGCGAAATTCAAATGTTAACAAAGTCAGATAGGCGACAAACAGACACAAACTGTTCGTCGCCAAGCTTAAATATGTCCAATCGGGTTATATTTGCATAAGCTTTGCTTTTAATCGCATCAGTTCCGATTTTGTAAAACATACATCCCATGAATGCTTCCTGTACATCAGGCTGGCTTATGCTGGCGTTTCCCAACAAAATATTGTGGTTTTGCGGTAAAAGTGTCCTCTCAGGCGCCTTCACTCCTTTGGCATTTTCCCGTTTTATCCGCTTTTCAACACTCGGCAGCCATACAACCCCCGTTGATTGGCCCGGGCAATGCATGTCCGGGTCAGATCCATTGAAACCAACCACTTTTGGTTCAGATGTCTTATGCTTCATAGGCGAGAACCCCGGCTCCGAAACGTCGGAGCCGGGTCTTTTCCCACCAGTTTTAAATGACTTTCTCCTGACAATACACCTGTGACGCACCCAACCAAAGGGCGTCTACATGCTGTCTTTGTTAAGGAATGAAGGCACACAAATAAGATTAAGATTGTTTTCATTTGGTTTTTTGGGGTTTAGCAGCCGGGCCGTGTAAACGTGCTCGGCTGCGTTATTTTTGTCTTAACCTGGATTTTGAGGACTTGTCCCGCAGGGATCCAGATTGGGATTTTAATGGTACAAAAAGGATTGGATTTTAATGGATTGGATTTACGCGTTACTCAGGCTGTACAGAATCCATTAATCAGAAAAAATCCAATCCAAATAAAATCCAATCCGATCTTCCCAATCCTTTTTTTGTTATCCCAGCGAAGCGTGGGATCTAAAATCCCAATCTGGATCCCTGCGGGACAAGTCCACTAAATCCTGGTCAGAAATTCCTCTTCTGTCCAGATTTCCACCATGTCCAAAGCTTGCGCCTTTTTCAGTTTGGAGCCAGCTTTTTCTCCCACCACAAGGATGTTCAGGTTTTTGCTTACGCCGCTTGCCAAGGTAGCGCCTGCTGTAACCGCCTGTTGTTCGGCCA
>Ga0105048_10008076_pt1 | contig 16872 bp, 11 predicted proteins | sample MAT05_FD_78382 | JGI IMG/M metagenome (GOLD analysis project Ga0105048, IMG submission 78382) | Freshwater microbial communities from Lake Fryxell liftoff mats and glacier meltwater in Antarctica - MAT-05 | ecosystem: Environmental > Aquatic > Freshwater > Ice > Liftoff microbial mat | place...
CCCTAAAGCCGTCGTTCGGCGGCGAGGGTGTGGCATTGCTGGATATCACAGAGGCAGCTTACATCGACCTGGTGGTGCTTAGCGGTCAGCAATATCGGCCAAGCAAGGCTACGTTGGTGATCAAGCCGCCGCTGGTTCAAGAAATGGAGCTCGATGGCGGCGACTGGCACGAGGCAATCAACGCTATTCGGTTGGGGTATCGGGCAGTTGGTAGTCAACCCAAGCTCATCGAGTTGGCGGGGAGATTGCGACAGCGTTGGATGAAGCGCGGTCGGCGGGATTTGGTGAAGCGGCAAGCGTAGGTCGTTGGCTTACAACGCGACTGAAGCGGTCATCGGCTGTTCGACGTGTGTCAGCGCCCTGCTGCGCTGGCTAACTTCTCGCGACGCGACTAATTCGGCGTTCTCCGAGCAAATGATGACCGTCGTTCGGAAGGTCCGAGGCTGGCGCCAGTTTCTTTTTGGTTTATAGCGTTCTGGGTATGCCTCTCTGGTTGCCTTGTTCGATTGTTGGTTGTCCCGGTTTACGGCCCCGGTTTACGGTCCCGGTTTACGGTCCCGGTTTACGTCGGTCCCGGTTTACGCTGCCCACTGATCGTTCCGAGGCTGTTTTGCCAGCTTGATCCTGGCGCCCTGGCTGTCCCGGTTTGCGCGTTTGATCGCGGTCCAGGTTTGCGAGGTTTGCCAGTCCAGGTTTGCGCCAGGTTTGCGGGTTTGCGCAGGTTTGCGGCCGTCCAGGTTTGCGTCCTCCTTTTTAGCGCGGATCTTGGCGCTGGCCCCGCCTCGTCACCCAACCCAGCTAAAGCAGCCACCGCGCTTGGAGCCACCGCGTTAACTTTTGGATTTCCGTAGATCGATTCGCGATTGCGCCGTCGCCCGATGAAACGCAACCGCCCCATCCGGCGCAGCGCGAATTCGCGTTAAGCTCACGCTGGTTTTTTGGCTACATCCTCGGATTCATGAAGCTTCTGGTCGAACTCAAGCGTCGCAACGTCATGCGCATGGCTGGCCTTTACGTCGTTGGCGCTTGGCTGGTGATTCAGGTGTCCGAGACCACGCTCCCGATTTTTGGCACACCGGAATGGATGCTGAAAGCGTTGGTTGTGCTGATCGCGATCGGCTTTGTTCCCGCGCTGGTGCTCGCGTGGGTGTTTGAACTGACGTCGCAGGGGCTTAAACGCGAGGCGCCGCAGGTCGGCAGTGCGGAAGGATCCGCGGCTTACTTGGGGCCAGACCGACGACAGCTTGTAATGCAGGCAGCGCTGGGGGCGAATGGTGCGGCCGATCAAACACAGGATCAGGTGGCGCCGAGCGGCGAGGTGAGATCAGCGCAAAACCGGCGGATCGATCGAGTGATTATTGTCGCCCTGCTGCTGGCGCTGGGTATGTTTGCACTCGACAAGTTCGTTTTGAGCAAGCCGCGCGTAACGCAGGCTGCGACGGTTTCCACGAAGGCGGTGAATAACCTGGTGGCTGTGCTGCCGTTTCAAAATCGCAGCGTGACGAAGGAGGATGAATACTTCGTCGAAGGCATCCACGACGATCTGCTCACCCAGTTAAGCAAAGTGGCGTACTTCAAGGTCATCTCACGCACGTCGATGATGGCTTTTGCGGATACGCGCCTGTCGGTGCCCGAGATTGCGCGCCAACTGGGTGCCGGTCTGGTGCTTGAAGGGGCGGTGCAGCGCGCGGGCGACAAAGTTCGCGTCACCGTGCAGTTGATCGACGGGGCGACGGATGTGCATCTTTGGGCGGAAAAGTACGATCGCGTGCTGACCACCGAAACCATTTTCGGAATTCAGGCCGATATCGCCATCGCGGTGGCGAAAGCCATGCAGGTGGTGCTGAGCCCAGCTGAAACGGGCGCACTGGCTGCGGGGTCGACCAGCAGCTTGCCGGCCTACGAGGCGTTTATTCAGGGAAAGCTGTTGGCGGCACACGACCTCGCCTCGGCCGAACGATTCGCTGAGGCGATGGGGCTGTTTGATCGCGCCATCGAGCTTGACCCCGATTTTTCAGACGCCTACGCGCACAAGGCGCGCACTCAGCTGGCGATGTATTGGTTCGGCTATGGCGACGCTTCGCTGCGAAAAGCGGCGCGTATTTCGGTCGCGCAGGCCAAGCGGCTCGCCCCTGACAGCATCGAAACCGGAATGGCTCAAGCCTATTTGAGCTATTGGGGCCGGCGAGATTACGCGGCCGCTGAAGGGCTACTGGCCAAGGTGCTTGCGCAGGCGCCGGAATACGCCGATGCCTGGTATGCGCGGGCGCTGGTCGCTCGGCGCGACGGTCGTTTTCAGGATTGCGTGGACTATTTTCGGCGCGCGCTGACGATCGATCCGGCGAACGCAAACACAACTTTGGAGTTGTCCAACACGCTAGAAGGTTTGGGCCGGCTCGACGAAGTAGAGGCGCTCTACGCCAAGGGCCCGGCCTCGGCGAAAGCACCCGCCTTTGACCGCCCCGAAAACCTGTTGGGGCGCGGTGATATCGAGGGTGCCTGGCAAGCGCTAGACGGACCGAACGAGTTTTACGCCGCACTCCCGTTCAGAATCGCGGTGGCCGCGCGCGACCCAGAGCGCATCACCAAAGCGCTGTCGCTTGAGCTTTGGCCGGAGCAGCTGCGCCACTCGCCGGAGTATCCGGAGATTTATGCGCTGTCGCAGGCTGAAGGATTGCTGGTCAGCGGACGCAAAGACGAGGCGAGGGTCGCGCTGGATGCGATTCAGGCTCGGCTTGACAGCGCAGATATCCCTTACCCCGGCGCTTGGGCTGGAACCGGTTCGTATTATTACTTTCCCTGCGATTTGCCCGGACTGCGCGGCGATCTTGCGGGCGTGCACAACGCCGAGCGCGACTTTTTCGAAAACGCGCCGAAAGATGCGTGGAGCGAGCTCAATGTACGTGTCGCACTCGCGACGGCATTGAACCGCGCCGGGGATCCGGAGCGCGCGCTTGTGCACTTGGAGTGGGTGATCGAGACATTCGGGCAGAACGTTTTTCCAGGGTTTGCGGTTTCGCCCGGGCTACTCGATTTGCAAAACCATCCGCGCTATCTGGCCATGCAAACGGCCTATCAGAAAAGCATGGCTGCGCGGAAGATGCTTTAGAAAGGCGAAAAGCCCTAAGGGCTGTTCGCCTGGCGCGGTCGATAAAGCGAACTCTGCTGGACTAACCGCCAAACACATCCACAAAAATCCGATCGTCGGTCACGTTTTACGACCAAACGCTGCGACCCAGGGTGCCGGCATAGAGCTGGTTCTGCGCGGCGACGTAGCGCAGCTCGAACACCAACACGTCGGGCAGGCTCGCACTGAGCAGGCTCCACACCGATGAATTGGCATCGGCCACGTAAACGCCGGAGCGGGTACCAAGCGGAATCCGATCGATTCCGCCGGCGATGTAAACAGAATTCCTGGACACCCATCATATGGACGAATTCCTGAAGAAACAGAATTCCTGGACACCCATCATATGAACGAATTCCTGAGACGAAATCCTGGAAGACGAAATCCTCGAAATCCTGGACACCCATCAAAATTCAGAAACCCGAAATCCTCGAAGAAATCCTGGACACCGGAGAAACCCGGACACCCATCAGAGAACTCCGGCGACGAAATCCTCCGAAGCCTTGGGCACCCAGCAGAATTTTAGAAACAGAAATCCGGCACACAGAGAACTCCGGGAGTGCTCGGGGAAGTGCTCGGGGAAGTGCTCTGGGACGGCCAACACGGCGAACTGCGGGGCTGGATGTGGGTGGAAAAAGAACGAGAAGACAAGCGCGCCACGGGCAGTGCACCCTGAAGCAACGCTGTTCTACCAACATTCCGTCCCCTACCGGATTAAAAGCCAAACCTTTCCCGCTATTCGCTGGCCACCATTGCCGCCCAGTAAAACGGCAGCGCTAGTTCGGTGCTTTGTTCACGTCGCCACCAGCTTTCAATCTGGGCAGTAATGCCGGGCGCGCGGGTGTTGCTTAGCCACTCGCGCTGCGCCTGCGCCAATCCGAGTGCGACATCAGCGCCGCTGCGGCGCTTGCTGTGGAACAGCACCATTACCTGGGAGGTCGCTTGATCCGGCACTGGCCACTGGGTAGCCAGCACCCGACGTGCACCGGCTTGTTGCCAAGCGCGCGCCAGGCTGAGTGCACCGGCGCCGCCGGCGAGGGCGCCGCGCTGACTGGCGCAGCCGCTGAGTACCACCAGCTCACGCGGGCCACGCAGACTCTTGTAAATCTCGGCTGCACTTAATTGGCCGTCCTCGCCGCCACCAGCTCGCAGGGCCAGATAGCTGTGCTGCTCATCGACACTGTCGCGCACCATATGCGTGGCAAAGTGCAGGTCGACGTCCCGTGGCGCCGCCTTCACCGCCGCTTCCGTCGCCGCTTCGGCAACCAGTAGAGTGGCGCTGGGCGCATATAGACGATGGATGGCGCGGGCCTCAATGTTGGCGCCCGGCAGGCGGCGGCCGCTGCCGTCGCGCAGCCAGCTATGGGCTTCAGATCCGCTCAGTTCGGGGTCGGCAATAGTCCATAGTGGGCGTGCTGCCGCGCTGCCTGAGCCTTGTGCCGGTCGCTGCTCAAGACTGGCTAAATGTGACAACACCAAGTCTTCCACTAGATAGCGCGGGCTCGGTCCGGGCGCACTGACCAGTGCAGCGAATGGCAGCTCATGCAATTGCCCGTCGGGTTGCAGCAACAGTCTTTTGGTTGCCGGCGCGAGCAACAAAGCCGGTGCGATCAGTTGCTGATACAACTGGTGCGAGCGTTCCTGCAACGCCCGCGGATCGGCGGCGCTGCGCGCGGCAATCAGCATGGCGAAGGAATCGACCGCTTCACGCAAACCCGCTTCATCAAGCTCGATTGGAAAGCTCTTGAGCGTGTCGGCCGTCAACACCAGCGCTAGGTTCTGATTGTAGTGCGTGACAAACGCAAGCACGCTCTCGCCGGGGGCCAGCCGCGACTGTCCATCGCGCAGTATGGCGCTTGGGTCCACAGGCTGCTGCAGCGCGTGTTCAGGGCCGCGGTAGCGTTGCAGTAGTGCAAAAGCGCGCGGCAAATCCCCGCTGCGCACGGCATCGACGATAGCGCCGCGATAGATGAAAGCAAACTGTGCCGCCCATTGTGCGCGGGTGTCGGCATAGGCACTCTGGCGCACGCGCTCGGCATCAAGCAATTGCAAGGCGCGGTCGAGATAGGCGCGCGGGCGCATTCCTTCACCCTGTGCGCGCGCCAAGATGCCCAGAAAATAGACCGCGACTGCTTCACTGACTGAGTCTGGCGCATGGATCTGGCGCAGTTCCAGGCCTTCCTGAAAGCGCGCTTGCGCAGCAGCGAGTTCGCCCCGTAACCAATGGGCCAAACCCATCCAGCACAGGATTTGCGAACGCAGCAATGGCTGCTCTGCGGGCAGGACATCAGCGAGTGCGGCATCGAAGCTGCGCAGCGCCTGCTCGGTTTGCCCGGCAAAGATTTGTACCGCGCCTAACGCGTTGTAGATTTCGGCGCGTAGATCTGGGCCATCAGCGGCGGCGTTGGATGTCAGCAATGCGCGCAATTCAGCAGCAGCCTGGTCCAGCTGGTTTTGCTCAAAACGCGACTGCGCCAGTACGATCGCCGCGCGCACCCGTTCGCGCTCACTGACAATTGCGCCGTAGGACTGCATCCATTCCAGCATGTGGTGCTCAGCCAGCAGGAATTGACCTCTACGCAATTCCACCCGCGCTGCTTCCAGTTCGATCCGGGCCAAGCGCGCCGGCGCTTGCGCAGTGGGATCGACACGTAAACGTCGCAATGCGGCTTCCGCTTCGCCGAGTCTTCGCTGATCAGAGCCGTGTTCGATCGCGTCAAGCTGCGCGTCAAAATCAACGAGCAATTCAGCGCGGATCGGCCCCGCCAGCGACAGGCACACCACAGCAGCGCGCCAAGCCCTCATTGCACGACGAAGACGAAGGGCCCGAGCACTTCGGCAGCGCAATATGCCGACCACAGGTAAGTGCCAGGCGCCAGTTGCAAGGGCGGATTGGGCACCGACTGACCGCCGCGCTGACCGGCGATCTTAAGCTGCATTTGCCCTTGGGCATTGCGCAATTCGATACGGCACAGGGCTTGTGTTGGGACCGGCCAAGCAAACTGTGTGGGTGCTTTAGCGAGGGTGCTGCCGTGCGCCGGTCGCACTTCCGGCAACTCGCCGCGCAGCTGAGCCTCCGGCCCAAGAGGACGCAATTGCCATAGCGAAACTAACCCGACCGCGAGCAACATTGATGCGGCGAAGGCGAACAAAGGCGCGCGCCGAGGCAAGCCTGCAGCAGGCTTGACGACTTGCAGCTCGCCCGCCAGTTGCGCGGCAAGTGCACAGCGAGCGCAGTCACCTAACGCATCCAATACCACGGAGTTGCGCTCGCCCAGATTCGCGCCGCGCATGACCGCGGCGAGCTCATCGCTGCTGGGACAATCGGCGCGCTGGCGCGGACAATCGCGCGTTGCATCCCGCCAGACTTCACTCAGCTTCGATGCCTCGATCAAACGTTTTTGCATCACCGCGCTCCCGAATCAATACAGCCGATCCCAAATCAATATAGCCGATCGCGTGGGACGGAGCGGCACCGAGCAATGACGCGCGCGGCACCGCTACATTCTCAGTGCGGGTGCGATAAGGTGTTTCCAAGCAATCTTGCGTGCGATGATTTGTGCCATGAGTGAGCAGAATTCAAAGCAGGCTGCCGCCGAGCTCGACCGTCTGCTGGCAGAGTTCGGGCCGCGCTTGCATGCCATCATCGCGTCGCGCTGCCCTCGGAATGCGGGCCTTGATCCGGACGAGGTGGAACAGGAAGTTCGCATTCGCCTGTGGCGATCGCTGCAATCGCAAACGTCGATCGCGCATCCTGCCTCGTACCTGTATCGGATCGCCATGAGCGTTATCGTCGATCAGTTGCGCAAACGCCGCGCCCGCCCGGACCTCGACGGTGAGAGTCTGGACGAGGAGGCAGGCGCTGCGCTCGGCGCGCGCGCAGTTGCGCCAAGCTCTGGCGACGAGGAATTGGCAAACGCAGTGCGCGTGGCCATCGCTGCGCTGCATGAACGTCGTCGCCGACCGGTGCAATTGCATCTGCAGGGTTTTGGTTTTGCCGAAGTGGCGCGCCTGCTCGGGCTGAGCGACGCTACCGCGCGCAATCTGATCTACCGCGGCATGGACGATCTGCGCGAGCTATTGCGCCAGGCGGGCTGGCCGTAAGGCTGGCATCTCGGCCGATCCATCCAACTGCGCCGAACCGCCGCCAAGTTTGAGCCGCGCATGTCTGCCGCAGGCGGGTCGTCGTGAGAATATTTCCTGCGCCGTACGTCTGACCGTCAGCACACTCAATCTGATGGGGTTCCTATGCGCGAATGGTTCTGCGGTCTTTGCTCTGCTGCTCTGGCAGCGTTCGCCAGCACCAATTTGGCTGCAGATGTGGTGCAGCCGCTGCCCTACGACCTGCTTTATGTGCGCGCGCCCTACTTTGGCGCGAACTTCAACTCGGCTTTGCCAAATGATGGCAACAGTACCTGGCCGGATACCGTGCAGCCGCTGATTCCCGATCCCGGCGCCGTGCTAATGCGCTTGCGCAGCAACGGCGCGCGCGAAATGCTGTTCCCGCGCGCTGAGCACCGGGCCTTGCTGGATACGCCGGCGGCCAAACCGCTGTCGGTCGGTTCGGTCAGTGATCCCAACGTGTCCTTTGACGGGTTGCGGGTGGTCTTTACCTGGTATCACGATCTCAGCCCGGAGGTGCGCAATAGCCAGCGCGGTGGACTCAGTCGCGCCGGTGCCGACCTTTACGAACTCAATGTGCAAAGCGGCCAGCTGAAGCGCCTGACCTGGCAGGAATTCACCCCGAATACCGGCAATGGGGCCAACTTCGCAGCTGGCGCCAACCATCCCCAAATTGGCGTGTTCAATAGCGGACCGACCTATGTGCCGGGCGGCCGCATCGTCTTTACCTCGTCGCGCAACAATCTGCTGCCGCCCAAGCAGGCGAGTTCGGTGCAGCGCGTGCTGCAGCTGTTTGCCATGGACCGCGATGGCGCCAATGTCGAGCAGATCGGTCATTTGAATCTGGCGATGGCGCTGCATCCGCAGGTGCTGATGGATGGCCGGGTGATGTTTTCCAGTTGGGAGATCCAGGGTCTGCGTGATGTGCGCGCCTTTGCGCTATGGGTGATTGCACCCGACGGACGCAACTGGAACAGCCTTTCGGGCTATTCGGATCGGCCCTTTGTGCATCACTTTGCCACCCAGATGCCAGATGGCGACATCGTGGTTGGGCGCTACTACAACCTCAACAACAATGGTTTCGGGAGCCTGTTGCGCTATCCGCTCGACCCGCCCGGGGTCGACGTGCTCAGCGACAACCCCGACCCGGCCAGCGGCGTCATTCCACACGAACGTCGCGATCCGGCGCAGCCGGGCGAGCTGCGCCGCGACATCACGCCCTTTACCACGCATCTGGATGCGCCGGCGCCGTGCCCTGGCTTCGAAAACAACCCGCTAGGATCGGCCTTTGCGCCCTATCCCTGCACCAGCGCACAGCGTCGCGGCAAGCTCACCCATCCGCAGGTCACTCCTGCCGTTACAGGGGTAGGACAACTCAGCGCAGAGCTGTTGGCGGTGTACTCGCCGGCCGCCGCCAACCATCGCTCGGCCGGTCCAGGCACACCGTCCACACCCTGGTATCACGGTGAGATTGTGTTGATCGCCGATGGTGAAACCGTGCCGATCCCGGCTGCCTGCCAGGGCGGTCCGGGTCCGGGCTGTCTGCCCGGCGTGCCGGCTGGATTGACCCGTGTGCTGGCTGAAGACGGTTTCAATTTGCAATGGCCAAGGCCCTTGGTCAGTTATCAGGCCATTTATGGCATCGCCGAGCCAGGCACAGCGCCGCCCCTCGACGATGCGGCAATCGCCGCCGAGGGCCTGGTTGCGGGGCAACCCTTTGGTCTCATTGGTAGCAGTTCGCTGATCTGGCGCGATACGCGACCGGCGCGCAACAGCGTCTTCAACGATCGCGATCCCTTCAACCCCTTCAGCTTCGATTTCACCTGGAGTTGGGTGGCGCAAGGCACCGATGCGGGGCTGTATGCCGACGCCGACATCCACGCCGTGCGCATTGTGCTGCAGGAGCCGCTCAGCGATTTGTCCTATCCGGACAACAATCTGCAGCACCTCACACACGGCCGCGAACGGCTGCGCATCCTCGGGGAGATTCCGGTGCGTGGCGTGTTTTCCGGCAAGCCAGGCAACCCGCAGTCCACTCTGCCAGACGGCAGTGTGGTCACAGATACCTCCTTTCTGACCCGCGTGCCGGGCGACACCGCGTTTATGTTCCAGACCATCGACCGCCGAGGTCTGGCATTGAACACCGGGCAAACCTGGCATCAGGTGCGGCCTGGTGAAGCGCGCTATGACTGCGGCGGCTGCCATTCGCACTCCAAGGAGCCGCTCGATTTCGCCCTGACTGCGGCGGATCGCGGCGACTACATCCGCCGCGACGTAGCGCTGCAAACGCCACTGCTGGCGCTGACTGCGGGTGGTCAGGATGCTCTCGAAGTGCGCCCGCAGCGCTTCGTCAGCGTGGAATACTTCCGCGACATCGTGCCGATCCTCGATGCGCGCTGCGCCAGCTGCCATGGTGCCAGCACTCCGGCGGGGCCCGGTCCGGGACTGACCCTTGCCTCCAATGCCGCACCTGTTCAGGGCTGGCCCGCGGCGCTGCATGCGCTGGTTCTCAACCCGATCGATCCGGTCAGCGGTGCCAGTTACAGCGCATCGTTTATCGGACAGCGCCTGCAGCCGACCCGCTATGTGCGCGCCATGCAAGCGCGCCAGTCGCTGCTGCTGTGGGCGGTGTGGAATCAGCGCCTGGATGGCCGCAGCAATGCCCAGCGCGGCGACGATCTCGACTTCCAGCCGCATCCGCCTATCGCCGGACTAAGCGACGCCGAGCGCATGACCTTGGTACGCTGGGTCGACACTGGCGCGGGCGTGGAACTACGAGGGCGCGCCAATCCGGGGGATACCCCAAGTCAGCAGAATCTTTGGGGCTTTGACGATGACGATCTGCGCCCGACGCTGGTGCTCAGGCCAAGCTTGGCGCAGGCCGCCACAGACGGCTCGATCAGCGCCCTGCAAGTCAGCGCGCTGGATATCGAAAGTGGTGTGAACGCAGCCGCCGGCGCGTGGACGCTGACCGCAGATCACGCCATCGGCGCAACGGCCGCCGGCATGAATCTAGCGGCCGGACTAAGCCTGCCGAGCAACGGCAATATCTTGAGCGTGCCCCTGCCAATGCAAGTAAGCAGCGCCCTCACCTTCACTTTGCGCGTGCGCGATCTGGCCGGCAACAGCAGCGAAATTCGTCGCAGCTACCGTGATTTCACGCTGTTTGCCAATGGATTTGAGCCGTGAGTTGCGCCACAAACTTTGGATGTCCTCAAATGATTTTATCGGCACCGTGCACGACCATCGCCACAACACCTTCGCCCAGGGTTAGCGCCAACCGGCCGTCTGCCACTTTGCCCGCCGAGCAGATGGCGGTCATACGGAAAGTGCTACAGAATCCGGGATCTCCACGGATTTCCTATGTACGAAGAACTCAAGATAAACATGCACGACATCGTGGGCACGCACGACGTGATTCTCATCACCTTGGACACGTTGCGCTTGGATTGCGCCGAAAACGCCTTCGCGCAGGGAAAATTGCCGGTCCTCAGTCGCTGGCTGTCACGCTCCGGGTTTGAGCGCAGACATACTCCGGCCAGCTTTACGTATGCGGCGCACCAGGCGTTTTTGGCTGGTTTTCTTCCCACGCGCGCGCACCCTAGCCCTTGGGGTCGAGCGCACCCAAGATTGTTTGCGCTAGCGTTTCCCGGCAGCGAAAGCACAACCGAAAACACTTACGTTTTTTCGAACGGGGCAAGTTTGCCCGAGGCGTTTGTCCATCTCGGCTATCGCAGCATCTGCATTGGTGGCGTGGGTTTTTTCAATAAGTGCAACCCGTTGGGAATGGTGCTGCCTAGTTTGTTTCAGGACAGCTATTGGCAAGAGGAGTTCGGGGTCGCGCACAAAGATTCAACTGGCGCACAAGTGGCCTTGGCCTGTAAATTGCTGGCCCAAAGCGAACCGCGCGTATTTATGCTGTTGAATATTTCCGCAATTCATCAGCCCACTGGTCACTATTTGCCCGAAACCCTGCCTGCGCGCAAAGACGATTTGGCAAGCCACGAAGCCGCCCTATGCTATGTCGATCACGCATTGGCGCCGCTGTTAGACGCACTTGCCACGCGCGCTCCGGCGTTCGTGATCATCTGTTCTGATCATGGAACGGCCTTTGGCGAGGATGGCTTTTTTGGCCATCGTCATGCCCACCCCGTTGTTATGAACGTCCCTTACGCCCACTTCGTGGTGCCCAAAGCGTGATTCGCACCGGGCAGTTAACGCCAAAAGTCGATGCTTTGGCTGCGCTTGAGCACTATCTTCGGCAGGGCTATGCCGCCTACACCTACGCCTATCCGCATAAAAGCGCCTATCGGCGCTTTGCGCAGCCCGTGCCGCTTGAGCAACTGTGGCAGGCGCAGCCGCGCGATGATCTTTTCTTGTATGTGCATATTCCTTTTTGCCACTACCGCTGCGGCTTTTGCAATCTCTTTGCCTTAGGTGCACCGAAGCAAGAACTCGTCAATGAGTTCATGAAAAGCTTAGAGCGGCAGATCAAGATCACTGCGCAAGCGTTAGGCCCGCACTGCATTACTCGAATGGCGATCGGCGGCGGCACGCCAAGCTATTTAACGGTGGCGCAGTTTGAGGAACTTATGGCGTGTTTGCAGCGCCATTTTAATCTTCAGGCAGCGACTCGCTGCTTTGGCATCGAAGTGGCGCCCGACAGCGCGACAATCGAGCGCTTGCGCAGTTACAAAAACGCCGGTGTAACGCGGATTAGCATGGGCGTGCAGAGTTTCGTCGACCAGGAAATGGATGCCTTGGCGCGACCGCGCCAACGTGATGCCGTGCTGCGGGCCATTGAGGCAAGCAAAGCGCTGGATTTCGCTACGCTCAATCTGGATTTGATCTACGGAATTGAAGGCCAGACCGAGCAAAGCTTTACCTCTACGCTAGACAGCGTTTTGGCGCTCAGTCCGGATGAGCTGTATTTGTACCCCTTGTATGTTCGTCAACTCACCGGATTGGCAAAGGCGGCGCGAACGAGGGGCCTGCAGCAACGTGCGGCGCTTTATGCCGCAGGCACCGGACAATTGCGTGGTGCCGGCTTTGTGCAATCCTCGATGCGGATGTTTCGCCGCGATGTGAAAACACCGAGCGAGGAATTTGCGTGTCAGACACTCGGCACTATTGGACTCGGGACGGGCGCGCGCTCCTATACGCGCGCGCTGCACTATTCTGAGGAATACGCGGTGAGTCGCGGTGCCTCACAGGCAATCCTTCACGCCTACAACCAACGCACCGAACAGGATTTCGCCAGCGCGCGTTTTGGTTTTGTATTGGACTTATCAGAACAGCAGCGCAGATATCTACTCCAGTCGTTGCTGATGTGGCCAGGTGTGGAGCTAAGCGCCTATAAAGCGCATTTTGGCAAAAACTTGACGGACGATTTTCCCGAACTTGAGTGCCTGCTTGCGCTGTCACTCGCGCAAGTTGACGCGCAGTATTTTTCCTTGACCGAATCCGGCATGGCCAATGCCGATGCGATCGGGCCTTGGCTGTACTCGGAAACCGTGCAAAGCCAGACAGAAGCTTATGACTGGCGTTGAACTCAGCCTGCTTTATCGCGGCGATTTGTCCAGCTGCAACTATGACTGCAGCTATTGCCCGTTCGCCAAGCGTATCGATAGCGAGGCGCTAACGGCTCAGGATCGTGAAAGCCTGACGCGCTTTGTCAATTGGTGTGCACTAAGCACCTTTGGCTTGCGCATTCTTTTTACACCGTGGGGCGAGGCGTTGGTGCGCAAGCACTATCGCGAAGCGTTCGTGCGACTTTCTCATCTGGAGCACGTGTTGGAACTGGGCATTCAGACCAATTTGTCGCGCGCGCCGAGCTGGCTGGCAACAGCGCGCAGCGCGAACATCAATCTGTGGTGTACCTACCATCCGAGCCAGACAACACGCGCGCGCTTTTTGCGCCGGATCGAGCAGCTATTGCGGATGGGTATTGGGTTTAGTGTGGGCATGGTCGCCTTGCGCGAGGATTTCACCGAAATCCAAGGTATGCGCCGGATCCTGGACGATCTCGCGCCCACTGCGGAAAATCCCATCTACCTCTGGCTCAACGCTTACGATGGCCGAAGCGCAGATTACTATTGCCCGCAAGACATCGCGATGCTCGTATCTATTGATCCCCACTTTGCCTTTAACGTGCAGCCTTTCTCGAGTCTGGGCGCGGATTGTCGGGCTGGGCACAGTGCAATTTCCGTCAACGCACAGGGCGAGGTCAGGCCATGTCACTTTGTGCAGCGTTCACTGGGCAATCTGTACGACGGCAGCTTTGAACACAGTCTCTCTCGACACGCTTGCCCCAAGCGCCAGTGCGAGTGCTATATCGGCTATGCATTGCGCCGCGACCTACCGTTTAACGCACCTTTAACACGTCAGCACGCGCCCCGCTAAGACCAAATTTATTGCAGCAGGCCAAGGTAGGCGTTGGCAATGGCGCTGTAAGGATCCTCGCCGCGGTGGATAAGGCCAGGGAGCAAATCGCCAAAGGCGTTGATCTCACCGATAAAGGGTTGCCCCCTGAGATCAAGCAAGACATCGACGCCGGCATAAAGGCTCTGTGGAAAGCATGCGGCGGCCTTTTCAGCCAGCCGGAAGGCCAATTCTAGCGGTACGTCGAGACCACATGAGTTGGCTCTGCGATTGCCCAGATGCAGATTGGTCATCGGGGAATGGCTTTGGCGCACGACATAATGGCGTGCCTCACCGGCGATCACCAAGACGCGTACGTCCATGGCCCCGCCGGGCTGGGTGAGCTTTGGAATCCACGATTCGGCAACCATCCCCTGCGGTAAGAGCCGCGTTAAAATGAACTCGATTTCCGGCCATGTTTCATATTTCTGCACACGCAGGCTGTTGAAAAGCTGCCCGCCTGCAATCCGAATGGGGCTCTGCAACTGCTGCTTGGAAGATGTCCAGCGCAGTGCGCACACGCCGGAGCTGGAAGATCCATGCAAGGGTTTGAGAAATACTCGACCGTGATCAGCGCGTTGCTTTTGCCATTCGGCGCAGCTGAGCGGTGCCAAAGACGACGGCGGCCGACTCAAGCCCGCCCCCAGAAAGCGTTGATGACACTGCCACTTATCGAACATCGTCGCGATCTCGGCAGGCGCGCTGAAAGTGGGCAGCCCCCAATCGTTGATACGCTGAAGCTGCGCGCAATAGCCAAGATGGAATTCGCGCAAATACGCCACTTCGCCATGTTCGAGCTTTGCCGCTTTGGGCCCGCCGCCAATCGCGATCAACTCGGCGGCAAGCGCAGCGCTTTCGCCGGGTGAATCGATTCGCAAGACATCTACGCGTGGCGCGGATTGCGGCAAGTGTTGGTAGTCAATCAACGTAGGCCTTGGCTGGCCGAGCGCCTGCCAGCTGTTACAAAAATCGCGAATCCGGCGATTCTCGAGGTTACCTACTAAGCCTAGCTGAATCGGCTTACTCACCCACGGCGACGAAGCGATCCTCTTCAGAGCCGTCCATATCTGCCGGGTTGGTTGCATCAACCACAAACGGCAATGCGCGCAGTCGCCTGACCATTTCTGGGCTCATGAAGTGGTAGTGCAAATTGAGTTTCTTCAGTGGACTGTCTTTGAGATGCAAAAGCGACTCGCCGCCTTCGTCGGTTAAAGTTCCGAGGGAAAGATCCAAAATCTCCAGTCTTTGCAACAGCGGACTATTCACCACCACAGCAGCGATCCGGTCAACAATATCGCTGTTTCTCAAACCCAAATACTTCAGTTTTGGAAATAGCTTGCCCGATAGCAGCGGTTGCAGATCCTCCACGGTGATGGTTGCGCCGTAGTCCTCAGTGCCCAGCCAGATCTCTAAGTATTCGAGATTTTCGAATTCAGAGCTGCATATGCTGCGCAGCACGCTCGCGGCCATGCCTCCGGATTCCATGGCCAAGGCGCGCAGTCCCGAATGCGTGATGGGCGTTAACTTCAAGTCCGTGCCGCCTCGAGTGCGCAATAGTTGTAGCTTGGGAAAAGCTTGCAATAGTGGCGACATATCGGTTTGCACAATCCACGACATTTCGTTCTCTTCGCTGGTCACATCACCAATAAAGAGCGCCGCGAGCTTTGGCAGTCGTTCGCGCTGTTGAATCAGCAGATTCAACACCTCCTCAGAGGTATTCGACGAATCCTCCCCAAACCAGGCGCCGATCACCAGCGCGGTGCTTTCCGCCGCAGCCGGGGTGGCTAGGAAGTGTTCAAGCGAGGGGATCAAATTATCTTGGTCCCAGTCGCTCCGAAATCGATAAGCCGCATCGCTGCGCGCTGGCTTATCGGTGGCGTAGTCAACCACGCGCAATCCAACAAAGGTGCCGGCGTTGCGGGAAAGATCTTCACGTTGGTTGATATTTGCAAAAGCGACCAGCGGCAGCGCGCCATCACCGTCCGGTTCCGAGGCGTCGACATACCCTTTGCCGAGCTTTTCCTTGATCAGCTTTTCCGCATCCTTAATCGCTAAGGCTTCACTGGCGAAAGACTTAATGGTCTCCTGACCAGCCGAACCAATGCGCCCGTAGGTCACCTTGTAGGTATCACCCGTTTGGCTGATGTTCCAAAATTTGCTGGATTTGGCATCCATGTAAACAAGCTTACGTGCGAGCATGAGGACTCCTTGCGGCGCTATGGATTAGGTTTCGTGATCGGGATGATAATCGCGGGGATTGTCGAATCCCGCGATCCAAGCTGCTGCCTGATGGCAGGACTGGATGTTCGGCGGTACGCGCAGCAATTCTCATCTAAAACTTGCACATTTACTTGTTTGGCAAACTCCATTGCCCCATGCGCTCGATCATCACCCGGCGGAGTTCTGCATTGCGTTCGGTGAGAATTTCCGCAGCGCTCAGGCTCCCAGGCTCGAATGCCAAGCGCTGATCGATCCGGACACCGCGCCAACGCAGCCGGGTGTTTGTCATTGATGCAGGCAATTTTTTGATCGCAGTGCCCGCGAGGTCGAGCCAACCGGTCAGGATTAGATCTTCAGGCAGCGAGTCTATTTGCCGGCAGCCAGCGAGATCCAAGTTTGCCAGTCGACGTAACCAAGCTGGCAAACCAGCCATGCGCCGACAATCACGCGCAATCACCGAGCCACTGCTGATCTGTGCATGGTCCGGCCATCGGTGAAATTGCTCGCAACCCGTGAGGTCCAGAAACCAGCACTCTAGGCCTTCAGGCAGGCGTTCGAGCGCGGTACAGTGACGCAGGCTCAGCGATCCGACCTTGAAATTGCTAGGCAGCGCGCACAACCGTGGCGAATTTTCCAGGATCAAGCGGCTTTCAACATGCAGATCTTCGGGCAGATGATCGAGCTGATAGCCGGTCAGATCCAGCTCATAGCAATGCAACTTGGCCGGTAGCAGTGTGCTTCGCCCGCGTAGCTCCACCCGAGTGCCGCGCGCCGCATCAGTCACGGACAATTCGAATCTCCTCAGGGCTGCACTCGCGTTGGCGCCAAACGCGATAAACGCCGCGCGGCAACCCGATGCTGGCAATACTCTGCACTTCGCGGTCAATCTGAAGAATCCGGCCGGCGGCAATCCCCGTCTGACCTACTTTGCGGTCGAGGCGGGTACGGGCTCAGTGTTACGCCGCTTGGATCTCGGCGAAGCG
>Ga0105048_10008077_pt1 | contig 16872 bp, 12 predicted proteins | sample MAT05_FD_78382 | JGI IMG/M metagenome (GOLD analysis project Ga0105048, IMG submission 78382) | Freshwater microbial communities from Lake Fryxell liftoff mats and glacier meltwater in Antarctica - MAT-05 | ecosystem: Environmental > Aquatic > Freshwater > Ice > Liftoff microbial mat | place...
AACAGTGAACAGATCATTGTTGTGCCCTTCAACGATGTGGCGGCGTTAGAGACAGCCTTTGCCCTGTACGGTAAAGAAGTGGCGGCGCTGATCATGGAGCCGGTCAACTACGACCAGGGTTGTATTCTGCCAGAAGCTGGCTTTACCCAGCGCTGTCGCGAGCTGTGTGACGCGCATGGTGTGCTGCTCTTTTTTGATGAAGTCTTAACTGCATTCCGTATGGGTCCTGGTGGCGCACAGCAATATCTGGGGGTCACGCCCGATCTCTGTGTGTTGGGCAAAGCCTTTGGCGCGGGGATGCCGATCAGCGCGTTGGCGGGCACGCGCACCGTGATGCAAGGGTTGAAACCGTTGGGTGCCAGCGAAATGAGTGGCACCTTTTTGGCCCATCTTACGGGAGTGCTGGCCGCATCGGCGGCGCTGGCTGAATATCGCACGCCGGGTTTTTATGAACGGATGGACGCGGTTGGCGAACATTTCTATTCGGGCTTCCAAGCCTTGATTGAGCAGAGTGGCGTGCCGCTGCGTCTGCAATACCTGGGACCGCGCTTTGGTCTCTATTTTGGCGTACACGCGCCGGTGACCAACTATCGCCAAGCTGCTCAGAAAAATCGCGCCATGGAATTGACCTTTATCAAGGGGTGTATTGCGCGTGGTGTTTTCTTCCATCCCTCACCCCACCACGGTTTTTCTGCGGCACATACCGAAGCGGATATGGATCGTGTGTTGGCTGCCGCCGAAGGCGCGCTGGCTGAGGTAAAGCGCGAGTTTTAGTGCAATTGAGCACGCAGGACGATAAAGGAATACGAATAATCAATAACCAATGGCTAACGGCTAATCACAAAGGACAAACGATTCATGACCAAGCACCCCACCATGAAAGCGGGCATCTTTACCGGCATCGGCCAAATCAGCGTTCAGCACGTGGCACAGCAGTCGCCGCCGCCTGGCTATGTTGTGGTCGCCGTGAAGCAATCAGGCATCTGTGGCAGCGATCTGCATAGCTATTTTGGTCATTGGGACCAGTCGCATACGGTGGCCCACGGTCATGAAACGTGTGGTGTCGTCACCGAAGTTGGCGAGGGTGTCACCGGTTTTGCGCCAGGCGAGCGCGTCGTGATCGAAGCTTTTTCCCATTGTGGTGAGTGCGTCTACTGCCGAACTGGACACTATAATCAATGTCTGGCGCGCAAAGGCATTTCGCATGAACTGCATGGCGGCTTTGCCGAATATACAACGGCACACGCCTCTGGTCTTTTTAAGATTCCTATTAGCATGAGTGATGAAGCCGGCGCGCTGGTCGAACCGCTGGCCGTAGGGGTACGCGCGCTGGCCCAAGCGCGCGCAACCTATCAGGATCGCGTGGCCGTGATTGGTGGTGGCACAATTGGGCTGCTCTGCTTGGCCGTGGCCAAGGCGAATGGTGTCAAAGAGACACTGATTACGGTCAAATATCCGCAACAGGCGGCCATGGCGCGGGCGCTGGGGGCCGATCATGTGGTGGAGACAACGCAGCACGATGTCAAGGATGTGGTCAAGGAACTTACCGGCGGTCTGGGTATGGATGCTGTGATCGAGACGGTGGGCGGTGCCGACCATTTTAATGACGCACTGGCGATTGTGCGGCGGCGCGGCACTGTGGTGCTGGTGGCTGGCTATCACAAGCCGCTTGAAGTGGATCTGAGCCGGATTGTCTGGTCCGAAGCACTGGTTACTGGATCAAACTGCTATGCGTACAGCGGCATGCACACAGATTTTCAAGCGGCAATCGACTTGATCGCCAGCGGCAAAATTGATGCCACGAAAATTGTCACCCACCGTTTGCCGTTGGATGAAATCGCCCATGCCTTTACCATCGCGGCCGATAAAACATCGGGCGCGGTCAAGGTACACCTCACCCTGTAAACAACTGGACGCAAACCGCTGAATCAAGGAGGAAGCTGTCCCAATGGCGTGCTTCCTCCTGGCGCGAAAGCTCTACTCTCTTTCGATCATGGTCAATGCGGCTTTCATCCAGCCCAGGGCATAGGCCATGCCGGCGTGCCAGGGCGCGGCACATTCCAGCAGCGGTGTGTGATCGGGGATGAGCACGCCATCAAAGCCGTTTCTGTGCAGGATACGCAGCACTTCGATCATGTCGGTATCGCCATCATCGACAAACATTTCGTGGTAGTTGGGTACTTTGCCATGGACATTGCGCAGATGCACATAGGCCAACTTGCCCGCGCTGCTGTAGCGATCTACCGTGGCGTAGACATCGGTATGTTGCATTTCGGAAATCGTGCCGACACAAAATTCCACGGTATTGGCCGTGCTCGGTTTAAGATCCAGTACCTTCTGGAAGTGATCGCCTTGATAGACCAGGCGCGCTGTGTCGCGCAGTGTGGGCAGAGGCGGATCGTCGGGGTGAAACGCCAACTTGACACCCGCTTCTTCGGCCACGGGGATCATCTCGTCTAAAAAGCCATCAAGCCGCCGCCAAATTTCGGACGCATCGACCGGCGCAACAACGTCATCGGGTGCGGCGGCGTTAAAGCGATCTACATCGTAGACCATATTCCAGACCATGCCTCCCTGAATCGGTTCCTGGGTAGGATTTTTGAAACCAACCGATTTGGCATCGCCGCGCGCATAGGGCCCTTCACTGCGTCCCCACACCCCGGCCAGTGTAAAACAATACCCCATGGTTGGAATGCCTACACGCCCTAGATCGCGGATAATGGTTTTGAGATGCGTCATCTGGGCTGCGCGCTGTGGCCCGTCCAGCAGCACATCGTACCAGTGGGCGGGGGCAAAGTTTTCCAGCGCTTCCAGTTCCAAGCCTTCAGCATTGACCATCGCTTTAAGATCGCGCAAGCCTTCGTAGGTCCAAATCGCGTCGTCGCCCTCCGAGATGCCAAAGCCGGCGTTGGCATTGTCCGAGGTGATGATCTTGTCGCCGCGCGTAAAATGGCCGGGCAAATGGGCCACAATGTGGGTACAGCCTGCCTGTTTGGCAAAGCGCAGATTGTCGGGCGTCAACAGCGCCCGATAGAGGCCGAGGCCGAGTTTCATAAAAAGTGTCTCCTTGCTGCAAGCATGAAGAAATAGTCAATAATCAACAATCAATAATCAACAATCAATGGCTAATCGTCACTTGTCAATGACGAGAACAAATGACAACGAGCCAGAATTTATCCCAACTGAATTGGAAAAGCCGCGGCGATCTCTACCGGTTTCCCTTGGCTGATCGAGCGTTTGAGGGCGGCCTCAAATTGCAGTTCTTGTAGACCCGCCATGCCTGGCACTGGCGGCGGTGTACCTGCGCGCACGGTGTCGAGATAGGCATTGATTGCCTTGCCAAACGAAGCGCGGTATTGATCCCAGCGCGAAACATTGCGGCTAAGCGCGTGTGTAGTATGGCGTTCGCTGGCATAGTCGATCAACTCTAGATCGCCATCCAGGTCGCGCATGGTGATGCGCCCTCGTTCAAAGGCAAGATTCAATTCGTAGAGCGGCAACTTGAAATCAATGCTACAGGTGCCGATGATCGTGCCGGTGGCCCCATTATCCATGCGCACGGCGGCTGTCACATCGCGCACATTTTCGCTGCCCATGCACGGGTGCGCTTCGGGTGCCGCCAATGCGGTGATCGTGCTGACGGGGCCCATAAAAGCCAGCATCAGATCGATACAGTGGCTCCAACAGGCATAGTGAACCAGGCCCGTAAAATGAACAGCCCGACCCAAGTTGTGGGCGGCAATCAGTTCGCGCGCCTTGATCGTCTGCGCAAAGAAGCGATAGTTGAAGACCATGGCCGTCTCAATTTGGGCGGCGTGGGCGCGACTAAGAAGCGTGTGCGCTTTGTAAAAATCTTCTTCGCTTACATTGGCTTGCCCTTGTTGGGCGACCAATGGCTTCTCGAAAAAGATGCGCCGGGGTTGCAGGTCCAATAGGTCACTGGCTACCGCATAGCGATCTGTCTCGCGCGTCAGCACCAGCACGGTGTCGGGATCAGCGGCGATCAGTTCGGCCAGGGAATCGGCAACGGTGCCGCCAAATTTTTCGGCGACGGCGGCAGCTTTGTCGCGGCTGCGATTGTAATAGCTGAGGGTTACGTCTTTATGCTGAACAAGATAGGGCAGATAGTTCTGCGCGGCAACATTGCCGGTGCCGACAATGGCAACTTTGAGCGGCATGAGGTTGACTCCTTAGGCTAACGGTGAAAATAGGGTATTGTCTCCTATTGTACCACAACTGGCAGTCAAGGATGGGTCCGCTGGATTTGTGTATTTTGTTGCGCACATGACCCTTTCTGTATCTTAATCTTGTGCATTAGCCTATCGCAATTTCTACAGGTTCCGGCTAAACTGGCTTCAGCCACGCTATACACGACCACTGCACGACCACTGCACGACTAATGGCGTGACCGACGAAATCTCAACAAACTGTAGATACCATAGCCTATTACATAATTTCACATCGCATTGCTTTGAACGCTGGGCTATCTACAATCATCTGTGCCGAGGTCTACTTGGTACAGAAAGGAGCGGTATGAAACAGTATTTATTAATGTCTGTGTTCTTTTTTGCGATAGCGCTGTTTGGCGCTTGTGCGATCACACCGGTCGCCCCCAGCGAAACCCCGGCAGCGGCAGAGACAGCTGACGCAACCGTATTGGCCACCCCTGCGATCACCGCAACTGAAAGTGTTACTTCAACCGCCACCTTGACTGATAGCGCGGCGATGACGCAGACTGTTGTGCTGATAGCTACGCCCGCGCCGACCGATACAATGGTCGTCACTGCGACGACAATGCTCACACCGACGGCGGTGATGACGATGACCGAGGTGCAAACTGGCACATTGGCTACCTTAGTGGCTGGTCGCCCCGAGTTTAGCACGCTGAACGCGGCGATTGCTGCTGTGAACCTGACCGATGAACTGAATGCAGACACCACATTCTATACGATTTTTGCGCCAACCGATGAGGCCTTTGCTGCCTTGCCCGCTGGTATATTGGATACTTTGCTTGCAAATCCACCGCTCTTAACGAGCGTGATTCAGAATCATCTGTTGATTGAAGACTTTGACGCGGCTGGTCTTGTGCGGCTGGGCAGTGTACTGAGCGCTTTCGGCGAAACGTTGCCAATTACACTGACGGCAGATGGTATTGTGCAAGTGGCGGATGCCACGGTCATCGAGGCAGATGTGATGGCGACCAACGGTGTGATTCATGCGATTGATACGGTTTTGTTGCCCGCCGATCTGGTGATTACCCCGACCGTGGCTGCTGCTGCTGCTACGACGCCGACAGTCGCCGTGACAACAACGCAACTGGTGACCACAACGGCAGAGATCATCACGCTGGACACGGCTGAGATGACGATTGGCGATGTGATTAGTGCCACAGCAGAGCTGGATATGCTCGAAACCGCGCTGGGGGCCGCTGGTCTGCTGCCAGCCCTGGAAGTGCCCGGCCAACTGACAATCTTTGCGCCGACCAATGCGGCCTTTGAAGCGATTCCGGCGGCGGACTTACAAACCTTACTCAACACCACAGGCACCTTGGCTGGTGTGTTGCAATATCATCTCGTGGCCGACAATGTATCGGCGGCGGATCTGGTACGGCTTGGCTCGGCACTTTCGACCTCGAGCCAAACCCTTACAATTACAACGGCGGCCGATGGCACCGTGTTGGTTAACGATGCCCAGATCGTGCAGGCCGATATTGTGACGGCGAATGGGGTGATTCACTTGATTGATGTCGTCTTGACACCGCCCGCGCAATAATCGATATCTCGATAGGGACAAGGTTATTCCATAGCCGCCTGGTTGATCTACAAGCCAGGCGGCTTTATTTTCTTTCCGATTTGTTCGCGCTCAACTAGGCTGGCTGCGCTACCGGCATTTGCCCAGCGTTGCTCTCCTCCAGCCGTTTTGCGCAATCACTGCTAAATCGGTACACTGTACCAGGCGCTTTTATGCATTATGTCAGGTAAGGTGCCCGATCCTTCTTGGAAGGATCTCGTTATCAGTGTCGCTCGCTGCAATTGTCGTACCCTTGGCAGAAGGGTGCCCATCGTAAAGGAATGCTCCATGGCAGAGGGAACCCCTGCGCTTGAAGTCCGTCATCTTTCCAAACACTATGCGACTGTGCAGGCCGTCAATGACCTTTCTTTTGCTGTCATGCGTGGCGAGATCTTTGGGCTGCTTGGTCCCAATGGCGCGGGTAAAACAACAACGATCCGCATGATTCTTGACATTATCAAACCGAGCGCTGGCGAGATTCAGATTTTGGGTGGTCCCATGACCGAAGCCACCAAGGAGCGGATTGGTTATCTGCCCGAGGAGCGCGGGCTATATGAGGATATGACGCTGCTCGATACGATTCTCTTTCTGGGGCAACTCAAAGGCTTAAGTCGCAAGGTGGCCTATACCAAGGCCGAACAATATTTGCGTCAGGTGAATTTGTGGGACGCACGCGCACGTAAGATTGGGGCCATGAGCCGGGGCATGAACCAGAAGGCGCAATTTGTGGCAGCCACGATCCACGACCCGGAATTAATTATTATCGACGAACCGTTTAGTGGGCTCGATCCTGTCAACGCCCGTGTGGTCAAAGAGCTTCTCTATAGCATGCGTGCACGCGGCATGGCGATTATTATGTGTACGCACCAAATGCATCAAGTGGAAGAAATGTGCGAGCGCATTCTTTTGGTTGATCGCGGCCAACAAGTGTTATATGGCCCCCTGCAAGAGATCCGTCGCCGTTTTGCGGCTAACGTTGTCGAAGTTGATCTGCGGGGCGAGCTGCCCCCGCTAGACGGTGTCGAGCAAGTCTTGATCCACAATGGTCGCTATCGTCTGTTGCTGCGCGCAGAAATGCAGCCGGAAGCCGTACTCAAAATGCTGGTCAATCTGCCTGCGATCACCGTAGAGCGCTTTGAGCGAGTCGAGCCATCCCTTGATGAGATTTTTGTGAAGGTTGTCGGTCGCGAACTGAGCGCCGAGGAGCTGGCAACCAACGATGGCCGCGTCATGCAGGGGGTGCGATGAGGAAAATTTGGGTGGTTGCCAGTGCTACGTATTGGCGACGGGTACGTTCCAATACGTTTCTTGTGCTGACCTTGGGGCTGCCGTTGGTGATGGTGATTGCGGGCGCAGTCCCCTTTTGGCTTACCACGCGCGAGCAGGGCTTGACCACCATCGGCGTTGTGGATCAGACGGGCAGATTGGCGGCAAGCTTGGCTGAACCCGTAGCTGGGGCAGAACCAGAACTGACATTGCGCGCCTTTGCTGATATTGCTGCCGCCAGCAGCGCGCGCGCCAATGGTGCGATCAATGCCTTTCTGGTGCTCCCGCCCGATTATTTTGCGGGGGCCCGCCCGATTTTCTATGGTACAGAACGCCTGAATGACCGCTGGGAAGCTGCCCTGGATCATGAATTGCGCCGTGCCCAACTGCCTGATGCCCCGGCATGGCTGTTGGCACGTTTGGCCGCGCCTTCGGTGCACACCTATGTGGCTCTGGATAGTGGCGTGACTGTGCCGCAGGGTCCGGCCTTGCTCATTCGCATTTTCTTTCCAGGGGTGTTAGGGTTGGCCTTTGCCTTGGTCGTCTTTACCGGTGCTGGCCAAATGGGGGCCGCCATGGTGCGCGAGAAGGATCAACGTGCACTGGAAATGGTGATCACTTCGCTGTCGGTGCGCCAACTGTTGATGGGCAAAGTGCTTGGTATGAGCTTGTTGAGCCTGACCCAGATGGGCGTGTGGCTGTTGGGTGCGCTCGTCGCCGTGCTCTTGGCGCGCTTTGGCGATCTGGCCATTGGGACATGGAGCATTCCTGGGCGGGCCTTGTTGTGGGCCGTTTTGCTGGGGGTGCCGGGCTATCTCTTATATGCCGTATTGGGCGCTGGGCTGGGCATTATTGCGGGGGATGGACAACAGGCACAGCAGTTGGCTGGTATGCTCAGCTTCTTTGGCTTGGCACCGCTCTGGTTGCTGGGGTTGGTGGCCAGCGAACCGAATGGCGAGTTGGCCGTTGCACTCAGCCTCTTTCCGTTAACCGCGCCCACGCTGAACCTTTTCCGCATGGCGATGACCACTGTGCCGGTCTGGCAATTAAGCGCAGCCCTGGGCTTGATCCTGGTGAGCTTATGGTTCAGTATCTGGTTTGTGGCGCGCATCTTCCGCGCGGTGATGTTGCTCTATGGCCAACGGTTGCGGCCACGCCAGTTGTGGCAGGCATTGCGTAGCGCGTAAATTGGTTACAGAATGGAATTACGATCCATGGAGCCTTTGCCTTGAATAAAACGATTCTGGTCGGCCTGCGCGAATTTCGCCAACGCATCCGTTCGCGTGGATTTTGGTTGGGCTTGCTGGGTTTGCCCATGACCTTCCTCATCATCTGGGCTGTCGGCAGCGTTGCCGAACTCGATAATCCATCGAGCGCGGCGACGATCCCTGCGGCGCGCCCACGCAACACAATTGTGGTAGCCGTGGGCTATGTGGATCAGGCCGACCTGATCCAAGCCCAGCCCGCCGATGCCACTGTGGGCCGCTTGACGACCCGCTTTACGGCCTTTGCCGACATCGCTGCTGCCCAACAAGCCCTACAGCGCGGTGCACTGCTGGCGTATTATGTGATTGCGCCCGATTATCGCACAACCGGCGCAGTGGAACGCGTGAGCCTGGAACTGCCCTCCATCGCTGCGCCCTTGGACGCCGAACAGGTTGATCAAGTCTTGCTAGCCAATCTGTTGCCCCACCTAGACGATGCGGAACGCGCGCTCCTCCGCCGGCCTTTGAATGGTGGTAGCCCGATCTTTGTCGATGTGAACGCAACCCAGATGGCGACGGGTGAGCGCGATGACCTGAACTTTCTGCCTTTCTTGATCACGATTCTGATTATGACGCCACTTTTTACCAGTGGTAGCTATTTGTTGCAAAGTCTGCTCCAGGAGAAAAGCAGCCGTGTGATGGAAGTCTTGTTGCTGTCGCTGCGTCCCACACAACTGCTCACCGGCAAGCTGTTGGGGCTGAGTTTATTGACGCTGGTGCAATACTTGATCTGGGCGGGCTTTGGCTGGCTGGCCTTCTCCGTCCAGCAGACCACCTTTCTCAGTACACTGGATGCGAGCAACTTGTCTACTGCCGATTTGGGCTTGTTTCTGCTCTACGCATTGGGGGGCTATTTGCTCTATGCGACCGTCATGGCGGGGATTGGCGCTTTGGCTCCCAACTTAGAGAACAGTCGCGCCTGGGTCTTTATTGTGAGCCTGCCGATCTTGATTCCCTTTTATTTATGGACTGTAATCGTGGCGGCCCCTGATGAACCACTGGCAACTGTGCTGAGCCTGGTACCTTTTTCTGCACCAATTGCCATGTTACTGCGCATTGGCGCGACGACAGTTCCTGCTTGGCAACATGTGCTCAGCTTGACATTGCTGGCCCTGACAGGATTGGGGGCCGTTTGGCTTATGGCACGCCTTTTTCGCGCACAGACGCTGTTGAGTGGCGAGTCGCTTTCCTTGCGGCGCATCTGGGCAGCCCTGACCACATAAGCGCGGGGCACGGAACGCAGTATAGAAAGCTCGCGTGAAGACATGTATCCAATCCTGTGCCTTTTTTGTGACTGGAGATTCGACTGGATCAACGCGCTTGTGCTAGGATAGTCGATGCGTGAAGATGCTGCATCGGATAAGCAACTTGTGTGATGTAAATCACGTTGGCATCATGGCTGTGGTAACGATAGGGGGAACTATGAACGGATCGTGGCTCGGTTTTGCAGCTATCGTTGTCTTTGCTTTATTGCTTGTGTTCTTCTTTGCGGCTATTGCAATTGCCCCCACTGTCGCAACTGTGGCCGGGCCAGCGGCGGCTAGTCAACCTATCGTGCTGGCAACCGTGGTCGGGAATGCTGGTACAGCTGCGGCGGCGAGTGCCCCCGCCAATCAAGCTGCTGCGCAAACAGGGGCCAGCCAAACCAGCGTCGTCACTCATACGATTCAAACCGGCGAGTGGCTGAGTAGCGTTGCGCGGCAATATAATACAACTGTCCCCGCCATTTTAGCTGCCAATCCCCAGATTACCAATTCAAATGTGGTTCGCCCCGGCCAAACGATTCGTATTCCCGCGCCCTAGGGAACGGGTTGACTTGGCCAATGCAAGTGTGCGCGCACGGCCAGAATCCATTCCGCTGAGCGTCGGATCGACGCGGACGACAATGGTAAATGTTCTGGCTGCCCCAATCGGCAGGGTGCCGACATTACAGGTGACAATCTGCGCGGTTTGTGTACAGCCTGTTGTTGCCGACTGAAAGCTCACCCCTGGTGGCAGCGGATCGGTAATGACAACGCCCACGGCGGCAGATGGTCCTGTATTTGTCACCACAATCGTATAGGTAAGCACTTCACCGGCGGCCACAGTGGCTGGCTTGCCATATTTGACAACGACCAGATCGGCAACCGGCAGCGGCGTGTTGGTAGGCGTAGGCGTGGCTGTTGGCGTGGCTGTTGCTGTGTTGGTGGGCATGCGTGTGGCGGTTGCAGTCGCGGTTGATGTCAGGGTTGGCGTGCGCGTGGCGGTGGCTGTAGGTGTGCGTGTGGCAGTCGCTGTTGGGGTTGGAGTTAGAGTTGGAAGGCTGGTGGGGGTACTGGTTGCCGTATTTGTCGCCGTTGGTGGGAGTGGCGTTGGGGTGTTGGTTGCCACTGTGCTTTGATTACAGAGTACACCATTCAAGGTGAAATTGGTTGGACTGATATTGCTGCCACTGAATGCTGCTTGGAACCCAAAACTCTGGGTGCCCCCATTCGCCCCGATCACCGTATTATAGTCGGTCGGATTGGTAACCGTTACATTTTGTCCACTTTGTGACAGTGAACCATTCCATAGATTGGTAATTTGTTGGTTGCCGGGGAAAGTCCACCGCACTTGCCAGCCGTTGATCGCGCTGCCGCTATGATTCGTGATCGTTACATTGGCCGTGAACCCTGTATCCCACTGGCTGGCAAATGAATAGACAACTTGGCAGCTAGCCCCTGTCCCGGCTGCGACTACAGGTGTATTGGTCGCTGGAATCGACGTATTGGTTGGCGTGCTGGTTGCTAGCGGCGTTGGCGTACGCGTCACCGTCACGGATGGATTCGGTGGCGGTGTGCGGCTTGGCGTTACTGTTTGCGTTGGGGTCGTTGTTGCCGTAGCGGTGGCTGCGCCGGCACATACATTGCCAAAGCTGCCGGCAAACAGGGGTAGATGAACTTCGGCCGTGGTGTTGAAGGCGCGCACAACTGCTACACCGTCAACGTTGGCGCTGGTGGTCACATTGGCAAGCGGCGCTAACAGCGCCCCCATAAAATTGCGACTGTTAAAGTTGATTGTCGTGGCTTCGTAAAAGTTCCAGATTATTTTTGAGCGCCAGGTTACATCCGTAAATTGGCCCACCATGTTCCCATTATTCCAATCCACACTGCTGCCCGATACATTGATCAGAATCGTCTGGGCGCTGCCGGGCGTGAGTTCAACCTGTTGCACCGCGGAATTGGAGAAAATGTCGGCTGCCTTGACATTGAAAACAGCCAACCCATCACTATTGACCTTCGTCACTGTAAAGCGGAGCGCGCTCGGTTGCCCCGCCGGAATGGGTAGCGTATTATTGCTGGCGATCTGTGCCAGGTTGAGCGACCCGCCTTTGAGATATTCTGTCATCGTGGTGTCCGACAACGTCTTATCGGTGATTAGGGAACCACCACCGTTAAAATTGATCGGACGATTGTTACGCTCGCCACCCAAACGCAGGCTGCCCGCCGTCAAGTTGATCGCGTTGCCGGCGGCTAAATTGCCAACTACAACAAAGGTATTGTCGCTGGCGGCCAAACCGTTCAATTTAAGCGCAAAATTTGCTGAATTGCTTGTGGTAAAAGTACCCCCCACATACGTGCGCCCTTCCACATCCGAGGCAGTCGCCAGATCGTCTAGTGTGATCAGGTTATATTGTTTCATCGCCGCCAATAGTTGGGTGATGTTCGTGCTACAGTCGGCTGCATGCACAGGTGTGGGCCACAGGGCTGGCGTCACAAGCAGCGGTGGGAGAAACGCCAAGATCACCAAGATCGTTGCTAACCAGGACCAACCATTGGTCTGGCGACTTCGGTAAAATGAGAGACAGGGACGCATACAGTTTCTTTCCACGCGCATCGGCCCATCGCTAAGGCCGCGTGCATAACAACATGAGACAATACCGAGTAGGTGCACAGTTGGGTAAAAGGCTCGACCTGGCCTCAACGCACCGCCAAGAGGACAAAAGTTAGCAAGCCATGCTGTGTTTCAGATCAGACAATCGACAAAGCTTACTATAGCTAAAGTTGCTTTGCTTCACATCAGCCAAATAATGTAACTTCCTTAAACGGCATTCGCGTACGTCTGTTATCCACCGACTCTCATAGGCATGAGACAAGGCGCTCATATCTCGTGTATCCCTGTCTCCTGTCTCCCCGTTTTATTGATACACCGTCTGGATCAGCGAGCGGATATACCCAATTGCGTAGGCTTTGCCCAGCCAGTCGGAATTGGGATGGGGAAAGTGCGGGGTGTGGTCCATCATGTAGGGGCCAGTAAAGCCATTGTCGCGATAGATTGTCATGGCGCGTCGCATGTCGATGTCGCCTTCATCGAGAAACACTTCGGCAAAACGCGGCAACTGGCCGCGCACATTGCGAAAATGCACCCAGGCAATTTTGTTCGCTGCGGCCATCTCGGCAATCGCGCCATAGACGCCCTGGCCTAGCAATTCTGTCATGCAGCCTTGGCAAAAGAGCATACAATGATTCGGACTAGGCACCAACGCAAAGATCCGTCGGAACTGTTCCAGCGTCGAACAGATCTGGGCCACACCGCCCAGCGGCTCTGGCATGGGCGGATCGTCCGGGTGCAGTGCCATGCGCACGGCCGCTTTTTCAGCCACGGGGATCACGGCCTTGAGAAAAGTTTCCATGCGCTGCCACATCGCTGCTTCCGCAATTGGCGGCGCATAGGGCTGGGGCCGGTTTTGCAAAAATTCAGCATAATCAAAGGTGCTGTAGCGGACATCACCGCGGCCAATATCGGCGGTCGTGCGGAAATTGCCCATGGGCTTGAAATTCCAGCCCAGATGTGGAATTCCTGCGCGTCCCAAGCTTTCCACCATGCGACACCACGCCTCAATCTTGGCATCGGCATCGGGCTTGCCCAGCGGAATTTCTGCCCAACAAGACATAAAGATGTTGTTCAATTGCATCCCGTGCGCTTCGACTTTTTCACGTGCTTGTTCAAATTGCGCTGTACAATCCTTGCCTGCCCGCAGATCCTCGCCAATGCCCGCGGCCACGTTGCTCACCCCACTGCGGATGTCTACATGGATCATATCAACGCCCAGCGCTTTGTAGAAGCGCAAAATGTCATCGTTCAGCTGATGCCAATTGACTGCTTCCTGAATATACATGCTCTGTTCTCCCTTGCATTTGGTTGTGGCACAGTGGAATCAGTGGAATCAATGATAGCGAATCACTTCGCTGGCTTCGATGCGTGCTTCGTCCAACACCATGCCCAAACCGGGCAGCGTCGGTAGCACGACAACCCCTTGTTCGGGCCGATAGATCGGGCTGTGGAAATATTGCTTGCTTTCCTGGAAGCGCACCAGATATTCGACGCGTGGCACCGCCGCGGGTGATTGCGCGCCCGCCACATGCAACGCCGGCAACAGCGAATGCCCATGCCCAATCAGCGGTACTTCAAAGGCCGAGGCCAGCGCACACAGCTTCATCTGCTCGGTGATGCCGCCTGTCCAATCGGGGTCATTTTGCAACACATCCACCGCGTTATTGACCAGCAATTCCTTGGTCTGCCAGCGTGTATAGACATGCTCGCCCGTAGCAATCGGCACGGAGGCCACCCCTTTCAATTTGCGAAATTCGCTGACCCGCTCCGGCGGAATCGGCTCCTCGACCCAGAAGGGGCGGAGCGGCTCCAACTCGCGCAGCATTTGGCTGGCGTAGGTCAGATCCCAGCCCATGAACGCATCAAACATGATCTGATAGTGGGGACCAACCGCGTCACGCACGGCTTGTGCCATGGCTAGATTCTGCGTCATGCCCGCTGCACCATCGCCAGGGCCATAGCGAAAGAACCATTTTTGTGCGGTATAGCCCAGCGCTTTGTATTCCTGTGCTACGGCTGCCGCGGCGGGTGGGTCGGTGGGAAAGCCCAACATGCTGGCATAGGCGGGCACGGCGGGTCGCGTAGGTCCACCCAGCAAGCGATAGACCGGCTGCTGCCACGCTTTGCCTTTTAAATCCCACAACGCACAATCGATTGCGCTCACTGCCGTCATAAATATGCCCGAACGGCCATGGCGATCCTGGCGGATCATCTGATCGTAGATCAGTTCCGTCGCCAGCGGATCGCGCCCGATGAGATAGGCGCGCAGGCTATGTTCAATGTGAAAAGCCTGCCAATCTTCAATTGGGCCAAAAAAGCCGGAAACGCCTTCGTCGGTGTGGATTTCCACATAGAGGGCGCGCAATGCCGCCCCGGTTTGCGGCGACGTAATTCTGCCGCTGGTGTTAAATTCGGGATAAATATCAATCTGGCGGGCCTGGCGGTCGCCTTCTGGAAAGGTGGGGCCAGCGTAGTGACCGTGAACACGCAACAGGGTAACATCGGTAATTTTCATGGTGTGCTTCCTCTTTCGGTATGATGGTTTGTCAGAATGGCATGGGGAGCCGACCGCAGTTGAGCACTGCAACGCGCATAGCATACTCGGAATTGGGGGAGCATGCAAACCGTCTTTCCTTGCTGGTTGCGGCCCTTGTTCACTGGAGGGGATGATTGATAGCCGTCACTTTTGGTTGCCAGATCGCGCAAGTCATGGTATTGTTTCCAGCCGATTCAAAACTTGCTTTACAATAGTATCTCTTTGGAGTTTGGTTGATGAGTAAAGGTCAGCAACATGTCTATGCCACTGGGTTGATCGCCTTGCATCTGCTGCTGACGGTGGCGTACAGCGTGATTGTGCCGCTGGGGGAAGCGCCCGACGAAACGGATCACTGGTCCTATGTGGTCTATTTGGCCGAGCACAAACAGCTGCCTGTGGGTCCCAAACCCACACAGAGCAAGCATCCGCCGCTTTATCATATTGGTGCCGCACTGGTTGCCCTACCGGCCAAGCCAACCTTTGGCTTTCTGCGGGCCAATCCGGATATCCAGATTCCCCCCGTACCTGGCGTTTCCAATTTCTTTATCCATACTGCCCAGGAAAGCTGGCCCTGGCGCGACGGTGCGTTAGCCTTTCATCTGGCGCGCCTGTGGTCGGTGCTGCTGAGCACAGCTACCGTTGCCGCAGCCTATGGCTTGATGCAGAGCGCTTTTCCAACGCAGGGGGCATGGGTGTTGGCAACCACCGGCGTGCTGGCGCTGATCCCCGAATTTTCCATGATTGGCGGCGCGCTCAACAATGACAACGCCGCCGCCTTTTTCGGCACCCTGAGCTTGTGGGGTGCAATTGCGATCTACCGCGCGCGTGGCAAACTGGCGGCGGGCTGGTGGTTGCCAATTGCCCTGGGCTGTGGCCTGTTGTCCAAAGTCAGCACCCTTGCCGTATGGCCGACAGCCGCGCTGGCAATTCTGTGGGGTGTCTTTGCCAGGACTGAAGACCAAGCTGCTAATGCCCAAGACCCTTGGCGACGTGCCATCCGCACGGGGTTGATCGCCTTTGGTGGCGCAACGCTGTTGGCCGCGCCGTGGCTACTGCGCAACTGGCAATTGTATGGCGATCCAACGGGCATGGCGTTGACGCGCCAGACGATTGATCTGCGGCTGGCACCGTGGACGTGGGCGGACACAACCTGGTTAGTGCGTGGCTGGTTTTTCTCCTTTTGGGGCAAGTTCGGCGTGATCGGTCATCTGCTACTGCCCGCGTGGATCTATCGCGCTCTGGCCCTTCTAACTGTGATTAGTGGCCTGGGGCTGATCAAATGCTTCTGGCGACCACCGACCCCGCAGACGCGGCCCATGCTGCTTCTCCTGGCCTTAACCGCGATCAGCACGATGGTGTTGATCTGGCAATACTCCTTGATCGCGCTGGGTACGGATCAAGGTCGGCTGCTCTATCCGGCGGTTGCGCCCCTGGTTGCGCTCTTTGTCGGTGGATTGCTAGCTTGGCCGCCTGCCCGTTGGCAGTGGTCAAGTGTCCATCTGTTGATTGGGCTCTTCCTTGCCCTGGCGCTCTATGCCTTATTGGGCGTGGTGCGTCCAGCATTTGCGCCGCCGCCACCGGTTACTGCGGCAGCGCTAGCTACAATCGCCAAGCCGTCCGAGAAAGCGGCTAGCTTTGGTGATCTGGCCTTGAACACCTGGCAACTGACGGATGAGCCGATTCTCTACTGGCAGGCTACCCAGCCTATCCCCACCGATCTGCGAGTGGTGTTACGCGTGATCGCCGAGGATGGTACCTTGGTGTGGGATTGGAAGCGCTCACCCGGCGCTGGCCAGTGGAGTACCGACCATTGGCCGCCAGGGGTTGTCGTGCGCGATGCCTATCAAATTCGCTGGCCCGAATGGGCGCAGGCTGGGCGTTACCGCGTGGAAGTAGGGGTGCAGCCATTTGGTGAGGATTTCCTGTTGCCCACGCGTGACAATCAAGCGGTTGATGGGGGACATCCGTTTGTCTTCCTGGGCTGGTTGGCGTACACGCCGTGACGCAAGTATGCTACCTATGCGGGACGCAGAGCGTCCAGTCGCATTCCGCCGGAGACTGGCGGAACGAGCAGATGCTGGTTCCCATGTTCTGCGTGGGAACTAAGGCTGGACGCTCTGCGTCCCTACTAGCAGTGCGACAAATGGCGGAGTAGAATTTGCG
>Ga0105048_10008079_pt1 | contig 16871 bp, 15 predicted proteins | sample MAT05_FD_78382 | JGI IMG/M metagenome (GOLD analysis project Ga0105048, IMG submission 78382) | Freshwater microbial communities from Lake Fryxell liftoff mats and glacier meltwater in Antarctica - MAT-05 | ecosystem: Environmental > Aquatic > Freshwater > Ice > Liftoff microbial mat | place...
ACCGTTACGCGAAGCCAACCGTTTCGGATGATCGATCTCGATCTCGATCACCTGCTCACCCGCGGCCAACAGCACACGCACCAGCCCGGCGCCATAGCTGGCCGTGCCCTCGCTCGCCCACGCCCGACGCGGCCAACACCGCGCCGTCGCGAGTAGCTGCATGTAGCCGGCCTTGGTCGTGTTCACCGTCGACACGTCCTCGACACCGCCGCCCGGCGCGACGAACGACGCCGTATGCGTGTGCTTGTGGGTGCCGACACCGATCACGATGTCGACGCTGTCTGCGAGCTTGGCCACCTGGTTCTCCTGTCAGTCGTGTGGCGATCCAACACCGGACAAGGCAACGGCAGGACTGTGATGAGTCACACCGAAGATCGGCGGACAGGCTCCTGATCAGGCCAACGACTTTGCCCGGGTCGGGCACGGCACCGCTCGCCGGACAAATCCCCAGAAAGACAACCTGCCACCGTGGTGACAGAGCCAGCCAGATCAAGAGTCACGACGACCGATACCGAACACCAGCCCATCACAGCCATCCAGCTGCACCACAGACACTCACAGCCAAATCAGACCGTCGAAACCATCAGCAAGCCAAGGAGGCCCGCTCGATATGTCCAACGAGATAAATCTTGGAGTCTCCAAGGAACCAGTCGTGGGGGTCCAACTTAGATTGAGCGTCTCGATTCGGCCCAGTACCGATCACGTAGTTGCCGCTTGTAGAGTTTTCCGCTGGCCTGCCGTGGCAATTCGGCTTCGAAGTCGATCGAACGTGGGACCTTGTAGCTGGCGAGTTGCTCGCTGCACTTCTTGCGCAACTCCTCGGCGAGCTCGGCTGATGGCTCGTACCCCGGCAAGAGTTCGACCGCACCCTTGACCTGCTCGCCGTACTCGTCGTCCGGAATGCCGAACACGGCGGCGTCGGCCACTGCGGGGTGGTCGACGAGTACGCCCTCGATCTCGGCCGGGTAGATGTTGACACCACCCGAGATGATGAGGTCCACCTTCCGGTCCGAGAGGTAGAGATAGCCCGATTCGTCGACCCATCCGATGTCGCCGAACGTGAATACTCCTGGTTCGAGGTGTGCTTCGTCGGTCTTGCTCGCCTCGCCGTAGTACTCGAAGTCCCTGCCGCCGAGGTGCCGGAACCACAGGGTGCCGGTCTCGCCGCTCGTTTGACGGTTCCCAGCGTCGTCGGTCACGATGGTCTCGAAGATCGGCAGCGTCCGTCCAACGCTGCCGGGACGTTCGAGCCACTCATCCGAGGTGATGAGATGCGTGACGCCACCCTCTGTCGCGCCGTAGTACTCCGTGATGATCGGCCCCCACCACTCGATCATCGAGCGCTTGATGTGGGGCGGGCACGGGGCTGATCCGTGGAGGATTGTGCGGAGCGAATCACCGCAGAATTCGGTCCTGGTGGCATCAGGCAGGCGGAGGAGTCGAGTGAACTGCGTCGGTACCAGGTGTACGTTCGCGATCGCGTGCTCTTCGATGAGGCGGAGTGTCTCGGCCGAATCGAATCGGCGGCGCATGATCACGGTTCCCCCTCGGACGATCGGAAACAGCGACCAGAAGAACTGAGCGGTGTGGTATGCCGGGCCGTTCAGGAGCGTGGTCGCCGAAGCGTCGATCCCCAAGAGGGCAATGAAGCCATCGGCCATTGCGGCAATCGACTCGGGTGGTGCTCCGACCTCGCTGAACCAGCCTTTGACGCCTTTCGGGCGGCCGGTAGTCCCCGACGTGTAGAACATCACTGACCCGGCGACTTGCGTGGAGGTGTCGGAACGCTCGGCTTCCGAGATCGCTTGTTCGAACGAGCCGCCAGCGCCCATGGTGAGATGCACCTTTGGGTGTTTGGGGAGGAGCGACAAGGCAATTGCTGCTGTGTCAGTGAAGCCCTCATCGACGATCATTGCCGCAGCGGCAGAGTTGTCGAGAATGTATGCAAGCTCGCTGGGCACGCAGTGCCAGTTCATCGGCACGAGGATGAAACCTCCGTGGAGGCAGGCCAGCGTCACTTCGAAGAACTCCCGGCGATTCTGGCTCAGCAACGCAACCCGGTCACCAACGACCAGACCGCTCTCGCGCAACGCCTGGATGAAGCGGTCAACTCGCTCGTCGAGTTCGCTCCACGTACGGCTCCCGTCGTCGTCGACGAGTGCAATCTTGTCCGGGTGATCGGTGACATGAGCGTTCAGCAACTTGGACATGGTCCCCCCTGTGTTTGGTCGGTCCCGAAATATCTATCACAGAAGCCTCTTGTCAAACAACCAACCGATTGGTAGAATGTGGTCCGCATGGGGAACAGGCTGTTAGAAATTCACGGGATCGACGTCGTGTACGGGCGTGCGCGGGTCCTGCATGACTTCGACTTGTATGTCGACGAGGGCGAAGTTGTTGCGCTGCTCGGATCCAACGGTGCTGGCAAGACAACCGCTCTGCGGGCGGCGTCGGGTCTCCTCAACGTTCATCGAGGAGCAGTCACAGCGGGATCGATCCGCCTACGCGGCCGAGACTTCGCCAATCAGCCTGCACGGGCGTTCGTTCTCGCTGGCGTTGCGCACTGTCTCGAAGGTCGCCGCCTCTTCTCGTCGCTGACGGTCGCCCAAAATCTCCGGCTGGCCGCCGCAGCGACGCAGCGCAGCCGCTGGTCGTTGGAAGAACTCGAGGAACTCTTTCCGGTGCTGGGCGCACGGCGTCACGAGCGTGCTGGGTTGCTGTCCGGTGGCGAACAGCAGATGGTTGCGATTGCGCGGTCGCTCATGAGCGGACCGGATCTCCTACTGCTCGATGAACCGACTTTGGGGCTTGCGCCGGTTCTCGTGGATCGCGTTCTCGAACTGGTTGCCTCCCTGCCAGCGCGCGGGGTGACGGTCTTGGTCGTGGAACAACATGCGTCGACGGCGATGCGGATCGCCGACCGCTCTTATGCGGTCGACAACGGCAGAACCGTCCAAACCGAGACGGACGGCGGGTCGGACAGACTCGTACACGCGTACTTCGGCGGCGAAGACTCCGCGACGCCCGTCGACCCCCGAAGGAGGGCACCGTGGGTGTGACACCGGCGCTCAGGCTGGATGGGATTGCGGTCTCCTTCCGAGGTGTGCGAGCGCTGTCCGCGGTCTCATTCGAGGTTGGTCCGCAGGATCGCGTTGGTCTGATCGGGCCCAACGGGGCGGGCAAGACCTCAGTGTTCAACGTGATCTCCGGCCTGTATCCGGCCGACAGCGGCTCGGTACGCGTCTTCGGTGAGGAGGTCACTGGTCGTCCGCCACAAGACATCGCCCGTCTCGGCGTTGCCCGGACCTTTCAGAACCTGAAGCTCTTCCCGACGATGACGGTGGCGAACAACGTGCTCGTCGGTCGCCATCTTCGCCGCCGTGGGGGTGTGCTGAGAGGACTTCTCGGCCTCGACCGCCGCAACGACGCCGAACATGCCGACGAAGTGAGGACGGTTCTCGATCTGTGTGACCTGGGTGACGTTGGAGACGTCGCCGTCGCAACACTGTCGTACGGCGAGCAAAAGCGGGTTGAACTCGCGAGAGCGCTTGCGACCGAGCCGCGCGTACTGCTCTTGGATGAACCAGGAGCGGGCATGAATGAGTCCGAGAAGTCGGTACTCGCAGCCGTCGTGCACCGCAGCGTGTCGACGCTCGGGTGCGCGTTACTCGTCGTCGAGCATGACATCGGCTTCGTTCGGAGTCTGACGGACCGCATCGTCGTGCTCGACCACGGCTCGGTGATCGCTAACGGTGCCCCGAATGACGTGCTCTCACAAGGAGATGTTCAGAAGGCGTACCTCGGTGAGGCGCTGACATGAACGACCGAATTGGCGGAGTGGGTGGAGCGATCGTCGATCGTGTCGCCGGGCGATGGGTGCGCCACGATCGTGGCGCCGTACTTGAGCGGCGTACCGCCATCGCCTCGTTCATGCGCGAGGCCGCAGATTCTCGAGAGATGACAGTTGCAGTGCTTTGCGAACCGCGCCACGAGGTGCTCGCGATCGCCGCAGCTGCCGACGATGTCGGCGCCAACGTGATCGTGCTCGATCCCCGAGCACCGGCCGAGTCGACAGAATGTCGCCTCCGCTCTGCGAGGCCGCGTTTCGTCTTCTGTCAATACCCAGAACAAGCCGATGTCATCGCTCGGATCATCCAAACCGAGCTGATCGTCATCGAGCCACCCTTCGGCAGGTACGCAGGACTCTGCGACGTCGTTCGATCCGCGCCGATCGATGAGTCGAGTCCGTCTCCGATCGATCAACCGAAATCAGCGGGCATCGAGATCAAGGACGACGACATCGTTGTCGTCGGGACCGGCCTGGACGACTGTCGGGTGCGTGGCCTGATCTGGTCGATCGTCAGGGAACGGGCAACCGTCGTGCTTGCGACCAGTGAACGGGTGACCGCAGCATCGCGAGCTTTCCGTCCGGACGGTCTTGTCGTTGCCGGAGTCGATCTCGATCACGAGCTGTCTTCGATGCGGAAGCGACAACCGCCAACAGTGCTGTTCCGTGAAGCGCTCATCGTCGGCCTCCCAGCGATCTGCATGTGGCTCTGGTTCTTCGCGACGCTGGCGGGAATCAGCACAACTGACAGGCGTACGACGGTTGCGATCGCTTCGGCAGCAATCGTCGCAGCAATCGTCGCAGCAATCGCCCCCTCGGGTCTGAGGGGCTCCAGCGGGGGACGCGGGCACTTGGTGATTGCGATAGCGGGCTTGTCGGCATCGGCATTGCGGTTAGGCGACCTCGCCCCATCAGCCCGGGCCGCACTCGAGTTCACGATCATCGTGGTTGCACTCATACAACTGCTTCGCAGCGGCTTCCAATGGCTCACCTCCGCAGCATGGCGCTACGGCGCTGGGCTCGATTCGGATCGGAATCCCCCGTCCGCGTCGAGTCGAGCCCAGCTGTTTCGCCGCCGGCTCGCCGGCTCGCTCTGTCGCTCATCAATAAGTGCCCAACTCGGATTGAGTTCGTGTCGGTGGGTCATCACGCACGGCACTGCCGGGGAGGACGCAACACAAGAATTCTCCGGACCCAAAGTCTTCGTTCGTGTCGACGAACTGACCTCCCACCCACAGAAGGCAGAGCCATGGACACGATGACACTCTTTCTCGTGAGCGGCCTCGCCGCAGGGTGTCTCTACGCGCTCGTAGCCCTCGGATTCGTTCTGATCTTCCAGTCGTCGGGCGTTCTCAACTTCGCCCACGGGTCGTTCATCGCTGTCGCAGGGTTCGTGACCTGGCTGGCGGCCGTGCGCCTCGAGTGGTTGGGATTTCTCGGCGACCGAACTGCTTGGCGCTTCATTGTCGCTCTGATCATCGCTGCCGTCGCCACGGCGCTCCTGGCAGTGCTGATCGACCGGCGCCTGCTCGCCAGGATGGCAGGGGCCCCGCTCTTTTCGCTCGTTTTGGTGACGATCGGTCTGGACATCGTCATCCGTTCGGCGATTTCCACAGAACTTCCGGCGGGCGCCAACGCGATTGGGTCTCCAATTCGGGGCCAAACGGTCACGATCGGCACGGTCAATGTCGCAACCGTGGATCTCTGGACGATTGGTCTCACCGTCGCAATCGTCGGAGTGTTGGCGTGGTTCTTTCGGACGAGATCCGGGCTGGCGATCCGCTCGATAGCGATTGATCGGGAGGCGGCCGAATCCGTCGGCGTGCCGGTCGACGCGCTCGTCAGCGCTACCTGGGGGTTGGCGGGCGTCCTCGCCGCAGTCGCAGCCGCGCTCCAGTTGTCGAAGCCGGGGCAGGGGCTCGATGCGCAGACCGCGTTCTTCGCCTTGCGAGCCTTTCCCTGCGCTGTTGTCGGCGGCTTGACGTCAATCCCTGGTGCAGTTCTCGGCGGGGTCGGTGTCGGGCTCGTCGAGGGCTATGTGCGGTTCTATCACCCGGGAATGCTCGGGGGGAACTTCCATCTCGTAGCGCCCTACGCCGTCATGGTTGCGGTCCTGTTGGTCCGCCCGCACGGGTTGCTCGGCCGACCGATGGAGGACCGAGCGTGACCCCCTTGGCCACGCCCACTCGACGCTCAGTCGCTTCCCGGGCCGTCGTGTGGACCCTCATCGCTGCCTACCCATTCGTCGCCGACGGGCGATGGTTGACGAGCTGCATCATCGCCCTGATACTTGCTGTCGCCGCCCTCGGACTTCACTTGATCACGGGTCTGACCGGCATGTTGTCCCTTGGGCACGCATTCTTCTTTGGGATCGGCGCGGTCGTTGCCGCCTGGCTCGGAGGGAAGTCCTCGACCGGTTTCTCCACGGCTGACTTGTGGGGTCTCGGTCTCCCGGTCTGGATTTGGCTCCCACTTGCCGGCGTGGTCGCGGGCATTGCCGGCCTCATTGTCGCTCCGAGCGCAGCGCGGTTGGACGGATTGCCGCTCGGCATCGTGACGCTCGGGCTGGTGTTCCTCGGAACGCACCTCTTTGCCACCATCGAATTGTTGAGCGGGGGTGTCAACGGGCGCCCGGTGCCTTCCGTCGAGGCATTCCGCCACAACATCGACGACGCTTTCGCAGCCGGGCCCCTCACGTTCGACTCCGACCGACAGTGGTACTTCCTTGCCTTGGCCGTGGTGGTCGTCGCCTATCGATGCGTCGGAAACCTCGAGCGGAGCAGGTTCGGCTCTGCCTGCACCGCCATTCGCGACCGGAACCTCACAGCATCTGTACTGGGCGTGCCGGTCCAACGGGTGAAGGTTTCCGTGTTTGTCGTCGGTAGCGCCCTCGCCGGTATCGCTGGCGCGCTCTACGGCAGCTTTCTCGGAAGGATCGCGGGGCCCGAACAATTCGACTTGTTCCTTTCACTCCAGTTTGTCGTGATCATCGTGATCGGTGGCAGCGGGTCACGAATCGGCGCTGTTGTCGGTTCGATCTTCGTAGCGCTCCTTCCGGTCGCGATCGGGCAGTTCAGCCCATCGCTGCCATTTCTCTCGGTCGCCGGGTCCCCAGGACTCGTCACTGCAGATCTCTTCGCCGTGCTGCTCTACGGCGCAACGCTGATCGTCGCGCTGCGATACGAGCCGCGCGGCCTCAGCGGCCTCGCGAATCGCATGACGACCCGTGCTCGGGCGTGGCCGCTGTTGCCGGACGCGGTCTGAAGCCCACCCAATCCAACCTCAGAACAAGGAGCCCAACATGACCGCACATATCACTCGACGCCTCGCGTCGACCGCTATCACCGCGATGCTCGCACTCAGCGTCGCAGCGTGTGGCGGCGGTAGCGACGCATCGCCGTCAACCAAGCCGGCCAGCGATGCGTCGATCGACGCACCTCAAGACACATCTGTCGCATCTCAAGACACATCTGTCGCCGCCGATCCCACGACTGATCCGCAAGGCGATCGAGAAGTGACCGAGTTCGTCGGGGGGCCTGGCATCGACATCGATGCGAAGACGATCACCGTTGCGGCGCTCAGCCCGCTCACTGGCCCGGCCGAGATCATCGGCGTGCCCGCGACCGCTGGACAACGAGCCTACTTTCAGGCGCTCAACGCGGCCGGTGGTATCGACGGCTGGACGATCGAACTCCTGGAGTCCGACTCGCAGTACAACCCGCAAATTCACAAGCAGCTTTACGATGAGGTCTCCGGTGACATTGCGTTGCTGTCTCAGTCGGTCGGCTCGCCGACTACTGCTGCCATCGTGGACGATGTTGTCGCCGACGGGATGACCGTGTTGCCGGCGAGTCTCGCACTCCCGCTCTGTCGGATCCCGAACATGGTGCTGTTCGGGACTCCCTACAGGCTCGATGTCATGAACGGCTTCCAATGGCTCGTCGATGAGCGGGACGCAGCCGAAGGCGCACCCGTCGCAATCGTCTATCAGGACGACGAGTACGGCCAAGATGGGCTCGCCGGATTCCAGGCTGCGACCGACAGTCTCGGGTTTGACAATGTGGGAGAGTTCACCTTCGGGCGAACCGACACCGACTTCACGCCACTCGTACAAACCCTGCAGTCCTCGGGAGCTGAATATGTGCAGCTGACCGCGACGCCCAGCCAGACCGGTCCGATCCTGGCGCAAGCAGCTCAGTCCGGATACAACCCAACCTGGCTGTTGTCCGGTCCGTCTTGGGACGAGGCGCTCCTCACCAGAGCCGGGATTCCCGCAGAGGTCTTCTCAGACGCCTACGTCGTCACGTCGATTGCCCCATGGGGCGAGCCAGGAATTGCTGGCATGGATGAGATGATCGCCAACAGCGCGCGGTTCACGCCGGACCAGGCGCCGAGCATCTTCTACGTCGTCGGCTACGCGCAGGGACGAATTGTCGAGTCCATCTTCGCCACGGCGATTGCCAATGGCGACCTCAGCCGGGCCGGAATCGCCGCCGCCGCGGCGCAGCAGCCAGGGATCGCAATGGACGGCTTCATGCCCGATCTCAGCCTCAGCTCCGAAGATCGGATCCCGAGCCGAGAGAGCTCCGTGTTTGCCATTGACCCTGATGCCCCATCGTCGATGCGTCGCGTGGCCGCGCTGTTCTCCGGTCCACTGGCCAAAGAAGCGAGCTGCGAATGACGCCCGACGCTGCGACCGATCCCCGCATCGCATTGCTCGATCGCTGGGCGGACGAACTCACTGTCGGTGACCGACAACGAACGCGAGGTCGGACGGTTACCGAGGCCGACATCGTCAACTGGTGTGCCTTGACCGGCGACTGGTTCGAGATCCACAGCAACACGGTGGTCGCTGAGCGGAGTGTCTTCGGACAGCGAATCGCTCCCGGTGTGATGGTTCTTGCGCTGTCCGGAGGACTTGGTGTCCCTCCGGCCACACCGTCGGTCGTCGCCAACTATGGGTTCGACCGGGTTCGGTTCGTCGCACCCACATTCATCGGCGACACCGTGTATGTCGACATCGAGGTACAGGAGAAGCTCGAGCGCAAGGACACGTCGACGTTGGTGTCGTTTGACTGGAGCATCGTGGATCACCGGGATCGTTTCTTGTGTTCCTGCGTGTTGAAGCTGCTGATGAGGTCAGCGCCGACATGACGAACGTGCTGACCGAATGCGTGGATGGTCGGTTCCGCATCACGCTCAACCGACCTCAGAAGCGCAACGCCCTTGATACGAAGGCGGTTGCGCAATTCAGTGAAGCTCTCGATGCGATCGATCAACACGAGCGACCTCGCGTCGTGTTGATCGAGGGCATCGGACCGGCATTCTGCGCTGGCCGTGACCTCGCCGATCCGGCCTTTGAGCAGATGGCTCCCGGCGACGCGCTCCGCGAGTACTTCAACCCCCTCGTCGAGCGGATCCTGGGTCTGTCGGTACCGACGGTGGCCGCTGTTCGTGGCCCGGCTCTCGGGGCCGGACTCGGTATCGCACTGGCGTGTGATGTCATGGTCGTGTCGGAGAACGCCAGATTCGGTTCGCCCTTTGGTCGGCTCGGCGGCGTCCTCGATTGCGGCGGCCACGTCTTGCTCCACGAGCGGATCGGGCCTGCCCTGACTCGCGACCTCATCCTCACGGGGCGGTTGCTGGACGGCCACGAGGCTGTGGCCGCTGGGATTGCGACGCGCTGCGTCGCCGACGACATCCTCGCCGAGACGGCCGAACAGATCGCCAATCAGATCGGTCACGGCCCGACCGCTGCGTTCGCACAGTCGAAGGCGATCTTGCGGGCGCTGAGCCCGCTGGTGCACGAGGTACTCGAGCTCGAGGCCTGCGCTCAAGATGCGGTTGCCGACACCGATGACGTCGCGGAGGGGCTTGCAGCGTTTCGCGAGCGACGCGACCCGACCTTTGAAGGACGTTGAGACATATGAAAGATCTTTCGTTCGCCGGGCGCGTCGTGCTCGTCACCGGAGCTGGAGCCGGACTCGGACGCGCACATGCGAATTACTTTGCTGCCCGAGGTGCGCACGTCGTCGTGAACGACATTGGTGTCAGCGTGCACGGTGAAGCGTGCGAATCGTCGGTCGCTGAAGATGTCGCGGCGGCGATCCGCTCGACTGGCGGCAGCGCACTGGCCAACATGGACTCCGTTGCGACTGCAGCCGGTGCCGACTCGATGGTGCAACAGGCGCTCGACGTATTCGGACGGCTCGACGTCGTCGTGAACAACGCCGGGATTCTTCGGGACGCCACCATCGCGAACGCCACGCCAGACGACGTCGACGCCATACTCAAGGTCCACCTCGTCGGCTCGTTCAACGTGGTCCGATCCGCGTGGCCCGCACTGGTTGACAGCGGCTGCGGGGCAATCGTCAACACCAGTTCGAACTCCGGGCTGTTGGGCAATTTCGGGCAGGCCGCGTACGGGGCAGCGAAGATGGGTCTCGTCGGTTTCACTCGCGTCCTCGCGATCGAGGGCAAGCGGCGCTCGATCCGCGCGAACGCGATCGCGCCGATGGCGCACACCCGGATGACTGGCAACGTGCTGGGAGATGATGCTTCGCTCCTGGCGCCCGATCAGGTCGCGCCCGTCGTGGCGTGGCTGGCGCACGAAAGCTGCGAGCTGACCGGGGAGGTTCTCACCTGTGGTGGTGGGCATGTCGGACGCTATGTCGTAGGGATCACTCAAGGCTGGACAGGTGACGACATAGAAATGGAGGACGTCGCTGAGAACCAAGAGGCCATCTGCGATGACTCGAATCTCCGCCATTTCGATGCTGGTGCCGGCGAGGTCGCTGCACTTCTGGCGAACCTACGCGAGCGCAGGACTCCATGACCGTGCTACCGACGACGATCAGCGCCTTCGCCGAAGAGGCGGAGACATTTCTTCGGTCTGTCGCTGTTCCCCACAGCGACTCGGGGACGGACAGGCGTTCTGCCCCGCAGGTTCGGCTCTTCCCCGAGCGAGAGACTTCAGAAGAACTCGACCAGGCACGGTATTGGCTTCGGACACGATTCGACGGTGGCTTTGGCTTCCTCACTGGCCCGGCGGACCTTGGAGGGCGTGGGCTCGGCATCGATCACGAAGTGCTGTACACAGACCTCGAGCGGCAGTACGAGGTTCCCGATCTCTCAGGTTTCGGTGTCAGCAGGGGAGTCATTGCTCCCACGCTTCTTGATTGGGGAAGCGCCGAACAGCAGCAGATCGTTCCCCGTCTCCACAGAGGCGACCTGGTCGCATGCCAGTTGTTCTCCGAGCCGGCCGCTGGATCCGACCTGGCCTCCGTCGCCACGACAGCAAGCGCGACAGATGGGGGTTGGTCGATCACCGGCTCGAAGGTCTGGACGTCGGGCGCTCATCACAGCGATCTGGGCCTTGCGCTGTGCCACACGAAGAGCGGGACGGGAGCGAAGCACGCCGACCTGACGATGTTCCTCATCGACATGACCCAGCCCGGCGTCGAGGTGAGACCACTTCGTCAGATGACAGGTGGCGCGTCCTTCAACGAGATCTTTCTCGACTCGGTGTCTGTCGGTGAGGATGCGATTGTCGGATCGATCGGCAACGGCTGGCGGGTCGCACGCACCACATTGGACCACGAGCGGCGCGGCGGATCTGCAGGTCCGGCCGGTCAAGCAATGGCCGTCGCTTCCGTACTCTTGGCGCTTGCCCGTGACCAGCAACTCCAAGGGTCGGCCCGGCAAGCGGTGATCGAGGCGTACACCCAACAGCGCATCCTTGGGTGGCTCACCGCTCGATCCATCGGCGCTGACGGGGCGTTGGCACCGCTGCTCAAGCTGTCGCTCACTGAGACGCTTCGACAGTGGGCGGACACCCTTGGATCGATGGTTGGTCCCAGCCTCATAGCGCCGAGCACGCCTGAGGCAACGATGTGGTCAGAGTTCGTGCTCGGCGTGCCGGGGTATCGAATCGCGGGCGGTACCGATGAGATCCAGCGCAACGTCATCGGCGAACGGCTGCTCGGCCTTCCTCGATGAGTGCAGCGCCAGCAGGCGCCCTGGCCGATCGCGTTGTCGTGGTCACCGGTGGGAGCCGCGGGATCGGCCGAGCGATCTCTCTCGCCTGCGCGGCCGCCGGCGCCCATGTCGTGGTTGCAAGTCGCGATGTGGGCGCGTGTGCGATGGTGGTCGACGAGATTGAGTCCCGGGGTGGCCCCGCGGCGCTTCCGGTCCGATTTCATGCAGCGAAGTGGGCCGACGCACAGTGCCTGGTCGATGCAGCCATCGATCACTTTGGACGGCTCGACACACTCGTGAACAACGCGGGGATCGCACCGGCGTACACCGAACTGGTCGACGTTGGCGAGGAACTCTTCGACAAGACGTTTGCCGTCAACGTGAAGGGTCCGTTCCGGACCTCGGTCCTCGCCGCCACCTACATGGCCGCCCACAGTGGTGGTTCGATCATCAGCGTGTCGAGCGTTGCTGCTTCGAGCCCTTCAACGGACTACCTCCCATACGCAGCGTCAAAGGCGGCGTTGAGCTCGATGACCCTGGGCCTCGCCCGCGGATTCGGACCGGATGTTCGATCCAATGTCATTCTGGCCGGTTGGTTCGAGACCGATCTGTCCGCCACCTGGAGCGAAGCGAGACGAGCGCAACACCGAGCGATGACAACGATTGGACGGCCGGGGCGGCCCGATGAGGTGGCGGATGCAGTGGTATTTCTCGCTTCCAACGCGTCCTCCTACATCACTGGAGCAGTGCTCAAGGTCGACGGCGGATTGATCGTTTCCCCCGCTTGAACCCGCGAACGCCCGGACCCATGTGGGTGGGCGGTTTGGCGCGGCAGACCGCGCAGAGGCGAATCATTTCTCAAAACAACCAACCGGTTGGTTTGTACGGTACGCTCTTCTCCGTGACCACGATCTTGGCGTTCGCGACGTACCGTCCAGCGTTCAGTGTGGACGTCGCGGAGATCGACGCCGCCGCTGGACGGCCGCCGAAAAGCGGACACCGCATCGCAGCAGCGCACGACCAAGACACCGTGTGCCTCGGTGTCGAAGCAGCACGACGGGTGCTCTCCGGGCTGGACGGCGACCCGTCGATTGCCCGACTTATCTTCGCAACCAGCCGTCCACCACTTCACGACAAGACGAACGCAACCGTCATCCACGCGGCGCTCGACTTGCCGGCGAGCGTGTTTGCCTTCGATCTGCTGGGCGGCCAGCGCGCCGCTGCCGCAGCGATCGACATCGCCGTGTCCGCACCGGGAGGCACACTCGTTGTCCTTGCCGAGATCACCATCGGACTTCCGGGCAGCGACGACGAGGTCAACTGCAGCGATGGGGCGGCAGCATTCCTCCTCGGTGACGACTCGACCGACAGCGCAGTCATCGCGAACGTGCTGGGAACGAGCGGTCTCAGTGTTGAGCTACTCGAACGCTGGAGACAGTCAACCTCATTGACAGCGTCGACGTGGGAGGAACGATTCAGCGAGCATGCGTATCAAGGATTGGCGACCCGGGTGCTGTGCGATCTCCTCTCGGCTTCCAACTCGCTGAAGACCGGGCGGCTGCACGTAACCGGTACCAGCCGGCGAACGGTCGCTGCCGCAGTTCGCGAATTGAGTGCCAGCACCACGGACCACGGCCTCTCCGGCGTCGGGAGCGCTGGCACTGCTCAGCCAGGGTTCGTGCTCAGCAACTTGCTCGCCACTGCGGGCCCTGGCGAGGAGCACATCATGCTCGTGCTCGCCGACGGGGCCCACGCATTGCATCTCCGCACGACCGGTCACGTCCCAGCGCAGCGGCCGTCACCCGAACCAACGCCATTGCCGTACGTCAAGTACCTGCAATGGCGCGGCCTGCTTGGTCGCGATGAATCCCGAAGACCAGAGCCACCTCGCGTCTCGGCACCTGCAGCATGGCGGGCATCGACGTTCAAACACGCGCTGAACGGTGGTCACTGCCGGCGATGTGACCACGTACAGTTGACGTCGTCGTCGACCTGTACGCACTGCGCGACCCACGGCGAACTTGAGCCGTACTGCTTCCGAGACCGGCGTGCTGTCATTCGATCCGTGATCGTTGACCGTCTCGCAGCCGCAGACTCGCCGCCGCTCACCTCCGCCGTGATCGACTTCGACGGCGGAGGACGCCTCGAGTGCGAGATCGCCGACTCCGGCACGAATCCGCCGAACATCGGCGACATCGTCGAAATGACGTTCCGTCGGATGTCCGCCGTCGGTGGAATCCCCAACTACTTCTGGAAGGCCCGCCAGATCACTGGCGAAGAGGTGTAGTCATGTCATCCCGAGGAATTCGCGATCAGGTCGCCATCATCGGCATGGGTTGCACGCCGTTCGGTGAGCACTGGGATGCGTCGATCGACGACCTCACAGCTCGCGCGGCCAACGACTGCCTCGCCGATGCCGGGATGGCCATCGGCGACGTGGATGCGTTCTGGTTTGGAACGATGGGGTCGACATACTCCGGTCTCGGGCTTTCCCGCGCACTCCGCATCGTCGGCAAGCCGGTCACTCGCGTCGAGAACATGTGTGCGACGGGTTCGGAAGCACTACGCAACGCGTGCTACGCCGTGGCATCGGGCGCCTACGACAGTGCCATGGCGATTGGAGCAGAGAAACTCAAGGACTCGGGCTTTTCAGGGCTGGTTACCCCGGCTGTATCGGCCGACGGCACGGCCTTCGAGTCGACTGCGCCCGCAGCGTTCAGCCGGCTCGCACCCGCATACGCCAACCGCTACGGCGTTACCGATCACGAGATGCGCGATGTCCTGACACATATCGCTTGGAAGAACCACAAGAACGGAGCGCTGAACGATCGCGCCCAGTTCCGCTCCGAGGTGTCAAAAGCAAGAATCTCCAACGCTCCCGAGGTCGCCGGCGGCCTGGGCATCTTCGACTGCTCGGGGGTGGCCGACGGCGCCGCCGCAGCGATCGTGGTGCCCGCTGACCAGGCAGAGCGCTACTGCGCCGATCCGCTCTATGTGAAGGCTCTCTCGGTTGTTTCGGGCGACTCGACTGGCCTGCTTGACCCGGCTTTCGACTTCACACGCATCCCGGAAGTTGAAGCGTGCGCGGCCGATGCCTACGCACAGGCCGGGATCTCCGATCCTCGCCGGGCATTTGCACTCGCCGAGGTTCACGATTGCTTCACTCCGACGGAACTCGTGTTGATGGAAGAACTCGGTTTCTCCGGTCGTGGTGCCGGATGGAGAGACGTCCTCGACGGCGCATTCGACCTGACCGGAGACCTTCCCGTCAACCCAGACGGCGGCCTCAAGGCGTTCGGCCACCCGATTGGCGCGTCCGGCTTGCGAATGATGTTCGAGTGTTGGCTGCAGCTTCGCAGCAAGGCGCCGCCGGAGCGCCAAGTCGGAACCGTCGCTGACGGACGAACGATGGCATTGACGCAGAACCTCGGCGGCCAACCCGGCGCCTGCGTGAGCGCTATCTCAATCGTCGGGACGCACCGCCACGGTTCATCGAGCTGACGCTTCGATCCGAAATCACTGCACAACCTCAGATCCAAACCCAGGAGGAGAAGTCACATGGCTGACGCCCAGAGCACCAGAGATCGCATTGCGGAATCAGGTCACGACATCACGTTTGACATTGGCGCCCCGCCGGCGATCCCAGCGAAGAATCCCATGCCGATGGAATGGAGCGACGGCATCCCACGGCACCGCCAGTTGTGGGAGAAGGCCGAGCAGCAGCACTACGACCCGAACGCCGATATTGACTGGAGTGCCCTGAAGCGTTCCGACTTCTCCGAGGATCAGCGCGTCGCCATCGCTTACTGGTTCGCCACGAACTCCGTCTTCGAGAACTCTGGAACACCGACGTTCGGGGTCGGCATGATCAAGTCGTACGAAGAGCACATTGGAGATGCCACCAACAAGATGCTTCTGACGGTGGCGCGTGACGAAGCAAACCACGACGAGATGTCGCGTCGCATCGTCCAAGAACTCTTGCCCGGCTTCCCTCACAAGTTCAGTCCATCGAGCGAACTCGAGTCTGCGGCGCACCGAAATCTGCAATGGATCCAGTACACGAACTCGAAGTACTGGACCGCCTTCAAGCGCGCGTTCGATGAACGTCGCCTCCTGACCCTGATGTCGAACTTCGCCGTCGGCGAGGCGGCCGCATCTCTGATTTACATGAAGACCGCCAACGGCACCGAACATCCGGTGTTGAACAACGTGCTGCACAACATTGGCGTGGACGAGTCCCGACACTTTGCGTGTTTCAACTACATGGCCCAGCACTCGTGGGGCACCCTGACAGACGAAGAGAAGCAGACGCTCGCGAAGAACCTCAAAGCGTCGTACCTGTACATCTCGGTCGTCTTCGGTGATCCGAAGCAGCCGTTCTGGGACCTCCCCGACGGCTTCCGCCCACGCCACGAACTGTTCCAGCAAATCGCCAATGACGCTGGCCTCGGGTTGCTCCCGCAGGAGGAGCGCGACGAGCTCTGGCGAAAAGCCATGCTGCGCGTGAAGGCGATCGGGGACCGATATGGGATCCCGTGGCCTCGGATCGAAGAACTCGACATCGACGGTGAGGACACCCCGATCAGCGAGGAAGACCTTGTCGTCGTAAGTTTCTGACACCGACACAGGACCAACTGGGGGAACTATGTGGAATATGACGATTGGTGATATCCCGACGGCCAACGCACGGCGGACGCCGACTGCAGTTGCCTACGTCGATGGTCTGCAAACGCATTCGTGGGCCGATGTGGAGCAGCGTTCCACGAGGTTGGGGAACGCGCTACGAGCCGAACTGGGCTTGGTATCGAGTGATGTGGCGGCGGTGTTGTCAGATAACTGTGTCGCTCATCCCGAAGTCATCTTCGCCTGTTCGAAGATCGGAGCGATCTATACCGGGTTGAACACGAGGCACCACCCGCGCGAGATGGCCGCGCATGTCATCGATGCCGGTGCCTCCGTGCTCGTCGTCGGGCCAGGGTTCGAGGACGCTGCGAGTCAGGTCGTCGCGGAGACCGGCGTTCGCGTGGTTGCCATTGATCACGGCGAT
>Ga0105048_10008080_pt1 | contig 16870 bp, 15 predicted proteins | sample MAT05_FD_78382 | JGI IMG/M metagenome (GOLD analysis project Ga0105048, IMG submission 78382) | Freshwater microbial communities from Lake Fryxell liftoff mats and glacier meltwater in Antarctica - MAT-05 | ecosystem: Environmental > Aquatic > Freshwater > Ice > Liftoff microbial mat | place...
ATGTATATTCCGTCCGATAGTCTTGCAATTCCGATTACGTCAGCACTATTACGGAAGGCTTTTGCATATTTTTCCTGGGAGGCTTCCAGTTCTGCTTCAACACGTTTTCTTCGCCGGACATTCATTGTAAGAAATATGACAGCCATGGAAAGTATGGAAAAAGAAAATGCAATGACAATAGTAGTTTCTTTTGAAACCCGGTACGCACTTTCTGGTCGGTTAAGAATTGTGGCGTTTTTAGGCAGTTGATCAATCCTCAGGCCAAAGCGCACCATTTGTTTGTGGTCAAACATATAAACATTATTGACATTACGTTCGACTTCAATCTGGTCTGCTGATTCACCTTTTAGTATACGTAGCGCCATTTCTCCTGCCAGGCGACCCTGGTCATAGCCGCTGACAACCAGACCTCCAACTGCTCCATGATTGATACCAAAATCCCAGGCTGTATAAACCGGCACTATCACTTCAGGTGACATCAACTCATTGGCGCGTTGGAGATTGATCCCCTCACCACCAGATGTACGCATACTTCCAATCATCAGGATTACATTGTTTTCAGGCAGTTTTCTGGCATCAGAAATACATGATTCAATGTCGTTGAATTCACGAATGTCAATTTTAAGGTTTAATGTTAAGGATTTGAGGGATTTCTTGATCAAGGCCACATTTGCTTGATGTGAAGGGTCAGTGGCCATTCCATATATTACAACACTTGTCACTTTTGGGTGTAAACGGTTAATTGTCTCAAACAGTCCTGGAAAATTATTTTCTTCTGCAACGCCTGTAGTATTTTTAAAGTTGGCAATCATGGCAGGTTCAAAACCATTAATGCCACAGAAAATAACAGGAATACCTGGAAAAAGTCTGTCCCGGTTTTGTTCGAGAAAATCCAAAGCAGCATTGTCTGAAACAATGATCGCCTTGAAATTCGAGTTGGAAAACTTGTCATTATAAAGTGCTAGTAAAAGTGGTCCTTTGGATATGGCGGGATTATGATTTGTGTCCATATACTCAATACGTAGTTTGTATTGAGAAGCAAGTGGACTGAAGATGCTGTCTATACCGGCCTGTTCTGTTTGCGTCCAACTGTAGTCTGGACTGTAGGAGTGAAGGACAAGGATTTCTGCCCGGTTGCTGTTACTTGTTTCTGCTGCAAAAGTCAGGTGAGATGACAATGTGAGTGATAGGAATATGACATAAAAAATGTGCAGGGTTTTAGTAAAAGAAAACCTGCACATTAACAATCTATTTAAAAAAAACATTTTATCTTCTATTCCTGGAGTGGATTAACAAATTTGGTGTCAATCTGGGTAATCAATACCTCTTCAACATTGAAACAGGTTATTACAGAATTGTTCGCACCGCCTGTGTGGCAAGCTGAATAATTTTCTCAGGAAGTATGCCGAGCAGGATTATAATTAAAATCATGGAAATACTCAAGACTTTAGTTGTAAGACCAATTGACAAATTTGGCCGATCATCAGTTGTGGATGAATAGGTTATGCGAACAATCGAAAGATAGTAGTAAATTGCAATAGCTGTGTTGATGGCTGCCATGATGACCAGAGTCATGTGGCCGGCCCTGTACGCTTCGGTCATCAGGCTGAACTTACCCATAAAGCCGACAAATGGCGGGATGCCAGCCATGGAAAGCATGCTGACTAACATGGTCAAGGCCAGTAGTGGTGAGCGTTTGTGCAAGCCGCTCAAGTCATTGACAACAAGATTTTCACCTTTTTGTGACAGCTTGCAAATCACCAGAAAGCCAGCCAGATTCATGACCAGGTAGCCGATTATATAATATATGGAAGCCACATAACCTGTTTCACGTAGTGTAACCAGGCCAAGCAGAACATAACCTGCGTGGGCAATTCCTGAAAAACCGAGCATGCGTTTCAGGTCTGTTTGAACCAGTGCAACCAGGTTGCCGTAAAACATTGAACAGATGGCGAGTATTGTCAGCAGGGTGACGATTCCTTGTCCATCCGGCGTGGCTAGTGCGGTAATACGAATAAGCAGGGCTACAGCGGCAACCTTGGGAACTGAGGCGATAAAAGCGGTTGTTTCGTTTGAGGCACCTTGATAGACATCCGGAACCCAGGAGTGAAAAGGAAATGCGGCCAGTTTGAATAGAAAACCACCCAAAACCATGGCAATGGCAAAGATGGCTGCTGGTGAATCCATGAGCTGGTGCAGGCGCGGCAGAAGATCAACCAGATAGGTTGTGCCGGTCAGGCCGAACATATAGCTCATACCGAACAGCATGATACCTGTTGCCACGGCTCCAAAGATAATATACTTGATTGCAGATTCCATCTGAATCCGCAGGCCGCCGCGATCATCACGCATGGGAACCAGGATATACAGGGAGTAGGACGAAAGCTCCAGAGCGATGAAGATGGTTAACAGCTCGACACTGCTGACCAACATGACCAGACCAATAACGCTCATTAGCAGAAACAGATAATATTCGGGGCGAATTTCATCGGCAGTGTCTTTTAATTCAGAGCCGAGCATCAGCACAGCTGCCAGTCCCATAAGAATGATGATTTTGAATGATTGGGAAAACAGATCAATTTTATAGGCATCAAAAAAGAGGCTTCCAGTCATACAAAATGAGGAAAGTCCTGCAACAATTGAAGCAAATGTAATTATTAAGGTTATTGCCCTGGCTTTATTACCACTGGCCTGTCCGGTTGTGATGAAGAAAAGAACCAGGCTGCCCAATAACAGTATCAATTCAGGAGCAAACAGCATGAGATCCATTTTTTATCCTTTTCGCAAGTGTCAGAAAATACAGTTACGGAATAATTAGTTTGCTAACAGCTGCAACATTACTGGTTGCAACGCCGACCTGACTGATCAGGTGTGTAACAGAAACATGCAAAACCTTTAGGAAAGGCTCTGGTGACAGGCCGATCCAGAACACAAAATACAGCAGTGGTGATAAAGTGACTATCTCACGGATATTCAGGTCTGACATGCCGGATTGATCCGGATTTTTCGGTCTCCCCCAGACAACACGCTGCAGCATGCGGAACATGTAGGCTGCAGCTAGTACAGCACCGGGAATGGCAAAGGCCGAGATGATTTTATGATCCGTAAAGCTGCCCACCAGAATCATGAATTCTCCGACAAAACTGTTGGTTCCGGGGAATGCCAGCGAAGATAGCGAGAAAAAAGTCAGGAATGTTACATAAATCGGCATGTATTTTCCGAGACCGGCAGCTTTATCCAGTTCCCGGCTGTGGTTTCTCTCATAGACCATGCCGACACAGAAAAACAGGGCACCTGTGGTTACTCCGTGATTGATCATCTGCAGGATGGCACCCTCGATACCGCTCTGGTTTAGAACAAAAATACCCAGAGTGACAAAACCCATGTGACCAACACTGGAATAGGCAATCAGCTTTTTCATGTCCTGCTGGGCCAGTGCAGTAAAACCGCCATATAAAATTCCCACAACCGAAAGAATCAGGATGTAAGGCATGAAATAAATGGTTGCATCTGGTGTGATGGGCAGACAGAACCGTAGAAAACCGTAGGTTCCCATTTTGAGCAGAATTGACGCCAGGATTACGCTACCTGCTGTCGGAGCTTCAACGTGAGCTGCTGGCAGCCAGGTATGAAACGGGAACATGGGAACTTTAATTGCAAAAGCCAGAAAAAACGCAATAAACACCAGGATTTGGAAGGTCATAGAATACTGCTGACCCATCAGATCCGGTATGCTGAATGTCCCTTGTGTGAGATAAAGGGCGATGATGGCGACCAGTAGCAGTACGGAGCCAGCCAGGGTGTAAAGGAAAAACTTGGTGGCTGCGTAGATTTTACGAGGTCCGCCCCAGACAAGAATCAACAGATACATGGGGATTAGCATCGCTTCCCAAAGTATGTAGAACAGTACGAAATCAAGTGACATGAACACGCCCAGCATGGAGGCTTCCATCAATAGCAGGCAGATCATGAACTCCTTGACCCGCTTGTCGATGTAGCGCCAGGAGCCGAGTACGCAAAGAGGCATGATCAGGGTTGTCATCAGGATCAGCAGCAGTGATATGCCATCTACCCCAAGCGTATAGTTGATGTTCAGCGAAGATATCCAGGAGTGGTGTTCCCCGAACTGGTATTTGGCTGTAGTACTGTCGAATTTTGTATAGAGAGGCAGTGAAAGCCCAGCTATCGCAATTGTAATCAACAACGTCGTGTATTTGGCCAGATTTTCACCCGGCAGGCACAGGACAACCAGGGCGCCGACCAAAGGAAGAAAGAGCAGGGCGCTGAGTATTGGAAAGCCCATGTCATTCAGTATCAAAAACTCCATTTACTCAATCCTCCGTAAAATAATCAGGCAAAAACAAAGATTGTTATTAATACTGCAACAACAAAAACCGAGAGAAAAATATTGGATTGCAGTCTGCCGCTCTGGAAATTGCGAACCAGACCACCGGTACCACGCACAGTTCTGGCCAGTCCGTCAACAACACCGTCAATGATATTCCAGTCAAACCACGAGCTGAATCTTGCTGTAGCCATAAGCGGAATAAGTCCGATGGTACGGTAACCTTCTCCCACATTGTTATCCAGCGTCTGGACAGGTTTCTTTGCAAACCAGAGTATACTGCGGCCAATGATGCGGTAGAACCAGTCCATGTCGATTGTCATACCAGGCTTGGGGGCCAGCATTTTGGAAAAAAGGTAAAAGAACAACCCTGTAAAGCCGAGAACCTGAAGAGTTTCAAAGATGTGATAAGTGCTGTAGGCATGGTATTCAGCAGCCAGTGCAGGAAACGGAAGCATCTTGTAAAGCCATGGCGTGTAGCACCCCAAAAGAATGCTTAAAAAAGCACCGATTGCCATGGCGATCTGCATGTTCAATGGTGGATCTGCAGCCTTGCGATTTGGTTCGGTTCCCGGTTGCTCTTTGCCGAACCAGATGAAGTAAGGCAGTTTCAGGCCCGCAACAAGAAAGGTGCCAGCAGAGGCAGCCATCAACAGGAATGCATAAATATTTTTGTGCTCCTCGAACATGGCCGACATGATCATCGCTTTTGTAGTAAAGCCGCTGAAGAACGGAAATGCTGATATTGATAAACAACCAACCAGGGTAAATATCAGGGTTTTGGGCATTTTTCTGTACAATCCACCCAATTCTGAGAGCTGGCAGGTGCCGGTCATGTGCAGAACAGCACCACAGCCCATGAAAAGAAGGCTCTTGTAGAGGATGTGAGCAAAGGCCAGGGCGCAGACACCGTTAATTGCCAGGTCGGAGCCGACACCGACAGCTGCAACCATAAAGCCGACTTTAGCGATGATATCGTAAGCGAGCAGTTTTCTGGCGTCGTTTTGCAGCAGCGCATAGACAATACCGTAAAGGGCCATGCAGACGCCGATCGGGATCAGTATTTCCATGCCGGCAAAACCACGCGCCAGAACATAGACAGCTGTTTTGGTAGTAAAGGCGCAGAGGAAAACTGCACCATTAAAGGTTGCCTCGCTATAGGCGTCAGGCAGCCAGGCGTGCAGTGGCGGTGCAGCAGCGTTCAGCAGAAATCCGATCATGATCAGGTAGGTTGAAAGTGATGGAGCATCAACACCAACCGGACCAAATGACAGGTCGCCACCGGTCGCCTGATAGCGCAGCACCAGTCCAGCCAAAAGGGCCATACCACCAGCGGTATGAACAATCAGATAGCGATATCCGGATGACAGCGCTTGTGGAGTGCGGCGGAACCAGACCAGGAACACCGAGGCAAAGGCCATTAGCTCCCAGAAAATGAAGAGTACCAGATAATCTCCGCAGAGAATAACGCCCAGAGAGCCGGCTGCGTAGAGCCAGGCTGCCATGTGCTGGCAGTCTTCCTCTACATTCAGGCCATAGATTGTTCCGATGATGCACATCAGAGACATGATGTAAGCAAAAACCATGCTGAGTGAGTCAACACGCCCGAAAATGAGCGGTGTATCGAGAAAGCTTACTATTCCGTAGTTTCCGTTAAGACCCTGCATGGAAAAAACAGTTGCAAAGGTCAGAATCGGCACAATCAACAGGTATGTTTTCTTGAGTGCCTTTGGTACAAGAGGCATCAAGATAGCGCCGGATATAAGGATCAGCGCAGGATGTATCCAGAGATTATTTATCATAGTAATCCTCTCGTCTAGCAATACCGAGACCTTCCAGACATTTTGAAGCTATAACCAGTACTACTGCAGAAGCAAGTCCGAAAATTGACCAGAATCCTGGGATTTTCTCCATAGATGTATGGGCATGTTCTTTTGAAACCAACAGCCAGTCACCGGCAACAAGCAGAATAATTATTGCAAGCCCGACGAGCTTGATCAGCCCGAGCCGGTTGCGTAAAAAATCAATCAGATTAACAATCATCCTGTCACCGCCTTGACAAAGGTCATCATGAAATCCGGGAAGATGCCGATAACAACCGAGATTGTAGCAGCTATCATGATCGGCACCAGCATAGCCAGCGGTGCCTCTTTGATCTTAGTATATTCAACTCCTTCAGGCACTTTGCCAAAAAAAGCTTTATAGGTTATAGGTGCAAAATAGGCCACGTTAAGCAGGGTACTGGCCAGCAGGATCAGCAGGATGCCGATGTAATGCGATTCCATCTGCATGGCACCGACCAGCAGTTTCCATTTGGTCACAAAACCGGCAACAGGCGGGGCGCCGATCATGCTCAAGGATGCAATGGCAAAACAGCCAAAGGTAAATGGCATGGCGCGTCCCAGTCCGCTCATTTCCGAGATGTATTTTTTATGGGTGACAACATAAATAGCACCGGCGCAAAAGAAGAGCGTGATTTTTGCAAAGGCGTGGTTGGCAATATGTACCAGTCCACCCTGGATGCCGCTGGTTGTCAGCAGGGCGGCTCCAAGGATGATGTAGGAAAGCTGGCTAACAGTGGAATAGGCAAGTCGGGCTTTGAGGTTGTCTTTGGATAGTGCGATGATTGAAGCGACCAGTATGGTGAAAGACACAAAATAGGCGGTCGGTATGCCCAGGTTAAGGGCGGTCATTGTATCTGTACCGAAGATATAGAGCATTACTCTGGTTGTACAGAAAACGCCGACCTTAACAACTGCCACGGCGTGCAGCAATGCAGAAACCGGTGTAGGGGCGACCATGGCGCTGGGCAGCCAGCTGTGGAAAGGCATGATGCCGTTTTTGGCAAAACCGAGCAGGCAGCAGACGTATAGTATTGTCACCAGGGTTCCGTCGGCGCTGGAGTTAAAGATGCCGGAGTGGATGTTGCTGGCGAAATCAAGGGTACCGGTCAGTACATAGATCAGAATCATGGCCGGTAGAATCAGGCCCTTGGCAGTTGTGGTCAGGTAAATAATATACTTTTTTGCACCTTCGTAGCTCTCTTCGTCCTGATGATGGGCGACTAGAGGATAGGTACATACGCTGACGATTTCGTAGAAAAGATACATGGTAAACAGGTTGTCGGAAAAGGCAACACCGATGGCACCGAACAGCGACAGGGCAAAGCAGGTGTTGAATCGCGTCTGTGCATGTTCATGCAGTCCACGCATATACCCGGCAGAGTAGAATACCGCCAGTATCCAGAGGAAAGAGGCCACCAAGGCAAATACCATGGAAAACGCATCAACCCTCAGCGTGATTGACAATCCGGGAAGTATCTGGAACAGTTGGCAGACGATTGTCTTGCCGCTGCCAAGCGGGGCTGGTGCAACGGTGCTGATCATCGAGGCAATGATGCCGAACATACTGATTGCAGCGATAAATGACCAGGATTCCCTGATATTGGGTTTGCGACCGGACAGCATTACCAGGCCTGCACCTGACAGAGCCGCAATAATTGCCAGGAGTGGCTTTATGGAATAAACAGTATCCATTCTCTAACCTTTCAGATCCTTGACATCTTCTGTTTTGATGGATTTAAAGTTGCGGTAGACGGCAATAATTATACTTAGGACAATTGCAGCTTCTGCTGCGGCAATTGCCATGATGAACAGGGTGAAAACTTGTCCGGCTGTCTGATCCGGTGATGTAAAACGGTTGAAAGCCATGAAGTTGACCGAGGCACCACTCAGGATAAGCTCGGCTGAAATCAGCATGCCTATGAATGTCTGGCGCTGAATCATGCCGAAAATTCCTAATGCAAAGAGCATTGCTCCCAGTACCAGATATGTGTTCAGGCTGTTGCTGAGCAAAAGCAGATTCATTGACTGTTCCTCCCCTTGCGGGCCAGTACCAGAGCACCGATAATTGATACCAGCAAAACCACCGAGATCAGTTCGAAGCTCATGCTGTATCTGGTCATCAGTGACTGGCCCAGATCTTCAACAGTGCCTTTATTGATAATCATCGGAGACAGGTTCCATTTTGTTTTCAGTGCCAAGCCCGTCAGTGAGGCAAAAAACAGCAGGCCGGATAAAATGGCAGAAAACCATAATGTAATGCTGCTCTGGCTGAGTCGTTTCATTTCTTCCGGTTCTGCCAGCATGACGGCAAATACGATGACGACACAAACGGCACCAACGTAGATCAGAATCTGCATGGCTGCCATGAATGGACTGTTGAGGTAGTAGTACAGTCCGGCAACGCCAATGAAGCAAAGCGCCAGCCCTGAAACACTGCGGATCAGATTGCGTTCAAGTACTGCAATCAGTCCACCAGTCATTGTTATGAAGACGGTGATCAGAAATATTATGCCGGAAAGACCTTCGATGCTGAGTAAGGAGGGGCTCATCGTTTCTTATCCTCCAGCCTTTTTAATAGATCAATTATGTATTCGTCCCTGTTTCTGCTGGCCAGGTTGTATCTTTTTGAAAAAACAATTGCGTCAGCCGGGCATACTTCAACACAAAGTCCACAAAGACTGCACTTGGTAAAGTCCAGAATAAAACTTGTCAACACTTTACCCTTTGCCCCTTCTGGTTTCTCACCATCAAGGGAAATGCAAACTGAAGGACAGGCTTTTTGACACATACCGCAGACGATACACTTGGGTTGGCCGGTCTCCTCATTTCTGGTGAGTTCGATGTGTCCCCTGTACTTGGGATACATCTCAAGGGTTTCATGGGGATATTGAACAGTTACAATCGGCTTGAAAAAATACTTGATTGTAATGCCAAGTCCAACAAAAAGACTCTTGAGTCCGTAGAAAATCTCTTTCAAATAGTCGATCATGGTTAAAACACCTTCAGCATGGCGCTTGTGATTAGGAGGTTTACAAATGATATGGGAATCAGGACTTTCCATGACAGGTTCAACAGACCGTAAAAGGTCGTGCGCGGGAATGTCCAGCGAATCCAGATGACTGTGAATATGAGTAGGTAAAGTTTAATCAAAAACCAGTGTATACCTGGAAAAAGGCCGAACGGACAACCCCAGCCACCCAGAAACAGTATTGTTGTCAGGCTGCAGCCGATGACAATATTTGCATACTCGCCCATGAAAAAAAGTCCGAATCCCATACTTGAGTATTCAATGAAAGGACCGGCGACAAGTTCACTTTCGCCTTCAACGATATCAAACGGGGCGCGGTTTGTTTCAGCCAGCATGCAGGTAAACAGAATCAGAAAAGCAGCCGGCATCAGTGGGCTGGCTGTGAAGTTAAGCAAGTTCCAGTTCCAGAAACCACCGGATTGCTGACTGACGATGGTGTGTAGATTCATGCTGCCGCTGATCATAATCATGGTTACAACGATAACAAGCATGGGGATTTCAAAGGCGATATTCTGTGAAACAACGCGCGCTGCAGATATGACAGCGTATTTGTTACGGGATCCCCAGGCTCCCAGAAGGAGTCCCATGACGTTTATGGTTGCAAAGGCAAACACAACCAGAATACCAATATCCATATTTCTGGCAGCTATTGAATCACTGAACGGAATTGTTACAAAACCCATTATGGCAGGTATCATAACCAGTACCGGTGCAATCCTGAAAAGAATCGGATCTACACCGTCAGGGATTAATAACTGCTTGGTCATCAGCTTGAGGCCATCCGCCATCGGCTGCAGTATGCCAAATGGTCCGTTTTCGGTGGGTCCGGGACGTAACTGGACATGACCTGCGACCTTGCGTTCCATCAGGACCAGGTAGGCGGCATTGAGGGCAACAAATATGATCATGCCGACAATATACAGGATTGCCCTGAAGGGTTCGGTGTTAACAATAGTATTTATTAATTGCAGAATCGTATCCATATCAGCTCCTACCTGTCTATCTCTGGAATAACCAGATCGAGTGATCCCATCAGCGCCAAAGCGTCCGGCAGCAGCATTCCCTGACAAGCTTCTCCGAAGAGGCTCAGGTTGGAAAAGGTTGGTGAACGCCATTTCAGGCGGTAACAATTGTTGGTGCCATCACTCACAATCCGCATGCCGAGTGAGCCGCGAGCTGCCTCAACAGCCTGGTAATAGTCACCTTTAGGAGGTTTGACGACTTTTGGAGCCTTAGGTAGTAGAAATGGTCCGTCCGGGAGCTTCTCAAGGGCTTGCTCGATAATTCTCAGACTCTGCTCTATCTCATCCATTCTAACCATGTAGCGCGCCATGCTGTCGCATTCGCTATATACAGGGACGTCAAAGTCAAACTCCGGATAGACAGAGTAAGGTTCATGCTTTCTGACGTCAAAGTTGATATTTGATCCGCGTGCAACCGGGCCGGTGGCACCGTATTTACGGCACATCTCTTCAGAAATGGGACCATTGTCCTTGATTCGCTTGATAAGAATGATGTTGCCAGTAACCAGAGCGCGGTACATTTTCAGACGTTCACGCATTCGTTTGATAAAAATTTTTGTGCCGGTGATAAAGTTGTCATCGATATCACAACTGACACCGCCAAAACGGAAGTAGCAATAGGTCAGTCGCGATCCGGTTAGCTCTTCCAGCAGGTCGAGAATGTGTTCGCGATCGTCGAAGGCGTACAGTAGTGGAGTAAAACCACCAAGGTCCATGACAAAGGCGCCGAACCATACCAGGTGGCTGGAAACTCTGTTTAGCTCAACTGTTATGACCCTGATGTATTCAGCCCTCTCCGGTACTTCAATTCCGGCGGCCCGTTCAACTGCATTAACGTAGATCTGATTGTAGGCCAGTGCATGCAGGTAGTCCAAACGGGGGGTGTTTGGCAAATACTGAATCCATGTGCGGTTTTCACCCATTTTTTCATGCATGCGATGGATGTAGCCAAGAACAGGCTCGGCAGCAAGGATATACTCCCCGTCCATCAGCAATTTGACACGCAAAACTCCGTGTGTGGCCGGATGTTGTGGGCCCAGGTTCAGGACAAAGGTTTCGTCAGTCTGTCTTTCAAGAAAGGCGCTCATGCTTTAAAATCCTTTAAAAGCGGATGGAAATCCGAGTCTTCCGGCAGAAGCAGCGGGATCAGGTTTGGATGGCCGATGAACTTGATACCGAAAAAGTCGTGGGTTTCTCGCTCATGCCAATCCGCCCCGGGATAAATGGACGAGATAGTAGGCAACCGCGGATTGCTGCGCGGCACACGTACACGTACTGTCAGGCGGCAGAATGAAGTGTAATGATTAAAGTCATATACGATTTCCATTTCGTCTTCCTGCAATACGGGCGATTCATTCGCTGGTAGAGATGGCTGCTGCTCGCCTTCTGCTGCTTCAGCTGCCGCCGCCGCTTTGGCTTTATCGTCAGCCTCTTTTTTTAATGCAGCTTTTTCGCCGAGCCAGTCAACTCCGGTAATAGCTTCGATGAAAAAGCCTGCTTTATCAATTTCCTGTACAACTTGAAGCACTGATTCGGCTTTAGCCTGAACATCCAGACTGTATCCTTTGGTTGAATACGCAATATCTTGCAGGGTTACGCCCTGGATGAGTGTCAAATTGTGTTTAAGGTTATCTGTTTGCATGATGTTTATTCGACCTCCACTACCGGCCAGCGGCGCCAATTCGTAAGCTTCTGTTCCAGTTCAATAATCCCTTCGATTAAAGCCTCGGGACGTGGAGGGCAGCCGGGAATGTATACATCAACTGGAAAAAGCTTATCTGCCCCTTCCACAATGCCGTACTGACCTTCAAAAACAAAAGGGCCGCCGGATATGGCACAGTTACCCATGGCAATTACCCATTTGGGTTCAGGCATCTGGTCGTAAAGAGTCTGAATAACCGGTTTCAGTTTGTTGCTGATGGTTCCGCAGACAATCATTACATCGCAATGGCGAGGGGAGGGTCTGAAAACCTCGGCTCCAAAGCGTGCCAAGTCAAATCGGGCCGCACCGGTTGCCATCATTTCGATGGCACAGCAGGCGATACCGAAGGTCATTGGCCAGAGAGAGTTAGCGCGACCCAAGGCCAGCAGCTTGTCCAGCTGTGCAAATTGTACTATTGGCGGTTGAATATCTTGCGTTCCCACTTAAATACTCCCTTTTTCCAAGCGTAGATGATAACCAGAGAAAGAATCCCGACAAATATCAGTATCTCGGTAAATGCATATAGATTGCTGATGTTATTAAGTCCGTTCCTGTAAACTAGTGCAACCGGAAATAGAAACAATATGTCAACTGCAAAGGCAACAAACATGAGTGCATATAGATAGTAAACGGCACTGAAGCGAATCCAGGCGTCACCTATTGGTGCAACGCCGCATTCGATAAGTTGTGTGGTTTTTTGTGTAGTGTTTCTTGTGGAACGAGGGGCCAGGAGAAGTGCAATTACCATCGGTCCTAGAGCAAAGCCTAAACCACCAAGGAAAAAAACAGCAATGTAGAGCAGGTCAACTGTTAGTTGTTTGTCCATGTCGTTTTGCTCCTGTCAAATATTTGCAACACAATAAGTACAATATCTTTATGTGAAGAACATATTTGACAAATAAATTAATTAAAATAAAGTTTAGCAGTTAAATTCGTATTGACAGCCAGGACGATAATTGGGTTGTAAAAAAGATTAGATTCCCGTTGCAATAATCAACCACTGTTTTGGTAAAATGGTCTTACAAGTATTGTTTTAGTTCTTGAAATGACGACGTTTATTGGTGTTTAAAATGTATATTACGAATTATCCTTTTTTGGTCTGATGTCAAGTAAAAATGTCTTTTGTGGGTTATGAAAATGAACTTTTCAGTAGCATTTTTACTGTATTTAATTTGTTAAAACTAATTAGTTAAAACTTGTTTTAAATGTTCTATCAGATAATTATGTTTGTACATATTTTTTGTGGCATGGGTTGCTGTCAGGTGTTTAGGTTTTGGATTTAGTGCTAAGCTGGTATTGTAATTGTGGAATTTTGTGGTGTTGTAGGCGTATTTAAAGCAAGTTTTCAGGGAGTTTTGCTTGCCTTTTTCCGCTTTACATTCAGATGTTAATTATCTATTATTGTAAATTACTCTTTAGGGCGCACTTTCAAGGAAATACATGGATAGCAGCAGATTTCGCAATTTTTCAATTATCGCACATATTGACCACGGAAAGTCCACTTTGGCTGACAGGTTGCTTGAATATACAGGAACTGTTTCGTCAAGGGACAAGCAGGATCAGTTTTTGGACAAGATGGATCTGGAACGTGAACGGGGTATTACAATCAAGGCTCAGGCTGTGCGTCTGAATTATCGATCAGATGACGGTATTGATTATGTCCTAAACTTGATCGATACTCCAGGCCATGTTGACTTTACTTATGAAGTTTCCCGTTCGCTTGCTGCCTGTGAAGGTGGTCTGCTTGTTGTGGATGCCTCCCAGGGTGTAGAAGCCCAGACGCTGGCAAATGTCTACCTGGCGCTGGATAATAACCTGGAGGTTTTTCCGGTACTAAACAAGATTGACCTTCCTGCTGCCGATCCAGAGCGTGTAATGCATGAAATTGAGGACATCATTGGAATTGATGCCCATGATGCTGTGCTGGCCAGTGCTAAAGAAGGTATCGGTACCCACGAAATTCTTGAAGAAATAATCAAGAAAATCCCACCGCCTAAAGGTGATCCCTCTGCTCCGCTTAAAGCACTGCTGTTTGATTCCTGGTATGACCAGTATCAAGGTGTAATCATTTTGATCAGGGTCTTTGACGGTTCAATTAAAAAGGGTGACAAGATACAGCTGGTTTCAACAAATCGTGCCTATGAAGCTTTGAAGATTGGTGTCTTTTCGCCTGTTATGGTGGAAGTACCTCAGCTTTCGGCTGGTGAGGTTGGTTTTGTAATTGCGGGTATCAAGGACGTTGCCGACGCCAAAGTCGGTGATACTGTAACGCTTTTTCATCGTCAATGTGAAGTCCCGCTGGATGGTTTCAAAGAGGTTAAGCCGATGGTTTTTTCCGGCCTGTATCCGATTGATACCATACAGTATGAACAGTTACGCGATGCATTGGCAAAACTAAAGCTGAACGATTCATCGTTTTCATTCGACCCGGAAACCTCGGTAGCGCTGGGATTTGGTTTTCGTTGTGGTTTCCTTGGTCTGCTGCATATGGAGATCATTCAGGAGCGTCTGGAGCGCGAATTTGGTCTTGAGTTGATCACTACTGCTCCGACCGTTGTCTATCGTGTTCATCGAGTAACTGGCGAGGTGGTAACTATTGCAAGTGCCAATCAGTTGCCCGAGACCCAGCATATTGATTATCTGGAAGAGCCATTTATCCTGGCCCACATCCATGTCCCAAATGATTTTGTTGGTGGCGTATTGGCACTCTGCGAAGATAAGCGAGGTGTTCAGCGCGAAATAAAATACCTTACTCCAACCAGGGTAATGGTTATTTATGAACTTCCGTTGAATGAGATCGTGCTTGATTTTTACGATCGCTTGAAGTCGATTACTAAAGGTTACGCCTCACTTGATTATGAACATCTGGATTATCGACAAAGCGAACTTGTACGCATGAATGTCATGATAAACGGCGATATTGTTGATGCGCTTTCACTGATTATACATAAGGAAAAGGCTTATTTCAGGGGACGTGATCTTGTTTCCAAGATGAAAGAGTTGATTCCGAGACAGATGTTTGAAGTTGCTATCCAGGCATCAATCGGTAACAAAATTATTGCCAGGGAAACAGTTAAAGCTATGCGTAAGGATGTTCTTGCCAAATGTTACGGCGGCGATATTACCCGCAAACGCAAACTTCTGGAAAAGCAGAAAGAAGGCAAGAAGCGCATGAAAAATGTTGGGAATGTTGAGTTACCACAAGAAGCGTTCCTGGCTATTTTAAAAGTAGAATAGTTCTGAAATAAAAATTGTTTTAAGGAGAATAGCTGCTGATGGAGTCTAATCCACCTGTATATAAAAAGAGTATCTACCGTGAATATGCGGAATCCATACTGATAGCAATATTGCTGGCTCTTGTTATTCGTACCTATCTCGTTCAGGCGTTTAAAATTCCTTCCGGCTCCATGGAAGATACGCTGGCAATTGGTGACCACTTGCTGGTAAATAAGTTTATTTACGGTACTAAAATACCTTTTATGGACAAGACTGTTATCACGTTGCGAGACCCGAAGCATGGTGATGTGATAGTTTTTGAATATCCCGAAGACCCAAGCAAGGACTTTATCAAGAGAGTTGTTGGTCTGCCGGGTGATGTCGTGGAAGGGCGAGATAAAAAGGTCTTTGTAAATGGAAAACCCTATGAAAATGTCCATGAAATTCACAAAGAACTCATGGTAATTCCCAAGGAGCAGAATCCAAGAGACACCTTTGGTCCAATAACTGTACCAGCCAATTCGTATTTTGTAATGGGTGACAACCGCGACCGTTCCTATGACAGTCGCTTCTGGGGTTTTGTGGGACGCGAAAAAATTAAAGGGCTGGCATTTATTAAGTACTGGTCCTGGGATAAAGATAAATTCAAGCCGCGCTTTGGCAGTATCGGCAATTTGATTAAATAATAACCGGGATCCGGGACTCGGGATTCGGGATCATTAGAAACAAAGTATTTGTTTTTAGCTGGTTCCGGTCCCCGGATCCGGATTCGATTTTACGGGGGATTTTCGTGAATACACTTGGTAACTGGAAGCGCTCACACTATTGTGGTGACTTAAGCGCAAAAGAAATAGGCAGTGAAGTTGTTCTTATGGGTTGGGCTTTGCGTCGTCGTGATCATGGTGGACTGATTTTTATTGATTTGCGTGACCGCGAAGGAATTGCTCAGATTGTTTTTGATCCTGAGGTAAATCCTGAGGCCCACTCCGTCGCCGAAGCTGTTCGTAGCGAGTTTGTACTGGCTGTAAAGGGAAAGGTGATTCCACGTCCGGAAGGTACTGTAAATCCTAACATGAAGACAGGTGAGGTTGAGATTCAGGTGCTGGAATGTAAACTGCTGAATAAATCCAAGCCATTACCGTTCATGCTGGATGAACATAGTGAAGTTAACGAAAATATTCGCCTTAAATACAGATATCTGGATCTGCGTCGTCCGCAATTGCAGCACAATATGATCCTTCGTTCAAAAGTGGCACATTTGACCAGATCTTATCTGACCGATAATGGCTTCATTGAAATGGAAACCCCGTTTTTGACTAAGTCAACTCCTGAGGGTGCGCGTGACTTTCTGGTTCCGTCAAGAATTAATCAGGGCTCATTTTATGCATTGCCGCAATCTCCGCAGATATTTAAACAAATACTTATGGTTTCCGGTTTTGACAGATATTTTCAGATTGTACGTTGCTTCCGTGATGAGGATTTGCGCGCAGACCGTCAGCCGGAATTTACTCAGATCGACTGTGAAATGTCTTTTGTAGATAGTGATGATGTTATTGCTGTGATGGAAGGGATGATTGCCAATATCTTCTCTAACGCACAGGACATTAATGTTCAGTTGCCGGTAGAGCGCATAACCTATGCTGAATCAATCAGGCGTTTCGGTGTTGACAATCCGGATCTGCGTTTCGGTATGGAACTGTGCGATCTGACAGA
>Ga0105048_10008081_pt1 | contig 16870 bp, 9 predicted proteins | sample MAT05_FD_78382 | JGI IMG/M metagenome (GOLD analysis project Ga0105048, IMG submission 78382) | Freshwater microbial communities from Lake Fryxell liftoff mats and glacier meltwater in Antarctica - MAT-05 | ecosystem: Environmental > Aquatic > Freshwater > Ice > Liftoff microbial mat | place...
CCGTTCCGCGTGCCGCACGATAGCAACCCAACGTTCGGCTTCCGTTTCGACGGTTACGAAGGCACCACGGGTAAATGGTGGTCGCTCGGTTACGCATCGGATCTGGGGCACGCGCCCAAGTATATGAACGAGATTTTCGCGGAAGTAGATGTTCTCGCAGTCGAATACAACCACGATGTGCTGATGGAAAAGAACTGCGGTCGGCCGAAACATCTCATTGAACGCGTTCTCGGTAGCCACGGGCACCTGTCTAATTTACAGGCGGCGATGTTTACGAGTGAGATTTTGCAGTCGCGCCGATACCCGCTTCAGGCACTCATTCCGCTTCACCTCAGCAGACAGTGCAACACGCCAGAGTTTGCCATGCTGGCGGCGCGTGCGGTATTGAATCCCGCCACGAAGCTGTTACTCGCCAGCCAGATGTCGCCCACGAATACGCTGGCGATCGTGCCCACGAAATCGGCACAACCTGTGCTAACGTTGCCCGATTCTTACGTGCGAATCACTCGGCAATTACGCATCCCCGGCATGGACTAACAATCACACCAGTTTCAATCCAATCCGGGAAGTGGCGGCGCGGGGCATGGGAATTGGCTGGCCCGTCGAGCCGCTCGTTTCGGTGGTTAACACGGTGCCGAAGAGCGTGAAACCGCTGGCGTTGTCGATGTGGACTTGTAGCGTTTGTCCGATGAGCCGGTCGGTGCCTTCGAACACCACGATGTGGTCGGTCATCGCCCGGCCTGTGTACTGTTTAATCAGCCCATCCGAGCGTTCGCCGTGGCGGCTGAGGCCCTCAACGAGGACTTCGAGCGTCTGGCCAATCTTCGCGCGATGATCGACGAGGCAGTTCGCGTTTTGCACGAAGAGCAGGTCGTTGTTGCGGCGCTTTTTCACGTCTTCGGGGATGTCGTCCGGGTAGCGATCCATAGCCTTGGTGCCGGGACGTTCGCTGTACTTGAAGATGAACGAGTTCTTGAACTTCGACTCGTGGACGAGGTCCATCGTCTTCTGGAAACTCTCCTCGGTCTCGCCGCAGAACCCGACGATGAAGTCCGACGATACCGCCACTCCCGGTACCTTCTCGCGGCACCTCGCGAGCATGTTGCGGTAATAATCGGCAGTGTAATTCCGCTTCATCCGCTTCAAAACGTCATCGCAACCCGACTGAACCGGCACGTGCAGATACTTGCACACCTTCGGCAGTTCGCGCACCGCATCGAGTAAATCGTCGGTCATATCGCGCGGATAATTCGTGACGAACTTGATGCGTTCGAGGCCCACCGTGTCGTGCATTTTGCTCAGTAAATCGCTGAGCCGCGTGCGTCGACCGTCGCCGTGATCGTAAAAGTAGCTATTGACCGTTTGGCCGATCAGCGTCACTTCTTTGCAACCTTGATCGACGAGTAAACGTACCTCGGCAAGTAAGTGATCGGGGTGGCGGCTTTGTTCCGGGCCGCGCGTACTCGGCACGACGCAGTAGGTGCAAAATTTATCGCAGCCGATCTGGATGCGAACGAACGCCTGGAACGGCGTTGCCCGCATCGTCGGATCGCGTGTGGGGTCGTAACTCTCGAAGCTCGATTCGACGACATCTCGACCGCCATCCGTGCGCCCGAGGCTGAGTGCGAACTGCGGTTGTCGCGTCCGCTTCACTTCCTCGACGAGTGCGGGGATTTTCGCGAGCTGCCCCGTGCCGACGATCATATCGACGTACGGCGCGCGATCGCGAATCTGATGCTGATCCTTCTGCGCCATGCAGCCGATTACGCCGACGACGAGGTCCGGATTCCACTTCTTGTACGGTATAACGCGACCGAGCGAGGAGTACGTCTTTTCCTCGGCATGTTCGCGAACCGAACAGGTGTTGAACAGGATGACATCGGCTTCGGAGGCGGTGTGAGTGAGGTCGTAACCTTGTTTGCGAAGTGCCCCGATGACGAGTTCGCTATCGAGCACGTTCATCTGGCAACCGACGGTCTCGATGTACACTTTTTTCAGAGTCGACATAGTTCGGGTTTCCGTTATGAACGGGGCCGATGGAAGTAAGCGGACAGTGTATGAATTCGCCGCGAGGCACGGTTCCGTTCGCGGCAGGTGATTGACTCCAGCCACTACCCACCCACCCATCCCTGGACTCATTCCCGAATTTCGGAACCAACCTAACCCAGCAACGACTTACGTCCGATTTTGACCGAATGAAATCTTGCCAGAACCAAAGTTTCGATGGTCATTTTCGATAAAACTGCGAGATTGATTTAACCCATGCTGTTTCGATTTGGCGTTCGCCGAACGACTCGTCGCCATGCTTTTCGGACGAATCCGTAGCCGATGCCGAGCAATGCCATGCCGCCGAGGGCGTATGTGATGTTGCGGCCGGATTGGCTGGGTGGTTCTGTGTTTGTGCGTTCGGCTTGCAAACTCGCTCGCTCGATCAAGTCGTTTCCGTCGCTGCGTTTTCGTAACTCGAACTCGTCGTACAATTCGCCGGTTGCCGTTCGCGCCTCGTAGTGGAGCCGGTCCCCGTTGACGTGAATCAGCTGATAAAGCTGGATGTTCTGGGCTTTGGAAACCATCCATTCTCGCGACTCGACGGAATACATCTTCGGCCCGCTGACTGAGACGACATACACCGTCCCTGTACCGGGATGCGCATTCGCACCCGTCAGCAGATTGTCTTCATGCATCAGGCCGCTGCGACCGTAGGTGTGGTCGTGCCCCTGCAGGATCAGGTCGATCGGGTACCTTTCGAAAACCGGACGCCACTTCTCGCGAAGCGCTTTGTTATCGCGTCCCTTTGCGGTCGAATAAATCGGGTGGTGGAACGTGAGAATCGTCCAGCGATTGGGGTTATTGGAAAGTACCTTTTCCATCCACGGGATCTGCTCGGCGATTCGTTCGTTCGAATTCAGACTGACGAAGCGTACGCCTTGATAGTCCATGGTGAAGGCCGATTCTTCGAGTCCGATCGGGCCGTGTTCGGGGAGTGCGAATTGCTTACGCCAGTGTGCGGTGAGTCCGGAACCGGATTTCGGCTTGCCCCCCGAATATTCGTGATTTCCCGGCGTCGGAACGCTCGGCACCATGCCGTTGATCCACCCCGCCGCCTGAAACCATTCGCCCCATTCGGCGTCGCTGCCGCCGCTGTTCACCAAGTCCCCTGCATGGATAATGAACTTTGCTTTGGGCATATCCGAGTACGCTCCGCGCACGACCCGCGACCAATGCCGTTTCAAATCGTTCTGCGCGTCGCCGAAATAAATGAAACCGAACGGCTCCGGTTTCTCGCTCGCCGTCTCGAATTGAAACCATTCGCTCCAGTGCACGCCATCGCCAACGCGGTAGACGTATTGCGTTTTGGGTGTGAGTGCATCGAAAGTCAGACTGTGAAAGTGCGCTTCGTTCAAGTCAGTTTTTAGCGAAGTCGTCGTGGCGGGGAACTGGCGGATTTTCGCGGAGGGCACGCTCGGTTTCGCGCCGAGCGAATCGAAACCGGGGCCAGGCTCGCAGAGCGCGATCTGCCCGACACCGATGCGGACCGTGGTCGATGTTCGCCACGTGACCGATTGACTGTTCGCAGGATCGCCAGCCCATGTGAGAATGATTCGATCCGGAATCGGCGTCGGTTCGTGCGCCGATTTTGCAGAAAACTTCGGAGCTGCGGGCGATTGGCCCCAACTGGTAGATACCCCAATGCTAAACAGCAGACAAACAAAAAGTACTCGTGGGTACATTGCCAACCGTGCGGAGAGAAAGGTAAGGGAACCGACTCACAGTGACATACCCGCGGATTGTTAAAATGTCAAATGCCGAAAGATTTTGCATGCTTCACGATTCGACGAATTCCTGCGTCACCCGATTTGTTGCTTGTTTCAGACGGTATTCTGGGTAATCTATTGCGGATGTCTGATGATATTGAACGCATTGTCGAACGGTTTGTCGATTTTCACTCAATTGCCGAATGATTTGTAGTAAGTTGATTCAGTGTCGAAAGTTCGATTGGACCAGCGGAGTCGGCGACATGCCTGCTTGGAACGGTATCTTCGACCGGCTGCGACCAAAGTCTTACGGACGTCGTCAACCGCTAATATTGATTAACGGTCTCGCCGAACAAGCCGAATCGTGGTTCAAGAACCGACGGTTCTGGAGCCGCTACTTCGAAGTCTACACGCCGAATATCCTCGTTTACGATGGCGAAATTCTCCACAAGCGCATCGCCGAAAAACAGCCGATTACGGTCGATTTTCTCGTAGAGCAACTTCACATATACGTGACGAACTTCGTCCAAACGCCGCCGTACCATATCGTGGCGAGTAGCCTTGGTGGCAAGATCGCCATCGAATTTGCCGCGAAATACCCGGAACTGGTCAATCGTCTCGTACTGCTGTGCCCATCGGGTATGGGCGACAAAGAGCAACTACCGATCATGGAAGGCGTGCGTTCGAGCGACTGGAATAGCGTCGTGCGGAGCGTTTTCTACCGTACGCGCTACGTCGATCGCGAGATCGTTCGCTACTACAAGAACGCTGTGACGAATCGCAGATGGAAAACCGGCGTACTCCGCACGGTGAAGGGCACCACGGAAACATCCGTCCGGGCACGTATGAAGGACATTCAGGCCCCCACATTACTTGTGACGGGCATGAAAGATCGCGTTTGCGACCCGAAGACCGCCGAAGAAGCCGCAAAGGACTTAAAAGACGGTCACTTCCTGGCGATTCCGAAGTGTGGCCACGCTCCGCAGATCGAGAAGTTTCGCTTGATTAACCGTCGCGTGATGGTGTTTCTGACATCCGACATCCCGACCGCACACCCGCGCTGGTCGGAGCAACTCCTGGTCAAACCTACCCGAGTAACCAAATGACCCCCGCGCCAGCCCCGATCGATCAACGCACTAGCCCGAAACACACCGACCGCGGCGACTTCTGGATGGTGTTTCGCAAGTTCCTGAAGCATGGAACCGCGATTGCCACCCCCGCGCCAAGCGGTCGCTATCTCGTTCGCGAGATGCTGAAGACGATCGACTTCGATTCGGCAAAGGTCATCGTCGAACTGGGTGCGGGGACGGGGCCGATTACGGAAGCGCTGATCAAGCGGGTGAAGCCGCACACGAAACTGTTAATCGTGGAGATCGAAGCCGAATTCTGCGAACGATTGCGCCGTCGCTTCCCGAACGCCGACATCATCCAGGGTGATGCGGCGCAGATGGACCAATTGCTTGCGGATCGGGGAATTTCGCAAGTGGATCACGTCGTGTCCGGGTTGCCACTGCCTTCGATTCCGCACCCGATCCGTAAGGCGATTCTCGCGAGTGCCGCACGGAGCATGGGTCCGGATGGCGTGTTCCGGCAACTGACCGTGATGCCGTACGTTTACTGGAACTTTTACCGAAATTACTTCGAAGATGTGACGTTCAAGCTCGTCCCGCTGAACTTCCCACCAGCTGGCGTCTACTTGTGCAAAGGCTTCAAGCCGAACGCCGAAAGCAGCAGCAAGTAACCGGAACGGACGATTTCAGTAAGTTAGAGGCAGCGGCTCGCGATTCGTCGCGGGCCGTTTTTCGTTCCATCGGAGCCGATAGATTATGGATCGCACGGCTTGGCTCGCACCCGTTGTCAATCATCGACTCATACGCAATCTTGCGGATGCCGGTTCCGTACGTTTGGCGCATTATCGCGTTCGCGAACTCGACCGACTCGATGCAGCACGTTGCCAGGCGAACATCTTGACCAAACTCGTTCGGTACGCCAAAAACACTCGCTTCGGCAAGGATCACGACTTCTACCGCATTCGCAGCGTGGCGGACTACCAGGCCCGCGTACCGGTCCGCGAGTACGAATACTTCTGGAATACTTACTGGAAAGACGCTTACCCGAACTTCGACGACATCACGTGGCCGGGCAAAATCCCGTATTACGCGCTCTCGAGTGGCACGACCTCCGGCGGCACGAAGTACATTCCCGTTAGCCACGAGATGGTGAAATCGAACCGCAAAGCGGCACAAACGACGATGGCGTTGTTTCGGCACACCTATCCCGAACACCGGATCTTTAACGGCAAGTTTTTCTTCCTCGGTGGCAACACCGACATGAAGACGCACGCGAATGGCAGCTTGTACGGCGACCTCAGCGCAATTGCAGCACGGGAAATCCCGGAAGCGGTCCGGCCGTACACGTTTCCGCCACTCGAATTGAGCCGCATTCCTGACTGGAAAGAGAAGATCCGCCGTTTCGCCGAAGTGGCCGTTCGCGAACGAATCACTGCGATGAGCGGCGTTCCTTCGTGGATGGTGCTTCTATTCGACCAGATGAAGCAAATCACTGGGAAAGCAACCATTTCCGAGATTTGGCCGGAGTTTCGCTTGCTGATTCATGGTGGGACGAAGTTCGATTCGTACCGCGAGCTATTCCAGAAAGAAATTGGTGGGGACCGCTTTCAGTTTTGCGAAGTCTATCCCTGTTCCGAAGGATTTATCGCGACCGAAGACCCGCGTCACAAGTTGTTGCGATTGGTGCCCGATCACGATATTTTCTTCGAATTCATCCCCGTGGCGGAACTCGGCCAAGAGCGGGCGGCACGCCATACGGTCGCGAACCTCGAACTCGGCGTGAACTATGCCGTGGTGCTGACATCTTGCGCCGGGGTTTGGAGTTACCTTGTCGGCGATACCGTGCGGTTCGTCAGTCGCACGCCGCTATTGCTCGAATTCACTGGACGAACGAAGTATTTCCTCTCGGCGTTCGGCGAGCACCTCATCAGCGAGGAAGTCGAAAAAGGCATCGCCCATGCTGCGAAAGCGTGCGGAACGTACGCCGTCGAGCACCACGTCGGGCCGGTGTTCCCGACCGAGCCAAAGAAGCCAGGCTTCCACCGGTATCTCGTCGAATTCAACGGGCCGCCGCCCGATCTGGCCCGCTTCGCACAAGAACTCGACCGTGAATTGATCCGCCTCAACGAAGACTACGAAGCCCATCGCGCGAACGATCTGACGATGCTCATCCCCGAGGTTCTCGCCGTGCGCCCCGGTGGTTTTCGTGCGATGATGGAAGCCCGCAAAAGCGACTTCGACTTCCAGGGCAAAGTGCCCCGAATGGACAACGGCGGTAAACTCACGTCTGAAATGTTCCAGTGGCTGAGCGCAAACGGCAAAATCGGTTCCTGAAAATCGACGTTAGGCAGCCGGTGAGAAATAATTTGCCGGCTGGCGGGGTGAATCACGAGGCTCCATTTCGGGAGCGTGTCCGACCGCTCCAGCCGTGTGGCCACGGGGCGGAATGCGGACTTCGTCAACCGCACCTCGGCGCGGACGCCTTACTTCGCCTGGCCGACGCGCCGTTGAACGACCATCAGCGGTTCTTACTGAGCGACTGCTTGCAGGCATACCTGCCGCTCGACGAAGCGAATCAAGCGACACTCGAGCGGATCACCAAGGCCGAACCCTATTCGAGGATCGTACCCATGAACAAGACGCCATACGACAAGGGCATCGAGCGCGGCATCGAAGAAGGCAAAAAAAACGCGATGCGGAGTGCCACAATTGCGTTGCTCGAAAACAAGTATCGCGCGGTGCCCAAGCCATATCTCGATCGGATCGGAACGCTCGCTTACGACGACCTGCTGGCGTTGGTCGTCCGCATACCGAACTCCACGTTGATGGAATCGCTGTTTCCCTCGAGCAACACGTGACGAATCGACAACCGACTTGTACCCTTTCCCGTTCGTCTTGACCACTCGCACGACTGCGTTTATGATCCCGCCCCGCACATGGATGGTGCGGAACCCTCTGTGCGTGCCCAGGATGGGAAGCGATGGCGGCCTTCCGCACGTGGTCGATACGATTGCTCATTCTCACGGTGCTCGCCAGTATCGGCTACGGCATCTGGTGGATGCAGTCGTACGTCAGCCCCGATGCCGTGCGTACGGCGCTACTCAGCACGTTCTCCGAGCAGTTTCCCAATGCTGAAGTCCATGTATCCTCGGCACACATTCGCGTGTTTGGCGGCATTTCGATTCGCGATCTCACACTCACGAATCGCGGCGAAACCGAGCCGTTCTTCGTCGCGCCGACGAGCATTATTTACCACGATAAAGAGCAAATCAATCGCGGGCGTTTGGTCATTCGCAAGATCGATCTCGACGCACCGACATTCCGCATCGAGCGCGGTACTGATGGCAAATGGGCGTTCGAAGGGTTGCTGAAACCCGGCAGCGCATTGTCGCCATTACCGACTTTTGTCGTCACGAAGGCGACGATCGTCATCGTGGATCGTTCACCCAACGCCTTGCCCCGTATTACACTCAGCGATGCCAGTTTCACGATCGTCAACGATCCGGCCCCAGTGTTCCTAAACATCAAGGCAAACGGCGTCGCATCGGTTGCGGACAACCCACTCGGCAAGTGTACCCTAATGGCACGAATCAACCGCAGCACGGGGCAGAGTTCGCTGCGCACGGAAGTGCCCGATCTTGCGATCGGCCCATCGCTGATCGCGCTTCTTGCGCGATGGGTACCCGAAGCGGCCGCATACGAGCATGCGGTTTCGGGGAAAGCCGCGATCAAGGCAGAACTGAGTGCCGAGCCGAACGGCCCGCTGGTGTACGATGTGCGTTTGCAACTGAAGGATGGCCGGTTTCAGGACGCACTGTTGCCGAGCGCGATTGAGAAAATCGAGACGACTATTCATGTCAAAGATGGCGTCGTCATCGTCGAAAAAGCGACGGGGCAACTCGGGAATGCCACGCTCGAACTGAGTCTGGAAACGAAGTCGCTTTCGAGCACGCCGATTGCTCCCATCCCGCCATCGACGCCCGGTGTGCTGCCCGCACAACTCGTTTCGAGCGTACGCCGTGGCGCGGGAACGCCGGTCGCAATGTGGGATCGCATCGAAGACAAACTCGTGCGAATCGAGGTCGCGCTCCGCGACCTCGTCGTCGACGATGCGCTATTCGAGCGACTGCCTTCAGAAGCGGGAACTTTGCGATCGAAATTCCAACCGACCGGCATCGTTTCGCTCGGCTACAAATTCCAACGGCTGAAGCGGAACGCTTGGCAACGCGACTTCGAGGTTCGCCCGGTCAAGATGAGACTCGCCTACGAAAAGTTCCGCTACCCGCTGACCGAAGTCGCAGGGTTAATCAAAAAAACGACGACGAACAGCGGCTCCGACGAAACGAAGATCGACCTCGCGGGGACCGGTAGCGGACAGCGAATCGAGGTAAAAGGGACGGTATCGGGCGATGGGCCAGACCCGTTCATTTCGTTGAAGATTAGCGGGAACAATATCCCCGTCAACGAACAACTCTTCGCGGCACTTCCGGGCGAGAAATACGCGAAAGCGTTGCGGAAACTGCATGCATCAGGTCGCGGCGATTTCGTCGCCGAGGTTCGCCAACTCGCGAATGTGAACAAGCTCGAAAACGTTATTCGCATTCAAGTCTACGACGGCGCAATCGACTACACACTGTTTCCGTATCCGATCGAAAAAGCGAGCGGCAAGATCGCGGTGTACGTCACAACGACCGACGCCGAACGCTCGATTCAACCGGGTGGCACGCGAACCGCACTGCCCGATACGGACCACATCGAATTGCGCGAATTTACCGGTCGCCATGCCGGTGGGAACATCTGGTTGAAGGGCGATATCGACCCGATTCCAGGCAGTTTAGACCGTAAACTCGCGTTCTCAATCTGGGGGCGAAACTGCCCGATCAACGATCACTTGCGTGCGGCGCTGACTGCAATTAAGCTCGATAATGTCTGGCGGACCTTTTCGCCGCGCGGCCAACTGACGTTTGCGGTCGACGTCGATATCATCGATCGCGTTGCGGTTGCGGGGAACCCGACACGGCCACCACTCGGCCCCGTGTTGCCGCCGGGTGTGCCGATGTCATACGGCCGGTTAATGGGACGAGATCGATCCGCAACCGAGCCATCGGAAGTGCCGTTCAACCCGGCAACCGACCTCAAACTCGCCTTCCACTTCGAGGGACCGAGCGTCACGCCGGACTTTTTCCCGGTCGTAATCGATCGGCTTGCCGGGCGATTAAAGTACGATGGCACGCAAGTGAAACTCGAGCATTTTAGCGGGATGCATGGCGACGCGAAACTGAAGCTAAATGCCGCTGACGTGCGGTTCTACGATGGCGGGCAGGTTTGGGCGAACATCGGGAAACTCGAGATCGCGCCGCTGATTATCGACGACGAGATTTTGAACGCGTTGCCTTCCGGGTTACGCCGCGGCGTCAAGGAAATGAACCTCAGCGGCCCCGCCGAACTGATGCTAAACCACCTCGTAGTGCTTACAACAAAGGCCGGCAAGCCGGGCGACGAGCCGCGTGCACTACCGAAACTGCCGCCGACGGCGATGCGGAATACTTCGCCCATCGCTCGCGGTCAGGCACCGGATTCGTTCAGTCAAACGAATGAACCGGTGGACCCCGATGTCTTCTGGAACGGCGAATTGCGCCTGATGGGGGCATCGTTCGATATCGGAGTACCGTGTGAACAGGCAGCGGGGAAACTCGCGATCAGCGGGCGATACCACGGCACGCACCTCGGCAAAGTCGCGGGCAATTTGTGGCTCGATCGTGCGCTGATCGCGCAACACCCCGTGACGGCGGTAAAGGCGACATTCGATGCTGACCCGCAAACGACGAACCCCAGCAACCCCGGCGAACTCCTGCCCGTAGCGTTCAAATTTACCGACCTGACCGGGTCGTTGTTTCGCGGCACCGTTGGCGGTACGGGTCGGGTTGTGCTGTCGGACCCCGTCCGTTATCGGCTCGCACTCACGGCCACCGACGTGCGTCTCGAAGAGATCGCCCAGCACCACAACCTCGGTAACGGCGTGAAACTCGAAGGCGCGGCACAAGGGAACATCCTGATCGAAACGGTGCCCGATCCGCGGACCGGCGCGATGATGATCGAAGGTTATGGCAAGGCCGATGTGGATCGCGGTCACATCCTAAATTTGCCTGTGATGATGCCGTTGTTGAAGACCTTGAAATTGCAGGCACCCGACAAAACGGCTTTCGAGGAAGCTCACGCGACCTTCACGATTCGCGGCGATCGCGTCCGCGTGGAACATCTCGACTTACTCGGCTCCGCCATCAGCCTCGGCGGTTCCGGCGAAATCGACATGGCGGGCGACTACGTGAAGTTCGACTTTTACACGATATTATCTCAGACATTACAGCGATGGCTGACTACGCCGTTCGGCGACGTGACGGCCGCCGTCAGCGAGAAATTGTTTAAGATCGAAGTCGTACGGAAAGACGGCGAACTGAAATACGAACCGCGGATCGTCCCGTTCGTGACGGCCCCGTTCCGGGCAATTGCGGATCGAATGAAGGTCCGAAAGTAAACGGGAGAACCATCGTGTTCCTGCTCGGCGGCATCTTGCATCGAATGATCTTCTGGGAACTCCTGCGGGTCTTCGCGCTCACGCTCACCGGCCTGACCGGGCTGTTCCTGATTGGCCTCGTTATCCAGCAAGCGAGCCAACTCGGGCTTTCGATCGGGCAGACGCTCGCGATCATTCCGCTACTGATTCCGTACACGCTGCCATACACGATTCCCACGACGACACTGTTCGCATCGTGCGTCGTCTACGGTCGAATCTCGCACGACAACGAAGCCGTCGCGATGAAGGCCGCCGGCGTGAACCTGCACTCGATATTACGCCCCGCCGCGCTGCTCGGCGTGCTCATGAGCCTCGTTACGTTCGGCCTCGCGTACACCGTAATCCCGAACTCGAATGCCACGCTACAAACGCAGATTTTGAAGGATCCCGAAGAGGTTCTCTACAGCCTGCTGAAACGCGAACGCACCTTCCGAGCGAACAATTTCCCTTACGTCATCCACGTCAAAGACGTGCAGGGTCGTCGTCTGATCGATGTGATTTTCAAGCGTAAGAAGATGGAAAAGGACAACGCGGGCAAGGACATCTGGCTCGGTGTGTACGACTACGTCATTCGCGCAAGAGAGGCGCGATTGCGGGTGGTGATGCCGACGCCGGATAAGCCGAACGAGCCGACGATGCTGTTTATCGATCCGGATCGTTGGGTCGGTGCGGACGGCACGATGTCCATCGAAACGGGGAGTTCGCGGCCCGTGGGCGTACCCTTGCCAGACGTGTTCTCGCCGAAGGATGTGAATGATCGGCCGATGAATTTACAGTGGGACGAACTGCCACCGAAGGCGCACGAATTCGAACTCGAATACTTGAAGGCCGTCAGCCAGCAAATCGCAACCGCGAAGATCATTGCAACAACTACGGACCTCGTTTTGAAGGACCGCAACGAGAAGCACGCAGTCGGATTGAAGTATCTGGCCGAACACTGGATGCGGCAAATTCGCAACACGCAAAATGAATATTACATGCGGCCCGCGCTCGCACTCAGTTGCCTGGTGTTCGCGCTGATCGGCTGTCCCGTCGGCATCTGGGCGAACCGTGCGGACTACCTAAGTTCGTTCGTTATCTGCTTCCTGCCAACGGTATTCGCATACTATCCGATCTTGCTCGCCGGCTCGAACATGGCCCGCGATGGCAAAGTCCCGATGCCCGTCGGCATCTTCGCCGCCGACGCCATCGTCGCCGTCCTCGCGGGTTTGCTGACGATCCGACTGGTCAAGCGCTAAACAATTTCCGTAGCAGAAGTCGTGAGACTTCTGTCGCGCGATGTTCGATCGGCTATGCTGTCAGTACACACCTACTGCTCCCCGCTTTGGTCGCGTATGTACCGAATGCTCTTTCCCGTACTGCTGCTGGCATCGATTCCTGCCTCGGCTGCACCGCCGGATTTCGACCGTAGCCTAGCACCGCTCTTCATCAAGCGATGTATCGAGTGCCACGGCCCGACGGAACCGAAGGGCGGCCTCGACCTGACGACGAAGAAAACCGTCGTGGGACTCGACGAAGAATCGGTGGTCGTACCGGGCAAGCTCGCGATGAGCCGCCTCTGGGAACGGGTGAGTATCGATGAGATGCCACCGAAACATCCGCTGAGCCCCGCCGAGAAAGCGGTCTTCAAAAGCTGGATCGAGAGTGGAGCGAACTGGGGCCGCGATCCGATCGACCCGCTCGCGCTTTCGACGAGCGAACGCGGTGGCCGCGACTGGTGGGCACTGCAACCGCTGAAGCCACACGCGGTGCCTGCGAGTATCCATCCCGTCGATCATTTCGTTGCCATCGCACGCACGGCCAAGGGGCTGTCAGCCTCCGTGCCCGCAGACCCGCGTACGCTTGTTCGTCGCCTGTACTTCGATCTCGTCGGCCTACCACCGTCGCCGGAGACGATCGAAGCCTATGCCAAGAACCCTTCCGACGAAGCCTATTTCGCACTCGTCGACAAGCTGCTCGCGTCGCCGCAGTACGGCGAACGCTGGGCGCGGCACTGGCTCGATCTGGTGCGATACGGCGAAAGTGACGGTTTCGAGCGGAACGCGCCGCGACCGAACGCCTGGCACTACCGCGACTTCGTGATTGCGGCGTTCAACGCCGATATGCCGTTCGACCAGTTCGCGAGATGGCAGATCGCAGGGGATATTCTGCAACCCGATGAACCGGCGGCTATCCAGGCAACGGGCTTCCTCGTGGCAGGCATTCACAACACCGTACTCGGCTCGAATGCCATCTCAAACGCAACGGCACGACAAGATGAAATCGAAGATATTCTCGCCGCTGTCGGGCAGACGTTCCTCGGCCTCACGGTGCAATGTGCGCGGTGTCACGATCATAAATTCGACGCGATCACGCAGGTCGATTATTACCGCTTCGCGGCCGCACTCGGCGGAGTGAATCACGGCGAACGGGTTGCGATGTCCGCCGATACCCAACGCGACAGACAGATACTCGAAAAAGAATTGAAGGCGAAACTTGCGGACGGCGAACGTTCCGTTCTGGCAATCGAAGCGATAGGCCGCGAACGAGCGAATGCAAAGTTGGGCGTTCGTAACGCGAAACCGAAGTTACCCATTGCTCCATTGGCCCGCTGGTCGTTCGACGGAAACACTAATGATACCTACGGGCACTTGAATGGCACGCTGAAGAGCGGCGCGAAGATCGAAGGCGGGCGATTGATCCTCGACGGCAAATCGGCGCACGTTACGACCGCATCACTCAAAGCGGACCTGAAAGAAAAGACGCTCGAAGTCTGGTTGTCACTGCCAACGCTCGATCAGTCAGGCGGTGGGGCGATGACGGTCGAATCGAACGACGGTAACATTTTCGATTCGATCGTTTACGCGGAACGACAACCGAAAAAGTGGCTCGCGGGGAGCAACAGCTATCGTCGAACCCGCGATGCAAATGGAGCGATCGAGACCGCAAAACCCGGGCAATGGGTTCACACCGCGATCTCGTATGCCACCGATGGACGCATCGCGATCTACCGCGATGGTAAACAGTACGGCACGGCGTACACGCTTCCTGGCGAGGGTCCGGTCTCGTTTCGTACGGGCGATTCGCACATCGTGTTCGGTATGCGACACACGGGTGGCGGCAAGGCATTTCTGAATGCGGAGATCGACGAAGCGCGACTGTACGACAGAGCATTGACCAGCGAGGAAATCGCGGCATCCGCAGCCGCAGGTACGGATGGCATGTCCGTTTCGATGAACGAAATACTCGCTTCGCTCACCGCGGAGGAACGAGCGACACATTCGCAATTGCTTGCCGGGCGTGCGGCTACGACTGCAAAACTTGCGAATCTACCTGCGCCGACAATGGTGTTCGCCATCGCGCCGAAGTCTGCACCGCCGACGTACGTGCTTTCACGCGGCAACGTCGAGAAGCCGAAAGCGATCGTGAGTGCGGGCGGCGTGGCGAGCATTCCGGGCATGGCGAATTTCGGTTTGCCACACGATGCACCCGAAGGATTGCGACGTCAAAAGCTCGCGGAATGGATCGCAAGGGCGGACAATCCGGCGTTCACGCGCACGATCGTCAACCGGCTTTGGCACCATCACTTCGGCATCGGCCTCGTCGATTCGCCGAGCGATCTCGGTTTCAACGGGGGACGGCCATCGCATCCCGAGCTGCTCGACTGGCTCGCGGCGGAACTGGTTCGCCAGAAGTTTCACCTGAAGCCGCTCCACCGGTTGCTGGTGACGTCGACAACCTACCGTCAGTCGTCGGCGAAGGTCGCCAGTGCGTTCGCGAAAGATGCAGATAATCGACTGTTGTGGCGGATGTCCCCGAGGCGGCTCGAAGGCGAAGCGATACGCGACGCGATGCTCGTTGCGGCCGGAAAACTGAACCCGAAATTAGGGGGGCCGGGCTACCACGATGTCCGCACCTACGGCGACAGCGGCACCTTGTATTACGAACCAATCGACCCGATTGGCGACGAGTTTCAACGCCGGACGATCTACCGTTTCTCGCCGCGTGGCGAACGCAGCGCGATACTGGAAACGTTCGATTGCCCCGATCCTTCCGCACTGACACCCCGCCGTCAAATAACAACGACGCCACTCCAGGCACTCGCGTTGTGGAACGATAGTTTCGTGTTGCGCACGTCGCAATCGTTCGCCGAGCGAATCGGTTTAGAGGGGAAGGGGACTTCCGCACAGATCGATCGCGCGTATCGACTGTCACTGGGCCGTCAGCCGAGTGATGAGGAACGGAAACGAGCCATCGCCGTCGTGGAAAAACACGGGCTGACGGCATTGTGTCGCGTACTGTTTAACTGCAACGAATTCGTGGTGATGGAATGAACGAAGTCAGTCGTCGCGATTGTTTTTCGTGGTCTGCACGCGGTCTCGGTGTGGCCGCGTTCGCACATTTACTTTCGCGCGATGCGAGCGGCGCAACGCCGAAACCGCACTTCGCTGCGAAGGCGAAACGGGTCGTTCACATCTCGCTGATCGGCGGGCTGAGCCACCTCGATTCGTTCGACTACAAGCCGACACTTAAGAAGTTTCACGGGAAACCGCTGCCTTCGAAGGAGATTCCCGACATCTTTTTCGGACAAGTCGGCTTGCTTCGGCAACCGGACTGGGCGTTCAAGCCTCGCGGGAAGTCGGGACTGATGATCTCCGATCTGTTCCCGGACATCGCGGAAATGGCCGACGAACTGACAATTATTCGCTCGATGACGGCAGACTCGGCGAATCACACACCGGCGTTGTACATCGAAAATAGCGGCTTCCAGTTCGGCGGGTTTCCGTCGGCGGGTAGCTGGGTGAGTTATGGCCTCGGTAGCGAAACCGAGGAGTTGCCCGCGTACGTAATCTTGCCCGATCCGCGCGGGCTGCCGAATGGGGGGTCGTCGATCTGGTCGAGCGGGTTCCTGCCCGCGGAGCATCAGGGCGTGCTATTTCAGACGGGGGCGACGCCGGTTCGCGACTTGTTTCCGGCGGTCAAACGCTCGGCGGCATCGGAGGCCGATAGCCTCGAACTGCTCCACGCGATGAACGCACAACATCAGCAACGTTCCGGCGACGAAGGGCTGTTGGCCGCACGAATGCGGAGTTACGAGCTTGCGGCAAAGATGCAATTGTCCGTGCCATCGCTCGTCGACTTGAGCAAAGAGACAGCGGCGACGCAATCGCTGTACGGCCTCGATCGACCGCAGACTGCGCCGTTTGGCCGCAACTGCTTGCTCGCGCGGCGACTACTCGAACGCGGCGTGCGGTTTGTACAACTGTTTTCCGGTGGGCCGATTGCGGGTAACCCGCGGCTCAGTTGGGATGCACACGAGAACGTGAAAGACAACCACACCATCGAGGCCGGCAAGATCGATCGGCCCGTGGCGGGGTTGCTCCGCGACTTGAAACAGCGCGACATGCTGAAGGATACGCTCGTGCTGTTCACGACCGAATTTGGCCGCACACCGTTCGCCCAATCGGGTCCGGAGATCGTCGGCCCGGGCC
>Ga0105048_10008082_pt1 | contig 16870 bp, 16 predicted proteins | sample MAT05_FD_78382 | JGI IMG/M metagenome (GOLD analysis project Ga0105048, IMG submission 78382) | Freshwater microbial communities from Lake Fryxell liftoff mats and glacier meltwater in Antarctica - MAT-05 | ecosystem: Environmental > Aquatic > Freshwater > Ice > Liftoff microbial mat | place...
CGAGCTGGAGCGCGAGAACAGGTTGCTGCGCGAGACAGTGACGGACTCGGCGATCGCGCAGGCGTTGCTGAAGCGAGCGCTCGATGAGGAGCGCAAAGGGCGCCCTACGGTGCCCGCGAGGTCATCTCGATGAACCGAGAGACCATCGCGGGCGCAGCGACGGTGAAGTTGCTCTGCGTCACCTTCGGGCTGTCGCGCGCGGCGTACTACGCCGCGAAGAGGGAGCCGGTGCGGGTCGCGAAGGTCGCGAGGTTGTGCGTCAGGCCGGATGTGGCGCCGGCCGCGTTGGTGCTGGAAAAAATTCGGTTGATCATCGGAGAGAACGCCGCCTGGGGTGTCCGGAAGGTCTGGGCGACCCTGCGGCGGGAGCACGAACTCAAGGTGTCGAAGAAGCGGGTGTGGGCCATCATGCACGCCAACGGGCTCGTCCTGGCCCGAGACAGCGACCCGGGAGAGCCAACCCAAGGCCACGTCGCCCATCGAGGTGAGATCGAAGGTGGCGGTGAAGACGCTGCCGGTGTCGCACGAGACGGTCATTCTCACCGAACCGACGACCACCACGACTGAGCCAGCGCCGACCACGCAGGTCCCGGTCACTGCATAGGCGCTCGCGTTGCAGGCGACGTGCGTGGGACCCGCGGCGATGTGCGTGGGACACGCGGCGACCAGGGAGGTCGTCTGAAAGCGACCATTTCCCGACATCTTTTTGACCCTTCAGCGCAAGACAGGGCGCTCGGGGTTCGATATGCGGAGCGCCATGTTCAGACTGATGCTGCTCGCAGCGCTCGTCACTGGCGCGGTGGTGATCTCCGGTTGCACCTCCACCTCGAATTGTTCTCCAGCCAACTGCAAGGGCTGCTGCGATTCGCTCGATCTCTGCCACGCCTCCATCAACGACAACTTCTGTGGCCAGGGCGGCAACTCCTGCGACGTGTGCATCGCGGGGCAGAGCTGCTCCAGCGCGGGCACCTGCCAGGGCACCACCACCACCGGCGACGGCGGAGTGATCATCGGCGCCGATGGCGGGGTGGTCGGTGGGCTGAGCGTGAGCGGGCGGGTGACCTACGACTCGGTGCCCTCGACCTTCATGCCCGGTTCGACCAACGCTTCGCTCAACTTCGCCGGGGCGGTGAAGAAGCCGGTTCGAAACGGCGTGATTCAGGTGGTTCAGGGCACCCGCGTCATCGGCAGCAGCACCACCGACGCCAACGGCAACTACCAGGTCACCTACGCCTCCTCGGGCATCACCGAGATTCGCCTCTTCGCCGTGGCCCGTACCGCCTCGCCCGTCATTCAAGTGCAAGACAACACCGACGGAAACGCCACATGGCCGGTCTCGGCCGCGGTAGGCACCCTGAAGCAGATCGATCTCCACGCCGCCCACGGGTGGACGGGCAGCGCCTTCGAGGCCAACGCCCGCAACGCCTCGGCGTTCGCGGTGCTCGACACCATGTACACCTCGGCGCAGGCCTTCATCGCGGCGCGACCGTCAGTGGTGTTTCCGGCGCTCAAGGTGAACTGGAGCCCGAACAACACGCCGCAGTCGGGCGATCTCGCGCAGGGGTTGATCGGCACCTCGCACTTCAACCGCATGAGCAATCAAATCTTCGTGCTCGGCAAAGCGGGCGCCGACATCGACGAGTTCGACTCGCACGTCATCGCGCACGAGTGGGGCCACTTCTTCGAGTTCAACCTCTCGCGCTCTGACAGCCCGGGTGGGCGACATGGGCCGGGCGACATTCTCGACCCCCGCATCGCCTTTGGTGAGGCCTGGGGCAACGCGCTCTCGGCGATGGTGCTCAACGACCCAGTCTACGCCGACTGCACCTGGAGCGCGCAGGGCCTGGGCTGCTTCGGGTGGGACTCAGAGCGCGAGCCGACCCCGACCGACGACCCGACGCCTTCGGCCTTCTCGGAGTCGAGCGTGCTGCGGGCGCTGTACGACCTCTACGACACGACCAACGTGAACGAGCCGTACGATCAGCTCGCCCTCGGCCTGGGCCCCATCTACGACACGATGGTCGGGCCCGAGAAGGCCACGCCCTCGGTCACCACCCTGGCCTCGTTCATCGCCGGGCTCAAAGCGCAGCCCACGGTCAGCGCGACGGCGGTCGATGCGCTGCTCGCCAACTGGAACATCGGCTCGATTCGAAACGAGTACGGGCGCGACGACTCGAACCTCTCAGACATGTTCACCGACGCCACCACGCTGCCCTTCACCGGCGGCATCAGCCTCGGCGGTGGCAACCTGCCCAACACCTGGCAGCAGAATCAGTATTACGTGTTCGAAGGCACCGGCGCCTCGATGACCATCACGGCGCAGGCGACGCCAGACGTGGCCATCACGCTGTACCAGCAGGGCAAAGTGATTCAGAGCGCCGACAAGACCGAGGGCGGCACCGAGACCATCACCACGCCCACCGTCTCTGGAGCGCCGTACGTGGTGGTGCTCACCGGCTTCGGGCAGACGCCGGGCGACTACGACGTCTCAATTTCCATTCAGTGATGACACAAGGCGCACTCATGCAAACGGCACGACGGTTGTTGATTCTGGCAGCAGTGGTCATCGGCGCGTGCACCACGCCTTCGCCGACAGTGAACGTTTCGAATGCGCGGCCGGTCGAGGGCAAGACGGTAGCGCCCATCGATCTCCAGGCCGAGCTCAAGCAGTCTGAGGCCCTGGTGACGCTCCGTCTCGAAGATGACGCCAGCGAACTCGAGTTCACCGCGTGGGGCCTCGACGGCCTCGTGGTGAGAGCGTCAACCACCACCTTCAAGCCCAAAGTCTCGAAGCGGGGCGAGCACCAGACCTTCGCCATCCCGCTCACGCCTGGGCCGGGCCGCTCCACGCTGGCCATCTCCGTCAGCGGCACCTTCCGCGGCAGCCGCCTCCAACGCGTAGCCACCTTCGCCATCGGCGAAGCGCCGCCCCCAAAAGGCGAAGCCGTCATCATCACCGATCAAGGTGAAGTGCTCAAAGACCGCCGAGTTCAGCCCGCTCAACCGCCAGTCGAGCCGCCAATCAAAACCAAAACCGAATAGCCGACTCAGATGAGGAGGCGTCGGAGGTACCTCAGGGCGCGAGGCCACCTTCGGCCACCCGTTGGGTCACGTAGACTTCGACGATGGCCAGGTGCCGGGGGTCGATGACGGTGAACTGCACGCCGAACATCAAGGTCGAGGTCGAGATGTGCCGCACATGCGCTTTGGCCTTGAACGAGGGCAAGCCGGGCAAGCCGACGATGATTTGCACCTCGCTCGCCAGTGTCTTCGGGTCGACGTCGTGGTGAATCGCCACGGCCATGCCGCCGGCGCTGATGTCGCGCGCCCAGAGAATCTCGGTCAAGCCCTTGCTCACCAGGCGAACGGTAATCGGCTCGTTTTCACGGGGAGTCACCCGCACATGCCGGCGCCGGTCGCTGTTCGAAGTCACCGCTCGAGATTGTAGCGGTGCCGGTAGCAAAGTGAAGAAAGAGCACCTGGGGAGACTTCAGGTATCGCTCGACAAGGCCGTATCGCCAGTTCGCCCCAGCAATGGCAGCTCCACCCGAAAGATGCAGCCCCGACCAGCGACGTCTTTCGCAGTGAGCGTGCCGCCGTCGGCTTCCACGGCTCTGCGGCTGATTCCTAAGCCCAGCCCCATGCCCGAGCGGTCTTCGCTGCCCTGCTCGAAAGGCCGAAAGATCCGTTCGATCTTCTCAGCTGACAGCCCCCCACACTCGTCTTCGACCTCGAAGACAATGCGCCCACCGGCGACGTTCGTTCGAAGCTGCACCGTGGTGTCAGCCCGCGTGTACTTGAAGGCATTCTGAATCAGGTTCGCCATCGCCGCTCCGAGGAGCTGCCGATCTCCTTCGATGAACCAGTCGAAGGTGACCCGTTGAACCACCAGCTTGCGCCCGAGGCGCTTCGGCTCCAGAGACGCGGCGAGCTCGACCTCTTCGATGAAGGCGGCGGCTCTGAACCGGGTGCGGTACTGGTGCCTCGCGGTCAGTCGCACGTCAGAGAGCGAGCGATTCACCAGCTCTCGCAACGCGGCCAGCGTCTGCTCGAGCACGCGGCCGGTGGTGCCGGCGACGCCCACCGCGCCTGACTTCAAGATGCCAAACGCGAGGCCGGCCGTGTTGAGCAGGTTTCGAAGCTCGTGCGCAAACACCGCCAGCCGCTCGGTTTCGAGCGCCGATTGCGCACTCGTGTTCTGTACGTCGTTGAGACGAACGAACTCGGTGACGGCCGCGGCGATCGCGTCATCGAGGCAGCGATTCAGCGTCTTGAAGTCTTCGGTCTCGAGCTGCACATGGGTCTCAATTGCGAGCTCGGTGATGGCCTGACACACGTCGCCATACGCGTGCACCACTTGCTCGACGTTGAGCCCTATTCGCAACAGCACCCGGCCGTGTTGCGTGGCGCCGTCGTCGACAGCGCGCTCGTGCCCCCCCGGAATCGGCGGGTTTCGAAGAATCGAGACCAGTTGCTTGAGAAAGAGGGGTACGCCGACCTCCAGCTCTTCTGCGGTGACCTCTCCTGGGCGACGGCTGGCCACTTTGGCGCGCGCTCGTTTGACCAGCTCAGCCTCATTCTCGACCACGAAACGTTCGAGGCTCATTTTTCACCTTCATCGACGAATTGGGAGACCAGCTCCAGAATGGCGGCCGGCTCGAATGGCTTATCGATCTTCACGTTCGACGTCGCGGCGATGAAGCCCTGTGCTGCCTCGGTGAAGACCCCTCCGGTCATGAACACCACCCGCTCGGCATTCTTCCGGCTGTCGGCCGCGATCGCCTCGTAGACCTCGAGGCCCGACATCGACGGCATCATCACGTCGCAGAAGATGACATCGAATGGCCCTTGCGTCGCCAGGCACGCGATCCCGGCCTTGCCATTCGCGGCCAACACGACGTCGTGCCGCGAAGAGATGATGCGCTGAAGGGTGCTGCGCAACAACTGCTCGTCGTCGATGACCAGCACCCGACCTCGACGGGTCTTGTGCACCGGCCGCTCGATCGAGAGAGGCGCGGGCGCGACCTTCTCATCGGGGGGCGCCGGCAGCCAAACGCTGAAACAGCTGCCCGTGCCGACCTCCGTCTCCACGTCGATGTGGCCTCCGTGTGAGATGACGATCTGACGGCAAATCGAGAGGCCCAGCCCGGTGCCGACGCCCATCGGTTTGGTGGTGAAGAACGGCGTGAAGAGGCGGCTCATCACGGCGGAGGTCATGCCCGGGCCAGTGTCGCGAACTTCAATCACGCTCTGGCCGTCGGGCTGGCGGCGGGTGGTGATGCGAATCTGGTTCTGCTCGGCCGCCCCTTTGACAATAGCCTGCGCGGCGTTGATGATCAGGTTGAGAAACACCTGGCCGAGGCGCGACTCGTCGCCAAAGGCGAACAGCGGCTCAGGCGAATACGCCTTGATCAACCGGGCGCGCTGGCAAATTTCATTCGCCGCGATTCTGGTCATCGAGTCGAGCAACCGATGCAGATCGACGTCCGCGCGCACGGTGTCTTCTGAGCGAGAGAACGTCTTGATGTCTTTGACGATGCGCGCCACTCGCTCAGCGCCTTGCTTGGCCTCTTCGATCGCGGCGAGCACTTCCTCCTGGGCGTTCGCCGGGGGCGCCTCTGCCAGCTTGAGCGCGACGAAGGTCAGGTTCGCCAAGACGAAGCTGAGGGGGTTGTTGATCTCGTGCGCGACACCCGCCGCCAGCAGGCCGATCGAAGCCATGCGATCGGTGATCAGCAGGTGCGCCTCGAGCTTCTTCTGGCTGGTGATGTCGTGCGCGACCTCGAGGGTCGCCGACTGACCGTCGAACACCACCGTCTGCATTGTCAGCTCGACAGTGATGGAGCTGCCGTCTCGGTGTTGCATTCGAATCTGCGTGCGCTCGGCGCCGGGGCTCACCGGCGGGGTGACTCGCCACCGCTGCGCGACCGAGGCGCGGTCGTCGGCTGCGACGAAGTCGAGCAGGTTGCGCCCCCTCAGCTCACTGATGTGACCGAAGCCGAGCGCTCTGATGGCGTCGGCATTGGCGTAGACGATCACCCCATCGCGATGAACCCAGACCTGATCGGGCAAATTCTCGATGAGCGCCCTGAAGCTGGCTTCTGACCGTCGGAGCGCCGCCTGCGCCTCACGAAGCAGAATCGGCCCCAGCGGCGAGATGACCGAGTCGATCTCGCCAGCAACGGTCGCATCGAGAGCGGCCTTTGAATGGTCGAGCTGCCTGCGAAGGTCGTCGAGCTCGTTTTCTTTCGAAGAGTGCCGTGGTCTCGTCACAGGCTGCTCGCTTTCCCTGCGTGGGTGAGCGTTCTGAGCACCAATTCGGTGTTGCTCAGATTGCCGACGATGCGGCACTTCGGGGCCGGTTCGAGCCTGAGCAGTGTCGGAGTGACCAGCACGCCCTCGGCCGACGCGCGCTCGGCATGCTCGAAGACATCGACGATCTCGAGCTCGCTGCGACCCGCGAGCGCACCGGCTCGGAGCGCCTGCAGGTTCGCGATCGCGGCGACGGAATTGGGTGACGCGCCGGCGACGAAGAGAACCAGCTTCATCGTGGCGCGAGCGGCCGCCTTGCGCGTGCGCCTGGTCATGGCTCGGGCCTCACCGAGCGCCCGATCGGCCCCGGCGTTTCGGCGGCGGGGTGGCGTCGTCTTCGGTCTGCTGCAATACCGTCTCGTGCCGGGCGGCCTCACGCTTTATGTTGGCGATGCGCACGTTGGTCTCAGCCAGCGCGAACTTTGCGTCACGCCGCTTGGTTGCCACTCCCCGCTCGTTCAGGTGTTGCTGCTTCTCTTTCTGCCGACGCATGGTGCCCATCAGCAGATCGCCGCTCCCGGCGTACGGCTTGCGCAGCGTCACCCCGCTATCGCTGACCACCAGCTCCCGCACTTGCTTGGAGTGAGCGATGCCGCGCGACTTGACGATGGTGAGAACTCGATTGCGCTCGCCGTTTCGAATCACATACGAAAGGTGAATCCACGTGTCGGGTATGGTCGAAACGCCCGTGCCCGTTTCTTCGAGCAGGCCGTTGCCGCCGGCCAACATCGTGGTGCAGAGCACGGTGATGCCGCGCGACCGGGCGTAGTCGAGCAGCCGCAGCACCAGCTCTTCAGCGATAGGGGCCGAGCCGAATGCGGTCAGCGATGAAACGGGGTCGATGACCAGCGATTGCACGCTGTGCGCTTCAATCACCTCGACGATGCGAGCGACGTGCTCGACCGGGCTCTTCTCGACGTTGCGCTCTGAGATGATCTGCAACAGACCACTCTTCACGAATGGCGCCAGCTCGATGCTCACCGAGGCCATGTTGCGAACGACGTGCGCCGCTGGCTCATCGAAGGTCACGTAGAGCGACGGCTCGCCCCGCTCGAGCGCAGCTTCAATGAAGGCCCCAGCGACGGTCGACTTGGCGGTACCGGGTGAGCCCGACACGAGCACTGTGGTGCCTTTGAAGAAACCTCCCGCGAGCATGGTGTCGAGCCCGGCAAGGCCACTCGAGACCCGCTGTGAAGAAACATACTGGTCTTCACGTGCGCCATAGCTGACCAGCTTGATGCCAGTGGCGGTGATGGCGAATGGCACTTCTCCGGTGGCGTGGGCCAGGCCACGACATTTGGTCACCCGCAAGAGGCGCAACGGCAACGAGCCCACCAAGCGATGCTGAATGGCCACCACGCAGTCGACGATGAACTGCAGCGAACTCTCGCGGGTAGACGGCGAGCCGTCTTCCTGCATCTTGCAAGTGATCAGGCTGGTCAGCTTCTGCTCTGAGAGCCAATCGCCCAATCGATACAGCTCGCGGCGCTCGGCGGCGGGGTCGTTCATGCTGCTGAGGAGCACGTCGAGGCCGTCCAACACGATCCTCCGTGCGCCGAGCTGGGCGACCTTGGCCTCGATGGCGGCGAAGAGACCGAGCAGATCGAATTCTCCACCGACCACCACCGCATTCGAGAGCCGCGCGTCGAGAATGCAGAGGTCTTTGCGCGGTATCGAATCGAGGCTCCAGCCGAACGAGGCCGCATTGGCGATGATGCGGTCGGGTGGCTCTTCGAAAGCAACAAAGACCCCCGGCTCGCCATCTCGCACCCCATTGATCAGTGTCTGGAGTGCGAACACCGTCTTCCCGCAACCGGGGCCGCCGACCACGAGGGTGGTTCGCCCCCGAGGGAGCCCCCCGCCGAGGAGCTCGTCAAAACCGCGGATTCCAGTGGGCATTCGTTCGACGAAACTGGTCGATTTCGATGAACGCGCCCGCGCCTTTTGTCGTTGTTTCACACTCACCCCCGCGCCCTCTCCTGGCATGGCAGCATTCGCGCTGGGGCGCTACCACTTCCTGCCACCGCGCTTGGTGTTGACAAGTCGGAGTGCCCCCGCGGCGAATGCACGGGTGAGGTCAGCGACGGTACCGAAGCAGCGGGCTCGAGCTGACCTGCGGAGCGACCAGGTCGAGGGCGTCGGCAGAAGCGCGCTGTCAGGCCACCCGGTTCGGCGCCGCGTCTTTCGCGCTCTTGCCGAGCACACCTGCCACCAGCGTTTGCAGCACCGCGATCTTCACCGGCTTGGAGATGAAGTAGCGCGAGCGCTTTCGGGCCTGCTCGCGCAGCTCCACCGAAGGCTCGGCGGTGATCACGAAGACCGGAGTGCCGTGATTGGTGGCGTTGGCGACCTCGAGCGCCTTGAGCACCGCCACGCCATCGACGCCCGCCATGTTCAGGTCGAGCAAGATGGCGTCGTACTTCTTGCGGCCGAGCAGCTGGAGCGCCGTCTCACCACCCGCGGCCTCGTCGATGTCGGCGAGTTTGGTGAGGGCCAGCACGAACATCTTTCGAATCGAGTCGTCATCTTCGACAATCAGCAGCTGGGACACGGGGAGCCTCCAAGGCGCTCTTCAGCGTAAAAGCCCGTTGCTGCCGCCGCTTGTGATTGCGCCGAGCGGGTCGAAGCTGACTCGTCTCAGATGAGTGACCCAGCCCCCATGAATGGAGGCCAGGTCCCTGAACCAAACGCGCGGCGTTACGGCACGTCGTCTGGCATCACGACCGGAGTGACCGGGGGCGAGGTGCCTCCATCGTCACGCGGGACCTTGGAGACGGGGCGACGCGGGCCACGCTTGAACTGGAGCTCGAAGCCGGCCGCCTGCTGCATCGAGATGCCCAGGTTGATGACGCTCACGAGGCGGAAGTAGTCGCTGGACCAGCTGACGTCGGCTTTGCTGACCGCATCGTTGGCCTTCACGATGGCCGCGGTGGCGGCGCGAAACTTGTCGAGCGCGACCGAGAGGAAGACGGCGAGGGCGACGAACACTGGCGCCTTGAGCTCGCTGACGCGCTCTTGCATCAACTCGGCACAGGGCAGCTCGTTGCCGCGGTCGCGTTGCTCGTTCACTTCGAGCAGAGACGTTTCGCCGAACGCCTTGGCGATGGCCACAATCGCGTCGAGGCCGAACCTCACCTGGCGCGTGGCGGTCTTGAGCGTCTCCTTTGCGTCGGAGAGTTTGCCCAGCTCGCCTTCGATCACCTCTCTTTCTTCTGCGAGCCTCGCAGCGGTGTCGTCGAGATCCTTTCTGACCGCTCTCGGCGCTTCGCCAGACAGGCGCTCGAGCCCGATCTCCGTTTCCTTCGCTTCGAGTGAGACTGTCTGCTGCTTCTTTGCTGAGAATTGAATCGTCATGACCGCTCCTTGGTGTCGCTGCGTCGTGCTCGCGGGATTGCGAGCGGCGCGTTGAACGGGCGATCGTGGTTTGTATTTAGTGCTTCGTGTCGATTGTTCGCAAAAGCGATTCAAAACAGTCAAAACAATTGTTTGGGCCATTCAAAATCGCCTCGACAATTAAAAACGCGACCCAAAGTGACCCCAATAATTGTTTTGGTCATTTCAGAAGGGCGTTTTGAGCTGTCGACCGCCCACCACGACAGCGATTCGAATGACAACCCCTCGACTTCACGTGCTCGAGAATTGATCAGGGAGTCGCGAGACCGGTGTTCAATGAGAAATGGGCTCGAGAATGAGCGTTCTCGGGGTGAAAAACCGATTCGAAATGGCCAAAACAATTATTGAGGCTGTTTCGCAATGGGTTTTGAGCTCGCGAGTACGTCGCGAACAGGCCAAATCATTTATTGAGTGGCCAGAACCCACGCACTGAAACCCAGGTGGGCTTCAGCGGTGAGCAGCGCGGCGTAGACGCGTCGCTTCGGGCTGCCTCCGAAGGCGGCGAGCACGCCCGCGGTGAGGGCGAGCAACCCGAGCATCGAGGTCAGCATCGGTTGCAGCGCTCGAAGTGAATGCAGCATGGCGGTCACCACGCCGAGGCTGATCAAGAGCAGCGCAGCCGAAATCAATTCAGTGCGGCGACGCGGCCAGCCGTGGGTTTCGGCGAAGACGAAGGCGGTCTTCACACCCGCAGAGGCATCGGCGTCGACATCTTTCGCGTCTTTGAACACCAGCGCTGCGGGCGTGCCGATGGCCACTGCCAACGCGGCCCACAATTGCCATGTCGCCGGCTGAATTTCAGGCGCCGCGGTGAGCCCGGCCACCAGCGCGAGGCCGCCGAGCAGCCCTTCAGTCTTGTACGAGAGCGGGAACACGCACTTCAGACGCAATGGGTCAGCGTGGTAGGCGTGCGCGACAATCGAGAAGCCGATCAGACACAGCCCCGCTTCGACCCGCAGCACGAGCACGTGGAGTGCGAACACGAGTGGGAGCACCGAGAGCCACTGCGCGCCATCGCCATCAAGCGGGGTGGCTCGACCTTGCGCGGCGTCTTCACGGCGATCGTACCAATCGTTCGAGAGCGCAAAGGCGGCTCCGAAGAACGCCAGAAACGCCACCACCAACCACACCGCGGGCGTGAGCGGCCCTTTGAGCCCGGCGCCGAGCAGGCCGAACAACGGTGGCAAGAGGATCTGCGGTATCCGCTCCAGGGCACGTCGGGTCAGACCGAGCGAGACGATGAGCGAGCACAGCGTGATGGCGCCGAAGAGCATGCCGCGCCACTCCGATGGAGCGACGCCAGAATCTCGCGACAACCATTGCGAGGCGGCCGGCAGCCCGACCAGAAACACGAGCACGCAGGCGTAGCTGACCAGCGCGCCGAGCACGGCTCTGAGAATCGAGCGGGTCGCGCGCAGCACCGCCACCGTCATCAGCGCGATGGTCGCCCAGAGAACGATGGTCTCACCCCAGGGGAGCACCCGCGGCGGCCGATGGAGGCTCCATGGGATGAAGCCCGGCACGTATTCATACGAGAAGTGCCCGCGGCCAGAAATCGCCACGTCGATCAACGGGGGCAGGGTGCCCAACACCAGGCCCATGCCTACCAGCGCTGACGCCTTCTTCCAGTCGATCTTCGCGACCTTCACCAGCACCGCGCCGAGCGTCACGTGGAGCGCGACGTAGAACGCGACGATGTGCGCGAACCACAGTGCGGGCGAGCGGCCGTCGTGGGTCTGGCCGAGCGACAAGAAGCGCTCGAGGAGCATGCGCACCAGCGCCACCCACACCGGGGTCGCCAGGGCGAGCGTGGTCGAGAACGGGCGCCGTTCGGCCGCTCGAAAGAGTCGCTCGAAGATCGGAATCTGGAGCGGGGTCAGAGCGCCGAGCCTGCGGCTGCGGTGCGGGGCGCGTTCACGTCGAGCTTGATGATCACGTTGTCGCGCACCAGGTCGTCGGCTTTGCCTTCCCAGGCCACTCCGAATTGTTTTCGGGGCAGGGCGAACTCAGCCTTCGCCGTCACCGCTTGCGGCGTGATGGCGACCACCGCCGGAAACGAGATGGTCTTGGTGACGCCGCGCAAGGTGAGGTTGCCGGTGATCTGATGGGTCGCACCGCCTTCGCCGCCAGCCTTGATCTCGGTGCTCACGAACTTCGCCGTGGGGAACTGTTCGACCAGAAAGAAGTCGTTCGTCTTGAGGTGGCCGGTGAGGCGCTCGGCGTCGGTGAAGACCGAGGCCATCTCAATGTCGAGGTCGAGGCGGCTCGCTTCAGCCCGCGCGGTGTTGAAGTGCAAAACGCCGGCGAACTTGGTGAAGCCGCCGTTGTGGCTGCCGGTCACCTTCGAGCCGACGAACCCGATCTTCGAGCTCTCGGGCGCAATGGGCAGCGCTTCGGTGCCTGCCGCGGCAGCCGTCGGAGCCGGCACGACCGTTGCGGGCTCAGTCACCGTGGCTTTGGCGGTGTCTTTCGACGGGTCTTTGCAAGCGATGAGAGAGACGAGAATCAGGCACGACAGAAGAGAGCGAGTCATCGAGCCACCGTTTCAAAGCCGGTCACAGAACGCACGCAATAACGGCTGGTTCGGGGGCGGTGGGACTTTTTCGGCCTCCGGCTTCTATACTTTGCAGCCACCCCACCTTGACCCCCTCAGGTCGAAGCCCATGAAGTCACTCACACAACCCGCGAGCTACTCGATCAAGAACGGCGCGTTGCTTCTCGATGGGCGCAAGGTCGGCACCGTCAACAGCAAGGGTGACTTTCAGCTGACCGGCCAAGACGGAAGGGTGCACGCCGGCAACATCGCCAAGCTCATTCGAGCTGACGTTGGTCGCCAAATCGTCAGCGGCGGCCGAGACGGGCCGACGGGTCGCATGCGAGTCGGCTCCGACGCGTTCGAGGTTCGGGCGGGCGCGGTGTGGCTCGCCGGGCAAGAGGTCGGGCAGCTCACCCGTGCCGGTGACTACCAACTCAACGTTCGGGGCCAGCCACTGAGCGGCAACCTGAACACCACGCTCGGCGCCGTCTGGCTCTTCAGCAAGAAGCGGGTCGGCGTCTCGGCGCGCCTCAAGGTCGGCGATCACTCGCTCTCGGCCATCGATGGCGTGGTCTACGAAGGCGGCGAGGCCGTGGGCTGGCTGCTGCCCGATGGCCGGTATCGCGCGGTGACGCTCGAAGGTGACCACCTCGAGGGCAAGCTTCCTGTCGCTCCGACTCTGAAATTGGGTTCCAGGCCCCTCAACCGCTGATCAAAACGGAGAAATCAAAGCCATGGCCATTGGAAGCGTTTCGGGCAGCACCTCCCAGCCGGTCACTCTCACTGACGATTCGATCACCTCAGCTGGCCCCGTCGACACGGGCGAGGTCAGCGTCGGTACCTCCACCGCGGCGTCGTGCTTCGCGCCTGCCACCGGGCCCAGCGGCACCGTCGAGTACGGCGGCGTCGACTACGTCTGCAAGAACGGCAAGGTCTTCGTTGGCGACAGCGAGGTCGGCACCGTCAATGACGCAGGTGACTACAACGTGACCTTGCAGGGCCAGAGCTACACCGGCAGCGTCGGCAAGCTCATCGGCGCCTCGGTGCACGGCGAGCTGAGCGATGGCACCGAGGTCGACATCGACGAGGTCGGCCATGCCGGGCCCGGCGAACGCGAGCTCAAACCTGGCGAGGGCTTCGACCCATTCGGCAATCTGGTGCTGTGGCACCAAGACCCGAAGACCGGCGTGCGCGACGGCTATCGAGTCATCGAGCATGCCCCGGCGAACCTCGATAGCAATGGCAACGAGGTGGTCGCCCAGTCGTACAACAGCAAATACCCGGAGCAGAGCTACCGCGAGTTCTCCAACGGCACCCGCGTGCCGTGGGATGGGAAGACGCCGGAGCTGGCCAAGCCGAAGGTCTCGCCGGCGGAAGCCGAGGGGCCGACCGCCGCTTCGAAGGCGATCGTCGAGGCCCTGAAGAAAGAATACCTTGCCGCGACCGGAGTGCCCCTGAACCAGGGCCAGCTCGAGCTGGTTGGCTACACGCAATCGGTGCGCGACCCTGAGTACCTGCAGCTGCTGCAGAAGCAGGGTCAACTGGTCACCGCTGCCTACGACAAGGCGCTCGGGCGGCCCCCGACGACCGCCGAGAGGCTTTATTGGGTGAACCTCTCGACCGACGTGGCCCAGATGCGAAGGAGCGTCGAGAGCCTCAGCAACCCGCTGAAGACCAGCCAGGAATACCTTCAGAACATCGCCAACGCGCAGGCAAAGTACCCGACCACCAACTACGCCGCGGTCGCTCCCGCCGGAGACTTGCCGGCGCAGGCCACCAAGCAGGGGCTGATGGGCGCCGAGACCGAGCAGGCCTTGCTCAAGGAGCGGAGACCGCTCATGAACCCGTCGTTCGTGACGACGCCAGAAGATCGCGCGGCGTTCGAGAAGCTGCGCGCGGCGAGCAAGCTTCGCGGCACGGACATCACTGACAACCCGAGCAGCGCAGGGTGGGCTCAGCAGATGCTCGCGAGCGGCACCGCCCGAGACCCGGCCTTCTACAAGATGATCGACAGCACCATTGAGGCGGTTCGTGCGGCCTACCAGAAGCAACTGAGCCGAGCGCCGACCCAAACCGAGCTGGCGGAGTGGGTGCCGTTCACCGCGAACATGGAATACAACCGCCGCCGCGCGGCCGAGGTGCTGGTCGACCTCCAGAACAAGGCGAAGATCGACGAAATCACTCAGAAGATTCTGCGGCGGTGAGGTCTCGTTGCACAGCGAGCACAGGAAGGCATCGGGAGGCACTCGAGGCCGACTCAAGCGACGTGCACAACGTGCACCCGGTGCCGCAACCAATCTGAACCCCGAGCGAAATAGAGACATGGGACTCTTCTCCTCGTTTCGACTTTCAGCCCGGCCCGCAGTCATCGAAGTTGACCTCGCCACCGGTCGGTTCGCAGGCGCTGCAGACGCCATTCGCGCCACCAGCACCGTCGAGGGTGCCTCGGCCGCCATGGTGCAGTTCGGCTACGAGCCCAAAGTGGCGCTCGCAGCGCTCACCCGCGACACCCGCACGGTTCGAAGTCTGCCTGCAAACCTTGGCAAAGACTCGGCTTTCTGGGTCGACGCCTTCAAGGCCAACCCGCTGCTAGCGATGCTAGCGATGCCAGAGACCCAGCCTGCCTTCGTGCGAAAGATCATGGTGGCCAAGCCCACCACGGCGGCCGAGCAAGCGGTCTCGGGGCAGGTGGGCTCGCTGCGCAAAGACCTGGGCCGATTCAGCGACTTGAAGCCTACGGACTTTCACGACCTCGCCACGCTGCAGGCCGCGGTTCAGGCCAGGAAGCCGTTCTTCTCGCGCTGGGCCTCGTTCTTCGGCTGAGGCAAGCCGCGATCAACGCACTCATTCGGCATCTCGCTTGGCTTCGAGCACAAACGGTTTGAGGCGCTGTCGCTCCGAGCTGACAAAAGCCCTGAACTCGCCGCGGTTGAGCGGAGCCACCTCAAACCCCATTTTTTCATACTCGTCTCGGAATGCTGCGGTGTTCACTGCCTTCGTCACCGCCGACCACGCATCACTCTTGAAGGTCTCGGTGGCCTTGGCAGGCGCCATCACGCCGAACCAAGCGCTCCAGCTGAAGGGGTCGTTTTTCTTCAGCACGACGGCGAGGGGCGGCACCGGCGCCGGAAGCCCGGTCAGAGAAGCGGGCGAAGCTGAGGTCACCCCGAGCACTTTGGGCGCGCGGGCCGCTCCCAGGTGCGGCACGAGAGTCGTTGGGTTGTCGAGCACGAAGTTGACTTCGCCGCCCAACAGAAGCTGCATTGATTGCGCGGCACCATTGGTTGGCACGTGAATGCCGGGCACGCCAGACGCCTTGAGCAACGCGGCAGCTGCAAGATGGTTGATCGAGCCCACCCCGGGCGAGGCGTAGGTCAGCGGCGTGCCCGTTCGCTTCGCATCGGCAAACATCTGCTCGAGGCTGCGGGTCTCGGTCGGCTTCGCGGCGAAGAACATCGGGTTTCGAGCCAGCCCCGTTCGGAATGCTGGTCGGGTTGGTCGCCAAAGTGGCTGTGCCGACCAAGAGGGTACAATCACCCGCGGTTGATGCCGATTGAGCTGCGATGTGACCAGACGCGCCAAGCTTATTGACGACCACGGCCGCTACCCCTTCATTCTTATGCAGTGCCTTGGCCAGCGAGCGTGCCAATTGGTCGGAGGCTCCGCCGGGGGTCACACCAACGATCAGGGTCATTTTCGGGCAGTCGGTTCGAAGAGGCATGCGTCGTTGTCGCTTCAATCGCGACGCGGTTGTGAAGATGGTCATCGCATTTTTCGCAGGGGGCTCTGCGAAAACGCAGGGCCGAAGCTCGGCTCTTCGCGGCTTCAAGGCCGACGTAGGCGAGAAGAGCCGCTCGTAAGTGTATAGGCGCCGAGGTCGTATGCGAGCGCGTATCGGCTCCTCATTGTTCGCGCGACGAATGTTGAATTGCGCCGCGAAACGAAGAGACTCGCCGCTCCTTCCGAGTTGCTCGAAGGGGAGCTCCCCACATGACCCGAGTTTCACCCGTTGCTCTGTGCACGCTCTCGCTCGTTTTGTGCGCGAGCAGTTGCCTCGATCTCTCGTTGCCCAGTCAACCCCTGCGCGGCAGTTTCTCGGGCCAACTCGATACGCAAGCGCATCTGCCGCTCGGCGACAACGAAGTGCGATTGGTTCGCACCGACAGCCCCGGCAAGACCACCACCACCACCGACGCCGAGGGCAAGTTCGCCTTTGGAGATCTCCCGCCGGGTCTGTACCAGGTGCAGATCGATCTCTCAGGTTTCGCGCCGCTGCGAGAAGGCCCGTTTCAGCTCATCGCGAGCAAGACCGAAGATCTCGGCGTGATGAAGCCGGCGTGGCTCGGTGCTTCAGCCTCAGAAGGTCGCTTCAGCGGTCTGGTCGTGGTCAACGACGGCACCTCCAGTCAAGACGGTGGCGCCAAGCCGTCTGACGCTCAGGGCGCCGCGGTGAATTTCCTGATCGAGCGCACTGGCAGCACCCCGGTCAAGGTCGGGGAGACCACCGTCAACGCCTACGGCAACTTCATCAGCCCGAGCTTGCCGCCGGGCACGTACACCATCGAAGCGACCCACCCCTATTACATCGCCGCGCGCCGCACCGGCCTGCAGCTGATGATCAGCGAGCAG
>Ga0105048_10008083_pt1 | contig 16868 bp, 13 predicted proteins | sample MAT05_FD_78382 | JGI IMG/M metagenome (GOLD analysis project Ga0105048, IMG submission 78382) | Freshwater microbial communities from Lake Fryxell liftoff mats and glacier meltwater in Antarctica - MAT-05 | ecosystem: Environmental > Aquatic > Freshwater > Ice > Liftoff microbial mat | place...
GCGCGCGGCGCCGCGAGCCGCAGCTTGGACACCACACGATCGGTAATGTCGAGATTCTTGTCGGCCGATACGATCAGCGAGCCCGCCGCGACGTCGAAGATGAAGGCGAAACCGGCCTCAGCACGGATGTCGTCGAGCACCTTGCGCACGTTGTCCATGATGGGCTGCATCAATTCGGCTTCACGCGCCTGCGCCTGCTCCTGCATCTTCTGCACGCGCTCCTGGTAGTCCGCCTGCTTCTCGCGAAGCGTCTTGAGGCGTGTTTCCTTCGCCGCCGGCGACAGAGAGACTTCTTCCTTCGCGTACACTTCCTGTAGCGTGTTCAGCGAGTCGGACAGCTTCTGAACGGCGGCGCGCATAGAGGTCATGTCCTTTTCGAACTGCGCCTCGGCTTCGGTACGGCCGGGGGCAGACTGCAGGATCGCGGCCGAATTCACGTAGGCGAACTTCTGTCCCTGAGCGGAAGCCAGGGCGGGAATGCCAACGACCAAGGCGCAAGCGCCGACGAACGAGGAAAGACGCATGTGAGGTCCTGTGTTTAGAAGAGCTGACCGAGTCGGAAATGGAACTGCCAGCGTGGATCGGGCCGAATTCGTCCGGTAACCGGGTCCACGATCGTACGATCAAAACCATACGCCATGTCCAATCCAAGCGGTCCCAGCGGCGTTACGGTAGATACCCCGAATCCCGCGGAACGGAAGAGCCGTGTCGGATTGATCTGTCGCGCAGATGCCCAATTGTTGCCCGCGTCGGTGAACGCGTTGACGTAGAACATCTGACTGATTCGGATGCCGACCTCACCCGTCAGGGTCATGAAGGCGTTGCCGAAGGACGCCGGGTCCGAGCGGAACTGGTCGGTGTTCGGATTGAACCCGAGCGGAGTGATCGAGAACTCCGGATAGCCGCGCAGCTGCTGACCGAACTGCACGCCGCCCACCGCGAACTGCTGCTGGAAGAAGAACGGTCCCGAGTTGCCGAAGAGGCTACCAGCGCGCGCCGTGAGCCCCATCGTGAACTTGATAGGCTGCGAACCCGGGTTCGTTCCACCAATCTGCCCCAGTTGGGTGTAGGCGCGCATTTCCGTCGTCACGCGCTGGAAATTCACCGTCCCACCCAAGGGACCGCCGCTGAAGTCGGCCGTGACCGTCCGCATGGATCCGCCCGTCGCGAACGGCAAGTCGATGCGCGTGTCGTAGGTGTATTCAAGCCCCACGTTCGACCGGAAACAGTTCCGGGTACACGTATCCTGAATCGTGCCCGAGGTGAATGTGGCCGACTCCGCATTGTACGATACCGCCATGGTCGAGAAGAACGACCAAGGTACCGGCAGACCGAACCGCAGCTGCGACCCGGTGCGGATGTTCTGGCCGAGGTTACCGACGATGAAGCGGGACTGCGTGCGGTACGCGCTGATTGCGCCGGACACGCGAGAGCCACGCAGTGCGGGGTCGGTGTACGTGGCGGTGAAGTCGTTGAAGAACCGACCGTACTGCCAGTTCAACTTCCCTTGCTTACAGAGGCCGAAGAGATTGGGCTGTTCGAGGCCGATAAATCCGCCGAACCCGACGCCGCCCTGCCCCATGGATGCGCCGAAGTTGATCGAGCCCGTCCGCTTCTCCTTCACACGGAACACGATGTCGACGTCACCCTGATCGTTGATCGGACGGTAATCCGGAAACGGCATCGGCGATTCGAAGAAATTCATATTGCCGATACTCTGATAGCTACGGATCAGCGCGGCCTGATTGAACACGCCACCGGGCACGAGGAAGACCTGTCGGCGAATGCAGTCATCGGCCGTGAAGTCATTGCCCAGAATCTCGATACGATTCACGATGGCCGGATTCTTCTCGTCGATCTCCCAGCGCAAGTTCACCGTTGGAATCGAATCAGGCCCCTCGAGCTTGCGCTCGAGCACGGGATTGATGCGCGCGTAGAGATAGCCGTTGTTGCGATATTCCCCGTTGACCTTCTCGATGGCATCGTCCCACTTGTGCTGATCGAAGATGCCGTCGGGTGCTTCGGCCTCTCGCTGGATCAACCCCTTCACGCGCTGCGTCAGCGTGGGCGCGCTCCCTTCGGCCAGATAGAACTTTTTCAGGTCTTCCGTGGGGAAGCGACGGTTGCCCGCGATTTCGAACGTGCCAATGCGGTAGCGAGGCCCTTCCTCGACACCGATCTGCACCAACCCTTTCCCTTTCTCGCGATCGACGATGAGCGTGTCTTTCGAGATCCGCATGTCGACGTGGCCTAGGCGCGAAAACAGCGCCGGGATACGCTCTCCGAGATCTCCGACGTACTTGTCCTCGTCGAACTCGCCCTTGCGAAACCACCAGAATCCTTCGGGCTTGGTCTTCATCGCGGACACGACCTGTTTTTCCTTCACGGACGTGTTGCCCACGATGTCGATGCCCGAGATCGCCAGGCGGCGTCCCTCGTCCACGGTGTACGTGATGGCGATACGATCATCATCCATCATCACCGAGTCGATGCGCACCTCCGCCAGGTAATAGCCGGCCGCCTCGTACGTCGAGTCGATCCGCGCGCGCGCCTTGGCGAGCATCATAGGATCGATCGGGCGCCCGATCAGCAGGTCGATCTTGTCACGCACCGACCGCTCAGAGACGTTCTTCGGGCCCACCACCTTGATATCACCAAGGATCGCGCGCTCTCGTACCTGAATGATAGTCAGCACCTTTTCCGGCACGCTCTCCAGATCACAGAGCAGCTGGACATCGTCGAACAGGTTCAGCGCATACAACCCCTTCATGGCGCGCTGAATCGACGGAAAGTTGAGTGGCGCTCCGGGCGTCAGACCGATCTCGCCGCGAATGCGCGCATCGGGCGTTCGCGTGTTGCCACGGATCGCAATGGAATCGGGGGACGCACAACGCCCCGTTACGTCCTGGGCTGCCGCCATACGGGGGGCTACCACAGACGCACACAGGGCGATGCCGGCCAACAGCAACTGGGCCGCTCTTTTGGGGACGCTCTTCAGCATAGCCTTTGAATATACATCGAAATAGCAAGCGGCCGGACCCCTGAGGGTCCGGCCGCCGCTGATCCCGCGTTACGCCTGGGGCGTAGGGGACAGGACGCGGAATTCCAGTTTCTCCTTCTCCGTGGTCGAAACAGCCACTTCGACCTCGTCCCCCTTGGAGAACTCGCCCGTCAGAATCTTCTCCGACAGCGGATCCTCGATGTACCGCTGAATCGCGCGCTTGAGCGGACGAGCGCCATAGTGCTCGTCGTGCCCATGCTCGACCAGGAACTCGGTTGCTGCATCGGTCAGCTTGATCGTGATCTCCTCCTCCGCCAGACGCTTTTGTACGTCGGCAAACAGAATCGACACGATCTTCGAAATGTGCTCCTTCCCGAGCGGGTGGAACACGATCACGTCGTCGAGGCGATTGAGGAATTCGGGGTTGAACACGCGCCCCATCTCCTCCTTCACCTTCTCAGAAATGCGCTCAAAGTCGCCACGCGCATCGTTACCGGCGAAGCCGAGTGACTTGCCCCTCGTGATGTCCTTCGCGCCCACGTTCGACGTCATGATCACGACCGTGTTCTTGAAGTCGATGACCCGGCCGTAGTTGTCGGTGAGGTGACCCTCATCGAGCACCTGCAGCAGGATGTTGAACACGTCGGGGTGCGCTTTCTCGATTTCGTCCAACAGGATGACAGAGTAAGGCTTCCGTCGTACGGCTTTGGTGAGCGTACCGGAGTCTTCGTAGCCCACATACCCCGGCGGCGCGCCGATCAGCCGCGACACCGAGAACTTCTCCATGTACTCGCTCATGTCGACGCGAATCAGGGCCGAGGTGTCGGCGAACAGGAACTTGGCCAGCGACCGCGCGAGCTCCGTCTTGCCGACGCCCGTGGGCCCCGAGAAGATGAACGAGCCGATCGGACGACGCGGATCCTTCAGACCGGCCCGGCTGCGGCGGATCGAGCGGGCCAGCGCCTTGATGGCCTCGTCCTGACCGACCACGGACTCGTGCAGCTCGTCTTCCATCCGAAGCAGGCGCTTCGTTTCCGCTTCCTGAAGACGCGTGACGGGAATGCCCGTCCAGCGGCTCACGATGAATGCGATCTCTTCCTCGCCCAGCGTGGGGCGATGCGACTGACGCCGCTGCTCCCACTCCTCTTGCTTGCGCCGGATCTGCGCCTGTACATCACGCTCGTTGTCGCGCAACGACGCAGCCTTCTCGAAATTCTGGTCGCGCACCGCCGCTTCCTTCTCGGCGTTGATCGCTTCCAGCTGTTCCTTGAGCTCAGCCACCTCGGCCGGGGGGATCTGCGCCGCTAAACGGGCGCGCGCGCCCGCCTCGTCGATCACGTCGATCGCTTTGTCCGGCAGGAATCGGTCGGTGATGTAGCGCTCCGACAGCTTGGCGGCGGCGAGTAACGTCTCGTCGGGGATGTTCACCCGGTGGTGATCTTCATACTTCTTCCGCAGCCCATGCAGGATCTGCACGGTCTCGTCGATCGAGGGCGGCTCCACCACGACCGTCTGGAATCGACGCTCGAGGGCTCCGTCCTTCTCGATGTACTTGCGGTACTCGTTCAGCGTGGACGCACCGACGCACTGCAGTTCGCCGCGTGCGAGGGCCGGCTTGAGCATGTTACTGGCGTCGATCGCGCCTTCAGCCGCGCCCGCACCCACGAGCGTATGCAGCTCGTCGATAAACAGGATGACTTGCTTATTCTGCGCGATCTCGTTCATGACCGCCTTGAGGCGCTCCTCGAACTGACCGCGGTACTTCGTACCGGCAATCACCGCCGCCATGTCGAGCGAGAGCACGCGGTTGTCACGCAGCGAATCCGGGCAGTCGCCGTTGGCGATGAGCTGCGCGAGTCCTTCCACGATCGCCGTCTTGCCCACACCCGGTTCGCCGATCAGCACCGGGTTGTTCTTCTTTCGGCGCGTGAGGACTTCCATTACCCGCTCGATTTCCTTCGCGCGCCCGATCGTCGGATCGAGCTGGCCCTCGGCAGCAAGCTGCGTCAGGTCGCGGCAGAAATGATCGAGGGCCGGCGTCTTCGACTTCTTGTCGCCCTTGGCCGGTGCCGCCGTCGGCGGGACGCCCCCGGCTTTCTCGGCCTGCGGCGCCTGTCCGCCCTGCGGCATTTCCGTGCCGAGCAAGCGCAGCGTTTCCGCGCGCGCCGCTTCGAGATTGACGCCTGCGTCGGTCAGCACCTGAGCGGCGATCCCCTTCTCTTCACGAAGGAGTCCCAGCAGCAGATGTTCGGTGCCGACGTAGCTGTGATTGAGATCGCGGGCCTCTGCCATCGCGAGCTCGAGCACCTTTTTGGCGCGCGAGGTATACGGCAGATCAGGACCTGTGGCCTGTGCCGCTTTCCCCTTCTTGACCGTGTCCTCGATCTTTTGGGTGACGTCGTCGAGATCCACGTTGAGGTTTTGCAGCACAGCGGCCGCAACGCCCTCGCCCTCGCGGATCAGGCCGAGCAGAATATGCTCGGTGCCCACATACTCATGGTGCAGGCGCGCCGCTTCTTCGCGTGCCATCGCGAGAACCTTCCGCACCCGCTCGGTGAAGTTGTAGCCGTTCATCGTCCCCTCAGGGTCGTAGGGAAGCGGATCATTCGACGCCGCCGCCTTCGCTCACCAATACGTGCCGTACGTATTTGGCGCGCGCCAGATTGGTCTCGCTTTCCGTCAACGCACGCTGCTCGAGATGAGACAGATGCGCCGACTGGGCAAAGATCAGGAGCTTGTTGAGTGTGTATACACTGAGCCCGGTGATCAGTTTCAGGCCCACCGCTAAACGTACGCCACTCAGATAGTTCATGGCTTCGTCGAAGGTCAGACTGCGGGCATACCGCAGCGTTCCATAGGCGCGCCACAACTTGTCTTCGATAATATAGCCCGCGTCACGGACCAGGACACGCCGCGCTTCCTCCTCGCGTTCGATCACATGCCGCACGACGCGGACCAGCAGGTCCTGGAGCTCTTCCTCAGAGCGACCGAGCGTGGTCTGGTTCGAGAGCTGAAAGAAATTCCCGACCACCTCACTCCCCTCGCCGTACAAGCCGCGATAGGTAAGCCCCATCTGCTGCAAGCCGGCCAGCACCTTGCCGATTTCCTTGGTGAGCACCAGCCCCGGCAAGTGAATCAGGACCGAGGCGCGAAGCCCCGTGCCGGCGTTCGTCGGACAGGCCGTCAGGAAGCCGAACTCGCGGTGGAACGCGTACGGCACCTGCGAGCCAAGCTCGAGATCCAGCCGATGGACCGACTCGAACGCCTGGGGAACGGCAAACCCTGATCGCAGCGACTGCAGACGGAGATGGTCTTCCTCGTTCACGAGGAGGCCCACCGATTCACCCAGGAACACAGCGGCGCCGGAGCGAATGGGATGCTGTGGATCGAGTCCCGCCAGCTCCTTGCTGACCAAATGGCGCTCGTGCAGCAACTGCCGGTCAACCGTGGCCAGCTCCTCGAGACGGACCAACAGGCTCCCGCTCAACGAGGGCACCGCACCGAGGGAGTCACGCACCTGCGCCAGCATCCGCAGCCGCTCGCCGTCACGGGCGCGACCGGTGAAGGCGTACCCCGTGACGTTGCGGGCCAGACGCATCCGCGTCGAGATCACGACGTCCGAGTTCGGACCGGACGCATCCAGCCAGCGCACCCCGCCGTCGGGGAGCAGCGACAGATCCAGGGCCGGCCGTGGGGGCGTCATTCGATCACCCTAATGCGGTCGCGCAACTCGGCGGCCAATTCGAATTGCTCGGTGTCCACCGCCCTCTGTAGACGATCCCGCAGATCGTGAACCGAGTCAGGCTTCGGGGTCGCGACGTGAGTCACCGGCGCGTCGTACCGCTGGCCCACGTGCCGTGAGCTCCCGTGCAGTCGACGCAACAGCTCGCGGAGGCTCTTCTCCATCGCGTCGTAGCAATGCGGACATCCCAGACGCCCGATGGCCCGGAAATCACGCGCGGTGGCCCCGCAGAACGAGCAGGCGGCTGCGTCTTCACTGGTCGAGGACGCCTGCTGCTGCACGGCCTGCAAAATGTCTCCCAGCGGGTGCTGCGCGACGGCGACCGTGGTCTCCACACCTTTCGCCGCTGCGCACTTCTCGCAGAGATGGAGTTGCGTGACGGCGTTGTCCACGATGCGCGTGAGGTGTACGACCGCGTCGCGCTCTTTGCAGCTGTCGCAGATCATGTGCCCTCCGTCCCAAGTCCGTTCGTGACCACCAACCGTCCTCCTTCCAACAATAGCGCCCGATCGGCTCGGGAAGCCAGCGACTGATTATGGGTCACGACGACCAGACCCAACGAGAGATCACGAGCAAGTTCCGAAAAAAGATCATGAAGTCGCTCCGCATTGTGCAGGTCGAGATTGCCGCTCGGCTCATCGGCCAGCAGCAGCGCGGGCTCCGCCGCCAGCGCGCGCGCCACGGCGGTGCGCTGCTGCTCGCCACCGGACATCGCTCCCGGCCGGTGATGACGGCGCGCCGTCAGACCCATCCGCTCCAGCAACTGCTCGGCTCGCTCCTTGGCAATTCGGTCTTCGACACCAGCGATGCGCAGGGGCATCATCACGTTCTCGAGCGCGGAGAACTCGCGCAGCAGATGATGAAACTGAAACACAAACCCGACGGCGCGGTTCCTGAGCTTGGCCACCGCCTCGTCATCAAGCCCTTCCACTCTCTGCCCATCGAGCTCGATGCGACCCGCCGAGGGCCGCTCCAATGCGCCGAGCACGTGTAGCAGCGTGCTCTTCCCGGCCCCGCTCGCACCGACCACGGCGACCATCTCGCCGCGCTTCACCGTAATCGAGACCTCGTCGAGGATCCGGATCACGCCGCCATCGCCGCCACGAAATTCCTTGACCAGCCCCTCCGCATGAACAACCGCCAGTCCGTCGGAGGCCGCGCTGCCGGTGGCGGCACGCTCCGCTGCAAGCCGCTCACTCATGACGAATGGCGTCGACCGGGTACAACCGCGCCGCCTGCGCCGCAGGGTATATCGTGGCCAATGCCGTGATCACGAGACTCGACACGATGATGAGCAGTACGTCGGGCGCTTGGATGGCCACCGGCAAATGATCGATGAAGTACACCGACGGGTCGAGCGAGATCAGCCGGTACTTCTCGAGCAGCAGCGACAGGAACAATCCGATCGCCACCCCCCCACCCGTACCCACTGCTCCAACAACGATTCCCTGATACAGAAAGATCCGACGAATCGACTTGGCCGGCATCCCCATCGCCCGCAGGATGCCGATCTCACGCGTCTTGTCGGACACGACCATCGTGAGTGTACTCACGATATTGAACGCCGCCACGACCACGATCAGCAGCAGGATCACGCCCATGCCAAGCCGCTCGAGTTTGAGTGCCTGAAACAGCGAGCGATTCTGTTCCTGCCAATCGATCGCGCGCACGGGCGCCTTCAGGTTTGCGCGGAGCGAATCGGCCACCGACGGGGCCTTCCAGCGATCAGTGGCACGGACTTCGATACCGGTCACGTCGTCGCCGAGACCGGCGAAGCGCTGCGCCGCCGCCAGTTCCAGATACAGGTAGGCATTGTCATACTCGTACATCCCCGTCTCGAACACGCCCGAGACCACGGCACTGTCGAGCCGGGGAATGATCGCCCCAGTGGACGCGTTCATATCGAGCCCCGCCGCCCCGACCAGCACGATCGTATCGCCGGGAAACGCGTTCAACTTGGACGCCAACAGTTTTCCGAGCACGGCGCCGGGGAGGGACACACTGTCACGCGTGAAACGAAAGTCCCCCAGAATCGCGTGCGATCGGATCGTCGTGACGTCGACTCCCGGCACACCCTCGGCCTGAATGCCCATCACCTGTGTGCCCGTCATGTAGCCGGACAAATTCCGGACCATGCCCTGCGTGCTCACGAACGGTGCCGCGCGTACCACGCCCGGCGACGCCGCGACGGCCTCGCGCGTTTCACGCCAATTGGTCATCCGCATGCCATCGCCGTACGGCAACACGTGGACGTCAGGACTGCCCACCAGGATCTTCTCGCGCAGGTCACGCTGCAGCCCGTTCATGACTCCCATGATGACGATGAGCGCGCTGACGCCGACCAGCACACCGCCAATGGCGATCACGCTGATCAGCGACAGTAAGCGCGATCCGCGGCGACTCCGCAGATAGCGCCACGCGATCGACAATTCGAGGCGGGTCACGAAACGGCTACTCGGGGCGCATCGTGGGGAACAGGATCACATCACGGATGTTCTGCGTGTCCGTGAGGTACATGAACAGGCGATCGATACCGATACCGACACCACCGGTGGGCGGCATGCCGTACTCCATGGCGCGCAAGTAGTCATCGTCCACACCGGACGCCTCGTCGTCTCCCGCCTCGCGGAGACGCGCCTGCGCCTCGAAGCGCTCACGCTGATCGATCGGATCGTTCAATTCGGAGAACGCGTTCGCGAGTTCCTTGCCGCGCGCAAACAGCTCGAAGCGCTCGGTCAGACCGGCTGGACCACCGCGCTTGGGCTTCGCGAGTGGCGAGAGTTCGATCGGGTAGTCGACCACGAAGGTCGGTGTGTCGATCTTCGACTCCACGAGTTCCTGGAACATCTCGTCGAGCACCTTCGGTCGGCTCAGCGTCGCCACCTTCTGCACGCCGATGCGCGCCGCCGCCTGACGGAGCGTCGCGTCATCCGCCGCCATCACATCGATGCCGGCCGCCTGTGACAGCGAAGGCACCCACTCGATCCGCGGAAACGGCGTGACCAGCACCGGCACCTTCTCGCCCACGATCGGGATCGAGCGAATCGCGTCGGCCGCCGCGACCATCAGCGTTTCGACGCGCTCCATCATCGTCGTGTAGTCGGCGAACGCCTCGTAGAACTCGAGCATCGTGAACTCCGGATTGTGCGTCCGGTCGATGCCTTCGTTGCGAAAGTCGTGTCCGATCTCGTAGACGCGTTCGAATCCGCCCACGATCAGGCGCTTGAGATACAGCTCGTCGGCGATGCGCAGATACAACGGCATGTCGAGCGTGTTGTGGTGCGTGATGAACGGACGTGCCGAGGCGCCACCGTACAGCGGCTGCAGCACGGGCGTTTCCACTTCGAGATAGTTCAACGCATCCAGATGCGCGCGGATGCTGCGCGTGAGTACCGAGCGCGCACGAAACAGGGCGCGGACCTCGGGGTGGACGGCGAGATCGGCGTAGCGCTGACGCGCGCGCTGCTCGGTGTCCGAGAACCCCGAGTAGCGTACCATCTGCCCGTCGACCATCTGCTCCTTGCCGAATGGCAGCGGCCGCAGCGACTTCGAGAGCAGCGTGGCCTCGTGCACCTTGACGGTGGCCTCGCCGGTCTTCGTGCGCATCATCGTGCCGCGTACCCCGACCCAGTCGCCGAGGTCCCACGCGTTGAGGAGGGCCCACGCCGCTTCGCCGATCTCGTCGCGACGGAAGTACAGCTGCACGCGACCTTCCATATCCGCGAGATGGGCGAACGCCGTTTTCCCCTGACTGCGCCACGATGTGAGACGACCGGCCACCGTCACGTCGGGGCCCTCGTCCGACGTACCGAGCGCAGCGACGGCCTCGGTCGCGGTATGCGAGCGATCGAACGAGTACGCAAAGGGTTCGACGCCCGCGGCGCGCAGCACATCCAGTTTGTCGCGTCGCGCCTTCATCAAGAAATTCAGCTCGTCGCTCACAGCGGCCGACCCTGCGCCTTCTCTTCGCTCTCCTGCTTCAGGTAGGCCTGGATGAACGGATCGATCCCGCCGTCCATGACCCGCTGGACGTCGGCGATCTTGAGCTCGGTGCGGTGATCGTTGACCATCGTGTACGGTTGGAAGACGTAGCTGCGGATCTGGCTGCCGAAGGAGACGTCCTGCTTGTCGGCATCGAGGAGGGCCTTGGCGGCGGCGAGCTTGTCGGACTCACGCTGATATAGCTTGTTCTTGAGCTGCTTCATCGCGGTCGCCTTGTTCTTGAACTGCGATCGCTCGGCCTGCGACGCGCAGACCAGGCCGGTCGGCATGTGGGTGATGCGCACCGCGGACGACGTCTTGTTCACGTGCTGTCCGCCGGCGCCGGACGCGCGGTACACATCGATGCGTAGATCTTCGTCGCGAATCTCGATGTTGATCTCTTCGTCCACGACCGGGTACACGAACACCGACGCGAAGCTCGTGTGACGCCGCGCTTGCGAGTCGAACGGCGAGATGCGCACAAGGCGATGCACGCCGGATTCAGGACGCAGGAATCCGTAGGCATACTGCCCCTTGATCTCGATCACGGCGCCTTTGATACCGGCTTCTTCGCCTTCGCTGAGGTCGAGCATGTGGAGCTCGAACCCCTTTCGCTCCGCCCACCGCACGTACATGCGCATGATCATCTCCGCCCAGTCCTGTGCCTCGGTGCCGCCGGCGCCCGCACTGATCTCGATCTGCGCATCGCGGAAGTCATCACGCCCCCGAAGTAGCGACTTCAGCTCGAATGCGTCGAGCTCGTCGACAATACGCTCGGTTTCGGCATCGAGATCCTTGGACATCCCCTTGTCCGGCTCGAGCGCGAGCAGTTCGTCGATCTCGCGCGCGGATTCGATGCGCGCACTCAGCGAGTCGATCGGTTCGATCCATCCCTTGAGCACCTTGACCTGCTGCACGATGTCCCGGGCGTACTCCTGATCGTTCCAGAAGGCTCCGTCGGACATCTCATTTTCATACGCGTTCAGCGTCGATCGCTTGGCGTCGACGTCAAAGATACCTCCGCATGTCCACGAGCCGCTCTTCCGACCGTGTCAAGACCTTCAGTCGTTCCCCGTCCTGCATGCCGTGCCTCCGCGTACGACGCGGGCCGCCCTCCGCGCAGGAGAGCGGCCCGTAGTGTCACCAGCTGTTACCAGCGTTCGAGTGACAAGGAAGGTACCCGGACAATGCATTGGCTTCCAGCGGCAGAATCAGAACAAGCGTCGCCCGCCCGCGAGAATATCGTTCAGCGCTTCCTGAAAGTACGGTGAACGCTCGGCGACATCCCGTCCGACCTGTTCCACGTACTCCTCGTAGCTCTTCTTGATCTCCTCGCGAAAGAGCTGGCGCAGGGTCCCGTCGCGAAGGCCTTCATCGCGCTTCTGAGGATGATACGCCACCAGATCAGACACCAGCGCTCGCGCGAGGCGACGCGCGCGCTGCGCGGGATCGGCGCGCAGAAACGGATTGATCGGCCGCTTGCCCGCGGCCGGCGTCGCCGTCGCCGCCGACGACATCGGCGTGAGGGAGCGCGCAGCCACGGCCGCCGCCCCACTCGCGGTCGAGGGTGTCGACGAGTCTGCCGGCGGCTCGTGCGCCGGGAGGTACGCCGGTATCGACGCGGCGGCGGGCGCAGGTGGTGTCATGACGCTCGCCGCCGGCGGCACCATGCCAGTGGACGGCGCGCTGGACATCGGTGTGGACCGAGACCTTCCGGAACTCGATGACGCCACCGCGGCCGTCGCCGACGAGGGCGTCACCGACACTGGCAGCGTCCCTCCGCCGATGGTGATCACGCCGCCACAGACCGAGCAGCGCGCGCGCACGCCCGTGGCCGGCACTTTGGCCGGATCGACGCGAAACACCGACTTGCAGTCAGGACACGACACCGTCATCACGCTCCCCCTACACTGCGAATGCCCTGACGCGCCCGTAGCGCATCGATCGAGGCGCCGGCCGACGCCGGAGCCGACGGTTCATCCCGACGGCGATCAACCGCCCATACGGAGCCCGATAGTGTCTTTGCGTAACTCTTCATTTCCGTCGCCAATTCGCTGACCTCGATGCCCCGTGTGAAATGCCGGCGCTGATTGGTGACGACGCCGATCGACAGCGTCATCAGCGGAACACGATGTAATTGCCCGCGCCGATCCTTGCCGAAGAAATATCCCACACGACGGTCCTGCTCGGAATACTGACACGGAATGAGTTCATCGAAAACCCGGATGACTTCGTCACAAACCCTCGGGACGGCCGCCAGGGGGATGGTGTACAGGAAGTCGTCGCCCCCAATGTGCCCCACGAAGCCCTCTTCGACGCACAGCCCCTTCACGACGTCATGGAGAATCCGGGCGACCAGGCGGATCACCTGATCCCCGTGGTGGTACCCGTAACGGTCGTTGAACTCCTTGAAGTGGTCCAGGTCGGCATAGCAGGCCGCGAACTTCTCGCCGGAGGCCACACGTCGGGTCAACTCTGCCCCGATCTCCCGCGTACCCGGCAAACGCGTCGACGGGTGCACATCCGTGTCGCGGTCGCTGCGTCGCAGCATCGCCGACAGCCGGGCGGTTGCCTCCTGATCACTCATATCGGCCCGCAGGACCTCGTCGGCCCCCGCGTCGAAGGCGTCGGCGAAGCGCTCGTTCGCCACCATCACGAGCACCGGCACGATGGCGGTGTACGTGTCGCGCTTCAGGCGCCGGCACGTGCTGACGGCGCGCGCTTCCCAGTCCGCATCGCCGCGCGCGTCGATGAGAATGAGCCGAGGACGGCACTTCATCGCCTGGGGGAAGACACCATCGGTGTCCGCCGTCTGCTGACGCGGGATCCGGGCCGATTCCCACCACGCTGTCAACCACAACGGTTCATCATGACCGAGGGTCAGATGAACCGCGACGTGTTCGTTGAAGCCTGGCGAGGTCATCGTCGACGCGTTAATCGGAAGTGATAGAGGGCGATGGCACCAACGCACACGGTCGGAGGCGATCACGCGACCTCGCGAAAACGCCGACAGCCGTGGCCCGGGAGCAAACAGAACGGTGGCAACCCGTCGAAAAGAAGACGATCACCTCCCGGCGTTCGGCACGATGTGTCGGCCGTCACAACCATCGGCATAAACGCAAGAATCGAGAGGCCTCGAATCTCGGCGTGACCGTCAGCGAACGGTCGGCACCAATCGGATTGCCGCCCGAACTTGTCGCCGGCCATCGCGCGGGTCGCCCACGGGCTCGAGCACCGTGTGAATACTCTCCAAGCTCACCCCAGCCACACCTGCCCCACCGAAGCGTCGGACACGGACAGTGATGTACGCATCAATCAAGCTGACCAGGTGATTGGCCCCGATCAGGCCAACGTAGTTCACTGCCCGCTGCACGCTGCGGTTCGCGCTGGCAATCGTCTGGCCATACACGTCCTTCTCGAGCTGCGCGTCGCGCCAGCTCCATCGATACGCAGCCGGGACGGCACGCGACTCGTAGAAGGCGAGTGCGCGCTGGTACTCAGAGCTTCCTGCGATTGGTGCGACGTCGGGGTTCACCCAAAACGTCTCGCGCGCCAGCAGCCACCGCGCGCCATTGAAGGTCGTCTCGTCGGTCTCGGGATCGACCGCACCACCGGGAATACGGTCGAAGGCCCCGCTTTCGAGAAATCTCTCCATCGACTCGTAATAGTCCCAGCTTCCACGGGGGCGTTCCCCCCCGAACGGTTTCCGAGCCACGTCGAAGGCCAACGCACGATACGCGTCGCGTTCCCGATTGGCGTCGCGACGAGATCGGGCCTGTTGCAGCAGGAGGTAGCCTTCGGCGACCAGATATCCTACCCCGCGTTGCTGCCCCATCATGAACTGGCCAGAGCCGGGCACCACGCCGGAGATCACCGGCGCCCACCACGGAGCCCGTGTGTCGCGGGAGGGGAGTGTGGTACCGCTGGAAACGCGGGCGGCTACGATCCTGGAACCCGATGGGGACCCATCGCCCGCGTACAGCGCCGTGCTCGGTGTGGCGAAGGGCGTGGTCGTGCGCAGCGCCACCGGCAGCCCGCCCTGCGCGACCGCCAACGACGCTGACGCCGCCATGAGCAGCAGACCGCTCGCTGCGGAGAGCACCATCGGCCGCATCAGAAGCGAGCCCGAAGCGAGATGTACGTTGGCGGTTCACCGAGCTGCGCCGAAGCCGCGTCGAACCGGCGCGCCAGATCGATCGCGAAGCCACCGCGTTGAAAGCCGAAGCCGATGGAGGGCCCTTTGGCGTCCCCTGGTTGGAGCTTGTAGCCGCCGCGCAGGAAGGCGACGTCTCTGTACCCCAGCACGACACCGAGTCCGCCCGCAGCGCCATTCAGCGCGGCGGCACGTTGGACATCCAAGGTCACATCAAGCGACGCCCCCGCGGCCGTGAGCGACGATATCGGCACGCGCGCCTTGCCGCCGATCTGGATGATGCGCGGGAGTGGATCTGCCTGCTCGGCATCCTTCACCTGCAGCGCAGGACCAAGGTTGCGCACCGAGGCACCGAGGGTGATCGGCAACGTCGTCGGCAGCACATACTGTGCGCCCAGATCCAGTGCACTCGTGGAGCCCGAGATGACAGGCACGTTGCCGCAGATACCAGTGCACTGGAAGCGCAGCATGATGAACTTGTACGTCACGCCGGCGCTGAGACGCTTACCAACGGGCGTTGCGTACGACAGCGCGAGTTGATAGTTGCGATTGGTGATCGTGCCGATCTCCGTCCCATTGAACGGGTCGGTGGCGGCCTGATCACCGTAGTTCACCAAATACGCCGACGCTGCTAACGTGCCCAGTACGCGTGATGGCACTGCGAACGTGATCATATCACTGGTGGCGATCAGGGTCTGCGAATGGTGCACGGCCAATTCCTTCTTGCCGATACGCGCCAGTGCCGCGGCATTCCACCACATGGCTTCGGTGCCCAACGCGGAGTCGGCCACCACCGCCTCGCCCTGAGCGACCGCATGTGCGCCGAAGGGGACCAACAGGAACAGCCCACCGTTTTGCGCACGCAGCTGGGTGGCCATGCTCACGCTGAGCGCGAGCACCGCTACCGCGCGCGCACACCGCTCGAGCCACGGCCGCCCGCGTGTCACGTCTTTTCGTTCGGGTCGCCGTATCCCAGGCGCAGCACGGCGTTCCGATTCCGACGCCAGTTCCGGAGCACTTTCACCCAGAGATCGAGGTACACGGGTTGGCCTACGAAACGCTCGATTTTCTCGCGCGCTACGCGGCCAATCTTCTTGATCTGCTGTCCGTTGGCTCCGATCACAATCCGTTTCTGGCTGTCGCGTTCTACGTGCAGGACCGCCCGAATGTACAGCGGAGTAGAGCCTTCGCGAAACTCCTCGATTTCACAGGCGAGCGCGTGAGGCAATTCATCGCCGAGTTGCTCGAGCGCCGTCTCGCGGACAAACTCTGCGCAGAAGAACTTGACCGGCTGAGTGGAGAGTTCGTCAGCGGGATAAAGATACGGACTTTCCGGCAGCATCAGCGTAATGGCGCTGACCAGTCGATCCATGCCATCACCGGTGTGAGCCGACAGCAGAACTGCGTCGGGATAATGCTCGAGCAGCGCGAATTTCTTCGGCTCGTCGATCAGGTCGATCTTGTTGAGCGCGAGGAGCAACTTGGCACGTGGCGCGCGCTCCAATCCAGCAGCCGTGGCGAAATCGCTCGGGATGGTTGCGGTGGCATCGACGACATGCACCAGGACATCGGCGTCACGGACCGCAGCGAGCGCGGCGTTGCGCATCGCGCTGTGCAGTCTGTCTTTGGGTTCGAGCAGCCCTGGTGTGTCGAGAATGACCATCTGCGTGTCATTCTCCGTGCGCAGACCGAGAATGCGGTGGCGGGTACTCTGCGCTTTGCTCGAGGTTATGGCGAGCTTCTCACCGACGAGTCGGTTAAGCAAGGTGGATTTGCCGGCGTTGGGGAAACCGGCGACCGTAACGATACCAGCCCGTGTCATGAACTCGGATTCGGGTAAATGCGACGTGGGAGAGAAGGGTACTTGTACACAGAAGCCCCCGCCACCGGGATCCGTTGAGGATCGGTGACGGGGGCTTCCCAAGGTGCCGGCATCGGCCTACTCTCCCGCGGTCTCTCGACCGGAGTACCATCGGCGCTGCTTGGCTTAA
>Ga0105048_10008084_pt1 | contig 16866 bp, 13 predicted proteins | sample MAT05_FD_78382 | JGI IMG/M metagenome (GOLD analysis project Ga0105048, IMG submission 78382) | Freshwater microbial communities from Lake Fryxell liftoff mats and glacier meltwater in Antarctica - MAT-05 | ecosystem: Environmental > Aquatic > Freshwater > Ice > Liftoff microbial mat | place...
GAAGCCGCCCACCAGCAGGCCCAACAATGCACCAATCAGCGGGAACCACACTACCGCAAACTTCAAATCCTCGGCAGTCGTGTCCGGCCCGGGCACCGGCAGGCGGGTCAGGAAGCGGATCGCAGCGAGGAGCGACGAGGGGATCATAGTTGGACCGTCACGGGGTCGCGCGGGGTCGCGGGGTCCACGACTTCGCGCCACAGTGAGACTCCGTACGCTCTGATCACCGACCACGCGACTCTGTGACCCCGCGACCCCGCGACGGCCGTCCTCACGCCATCCCCTCGATGAAATTCTGCTGCCCCGGAATATCCCGAGCCTTGGTTTTGCGGCGGCGGGGTAGCACGCCCAGGGTCATGCCTTGGCGTTTGGCGCGGGCGCGGATGGCCCGCAGCAGGTCCTGCTGGGCCAGGGCCAGCAGCTGCAATTGATCGCGGGGGATTTCGGCGGGATAGAAGCGCAGACCATCGACCACCAGACCGATGGCATCGTGCGCGGTGGCCAGGGTCAGGCCCATGCGCTTGAATTCCCGGGTGCGATGCTGCTCGGTCAGCAACTGCTCGACCTGATGCCGTTCGACGTCGGTGAGTTTGCCCGCCAAATCACTGGGTAGGGCATGGCCGGCCTTGTCGCTGGGGATCGAGCCCAGCACCAACTCTTTGGCGCGACCGGTGCCGCTTTGCACCTTACCCTGCTGATCCCGTTTGGCCGGCACGTAGGTGGAACGCACCACATACAGCCGTCGTTTGCTGGGTTTCACGCGCATGCTGGTCATGCCGCGCGAGGGTGGCAGGCCGGCGGGGCTGTCCAGGCGCGCTTGGTCAGTCACGGTTGATCGACCATCACACCAACCCTCTTGCGGGCCGGCACCTTTCAGGACAGTGCCGCCGTCTTGGTGCCTGGGGTGTACCCGGGTGAAACGGGAAGCCGGTGCGACTCCGGCGCGGACCCGCCACTGTAACTGGGGACTGCTTGGCGATGCCACTGGGGAAACCCGGGAAGGTGCCACGCGGGGTGATCCAGAAGTCAGGAGACCGGCCAAGACCTCGCGACAGCGATCCTCGTGGTGAGGGGTCGTGTCAAGCCGGTCTGTCGACCGGCTGCGGCCCCTCGTCATGGGGACGCTGACGCGAGTCGTGCCAGAGGCGTGGGAACCTCTGGGCCCGATCACCGGCCTTTTCTCGGCCACGGATCCGTCATGCGTCTCCCGGTCCTCGTCCCCACCCTCCTCACCCTTTGTGCCGCCGCGCCGCTCGCTGCGGTCGACAGCACCACCGCCGCCACGGTGATCGTCACCGCCCAGCGCAGTACCGAAAGTCTTGAACGCAGCACTGCCGCAGCGTCGGTCATCACCGCCGCTGATCAGGCGGAGCGCGGCCATCCCACCGCCTTGCGCGAGGACGTTCGCGGCCTGCCCGGCGTCTCGACCATCGGCACCGGCAACGTGGATGGCGGGATTGCCAACATCCGCATTCGCGGCGCCGCCGCGAGCGACACGCTGTACCTGGTCGACGGCATTCCCGTCACTGATCCCAGCAGCACCCAGGGCGACCCCAATTCCAGCACCATCCTGCCCGGCGTCACCGACCGCATCGAAGTGGTGCGCGGTTCCCAGAGCGGCCTGTATGGTTCCCGGGCGGTGGGCGGCGTGGTCAACGCCATGACCGCGCGGCCCACCGCCACTCACGATGGGCACGTTCTGGTGGAAGGCGGCAGCTTTGGCACCGCCCGTGCCGAAGCCTCAGCCACCGGACCACTCGGCAAGATGTTCGGCTACGCGGTCAGTGCCGAGGGCCTGCACAGCGATGGCCTGAGTTCGCTGGCCGATCCCAACACCCCGGGCAGATCAGGAGACTACGAGCGGGACGCCGTCGACCGGGTCGGGGGCACGGCTCGGGTAGAGGCCCATCCGACCACGTCGTCGAGTCTGTATGTCGCCGGCAGCGGTGGCGTCGTGCAGCAGGAGTTCGACTCCTTCGGTCTGCCCGACGACGAGGTTTCCAACCAGGAATCCCGCACCTGGCGCGCCAGCGGCGGCGGCAGCGTCGACCTGGGCGACCGCGCGACCCTGTCCCTGGACGCCGCCCACACCGACCTTGATCGCGACTACACCTATGTGGGCTTCACCGGCCCAAGCACCTCGGCCTATGACAGCGGCGCGAACTATGTCGCCGCCCGGGCCACCGGTCACCTCATTGCCGACAAAGACAGCTGGCTACGCCGGGTCGATCTGACGCTGGGCGCAGATTGGAACGGCAGTCAGGCCACGGTGAATGACGGCTTCGATGCCTTCAGCGCCGATGACCATCTGACTGGCGTCTATCTGCAGGCCCAGGCAGGCGGGCGCTGGCTCGAAGCCAGCGCGGTGGTGCGGCACGACGAGCACAGCCAGGAAGGGGACGCCAACACCACGCGCCTGGGGCTGTCGGCCTTCCCGCTCGGCAACGATGCGTGGAAGGTGTACGGGGCCTACGCCACCGGCTTCCGCGCCCCCAGTCTTTATGAGCTGTACGTGCCGGTCTATGGCGATGACAGCCTGGAGGCGCAGGAGAGCTGGAGCCTTGAAGCAGGCACTGCGGCGGATCTGCCGTTGGATCTGCGCCTCGAAAGTGCGTGGTTTCGCACCGTCTACGAGCAGCGCATCGCCTTCGTCTGGGATCCTGTGACTGATCCATTCTTCCTGAGCGCAGGCTACGAGAACACCACCGGCCAGCGCATCGAAGGTGTCGAGAACGGCGTGACCTGGCGTTCGGGGCTGGATGGCGTGCGGATCCGCGGTGCATGGACCTGGCTGCAGGACAACCAGGACGGCGAAGCCCTGGTCAATCTGCCTAAGAACGCGGTCACCATCAGTCCTGGCTGGTACCAGCAGCGCTGGTGGGCGGCGCTTGAGCTCAATGCCGTCTCATCCCGCTATGGTGGCGCCGACCTGCCTGGCTACGCCTTGCTCAATGCCAATGCCGGCGTGCGCCCGGTGCACTGGGGCACCGTCTATGTCCGCGTGATAAATCTCACCGATCGCGCGTACGAAGAAGCGTCTGGCTACAGCACGCCCGGCTTGTCGTTCTATCTGGGTGGGACGGCAAGCTTGTGAGGATCGCCGGAACGACCGTCGACTGTCCGCCGTCGGGCCTACTCTGGCAGCCCACATGACGCGCGCTGACGCCATCAATGCTCTCGCCCTGGTCGCAGCCCTGCTGGCGGCCGGTGCGGGGGCGTGGCTGGTCCATGGCTGGCGCCCGGTGGTCATGGCCGGACCGCTGGCGGCGGCGGGCACGGTGACTGGCCACGATGGCGTGGCGGTCACCGTGCAGGACTTCCGACGCATCGTCAGCTTGGTGCCCAGCTGGGACGACGCGGCCGCCGATCTGGGGCTGTTGTCTCGGTTCGCGGCGATCAGTACGTATTCCCGCGAGCATTCCACCCGCCGCGCCCAATTGGCGGCGGTGCCGGCCACCATTCCTAAAGCCTCGTCGGTCGAGGACCTCCTCGCGTTGCGACCGGATTTGGTGCTGCTTTCCACCTTTGGTGATGGCGGACGGGCTACGAAATTGCGCGCCGCCGGCATCACCGTGTTCAATGTAGGGGATGAGTTGGGCATCGCGGACGCGGAACGGGGACTCCATGAATTGGCCGAGCTTTGCGGCGATGCGCCCCGTGGCGAGGCGGCCGCGCGGGCCTGGCGGCGGCGCCTGCTGCTGGTGCCCGACCCGGAGCGGCCACGGGAAAGCGCCTGCTATGTTGGCTGCTTCGCCGGAAAATTATCAGGCGGCACCCAGGGTACCTCGTTCGGTGATGTGATTACCGCCGTGGGTTTCACCGATGCTGCCGCTGCCCACGGCTATACGGGCTGGCCCGACTACCGGGTCGAGGATCTGGTCGCCATCGATGCGGACGTGATCATCTGCCCCCTGGGCAACGCCGCCGAGATCCGCCGCCTGCCGGGTGCCGAGCACCTGCGCGCCGTGGTCCACGATCGGCTCATCGAAGTCGATGGCGGACTGCTGGCGATGCCCGGCGTGGCCATTCTGGATGCGGCCCAGGCGGTGGCGCTGGCGCGGGCGAGGCGGCCGTGAATACCGAGAACAATCACGGTCGCGGGGTCGCGGAGTCGCGGAGTCGCGGGGTCGAGGTGCACGGCTCACGCTTGGTCATCGCCATCGTCATCACCCTGATTGTGTTGGTCGTGGCCATCGCCTTATCCCTCAGCGTCGGCAAGGTCGCCGGCGGATTCTTCGATCCCACGGTGATGCGCCTGCGCTTATTCCGCTTGGCGGCGGGCTTGCTGGCGGGCGCCACGCTGGCGGTCAGCGGCGTGCTCATGCAGGGCCTGTTCCGCAATCCGCTGGCCAGTCCCTCGGTGGCCGGCGTCACCGCGGGCGCGGCCCTGGGGGCGCAGCTGGCCCTGCTGATGCATGGGCTGGCGGGCGCCGGAGTGGTGCTGTTCCTGCCGCGTGAATTCTGGCTGCCGGTCGGCGGTTTCGCTGGCGCCTTGGCGGCCTTGCTGGTGCTGCTGGCCCTGGTGCGACGCACTGGCTCGGACCTCACTCAGGTGCTGCTGATCGGCATGGTGCTGTCGATCCTCTGTGGCAGCCTGTCCGGCTTTGTCCTGGCCATCGGCAACAACAGCTACGAGCTCGGTCGGGCCCTGGTGGCCTTCGGCCTGGGCGGGCTGGATGCCTCGTCGCCGGCGACTCTGGTGGCCTGCCTGCCCTTGGCCCTGCTCGGCCTGGGCGCGGCCTATGGTTGGGGACGGCCCCTCGATCTGATGCTCTCGGGCGAGACCGAGGCGCGGGCTCTGGGCGTGGATGTGGAGGTGGTACGGCGCTGGGTCCTGGCCTGGACGGCCCTGCTGGCCACCACCGCGGTGGTGCTTGGCGGTGGCGTCAGCTTCGTCTGCCTGGTGGTGCCGAATCTGCTGCGCGCCTGGATCGGGCCCGCCCACCGGCCGCTGGTGGTGCTGTCAGCCCTGGGCGGAGCGGCCTTCCTGACCCTGGCCGACGCCTGCGCCCGCATCTTCGCCACCGCCAGCGGCGAGATCCCCCTGGCGGTGATCACCGGGCTGGTGGGGGCGCCATTCTTCCTGTGGTTCTTCCGCCGCGAACGCCACGCGGGCCGGATCTGATGCCATGCTGAGCCTCGACCAGGTCACCATCGCCCGCGGCACGCGCACCGTGCTCACCGGGATTTCGATGCAGCTGAAACCGCATCAGGTCACCGTGTTGATCGGCCCCAACGGCTGTGGCAAATCGTCGCTGGTGATGGCAGCAGCCGGCCTGTTGCCGCCGGCCGCCGGCACGGTGCGCCTGGGCGACCTGGATCTGGCCCACATGGCTACATCCGCCAGAGCCCAGCGGGTGGCCTATGTGCCGCAACGCAGTGAACTGGTCGCGCCGCTGCGGGTGCGCGAGGTCGTGGCCATGGGCCGCTATGCCTGCGGTCTGGGCACCGGTGAAAGCCTGGGCCGGCCCTCACCCGCCAATCAGGCCGCCGTCACAGCCGCGCTGTCGGCGATGGATGCCCTGCCCTTGGCTGAGCGCCGTTTCACCGAGTTGTCCGGTGGTGAAGCGCAGCGGGTGGTGATCGCCCGGGCCATCGCCGGCGGCGCCGACCACCTCCTTCTTGATGAACCGTCCAGCGCCCTCGATGTCGGCCACCGCGTGGCCCTGGGCTGCCATCTCAAGCGCTTGGCCAGCGACGGCCGGGCGGTGCTGGTGGCGGTGCACGACCTCACCGAAGCCTTCGATCTGGCCGATGAGGCGATTCTGCTGCATCAGGGCGGCATCCTCGCCCGGGGTCGACCATGGGATGTGCTCACCCCGGAATTGATCCGTAAGGCCTATGGCGTCGAGTTGGTGGCCGGCGGCGGGTTCGGATATCGGATGGGCACGGCTACTTCGCAAGACCGCTGAACGGCCTGCCGAGGCTGCGCTTCGACCGCGCGACCCGATGACCCCGCGACGGCCGTCTCTTACTTTCGATACGGCAGCCACAGCCCGCCCGGCTGATCGTCCCAGGTGCCGCCGGCGTACAGGCTGTTCCATTCGGGATCCTGGCCGTTCCAGGGGGCGGCATAGATCATGCCATGGACGTCGAGAGCGAACATGCGGTGACCCGTCGAATCATCCACGGGCCAGGCATAAGCGATGAAGGAGCGTTCACGCTGGTCGGTGCCCTCGGCGGGCAGCGGCTCGGCTTGATCCCCGACGGCGCCGTCCATGCCGTCCGCCAGGAAAATGGTGAAGCGATAGCCGTTCACCTCCGCGTCCGGCTCGGCAAACTGTGGGCTGAGCAGGCTCAATTTGATCGATGCATCGGGTCCCACATTGCGGCCGCCGGCCAACTCAGGCAAGAAACCGTACTCGCCGATATTATCCTGGTCCACGTCCGTGTAGCCACCGGCCTGGAATTGGATCTCGGCTGGAAAGATGCCTGACTTCAAGGTCGCGGCCGCGGCCGATTCGTTGGCGGTGGTCCGGCTTTCGAGCAGATTCGGGATGGCAATGGCCGCAATGACCGCCGGCATGAAGCCCAGGCCCAACAAGCCGCGGAATTCGCTCATCTGTCCACCCGCGGTGGCACCAGAAACCATATATCCGGTCGAGGCCTTGGCGGCCAGGCGGCTGAGGGCCTGGGCGATGGCGGTCTTCTGCTTGGGCTCAAGGCTTGGCACCATGGCCAGGGCCAGGCTGGCGAACGATGAGATGGTGCGCAGCACCGCCGGCGTATCGCTGGCGCCGATCATGTTGGCCTGGGCTGGGGCCTTGCTGATGGCCAGGGCGCCGGCAGTGCTGTCGCTCCAACCGTTCGACGCACCAGTCGCCCACTGGTCCGAAAAAGCGGTATCGCTGGTCAGCAGCCAATGGCCCTGGTCGCGCATGATCACGATGGGCAGCGGCACATTGGGAATAGGCACGATCGCGGCCTCGCCCATGGCGGGCATGGCGGTGTCCACTTCCTGCAGCATCCGTTCGACCACCTGGTCGACCGCCGGTCCACGGGGGATGGCGATGGTGATGGTCGGGAAGGGCGCGCCTGGGGCGATCGCCATAAGGACCGTGCCCTTGAGGTCGGCCAATACCTCGTCCAGCGTGCAGGCCAGGCCCGCCTCCTGGAAGGCGGACTCGGCCTGTTGCTCCATCATGGCCACCATATCGACCTCGGCACCACCCTTGGCCATGGCCGCCGCCTGGGCGCGAAACTGCTCCTTCAGCATCACCCAGTACGCTGGGGCATCAAAGCCGAAGCCGCCAGCCATCAGGGCTTGCGCCGGCAGGCGCGCCAGGACCGCGCGATCGATCGGGAGCAGATAGGGTGGCACCGCCGCCGAGCTGTTCATGCGATCGAGCATGCCCTCGGGCAGCAGGGTGCTGTCCCAGGTGATGCGGCCCAAGTAGGGTTTGAGTGTGTCCAGCTGGCTGGTGATCAGTGCAGCCATCTCCGGCGTCAGCGCCTCGTCGAGGGCCTTCATGCCGGCCGTCATATCGGCGTTCAGATGGAAATCCGACACGCTGGCGGCCACCGCCGGCACCGTGCCGATCGGCTCCCCCAGGGCGAGTGCCAGGCGCGTACCGAAGCGCGCGATAGTCACTGGGAAGGTGGCCTTGGCCGGCACGTATGCGACCTCCGCGCCGGCGACCTCCACCCGCTCGAAGTCCTTGCCAGCGGCCGCCGCCATCTTGTCCAGCACCGTAGTCGCCAGCGGACCCAGATCGACGGTGGCCTGCAGATGCGGGATGGGGAACTGGTCACCCTTGCTGAGCCCGGTCAGCACCATCCGTGCGTCCTTGATCGCAGCCAGCACCGCCAAGGGCGCAAAGCCCAGTTCTTTCTCGGCCTTGTCCAAACCTTCGCTCAGCTTGTCCCGCAGCGGGGCCATGGCGGGGTCCTTCCACACCAGGGCAAGAATGCTCGCCTCCCAGTGCTTGGTCAGTTGCGTCCCGTCGGCCAGGCGCGCCTCCATCAGCGGCAAAGTCGCCTCGCCAGCACCAAGACCGGCAGCCAGCAGCAGCGTGGGGACGATGCGGAAATACGTCATGAGGATACCCTTGGTGGAATGCGGAACGTTGCGCGGACGCGGCCGGAACACAACGGCCGATCCTATTGCTCAGCAGCCAGTCGCGACAATTCCGACCCCGCGGGGATGGCGATCCACATGCGCCTGACCCCCCACCGCCTGGCGTTCTGATGGGTAACGAAGCGCAGATCCAGATGGATGATTCCCCTTTTCGCGCTCTGCCGCATGGCCCCGCCGGTGTCATCGACCAGGGCATAGCCGTAGCCCGGTACCATCATCCAGGTGTTTTTCGGCACCCACGACAGACGCCCTGCGGCGATGCCCCAGGGGTTCTCGTAGGCATTACGCCCGCTGGCGGTGATCCCGTCGTTCTTCCCGCAGCAGATCGTACAGGGACAATAGCCGGTGGTTTGGGCGAAGGCCCAGACCATACCCGGCAGCGGCGGGGTGACCGGTTGGGGCAGGTCCGATTCCCGCACCGTCATGATCGGCTCGACCAGATAGCGGATATCGGGCGCCCGGGCTGCTGCCGCGATGCCAAAGATGAAGCCACAAGCAAGGCCGGCCAGCACCCACCAGATCGCATGCATCGGCCGGCCTTCACCTAACACCCAATAGCGGAACCACCCAGGACGTGTCGTCATGACCACAGGCTGGGTGGCGTCTGGAGCGAGTCCAGCGGGCTACTTCCCGCCGGTCGGCGCCAGCACATCGCACTTGCCGCCGGCACAGGCCGGGTCCAGGGCGACGTTCTCGGTATTGTCTGCGGTCTCGAGCATCAGGGTGTAATCGACGGGCTGGTACTCGCGCTTGAGGTCTTCCCACATCTTGCAGTTGTGGACGCGCTTCAGGCACCAGGTCATGCGCTTGACGTCGGCCCCGAAGTAGTTGGTGGCGAACTTGCGCGCGCGACGCACCCAGTCTTTCTGCAGCAGCAGCTTCTTGATGCGCTCCTGCAGCTGGGCCAGGTCCTCGCCGGGCATGATCTGCGGCAGATCCAGGCTGCGGCCGCGACCCAGGGCGCAGTCACAGGCCGCCCACAGATCATCGTCAAAGGCGTGCAGGCCATCGACGATCAGGCCGGAGGCGAAGAGGGCACCCACGGCGTATTCCTTGATCAGCTCTTCGAAGGTCCACACCGCCACAAAGGGCGCCTGCGGGTAGTCCAGGTCGCCGCCCATGGGCAGCAACGACACGCCGGCGAAGGCCTCACGGTGCGCAAAGATGAAGTCGGTGACCGCGTCCCACTCGTCCTCGCGCACGGTGATGGTGTTGGAGACATTGTGGCGCAGCCAGGGCTGGGCGCAGCGGTCTTCACGCTTGCCCGAATTGACCCAGTTTTCTTGGGTTAACTTGACGTGGGTGAGCAGGTCGATGGCGCCGACCTCGTTCAAGGTGCGGGCGCCTTCCGGCACCTCGATGCAGAAGGTGATCACCGCATCGGTGCCATTGGGATTCCACACGCTCTTCTCGACCGCACGTTGGTTATGCAGCTTGAAGTACTGGTAGGGCGTCTCGTTCACATTGGCCTGCACCCGGCGGAAATAGCGCCGCGCGTGATGGGCGTGGATGCCGGACGCGGTCCCCAGGATGCAGCTGGTGGTGCCGGCCGGCTTCACGCAGGTGGCCCGGGCGCAGGGATTGATGCCCAGTTTACGCGCCATCAGTTCATTTTCTGCCAGGATCAGCTCGGCCCCCTGCCGCTGCATGGCGGGATCGAAAGCGATGGCCGGGTTATCCATCATGCCGGTCATCGAACAGCCCAGCAGGGCCTCGCGACGGACGATGCGCTCGGTGGTCTCGCCCAGGTACTCGAAGCGGTCGTAGCCGGCCTGCAGGGTGCCCAGGATCGCCGCGGCCTTGCAGGCGCGCAGGAAGATCGCCGGGGTGGTGCACGCCTTGACGTTGATCTCGCACAGATTGCAGAACGCCCAGCCGGTCTCGCCGGTGGTCAGGTCAACCGGGAACATGCCGATCTCGACGCAGGGATTGTACATGATCTCGGTGCTGTCGGCCCACACGAAGCCGGGCTCGCCGAATTCACGCACGGCCTTCATGAGGCCGGCGAAATCACTTTTCAGGGTGCGGTCGCGCAGCAGCAGGGCGCTATTGTTCGAGCGGCCGCGCTGGGGGTTCTTGATGAACCAGTCACCGGTCTTGGCATTGACCATCTCGGTGTCATCCAGCGAGAAGATGCAGATGGTCGCGCTGCGGCGCACGCCACCGGCCAGGACCGCGTCGCTGGCATGCATGACGATGTCATAGGCATCGATGGAGCGCAGGGCGCAGGGCGCGCCGGCGGTAACCAGACGGGTTTCGAGCACCACGCGGACCTGCTCAAGGCTGCGCTTGAGTGGGCCAGAGCCGGGCGCCTTGCCCACTCCGCTGGACAAGGACGAGCCAGCCGGGCGGATCTTGCTGAAATCGAACTCCACCGTCTTGCCCGCGTATTCCGGGAAGGGCTGGTCGGCGACCAAGTAACTTGAAAGCAGGGCGCCAAGTGCATCGGCCCAGCCTTCGATCGAGTCGGGAATGGTGAAGATCACCTTGTCGGAGGACGGGCGACCGATCTGGGGCAGCCGGGCCACGTGGTGATGCTGGACCGAGAAGCCTACGCCCGCGCCGCACAGCAGCAGCCACAGCGCCTCCTGAAAAAAGCGGGGACGGTCGCAGTAGCTCACCGTGCAGTTGTAGATGCGCGCATTCTTGTCTTCGATGGGACGGCCACCGAACTGCAAGGCCCGCTGGCTGCCCAACACCAGGCGATCTTTCACCGCCGCCTTGGCGTAGGCGACTTCGGTCTCGATGGGGTAACCGGCGTACTTGCGCTCATGCATGCTGAACACCCGGTCGACCGATTCGGCGTAGGTCTCGCGCCGATTGATCGCCGGATTCCAACGCGCGTATTTGGTGTTGAAGGTGTAGTCTTGGAGCTGGGGAAGGGTCATGGTACTAGCGGAACCGGGTGCGAGGCGGTCCGTTCCTGCAATTGGCGGTGGAGCGACGTGGATGAAGGTGGGGGTGGCAGTGGGAATGGTGATTCGGACGGCCTGAGGGAAGAGGTCCACTAGATATAGGGTTCTTTTATGAATTCAACCCCACACCTTGTGGTGTCTTTCGCCATTTTCGACAAACACCCTCAAGTCATTGGCGGCCAAGAAGATGACCGGCATTTCGACGGCCGATGTCTAAAAATACCAGGGACAGGTGAGTCCGTAAAGACCACACCAAGGACTTTTCGACAGCGTCAACTGCTCATTCAGGAAGCACCCTGCAGCCACCCCGATCGGGCGAAACCACCAATCACGCCCCCGGGCAGATCAACGTCCATCGACCAGTGAAACCGTCCGGCTCAACCTTGAAATCGCAGTCGGATTCACACGGAGGACCTAAGAAACCAGAGGTTGAACGACTTGGAGCAAGGAACGCGGGTCACCCTCCGGGTGAGCGCAGCTCGCGGCGCAACGCTGCTCACCTCTGGGTCCTCTGGTCCTCTGCGTGGTTTGGACTGCGGCAAATAGGCTCAGGCCATCGCCTGGCGCAACGCGCGCTCGCCAGCGTCGCTCCAATACCCGCATTCCAGGCGCATGAACAGCGAGGTATATGGGATCGCCAAGCTGGTCTTGAGCAACAGTACGCTGAAGATCTTGCCGGCCTGATCCAGATCGGCGATGATGTCTTCGTGGGCTCGACGCTGCACGTCGGCATCCCCAAGTACCTTCGCCAGGCCAGCGCGGTATGCGGTCACGCCCTTGGCGTGCAGTTCAGCCACATGATCAAGCTCAGCATCAAGGAAGGCCACGCCACGCACATGGGGCGCCGCACGTACCGCCTTCACCACGCTGGCGATGGCGGCCAGCTGCTGGTCGGCAACCGGTACCAGCACCACACCCGCAGAAACCTGGGCCGGATACGCGCCATCGACCACGCCAATCCAATTGCGATGCCCCAGGCGGGGCAGGTGGGTCTTGAGCACGGCAGCGGCGGTTGGAAGCGGCATGGCGGACCCTGAAAAATAGCTGCGAACTGCGGGCCAGAGGCACGCTGACGCATCACGATGGCGGACAGGGAGGGATTTGAACCCTCGAACGAGTTTCCCCGTTGCGCGCTTTCCAAGCGCGTGCCTTCAGCCGCTCAGCCACCTGTCCAGGTCAGTGATGCAGAAAGCGGGCGGGAGCATGGCGGGCAGCCGGACGGGGTCAACCGCCGGACAGGCCGCCGCCGCATCAGCGGGTGGAGTGCTCGGCGCGCGGAAGCATGTAATCATCAAAGACCTGCACTGGTCCGTCACCAGCCTGCATGGGCGTCGCGGAATCACCAAAGGCGGGATCAAAGTCGATGGCAAACCGCCTCACCTGCACGACCAGGCGCCTCCATTCCGTCGAACCATAGGTCAGGAAGCGACGCATGTCCTGCTGCAACAAGGCCGATTCTTCGGCGGACTTGGCATAGAAACGGCGCATGTCCTGCACCGCCATGGCGCCCACCGCGATATTGGAGCGCCAGAAGCGCTTCACCTCTTCGGTGAGCGGCAACACTTCGCGTTCGTAGGTGCTCAGGAAGCGGTCGACAGCAAGCATCAGCTTGGGGATCTCCTCACGCTGCGCCCGCTGGTAGCGCCAGATGTCCGCTTGCAGCGCCTGCCACTCCTGGCCACCGCGCTCAGTGAACTCGGCGATGTCCGTGGTCAATTTGGCCAGTTCACGCTCACGCCAGGCGGTGAAACGCGCGACGTCATCCACCAGCTTCGGAACTGCGGCCACCTCTTCACCCCAGAAGGCCTTGAAATCGGCCTGGAGGCGTCGGCCCTCAACCACGGCATACAAGCGGAACCGCTCGATGTCGGCTTTGAGCTTTTCCACGTCGCCGATATTGGCCGAGAAGAAGTCCTTCCCGTTGCGGATGAGCTTACGGTATTCGCGGTCACGCCAGGACAGGAACTGCATCACGTCGACCTGCAGATTGCCGGCTTCCCACTTGGCCCGCTCGTAGAATTCCTTCAGGTCGCGCCGCAGGGGCATGAGTTCGCGATTCTGATATTCGACGAAGATGGTCACATCCTGCACCAGGCTGCGCCATTCAGGATCGGCTCGCTCGAAGAACCGCAGGATGTCTGCGCGGGCCTTGGGGAAATTTGCAATGTTGTAGCCGTAATAGCGGGCCACGTCCTGGCTCAGCTTTTCCACCTGGACCCACTCATAGCTCATATTCCAGGCCAACTCATCCTGCAGCGCCCACCACTCGCGCTTGCGCCACTCGACGAAGCGGGCGGCATCCAAGGGCAGATTGGCCGCCGTCAGCGAGTTGCTGATGACGAAACGCTGCACATCGTGGCGGGCCTGTTCATACTCGCGGCTGCCATGGTGGACAAAACGTTGCAGATCATCGCCGGTCTCGGCCGCCTCGCGCTGGGCGCAACCGCCAAGTACCAACGCTCCCAACACGACACTCATGAGCAGGCGCTGCATCGGTGCCAGCGTAGACCCATGCCCAGGCCACCACATCGCCTTGCGCCAACTGCACCTCAACAGTGTGTGGCGCGCCGCTGTGGGAGGGTCTTGCGGACCGCGCGAGGCTTCCATACTCGGCTCCCGCACAGCCGGAACCGCGGAGTCGAGCGCCACCGAACCTGGTCAGGCCTTGACGGGAGCAGCCATAAGGCGGTTGCCGGCGTCCGTGGACCTCTGGCTGTGCGTTAGTCTTCCTGACACCCCGGAGATCATCAATCTCCGGGGTGTTGTGTTTTACGCCTTTGGCGCCACTACGGACTCCGGGCGAAGCCAAGCATGGATGATCTGCACCACGATCGCAAAGACCGCCAAGCCACCGCCCAGGATGATCCCGGCCACGGCGCCAAAGACCGCCGCCGCACCCACCGGTTCCACATTGGTCCAAGGCATCATGTGGGCGAACAGGGCAGGGGCGATCAAGCCAGCCGCCAGACCAAAGATCCCGCCCATGACCATGCCCGCCAGGGCCCCGACCGTAACGATGAAGAAGGTGGATATCCAGGGCATAAGGGGCGGTTCCTAACAATAAAAAGACCGCCGGCAAGGCTGCCGGCGGTCTGATTGAATGCTAGTGGCCCGAGGGGCGTTGCATGGGAGTCAGTCGGGAAGAGTGGCCGCAGGCCCCACTGGGGCCTGCTAAGACCGGCGCACCCACCGGTCGGCGTGGTCAGTGACCCATCGCGCCGGCCATGCCGCCCTTCCCCTTTTCCGCCTTCCAAGCCGCGGTGGGCTTGGCGTTCTCGCCGAACTTGCCGGCAGCGTAGTCCGCGGCCATCTTCTCGAGGGAGACGATGGGCACGCCGGCGGCCTGACCAGCCTGGCCGAACTGCCGCATGCGCTCTTCACAGATGGCCTGCATGGCGGCACGGGCCGGGGTCAGGTAACCACGAGGATCGAACTCGGCGGGCTTTTCGACCATGAACTTGCGGATGGCCGCGGTGATGGCCAGACGATTGTCAGTGTCGACATTGATCTTGCGCACCCCGGCCTTGATGCCGCGCTGGATCTCTTCGACGGGTACGCCGTAGGTCTCCTTCATCTTGCCGCCGTACTTGTTGATCTCGTCGATCAGGTTCTTGGGCACCGACGAGGAACCATGCATGACCATGTGGCAATTGGGGATCTTGGCGTGGATCTCTTCGATACGCTTCATGGCGAGGACATCGCCGGTAGGTTTCTTGGAGAACTTGTAGGCGCCGTGGCTGGTGCCCATGGCGACGGCCAAGGCATCGATGCCGGTGCGCTTGACGAAGTCGACCGCCTGGTCGGGATCGGTCAGCATCTGCTCGAGGGTCAGCTTACCTTCGGCTCCGTGGCCGTCTTCCTTCTCGCCTTCGCCGTGCTCCAGCGAACCCAGGCAGCCGAGCTCACCTTCCACCGACACGCCGAACGAGTGGGCGATGCTGACCACTTCGCGGGTGACGGCGACATTGTACTCGTAGCTGGCCGGGGTCTTGCCGTCGTCTTCCAGCGAGCCGTCCATCATCACGCTGGTAAAGCCCATGCGGATGGCGCTGATGCAGGTGTCCGGCGCATTGCCGTGGTCCTGATGCATGACAATGGGGATCTCTGGGTACAGTTCAGCTGCCGCCTGCATCAGGTTGCGCAGGAACAGGTCGTTGGTGAACTTGCGCGCACCGCGACTGGCCTGGACAATGACCGGGCTCTTGGTGGCGCGTGCGGCCTCCATGATCGCCTGGATCTGCTCCATATTGTTGACGTTCAGGGCACAGATGCCGTAGTTGTTGGCAGCGGCGTGGTCAAGCAGGGGACGCAGGGGGATGAGGGGCATGGATGATTCCGGGGGGTGGGTGAGGTAAGAGCTGATGATGCACGGCGCGACGCCGCATACCATGACGTTGTGGATTCTTGGGCCGTCAGGTGCTGGTCAAGGCAACGCCCGGCAACACGCTGGATGCATTCACAAAACGAATGAAGGCTGCCCCAAAGGGGCAGCCTTCATGCATCAGCAGTCAACAGCTGGGGGTCAGACCAGTTCGAAGATGGCGATCTCGCCATTATCGCCAAGACGGTAGCCAGCGCGCATGATGCGCGTGTAACCACCCTGACGGTCCTTGTAGCGAGGCGCAACCTTCTCAACCAAGGTCTTCACGGCACTCTTGTCGTGCAAGGCCATCATGGCCTGACGACGATAGTGCAGAGCCTTGGCCGGATCCGTCGAGGCGACGGCGTGCTTGCCAAGGGTGATGATCTTTTCAGCAACCCGGCGAGCCTCTTTGGCCTTAGGGATGGTGGTCTGGATCCGACCATGCTCAAAGAGCGAGATCACCAGGTTACGCAGCATGGCCTGGCGATGGGCGGTGGTGACACCAAGTTTGCGGTGGGCGATGAGATGGCGCATGGCAATTCCGTTTCTACCGGTCGTGGAGCAGGCGTCGCCGCCTTAGGCGTCGGCCTTCTGAGTCAGGCGCGTGCCGAAGGCCAGACCGCGATCGGCCAGCTTCTTCTTCAGCTCCTTGGAAGCGATCTTGCCGAGATTGCGGATGGCCGCGACCTCGCTTTCATCAAGCTGGATCAAGTCGGCGACGCTGCGCACATTGGCGGCGCGCAGGGCATTCTCGGTCTTGACCGACAGGTCCAGAACCGAGATCTGCTTGCCCAGCAAGGCGGTGCGCTCGGCATCGCCCTCGATGACCATGTCGCTGCCATTGCCATCGAACTCGCGTCCGATCTCGAAGTACTTGACGAAGGGATTCAGGTGCTTGCGCAGGATATTGGTGGCCTCGACCAGCGCGAGCTCGGGCGTGATCGAACCATCGGTCCAGACCTCAAGATCCAACTTCTCGAAGTCGGTGCGCTTGCCCAGGCGGGCCGGCGCAACCTGGAAGGCGACGCGCTGGACCGGGCTGTAGATCGAGTCGATGGCGATGGTGCCCACGGGGCTGCCATCAATCTTCTGACCTTCAGCAGGCACAAAGCCGCGACCGGCGCCGACATCCATCTCCAGGACGAAACGCACGTCCTTGGTCAGGGTGGCGATGACGAGGTCGGGATTGATGATTTCGACATCCTGATGTGGGGTCACGTCGCCAGCGGTGATGACACCAGCCGAAGACTTCTCCAGACGGATGACGACGCTCTCATCGCTATGCAAGCGCAGACGCAAGCGCTTGATGTTCAGGATGATATTCGTGACGTCTTCGAGCACACCATCCAACGAGGTGAACTCGTTGTTGGCGCCTTGAAGTCGGATCGAACGCACGCCGGCGCCTTGGATCGACGACAGCAGCACGCGGCGCAGGCTGTTGCCAATGGTGGTGGCGAAGCCCCGCTCGAACGGCTCGGCGTGGAACATCGCGTAGTTGGGGAGGTTGGCGC
>Ga0105048_10008085_pt1 | contig 16863 bp, 15 predicted proteins | sample MAT05_FD_78382 | JGI IMG/M metagenome (GOLD analysis project Ga0105048, IMG submission 78382) | Freshwater microbial communities from Lake Fryxell liftoff mats and glacier meltwater in Antarctica - MAT-05 | ecosystem: Environmental > Aquatic > Freshwater > Ice > Liftoff microbial mat | place...
ATCAATCGCCGGTATCACTGCGGGGGGTTCGGACCGGGTGGGCACATCCGTCTTTACTTCTATGGTTGTTACCTGCGGACGCGGCATTTTGTAGTTCCGGTTGGCAACGTTGAGGTCAGGCGAGTGTGGCACAGTAATGCCTCCTACAGGTACGCGCTGCATGGCTGGCATCTTGTAATTAGCCACCTGATTGACACCCGACAACGGCACGTTAACCGTGACACCCATTCCTGATGAACGACGCTGTACTGCAGCCGCTTTGTTGGGGTGTTTATAATTATGGATCGAATACATAGGATCGTTACGCCAGACAGGCTTTCCGGCTTTCATAGGCTCCGGTCCTTTATAATCCTGTGCGTTGACCGATACCGCAAACAGCGGCAGGGTAACGAGGGCGAGTAATGTGATGAACATTTTCACAGTTATGGTTTTGTTTTCTTGTACAGGAAATAGATCCTTATTGGATCAAATTTGTTGCAATTCTCGCTTGAAATGACGGACGAAAGCCCGTTCCTCCGGTGTATATACGTCATCTGCTTCGGCTATTTTTTGTAACACGCGGATGTAGCGTTTGCGGGTTGCCAAATCAAGATGACTGCGGTTGGCTTTAAGTCGGCGCAGGCCGAAGGCGTAGGCCTCTTCAGCATCTTCGCCGTAGTTTTCGCGCATAAAAAAGGCATGCAGAGCAACTTCGCCGTGGGGTTCGTGGGCCAGTAGTTCCTTTATAGTCTGCATTTCGGACAGTTGAAGCCGCCCATCAATTTTAGAGAGAGCATAAACAACACTGCCAATACCGAGGGCAAGGTCAGGAGTAGGCATAGTAGTCAGGGTTTAGGAGATGTCATGACCAATCCAGTGCGCAGTTGCTGGAGTTGCCGGTCAGCTTCGGCTTTGGCGGCCAGCAGCGAATCGTACCGAATAGCCTGGGTTTGGTATTGCATTCGATGGAACCGGGCATCGGCCCGCATACGGATGGCAGAGACGAAGGCAACACCAAAAGACAGGGCGCAAAGTAAGAGCATTGCCTGCCTCAGCGTCCGGTTCATCTGCCGGCGAGACCGGCGGTTGGGTAGCCGGGGATCGGAGTAGTCGAGCGTGTACTGGTTCATAGCAACAAGAGCTTCAGTGAGGGCAAAAGCCTGCGGTCAGTCTTTGATGAGACAAACCTACTCCTCTCGCTATAGAACCGGGTTAGCGTAGTATTAGAACTAAATTAGAAAGCAGGCAACGTAAGTGAGAACGTAGTACCAGCGTCCGGGTCGGACTGCACCGTAAGTCGGCCCCGATGGAGCTGTACAATACGCTGCGTGAGTGAAAGACCGATACCATGTCCTGGTACGTGCTGCCCGTTACTGCCCCGCCTGAAGGGTTTGAAAATTTCGGCCAGTTCGGCTTCCAGAATGAACGAACCATTATTATGTACCTGAACAACAAAGAAATTAGTATTTGTTGACAGCTGAACCGATGCCGTATTATCTGGTGAGAATTTAACTCCGTTTTCGATCAGATTGATAAGTGCCGTTCGTAACAATGATTCGCTGCCATTTACAGTCCAGTTTCCCGATTCATTTGGACCTAAATCGACCGTTATCGTACTGCCGGGACGCATCCGGCGCAGGTCGGCCTGAGTTTGCCAGATCAGATCATCGAGCGAAACAGCAGTCAGTTTCACCGCTGACTCGTCCATGCTGACGTTGGCCAGACTCAGCAGGCCGTTAGTAAGCCGGTTCAGGTCGCGTACATCGTCAAGCACCGAGCGGATCATTTTTCGCAGGTCTTCTTCCGAATCGCCTGCCAGCAGGGCTACCTCCAGCTGACCCGTAATGGCCGTAAGTGGGGTTCGGAGTTCGTGCGAGGCATTGGAAACAAAGGTGCGCTGGAGCCGGAACGCATCTTCGAGCCGGTCGAGCATCTGGTTGAACCGCTGCGTAAGCTGGGCCATTTCGTCAGTGCCAGTACCTTCGCGCAGGCGGTTGCTGAGCTGCGAGGCCGTAATTGTATCGATCCCGGTAATGAACCGGCGAATAGGTAGCAAGGCCCGACCAGCAAAAAAACGCCCGGCCATGAAGACAATAAGTGTACTGAGCAGCCACCCCCCGGCCAGCAGCCAGATCAGCGCGCGCTGTTTGCGGAATCCGTAAATATCGACAGCCGATGCCAGCACCACAAACCGGCTGGGAGAACCGCCAACCATTACACCCGCAATTTCGCGTTTCCCCTCCTGCCAATATACGTCGCCCTCCAGTCGAATCTGGTTCAGCCGGGCTGGGCTGACGTCAATGTAGTCGGTGCCACTTTCGTAAACAATCTCGTTTTTGTAATTATAGATAACAATTTCCTCCTCATTAAGCACTGTCATCTGATTCTTGTCGAGGAGTTTGAAGACATCCGGGCTGATGGCCTGTCGGCCAAATAATAACTCGGCAGAGGTCGTAGCCTCAGCACGCAGTCGTTCATGGTATTCGCGCTGCCGGTATGTTCCAGAAACAAAGTAGAGTACCATACCAAACAACAACAGTAGCGTCGATACGATGGCGGTAAAAAGCAGCGTCAGTTGGTTGCGGATGGTCACGGGCGGGTTAGTTTTTCTCTTTCAGTACATATCCCATACCCACTACCGTTTGTATCAGCTTATTGGGAAAGTCTTTATCAATTTTATTACGCAGATAATTTACATATACATCAATGACGTTGGTGCCGGTATCGAACCCAATATCCCACACCTGCTCGGCAATATCAACCCTCGACACCACGCGCCCGGTGTTGCGAAGCAAGTATTCGAGCAGGGCAAATTCGCGGGCGGTCAGGTCGATGGTACGGCCTGCCCGCCGGGCTACTTTGGCCCGCAGGTCAAGTTCTAGGTCGGCCAGGCGCAACACGGGTTCGGTTTCTTCGGGCGGGGCGGTTCGGCGCAGCAGGGATTTTACGCGGGCCAGCAACTCCAGAAAATCGAAAGGCTTGGCTAAGTAATCATCGGCTCCGGCTTCAAAACCCATCAGTTTATCGGTGGTACTGTCCAGAGCCGTAAGCATCAGAATGGGTAACGTAGCATTTTTGGTACGGATATACTGCGCCAGCTCCAGCCCACTCACAAACGGCAGGTTCACGTCCAGAATGGCCAGGTTGAACCGTTCGGCCCCAATGAGCCGCTTTCCCTCGCGGCCATCGGCGGCTACGGTAACCGTGTACGACTGCGTTTCCAGTCCTTTTTTAATGAATAAAGCTACTTTGGGTTCGTCTTCAACGACGAGCAGATGCGGTTTCTGATTCATGCTTACAGTAAATTGAGAAAAACAGCGCAAAACGGAAGTAATTCCAACGGGTTGGTAAGCTACGCAAAGTCAACCAAATCGAGATACAAATGAAGGATTGACCAGTGTACTCTACCAGCGTTTTTCCACTTACGATAACGATTCTACGCGGCACATTGCAGAACCTGAGGGAGCCAGTTTTGGTTGTTATAGTACCACATACGAAGCGTCTCTTACCCAGCGTTTAGTAATTGGTTGAACACCATTTAACGAAAATAACTTACATGAACATCAAAGCCATAATCACCAGTTTGTTCGTGGCCGGTACGCTTGCGTCCTGCGCACCGTCCATTGCGGTCAAATACGACTACGATCCAAAAGTAAACGTCCGGCAGTTCTCGACCTACCGCATCGAAGCCGACCGGCAGCGCAACGCTGACCCCATTGTGGGCAGCAACCTGAACCAACGCCGGATTGCCGACGCCCTGGACCTTTCGCTGAAAGCCCGTGGTTACAAGCCCGTAACACAGGGCGAAGCCGACCTGGTTGTCCGGTTCTTTACCGACGCCCGCGACAAGCAGCAGATTCAGTCTAACAACACGATGAGTCCGTGGGGCTGGGGCTTTGGTGGCTGGGGTATGCCCAACCAGGTTTACTCACGGCAGTACGAAGAGAACCGGGTGGTTATCAACGTAATAGATGCTCGCACTAACGATATTGTCTGGCAGGGCTGGGCAACGGGTCAAATGAACAGTCGTAACAAAGAGCGTGACCGCGATCAGGCGTACCGAGAAACGGTTACGAGTATCATGAAAAACTTCCCCGAAAGTGCCGGTCAGGATTACGGGGCGGCCCGGTAAGAAGCTGGATGAACAAATTACAAAAAGAGTCACGCTCCCGGGAGCGTGACTCTTTTTTTGGGTGACTTTTCAACAAATAAGTGTCTTATAAGTATCTTGTTTCTACCGTGAACCGTAATGTTGTTTATTCTTTACTGACTGCTGTTGTTGTGCTGTTGCTGGGCATCGTTACGCTGCTTGGCGTTGCCTATTACCGGCATCAACGCTTAGCCGACGAAACTACTGACCTTCGGCGCAGCATGACCCAGCAGGAAGGGCAAATCAAAAATCTACAGGAGCGACTCGAAGACTGCGATACGATTGTTCAGCCCCCCATCGACTCATCATGGACGGCCCGGCCCAGCCCGCAGACCAACCGTCGTCAGGTAACGTGGCCCATGCAGTAACGCCAGTCCCCAGCCAATTTTCCCGTTTACATCGCTCATCAGTTCAAACGAATTGGTAGTGATACTACGGTAGTTTCCTGCTGACTTAAATGACCTACCGAGTATGATATTTTAGTTTAGCCAGATACACCACCATGAACGCGCCAATTAGCAGACTCACCGAGGGAATAACCATTGCCAGTAAAGTTGCAACGCCGTATGCAATCATCCCGATGATATAGCCGCTTTTTACCGTTCGGATGCGGACGTTAGCCGCCGGGCGTTTGAGCAACTGGTAGTCAGCAGTAGCGTGGTTCCACATCAGATAGAAAGTACCCACAATAGAGCCATAGACGAGCATTGTTATACCAGCCGCCAGTTCGGTAGCTGACGTCTGAATGTACAGGGCCAGAATGTTGTTCGTGAACGGAATCAGGGCCGTCAGCAACAGCAGCAACCCGTTGTAATACATAAATCGCGAATCGCTCCGGCGGATGACACTGAACATGCGGTGGTGATTGACCCAGATAACGAATATCGTGGCGAAGCTGAGCAAAAACGCTACGTAAACCGGCCACCGCGCCAGCAGCGCAGAGAGGAGCTGACGGCTGGTATATGCTTCGTCGAGGTCGGGGACCTTCAACTCAAACGTCAGCAGGGTAATCAGGATAGAAAACACGCCATCGCTGAACGCTTCCAGCCGTGCCGTCTCACTCTCCTGAAAATCAGATTTGCCAGTCATGTAGTGTGGTGAACCCACACGAAAACCATGAAGGAAGGCAAATGGTTGGATTCGTGAAGTTTACTGACCGGTTTTCATCAACCACGCTGACTGCGTTTGGTCAGGAGATAAACCGGAATGCCCAGCCCCGCAATAAGCAAACCCATACCAGTATTGAACGTCTTGGTGTACAGCAGAATGCCACAAATCAGGCCAGCCGCGCCAATGTACAGAGCCGGAACAAATGGATAGCCCACAGCACGATATGGTCGCTCGGTGTTGGGTTCGGTACGACGCAGCCGGAACAGGCCCGCAATGGTGACTATGTAAAACAGCAGCGATGCAAAGGTGCAGTAGTCCAGTAGATCGCCGTAGCGGCCCGACAAACACAGTACCGACGCCCAGATGCATTGCAGCCACAACGCCCGGCCCGGCACGGCGTTTTTGTTCAGGTGCGACGCCTGCTTGAGAAACAGCCCGTCTTTAGCCATCGCATAGTACAGCCTCGCACCGGCCAGAATCAGCCCGTTGTTGCAGCCAAACGTAGAGACCATAATCAAAACGGCCATTATAGCGACCGACACGTTACCGAACAGCGTTTCGACAGCCGCCGTAGCTACGCGGTCGGCCTGGGCAAACTGGATGCCGCGTCCCATTACGTCGGTAGCGGTGGGCAACCCCTGCAACGGCAGCAGCGAGAGGTACGAGACATTGGCCAGAAAATAAATGGTCGTAACGATGAGCGTGCCGAAAAACAGAGCCAGCGGAATGTTCCGGCGCGGGTTCTTGATCTCGCCCGCAATGAACGTTACGTTGTTCCAGGCATCGGCAGAGAAGAGCGAACCTATCATTGACGTGCCAAAGGCCAGCAATAGAGCCATGCCTGCCAGCGGCAGCACCTCGCCCGTAGCCGTAGTTGTACTGGCGTCCCACGCATTGGTCAGGTTGGCTGACAATAGGCCACTGCTCAGCCCAACCGTAATGCCAACCACAATCAGCCCCAGTAAAGACAGCAGTTTGGCCGAGGTGAACACATTCTGAATGATTTTGCCGCTCTCGACGCCCCGGCTGTTGAGCCAGGTCAGAAACACCAGGCTGCCAATGGCAAACAATGACCCCAGCGTTACATTCACCGGCCCAAGCGTAAGCAGGACATTCTCGGGGCCGAGGGCGGGAATAAATACCGCTGTATATTTGGTAAAGGCCACTGCCACAGCAGCAATGGTACCGGTCTGAATGACCATAAACACCGTCCAGCCATAGACAAAACCCGTCAGTGAGCCAAACGCCCGCTGAATGTAGATGTATTGACCACCCGCTTTGGGCATCATACCGGCCAGTTCGCCGTAGCTAAGGGCAGCCGCTACGGTCAAAACGCCCGTCAGTACCCACAACATGAGCAGCCAGCCCGACGAGCCGAGGTTACGGGCCATGTCAGCGGCCACAATAAACACGCCCGACCCAATCATGGAGCCAGATACGATGAGGGTGGAATCGAGCAGGCTCAGCGATCGTTTGAATTCGGTTTTTTCGTCAGCAAGTAGTTCTTCAGCCATTGGTAGGGATGATAAGTTGTCCAAATAGCACCGCACCGACCAAAAAAGCAAACCGGCTGCGTTACCTTGCCATTGCAATTCCTCAAATAAAATTTTTCGCAGATATCTTCTCATAGCAGAAACGAACCTGCCTACGCTGCATTCATGCTTACCCAAACAGTCACCAACAATACCGTTTACGACGCCGACCACGATATCTGGTGGAATCACGATGAGCTGTTTCATATGCTCAAAACCTGCGTTAACCCGGCGCGGGTAGGGTATTTTGAGCGGATTTTGCGCGAACAGCAGCGCGACGTGCCCAACAAAACCCTGCTTGATGTAGGCTGTGGGGGCGGGATTCTGGCCGAAGCCTTTGCCGGACTTGGCTTTGCCGTGACAGGTATCGACCCCTCGGCATCGTCGGTCGCTACGGCGCAACGTCATGCCGATGCCCAGGGTACGTCAATCATGTATCACGTGGGTGCGGGTGAGCAGCTGCCCTTTGCCGATAACTCGTTCGATTACGTTAGTTGCTGCGATGTGCTGGAACACGTACAGGATGTTGACGCCGTACTGGACGAAATAAGCCGGGTGCTGAAACCAGGCGGGCTGTTCTTTTACGACACGATAAACCGAACGTGGCTAAGCTGGCTATTTCTGATAAAGATAGCTCAGGACTGGCCCCGCTGGGCGTTCATGCAACCCAATCAGCACCGCTACGACTGCTTCGTTACCCCAACGGAGCTCAGTCAAAAAATGGCCAAAACAGGCCTGACCAACGGGCAAACGCGTGGTATGGTTGGCAATTATAATATCCTGAAAACGCTTTACTACCTCCGTCAGCGCACCGCCGGACGCTGGACGTACCGGCAACTCGGCGAACGGATGCCCATGCGCGAAGGCAGCGATACCAATCTGTGTTACATGGGCTGGGCCGGAAAAAACCGATAACGTTTACCCTTCACCAATGCATTCTGTCGGTAAGCGACCCCCAGCAGATAGAAACCGACTATCGACGCAAGGCCACTGACCAGCAACGAAAACTCGACACCGAACGGACTCCCTGTCAGCCTTTCGTCGCCGGCCAGGAGACTGGTAAAATAACCCTGCGTGGGTCCACCCGCTTCAGGAATACCGATAACGAAATTCAGGGCATCCCAGGTAACGTGGGCCGTCATGCATAACCAAAGGTTTCGGGTCAAAATAAACAATACGGGCAGGGTAAGCCCGGCTTCCAGCCCGGCCAGTCCAGCCCGCCAAACCGTAGTACCGGGATTGGCGTAGTGCGACAGGCTAAACAGAAAACTGACTATGAGAATGGCCCAAACAGACCCTACGGCTTCTTCTATTAGTCGAAACAGCAGCGCGCGAAACAGAACTTCTTCGACCGCCACCAGCAGGATGCCAGCCAGCAGCCGAATAAGCGGAAAACGAAGGAGTCTGGGCATGGTCAACGGCCAGTTACGCCAATACCATCATCGAGTACGGTACAAAGTAAGTCAGCACGCCTACACTGGGCCAGTTTTATCAATGGATTGAAGCCCGGATTAACATCCGGCAAACCTGTCAAATTACCTTTGGCCCCTGCTGGTTTATTTCCGAGACATAAGCTTCGCTCATAATGCCCGCGCTGAGGAACGCCTGCTGCATAGCCTCCCCTACCCTGCTGGCCGTTTCCTGATCCCGACAGAGTGCGAACATCGACGGGCCGGAGCCGGAAATACTGCATCCCAGCGCGCCGTTTTCAAGCGCGGCCTGCTTGGCTTCGGCAAATTCAGGAATCAGAATTGACCGCACCGGCTCAATGATGACATCGACCAATGAGCGGCTGATAAGGTCATAGTCGGGCGTCATCAGGCCCGCAATCAGGCCCGCCACGTTGCCCATCTGCGTGATGGTATTTTTGAGCGACACCTCGTTTTTCAGGATAAACCGGGCATCTTTGGTATTCACCTCAATATCGGGATGGACGAGCGTACAAAACAGCATGGCCGGTGTCTGTATCCGAATGACGTCGAGCGGCTGGTAACTGCGCACCACCACAAAACCGCCCAGCAGCGACGGCCCCACATTGTCGGCATGGGCCGAGCCGCAGGCAATGCGTTCGCCTTCCATGGCAAACGGAATCAGCTCGCGGGTGGTGAGGGGCCGATTCATTAGCTCGTTGATGGCAAACACGCCCGCTACCGCACTGGCCGCGCTGGAACCGAGTCCGCTGCCGAGGGGCATCTGCTTGTATAGCACCACATCGACGCCCAGATCAGGCTGGCCAATGTGTTTCAGAAACGACTGGATGGCAATACTGGCCGTATTGCGGTGCGCTTCGCGGGGCAGCCGACCACCATCGCCAATGATGTCAGTGATACGGACGCCCGACTCGCCGGTAAGCGTAAGGGTAATTTTATCACCGGGGTTATCGACGGCGAAGCCGAATATATCGAACCCGCAGGCGACGTTGGCTACGGTAGCGGGGGCAAAAACGCTGATTGACTTCACGGGAAAGGGAGCAAATACAGGGCAAGATTACTGCTTTTGGCCCGGAACCGCAATGTTCAGGAATAGAACGCATACCAGTATTTGTGGGCTGCAAATGAATCAGCCCCGATTTGTACGGTACAAATCAGGGCTGATATAACAACGACGCTGCATACCTACTTCTTCCCAAACAAACGACGGAAGAAACCCGTCGCTTTTACTTTCGTTTCAGCTATTTGCGCGGCTGCTTCATCTTTAAGCTCATCCAGTTTGGCATGAGCAACTTCCAGTTGTTCGATAGCTTCGGCTTTGAGTTCGTCGTATTTCTCTTCTGCCACGTTCTGGAGTTGTTCGGCTTTGACCGATGCGGTCTCGTAAGCGGTTTCGGCCTGGGCCTGAAGATTGGCGATGGTTTCGGCAGTGGCTGCTTTAGCGGTGTCGATGTGTTCTGACGCCTGTGCTTTTATACCGTCAATGTCGATTTGGCGGCCTGCTTCTTCGGCTTTGGCAACGAGTTGATCGCGCAGATCTTCCATTTTATCAACGGTAGCGGTCATTAACTCGCCCGCGTCGGTCTTGAGCGTATCGAATTTGTCCGCTGCATCGGCTTTCAGGGCGTCAATTTTACTGGTTGCTTCGGTCGGTACGACTTGTGCAGCCTCGTCAATCTGATTTTTTTCGGTATTGTCCATACAGGATTGGTGAGAGTGGTTAAGTCGTAAATGTACAATCGAGTCAGATAAAACCTATCCTAACCGCCGTATTATCAGGCCGTTTACCAAATCGAACAGAGCGGTTGGCTTCACAGTACGCCAGTTGGCAAGGTCGAGCGTACCCCCAAAGTTGATGTAATAGTCGAGATGGTACTTCTTCCATTCACGCTCCACAAATTCGGGCGAGTGGATAGCGGCAATCCAGCCATCTTCCACGTCCTCGAACCACTCTTCGTAGTAGCTGTCGTCGGAGCCGTGAAAATTAAAGACGTTCTCGGCAATCAGGACGAAATGCTTGATGCCCTGGTGAATTAGCGGGTCGATAACCTGCCGTTTCAGGTACATGATGTCATTATGCAGCGTGTCGTTCCACTCGCCAAAAAGCTCAATGATCACAAACTGTCGGTCATAGTTGGTGTACAGAATCTTGCAATAGAGCGTTTCGGAGCCAATTTCGTCCCAGAGCGGATGGATGTAGTAGCCGTAGATATTGTTTTCGTACTGCTGCATGTTGTATTCCTGCTCGTAAAACGGTGAGCGTTCATCTTCCGACGCAGTATAGTATTTTTCCCAACCGAAAAACGGTTCAATGTCCTGCATAAACTAAAGAGTGAAAGATATAAAGAGCAAAAGAGTGAATGGGTAAGGCTGGTTTTCGGGCGATTTTATAACGCGGGATTTGAAGGAAATGTTGATGGTTTGGGTAGGTTTTGTGGCGGGTTGTGTCCCAGCCGTTTCAGAAAAGGCGGTATCTTTCGCCCAAAGAAACCCGTCAGTCAACCCATGCTCAAAAGACCTCTCCAACAAGACGACGCGCTACTGGCCGACATTGAACGCGCCCGCAGCGAACCGGATAAACTGCACATCTGGTGGCTGGGACAGAGTGGCTTCCTACTACAGCACAATGGTAACCATCTGCTGTTCGACCCCTACCTATCCGACTCGCTGACCGCCAAATACGCCGATACCGACAAGCCACATACGCGCATTTCGGAACGGGTTATCGACCCGGCGCGACTGACCAATATAGACGTTGTAACCTCGAGCCATAACCATACCGACCATCTGGACGCTGATACGCTGCTACCCTTATTAAAAGCCAATCCGGCGTTGCAGATGGTCATTCCCGAAGCCAACCGCGCGTTCGTTGCGAACCGGCTTGGTACCGATATGAACCGGCCCATTGGCCTGACCGATGGCGACACTACCACCGTTGGCGGGTTTATTTTTCATGGCGTACCAGCGGCTCATAATGACGTGGAACGTGACGAACAGGGGCGTTGTAAATTCATGGGATTTGTGGTGGAACTTGGCACCTACAACGTTTATCATTCCGGCGATACGCTCTGGTATGAGGGCATGGAAGACCTGTTGCGGCCATTTCAGGTTGACATAGCGTTTCTGCCCATCAACGGCAACAAACCCGAACGGCGCGTAGCGGGTAACCTCAACCCCGACGAAGCCGCCCGGCTGGGCCGCGCTATCGGAGCCAAACTCGTTATTCCGCACCATTACGATCTATTTGCCTTCAACACCGCCAACCCCGCCGAGTTCATCCGGGCCTGCGGGCAGTACGAAACACCGTGCCGGGTGCTGGAGTTGGGGGAGAGAATGGTGGTTCAATAAAAAAAGGTTGAGACACAGAGATGCACAAAGGAGACACGGGGGTCCACAGAGAAAAAGAAGAGAGAATGAGAGAGAAAAGTACTCTGTGGCTCTCTGTGTCTTCTTTGTGCATCTCTGTGTCCCAAAGTGCCCCAAAAAAGAATAGACATGACCATTAAAACGATTGATACCGGGCCGTTTAAACTCGACGGCGGGGCCATGTTTGGCGTGGTGCCAAAAACACTCTGGCAACGGACTAACCCCGCCGACGACCGTAACCTCTGCGCCTGGGCGTTGCGCAACCTGCTCATCGAAACCCGTGACGCAGACGGTAAGCCCCGGCTCATTCTGGTGGATACCGGCGCGGGCGATAAGCAGGACGCCAAATTCTTCGGCTTTTATGACCTGCCCAACGGTAAAACCCTCGCCGGAGCCATTGAAGCCGCCGGGTATAGCGTAGCCGACGTAACCGACGTGCTGCTCACGCACCTGCACTTCGACCACGCGGGCGGGGCCGTGCGCTGGTCCGATGCCGCCCATACCCAACTGGTGCCGACCTTTCCCAACGCGCAGTACTGGTGCCACAGCAGGCAGTGGCAATGGGCCGTGCAGCCCAACCTACGCGAACGCGCTACATACCTGCGCGAGAACTTCATGCCGCTTCAGGAAAGCGGTCAACTATGCTTTGCCGATCAGGATAAATTAAATATTCCTGATATTGACCTGCTGTACGTGGATGGACATACCGAAAAAATGATCCTGCCAAAGCTGACCGTGCAGGACAAAACGCTGCTGTTCTGCGCCGATCTGATTCCGTCGGCGTCGCACGTGCCGGTGCCGTATGTTATGGGCTACGACGTGCGTCCGCTGCTGACAATGGACGAGAAAACGCAGTACCTGCAACAGGCCGTGCAGGAAAACTGGCTGCTCGTCTTCGACCACGACCCCACCTGCGAAGCGGCCACTGTCGAACAAACGGAGAAGGGTATTCGGGTTAATCAGAGTGGATTACTGGCTGAGTGGCTCTAAACGAAACAGCTACACCTGCCGTTATGAGAACGTGATGAGGTTTGAAGAAAACGAGTAAACCCGTTGCTTCGCTCTTTCACTCTTTCGCACTTTCACTCTTTTGGGCAAATGAAAATTGGATTGGTTTTATCGGGTGGCGGAGCGCGGGGCATTGCCCACCTCGGCGTTATCAAGGCGTTGCAGGAAATAGGCGTTCAGTTCGATCAGATTGCCGGAACCAGTGCCGGTGCCATTGCCGGTGCGCTGACAGCGGCTGGCTACAGTCCCGATGAGAGCCTGAAGCTCATCGAGTCGTCGTCGTTTATGAAGCACCTGCGCCCGGCCTGGAACCGCATGGGGCTGTTGCGCATCGACACTGCGGTTGATTTATATCGCAAATACATTCCGTACGATTCGTTCGAGGGGCTGAACATACCCCTGCACGTGGTGGCGGTCGATTTGAATGAAGGTAAAGAAGTTGTCTTTGACAAAGGCGAGTTAATCCGGCCCGTGCTGGCGTCCTGCTGTTTGCCGGGCATCTTTGAGCCGATGCTCATCAACAAACGGCAATACGTGGACGGCGGGGTACTGAACAACCTGCCCGTTGAGGTTATCGAGAATACCGTCGATTTGATTATCGGTTCGCACTGCAACCCCTTCGGGCTGGCCAAACCCATCCGATCCATGCGGGGCGTAATCGAGCGTAGTCTGATTCTGGCAGTACAGAGCAAAACCCGCGAAAAGTTTGGTCGCTGTCCCATCTTTATTGAACCCGACGGTCTGGCTGGCTACAGCCCGACCGATATCAGCAAAAGCCGCGAGTTGTTCAGGATTGGGTATCAGTACACGCGTACGATGGCTGATCAGATTGAAACTATACTGAGTCAGTCGCACGATCAACTGGCATAGACTACTGAACCAACAAAAAATGCCGGGGCCTGCGCTCCGGCATTTTTTGTTGGTTACCATTGGGTGTGGCTCACTATGAATTTTTCTTCTTCCAATAATTCCTGACAACATACTCAACCCCGTGTGCCGATACAATACTACTGGAGAAGAATCCCACTCCAAAAATAAGTATTTATAACTAATAATGGAAAAATACCAAACAGAATATCATTTGGCATTAATTAAAAAATTAGGTACATAAATTTGCGAAACTATTTTTCGACGAAAAGTTTGATGGTTATTCTGCCTTTGTTAAGTTTGCACTAAGTAAAGTGTCTTCTTAACTTAAAATACCTAACAAATGATGAAAAATCTACTGGTGAGTATGCTGTTTGTATGCTCACTCTGCGCCACAGCATGGGCGCAGGAGCGAACCATTACGGGCAAGGTAACAGCCGCCGAAGACGGCTCTACTATGCCCGGTGTATCGGTGGTGGTGAAGGGAACTACACGGGGTTCCAATACCAATGCCGACGGAACCTACTCCATCAGCGTACCCGCAACCGGAGCTAAACTCGTGTTTAGCTTCGTGGGTTCGGCATCGCAGGAGTTTGAAGTGGGCAACCGCTCAAGTGTTGACGTGAAGCTGGCCAACGACTCCAAGCAACTTGGCGAAGTTATTGTAACGGCAGTTGGTATTCAGCGCGATAAGAGAGCCCTGGCCTACGCCGTCTCGAACGTGAAAGGCGATCTGCTCCAGCAGCGGTCCGAGCCGGACCCGTTGCGGGCACTGGCGGGTAAAGTACCGGGCGTCAACATTACGTCGGGCAATGGCGCACCGGGTTCCGGTACGCGCATCACGATTCGGGGTAATAACTCGTTTACGGGCAACAACCAGCCGCTGTTCGTAGTGGACGGTATTCCGTTCGACAACTCGGTAAACTCTACGGGTGGATACAATACAAACACAGTAACCACCAACCGGGCCTACGACATCGACCCCAACAACATCGAGAACATGACGGTACTCAAAGGCGCGGCTGCTTCGGCGCTGTACGGCTCGCGGGCGGCCAACGGCGTTATCGTGATCACGACCAAATCGGGCAGCAAATCGGCGCGTAAAGGGCTGGAGATCAGCTTCAACTCGTCGTATTCAGTCGAAAGGGTATCGACCATTCCTGACTACCAGGATACCTACACGCAGGGGTCTAACCAGACGTATAATGGGGGGTTCATTGGTAACTGGGGAACGGTTTTCCCTGCCGAAGTTGACCGCGTAAATGCCGCGCTTGGTTTCGACCGGTATTCCAAAGTTATTGACCCTGATTTTCCGGCAGGTACCGTACCCCACCCACTCGTTGACCGGACCGTTGCCTACGGAGCCGCCCGCTATCAGACGGCCTTTCCGGAGTTGCTTCAGGCCAATGGCCGGGGAATTCCCGTTCCTCTGGTACCGCACGACATCATTGGCGGCTTTTTTCAGCAGGGTAGTGTATTTGAAAACGGCGTCCAAATCAACTCGACCGGCGACAAGACCTCATTGAATGCGTCGATATCGCGCACCAAAAACGTTGGTATTATCCCCAGCTCGTTTACGGACCGGACTACGCTGAGTTTTGGTGGTAACGCTACGCTGAACAATAAAGTGAACGTAGCGGGTAGCGTAGCCTACACCAATACCAACCAGCAAAGCCCACAGTCGGGTGCCGGTTATTATGCCGACTACGGCGGGCTGGCTTCGGCGGGTTCTATTTACGGCCGTCTCTTTTACCTGCCCCGTAACTTTAACCTAAACGCCTATCCGTTTGAAAATCCAGTCGATGGCTCAAACGTATTTTACCGCGCCCTGGACAACCCATACTGGACAGCCAAGCACAATCTGTACAACTCGGGCGTGAACCGGGTGTATGGCAACATGACACTGAACTACGACGTAACGCCCTGGCTGAACCTAACCGCGCGCGGTGGTGTCAACACCTACTCGGAGTCTCGTAAAAACGTGCTTCGTCCCGGTGGCTCGTTTCAACCCCTTGGATCGGTGGCGCGGCAGGATTTGAGCAATACCGAAATCGACTTCACCTTCCTGGCCACCGCGAGCCATGAGTTTTCGGATAAGTTCGGGGCCAAACTGTTGGTTGGTTTCAACCCCAACCAGCGTACCTATCAGGAAACAGGCATTGCCGGTGCCCCCGTTATCGACCCCAACGTACTAACCATTGGCGGTACGCTGAATCAGAATGCCTACGACTTCACCAGTCAGCGTCGTTTGTACGGCATATTCAGCGAACTGACGCTCGATTATAACAAGTTTCTGTATTTGACAGCCTCGGTTCGGAATGACCGCTCGTCAACCCTGCCAGCCGCCAACAACAGTTACTACTACCCGGCAGTTGCGGCTTCGTTTGTGTTCTCGGATGTGCTGAACCTGCCCAAGAACATCATCAACTTCGGTAAACTACGGGCCAACTACGCCATGGTGGGTAAAGACGCAGACCCCTATCAGGTCAATACCGCGTATAACCTTGGCCGTACGTTCTACAACGGTTCGGCCATTTCGACAGCCAGTCTGCCCGGCACACTCAACAACATCGGGCTGAGACCCGAATTTACGTCAGAAGTTGAACTGGGTACCGAACTGCAGTTCTTAGACAACCGCATCGGCGTTGACCTGGCGTACTTTAACCGCACATCGACCGACCTGATCGTGACCCGCGAGTTGCCCCGTTCCAGTGGTTTTGCCCGCGAAGTCACCAACGCTGGTAAAATCTCGAACAAGGGCTTGGAACTGGGCCTGACGCTCGTGCCGCTGCGGATGGCCAACGGCCTGACATGGACCTCGTTCTTTGCCTATACCCGCATCCGCTCAAAGGTAGAAGACGCAGGCCCCAGCGGAGAGATTTTCCTCGGCGGTACCGGTCTTTCGGCGTTGGGTACCATTTTCCGGACTGGACTACCCTACGGTCAGATCCTCGGCTCGGTGAACTCTCGTGACGACAGTGGCAATTTGCTTATCAACCCTAACACCGGCTTGCCCATTCCGGCGGCCCGTTCGCAGATCATCGGTGACCCAAACACGGATTTTACGCTCGGCTGGACCAACACCGTATCGTTCAAGAACTTCAACCTGAGCGTGCTGATGGATTACAGAGCGGGTGGCAGTATTTTCTCCACCACGGCGGCTTCGCTGTTGCTACGCGGTCAGTTGAAGAACTCGGAAGATCGCGAAGGACTGCGCGTGATTCCGGGCATACTGGGCGATCCGGCTACGTACAAGCCCCTGCTCGACGAAGCAGGTAATACCATCAAAAATACTATCGCCATGACCGCTTTCCAGTATCACTTTACGGATGGCTATGGTGCCTACGGGGCCGACGAAGTGAACGTGTACGATGCAACAGTGGTGCGCCTGCGCGAGGTTTCGCTGGGGTACAGTGTACCA
>Ga0105048_10008086_pt1 | contig 16863 bp, 15 predicted proteins | sample MAT05_FD_78382 | JGI IMG/M metagenome (GOLD analysis project Ga0105048, IMG submission 78382) | Freshwater microbial communities from Lake Fryxell liftoff mats and glacier meltwater in Antarctica - MAT-05 | ecosystem: Environmental > Aquatic > Freshwater > Ice > Liftoff microbial mat | place...
CCTGGAAAGCCAGGGCCGGAGTTTTCGTGACCGCTTTTTGATAGCCGACATCAAGCTCAAGCCCGAACACACCGGCTTGCGGTTGGCGTCGGAGCGTTGGTTCTGGTTCGACCCGCCTTTTCATCCGGGCAACAGTGTGTTGTTGCACCGTCAGCCGGACGACGTCTGGCGCATCGACTTTCAGCTGGGCTGGGATGCTGATCCAGAAGCCGAGAAACGCCCCGAGAACATCCGCCCGCGAGTGCAGGCGCTGCTGGGCCAGGACGCGCAGTTCAGCCTGGAGTGGGCCAGCGTCTACAGCTTTGCCTGCACCCGCATGCAGCGTTTTGTGCACGGGCGCTTGTTGTTTGCGGGCGATGCGGCGCACGGCGTTTCGCCATTTGGTGCACGCGGCGCCAATTCGGGCGTGCAAGACGCCGACAACCTGGCGTGGAAGCTCGCCGCGGTCATTCAAGGTCGTGCTCCGTCAGCACTTTTGAACAGTTATGGCGTCGAGCGTGAAGCAGCGGCGGACGAGAACATCCTCAACTCCACCCGGTCGACCGACTTCATCACGCCCAAGAGCGAGGTCAGCCGTTTGTTCCGTGACGCCACGCTGGCGCTGGCCAAGCACCACCCCTTTGCGCGCAATCTGGTCAACAGCGGGCGCTTGTCGACGCCGGCCACCCTGACCACTTCACCGCTGAACACCCCTGCTGCGCCAGCGGCAGACCGCATGGTCCCGGGCGCGCCCTGTGCCGACGCGCCGGTGCAGTTGCAAGCCAGGGGGCCAGCGCAGGCTTCATGGCTGCTGCGGCACTTGCGCAGCGGGCACTTCACAGCGCTGTGGTTCGGCACTGGGAACGACGGCGTCACGGCTACAAGCCTTAGCCGCGCAGCGGCGGCGGCTCTGCCCGGCCTTCAACTGCGACTGGTGTGTGTGTTGCCAAATGCAGATGGCGCCGCCCTTGAAGGCGTGACCACGCTGGTGGACGCACACGGCTTGGCAGCGCAGCGCTACGGCGCCAGCGCCGGTGACCTGGTGTTGGTTCGCCCCGACCAGCATGTCTGCGCCCGGCTGCGCAGCAGCGACACCCCCGCCCTGGCACAAGCGCTGCGCCGCGCCTGGGCGCTTGCCTGACGCAGACACAGCCATGCCCTTGATCACCACCCCCAACCTGCAGGCGCCTGACGACTTCTACGAGGCCTTGATCGAAACCCACCGCAATCTGGACAGTGCCGCCAGCCACGCACTCAACGCCCGCTTGGTGCTGCTGCTGGCCAACCACATCGGCGATCAAGCCGTGCTGCTGCAAGCCTTGGCGGCGGCACGGGCGACCGATCCGACTGTCACCTGAGAAAGGACTCCGCCATGGCCACCTCGCCGACTGCATCCTGCCCGTCACAACGCAAGTACCAAAGCGGCTTCGGCAACGAGTTCGCCAGCGAAGCCGTGGCTGGCGCCTTGCCCCACGGCCGCAACAGCCCGCAGCGCGCGCCGCTGGGCCTGTATGCCGAGTTGGTGTCGGGCACGGCCTTCACGGCGCCGCGAGCAGAGAACCGCCGCAGCTGGCTGTATCGGCGCCAACCCTCGGTCACTTTGGGCGCCTTTCAGCCGTACGCCCAGCCGTTGTGGACGAGTGGTGCGGCTGGTGGTGTGGCCGCGCCACCGGACCCGCTGCGATGGAAGCCTTTCCCATTGCCGGCGGCAGCAACGCAAGTCGACTTCATCGACGGCCTGGCCACCGTGGCCGCCAACGGCAGCCCGGATTCGCAAACTGGCATTGCCGCCTTGGTCTACACCGCCAACACCAGCATGCAGCGCGCCCTGGTGAATGCCGATGCCGAGATGTTGCTGGTGCCGCAGTTGGGCCGGCTGGTCGTGACAACGGAGTTGGGCGTGCTGGACGTCACACCCGGGCAGGTTGCACTGCTGCCGCGCGGCCTGGCGTTCAAGGTGGCGTTGCCCGATGGCGCCTCCCGTGGGTACATCTGCGAGAACTACGGCGCGCCGTTTCGACTGCCCGAACTCGGCCCCATCGGGTCCAACGGCCTGGCCAATGCGCGCGACTTTCTGGCGCCGGTCGCAGCGTTTGAAGAGGCCACGGGCGACACCGAAGTCATCAAGAAGTTTGGCGGCCAACTCTGGCGGACGACCCAGCGCGGCACGCCCTTCAACGTCCTCGCCTGGCATGGCAATCTAACGCCGATGGTGTACGACACGGCGAACTTCATGACCATCGGCTCGATCAGCTTTGACCACCCGGACCCGTCCATCTTCACGGTGCTGACCAGCGCCAGCGACACCCCGGGCACGGCCAACTGCGACTTCGTGATCTTCCCGCCGCGCTGGCTGGTGGCTGAGGACACCTTTCGCCCGCCTTGGTACCACCGCAACGTGATGAGCGAATTCATGGGCCTGGTGCATGGCCAGTACGACGCCAAACCCGAGGGCTTCAAACCGGGCGGCGCCAGCCTGCACAACAGCATGGTGCCGCACGGGCCCGATGCCGAGGCCTTCGACAAGGCCAGCAACGCCGCGCTTGCGCCGCACAAACTGGACAACACGCTGGCGTTCATGTTCGAGAGCCGCTACCGGCTGCTGCCGACCGCGTTTGCCATGACCGGCGGTGCGCTGGATGCGACTTATGCCGACTGCTGGGCCGAGTTGCGAGACAGTTTCAGGGCTTGATGGCCGACCAACAACCAGGCTGAAAGCCGCACTGAACGGGATGTCGCGCAGGCTGACCGTATCCTCTGCCCTCATGCAAAAACACATCACGATCTTGACCGGGGCTTCACGTGGCCTGGGCGCGGCCATGGCCGAACAGGTGTTGAAACCCGGTCACCTGCTGCTGACCCTGTCGCGCCACACCGCCAATCTGTGGGTGGTGAAAGACAGCGACCTTGAACAGTGGTCCGTGGACCTGTCAGACGCGGCACCCGTTGCCGATCGTCTGCAGCAATGGCTGGTGCAAGAGGCCGAGCGCCAACCCTCTTCGGTGACCCTGATCAACAACGCTGCCAGCCTGTCGCCGCCAGGGCCCCTGCACGCCGACACCGCGGCCAACCTGGCCAATGCGTTGCGGGTGGGGCTGGAAGCGCCGGTGTTGCTGAGTGCGGCGTTTCTGCGCGCGACAGCCAACTGGGCGGTGCCGCGCCGGCTGTTGTTCATCTCGTCGGGCCTGGGCCGACGCGGCATGGCTGGCTGTGCAGCCTACTGTGCGCTCAAGGCCGGGCTGGACAACCTGGCCCGCGCCCTGGCGCTGGAGCAAGCCGACCAGGCGAATGGCGCCAAGGTGGTGTCGCTGGCCCCCGGGGTGTTCGACACCGACATGCAAGCAGCCCTGCGCGGCGCCGACCCTGGCGTGTTCCCGGAAGCCGCCAACTTCCTGGCCCTGAAGAACAACGGCCAACTGGCCACGCCCAGTGACGCTGCGGCCAAGGTGCTGGCCTACCTGGCCCGGCCGGACTTCGGTGGCAACGCTGTGGCCGATGTTCGCGACGCGTGAGCGGCAATCGATGAATCTCTGGCGCGACCTGACGGGCGCGGTCCGGGCGCGGTCGCTCAGGTCTTGAGCCAGTCCACCAGGTCGGCCTTCAGCTTGGCCAGGTCGGCTGCCCGTGTGTACATCATGTGGCCGGCGTCGTAATAGCGGTGGGTCACCCGTGCCAGCACGGCGGCCGACGCGTTCAACTGGGCGAGTGACCAATCGCTGGCGCTGTACGGTGTGCCCAGGTCGTAGCGCCCGCTGGCGGCCAGCACTTTCAGATGCGGGCTGCGGCGCAGGGCCAGCGCCAGGTCAGGGCTGGTCGATGCGAATCCCATGCGTGAAGTCTCCCCACGGTTCCAGTTCCAGCCACGGTTGACCTCGAAGTTGATCACGCTGAAGCGCTGGTCCAGGTCGACGCCCAGCGTGCTGCGGTAGAAGGCCAGCGCAGCCATCGTGTAGGGCCCGGCGATGGCCTCGATACCGGGGTCGAACTCCATCTCTTCGCCGCGGCTGGCGGCCTGCGGCGCGGTGGCGCGGGCTTCAAGTCGGCCGACGATCTGTCCGCGTGCGCGCAGCGCCTGGGTGAAGAAGGTGCGGTCATCGATGCGCAGGTTCTTTTCTTCCACCAGGCTGCGCGGCAGGCCGGTCAGTTCAGCCACACGGCGGGCCACCGCACTGCGCTGTTTGGGAGCCAGGCGCGCGCCGGCTTGCAGCGCAGCCACATAGTCGTCCTGCACAAACGCCTCGGCCGCTGCGCGCGCAGCCTCGGACGAAGCGGCCTGCGGCCCTTGCAGCAAGCCGTGGTACTGCGCCACGTTGGCAAATGCCGGCAGGAACAGGGCATACGGCAGGTCATTGGCCGGCGCGAACACCAGGCTTTGCAGGTCCATGGCGCACGACACCAGGATCACGCCACTCAGCACCGCGCCCAGGTCCAGCATCTTCAGCGCCAGGGCCGCGCCACGCGTGGTGCCGTAACTCTCGCCCGCCAGGTACAAGGGTGAGCCCCAGCGCCGGTGGCGCGTCAGCCATACCCGCATCACTTCGGCCAGGGCGTCCACGTCACCGTCGACCGACAGCAGCTTCTTGCGCGCGGCGTCGCTGGCCGTGATCGACCAGCCGGTGTGCGGCGGGTCGATGAAAACCAGGTCGAACTGGTCCAGCCAGCTTTGCGGGTTGTCCACCAAGCCGTAAGGCGGCAAGCCCATGCTGCCGTCGTCCGGTACCACCACGTGTTTGGGGCCCAGCGCGCCGAACTGCAACCAGATCGAGGCAGAACCCGGCCCGCCGTTGAAGGCAAAACACAACGGCCGCTCAGCCGGGTTGGCGTCCTTCTTGAGGTAGGCCGTGGTCATGATGGCGGCTTCGGGCTCGCTGGCAGTGGCACCAAGACCGCCGGCCAGGACCGGCATGAAGGCCACATGGACGTCGTAGTCCAGCACAGCCCCGTTGATGTGCAGGCTGCCGCTGCTGATGGCGGCTGGGCGGGCCAGCAGCTTGTCAAGCTGTTCTTTCAAGCGCTTGTTGGCGTCAGCGGTCTCGGTGGCAGAGGGGGTCGGGGTGGGGGTGTCGGGCATGAGAACTTTCTGGGTGGGATGGGGCGTTCGCTCAGTGCTGGGCCAGCAGCGCAGCGTAGGCAGCCAGGTCAACGTTGCCGCCGCTGACGATCACGCCCACACGCTGGCCACGCGCACTGATCACGCCTTCCATCAAGGCCGCAGCGGCCAGGCAGCCGGTGGGTTCTGCCACCAACTTCAGGCGTTCGGCAAAGAAGTGCAGGGTGTGGATGAGTTGGGCGTCAGTCACGGTCACCACACTCGTGACAAGCTTCTGCACGATGGGGAAGGTCAACTTGCCCGGCGCCTGGGTCTGCGCGCCGTCGGCAATGGTCTTGGGGGTGTCGATGCTGACGATGCGCCCGAGTGCCAGGCTTTGTTGGGTGTCATTGCCAGCCTCGGGCTCGATGCCGTGCACCACGATGTTCGGGTTCAGGTGTTTGGCCGCGACCGCGCAGCCGGCGATCAAGCCGCCACCCCCCACACACACCAGCAGTTGGTCGAGCGGGCCACCGTCGGCGGTTTGCTGCAGCAGTTCCAGCGCCGTCGTGCCCTGCCCGGCCATCACATGCGGATGGTCGTAGGGCGGGATCAGCGTCATGCCGCGCTCAGCAGCCAGGCGCTGGCCGATGGCTTCGCGGTCGTCGCTGTAGCGGTCGAACAGCACGACTTCGCTACCCGCCTGGCCGACTTGATAACCGCGCGTGGCGGCCAGCTTGGCGCGGGGCGAGTCATGCGGCATGACGATGACCGAGGGCATGCCCAGGAGCCGTGCCGACAAGGCGATCGCCTGCGCATGGTTGCCCGATGAAAACGCGATGACGCCGCCGTGGCGCTGCTCGGGCGTGAACTGGGCCAAGGCGTTGTAGGCACCGCGGAACTTGAAGGCCCCCATGCGCTGAAGGTTTTCGCACTTCAAGAACACCTGGGCGCCGGTGCGTTCGTTCAGGGTCTCTGATGTCAACACCGGTGTGATGTGGGCGGCGCCGCGAATGCGTTCGGCGGCCGCTGCCACGTCGTCGAAAGTGATGGCCAGGGGCAATGGATTCATGGTGCGGATGGGTGTCACGGGCCTTGGAAACCGCCCCGGCGAAGCGTCACGACCAGCGTGTCGCGAAAGGCGCTCTGCTCGGGGTTGACGGGCTGGATGGGTGTGCTTTCGTGGATCACCCGGGCGTCATCCAGCAGCAAGGCGCTGCCCGGTTCGGTCAGGGTGAAGCGCATGCCCTGCGGGCCGTGTGCGTCAAACACCCGGGTCTCGCCGCCTTTCACGTTCTGGCGGCCCACCAGCACCACCGCCACCAGGTCAACCCCGTCGCGGTGGGCGCCTTCTGGCGTGGGCCGACCGATGCCGCCAGCCGTGTCGATGCGGAACAGGTGCGACTCCACAAACCAGGCCGGCGTGGGTCTGGGGTTGTCTGCCATGTCGTCAGCTACTTGGGCCAGGCCCACAAGCATGGCCGCCCAACCGGGGGCTTCAACCAGGCTCTGCGGCAAGGGCTCGAACCAGCGCTCGAAACCGCCATGCAGGGCGTTGTATTCCACCGGCTGCCAATGTGCGCGGTGCGGGGCGGGGCTGACACGGTCCGCGCTGACGATGCAGCAGCCGTGGCGGCGTCGGCGGTAGCGGCCACCGTCGCGCAGGTGGGCGTCAGGCGGCAGGTCGTCCCAATGGGCGTGCCAGGCCGTCCAGTCTGGCGGGGCGCCGTGTGACTGCGCGGCCATGGTCGGCGCTGACAAGACAGCCCAGCCGACACCGCGCATCTGCTGTTTCAGGTCTCGCGAAGCGGTCAACGGCGGCAGTGGATTCATGGCGACTTGGGGTCAGAAAGCGAAAAACGGAAGATCAAGACAGCGGTCAGTAAACCTTTTCGATTGTCGCGGCAGCGGCCGTCGACAATAGAGCTTGCCTGTTTCGTGTTGTCTGCTGCCCATGGCCCAAGCCTCCAAACCCAACCCCTTGCTCGAGATTGGCGTCACCATCCTGGTGCCGGCTCTCATCCTCATGCAGCTCAGCAGCGACAAGCGGCTGGGCGTCATGCCCGCGCTGCTCCTGGCCCTGGCCTTCCCCATTGGGTGGGGAATGTGGGACGGTTGGCGTCGGCGCAAGATCAGTTGGATGTCGGTGCTGGGAGTGGTCAGCACGCTCTTGACGGGCGGCATCGGCCTGTTGAAGCTAGACGCGCAGTGGCTGGCCGTCAAGGAAGCGGCCGTACCAGGGCTGATCGGTCTGGTGATCTTGGGCTCGGCCTGGACCCGCAACCCGCTGATTCGGCTGTTGGTGTTCAACGCCACGCTGTTTGATGTCGACCGCGTACACGCCGCCTTGACCGTACGAAAGACATCAAACCAGTTCGAAGCTCGGCTGCGGCTGGGCACGATGCTGTTGGCTGGCACCTTTTTCTTCTCGGCCTTGGCCAACTACTTTCTGGCGCGATACGTCGTGACCAGCGGGGCTGGCACCGAGGCCTTCAACGAACAGCTGGGCCGCTTGACGCTGCTCAGCTACCCCGTCATCGCCTTGCCCAGCATGGCCATGATGATGGGTTTGATGTTCTGGCTGGCGCGTGAAGCCAAAGCGCTGACCGGGCTGCAGCTGGGCGACATGCTGCGAGGCGGATAGCGCCCAAACACCATGTCCAACTCCGCCGACAACAAGCTGGACCTGGACCTGGCCCGGGCACCCGCGACACCCGCGAGATGGCGGTTTTCGTGGCTGGGCCTGGTCGGCTTGGGGCTGATGGTGGTTGTCTCGACTGTCGTGCTTTTGCAGATGCGGCAGTTCTGGGTGATGAGCGGGGTGACAGGCGGGGTGACGGGCGGGGTGACAGGCGGGGTGACAAGCGGCGTCGCGCTCGGGGAGATACGCGGGGAAACAAGCGAGCAGCTGCGCGCGGCAATGCCCTCGGCCGAAAGCGGCGCGTTGTTGAACGTCGTCCAAACCATGCAGCAGCACAACACGCTGAGCCTGGTGCTGACGCTGGTCCTGATGGCTCTGACGCTGACCTTTGCCGGCATCGCCTTGCACCACCTGCGGGAACTGCGCGAACGCCGCCTGTCGCTGGAACAACTGGCCGCCAAACTGCGCCAGGCGCGGCGCGAAGCCGAAGCCGCCAGCGAATCCAAGAGCGTGTTCCTGGCCAACATGAGCCACGAGATCCGCACGCCGTTCCATGGCTTGATGGGCATGTTGTCGCTGCTGCGTGAAACGGGCTTGAACGCCCGGCAAGTCGATTTCTTGCGCACCGCCACCGAGTCGGCAGACCACCTGTTGGCCATCCTGAATGACATCCTGGACATGTCGCAGCTTGAAGCCGGTCGCATGACCCTGGCTCCTGCCTCGACTGACCTGCGCAACATCCTGCGTGACGTTGAAGCGCTGATGCGCCCGCAAGCCAACGCCAAACACTTGGCGATGCACTTCGACGCCGACCCCGGTGTGCCCGAGCGCGTCATGCTCGACGCCACGCGCGTCAAGCAGATCTTGTTCAACCTGCTGGCCAACGCCATCAAGTTTTCAGACCAAGGGGCCGTGGTTCTGGATGTGCGGCTGCGGGTCGACGCAAACCAGAACGCCTGGCTGGAGTTTGTCGTCACCGACACCGGCGCGGGCATGGACGAGGCCACGCTGTCGCGTTTGTTCCACCGCTTCGTGCAAGGCGACGGCTCACGCTCGCGCCGCCACGGCGGTGCCGGCCTGGGCTTGGAGATTTCGCGCAACCTGGCGCGGTTGATGCGCGGCGACATCACGGTGCGCAGCAAGGCCGGTGAAGGCAGCGCGTTCAATTTCAGCCTGCCGCTGGTGGCCGTGCCCGACGCATCAGGCCAAGACACGCCGCGGCAGGGCCAGGCTGACGGGCCCCAGCGCCCGCTGCAAGTGCTGGTGGCCGAAGACCACCCCGTCAACCGTCAGTACATCGCCGCGTTGCTGGAAAACCTGGGCCATGAGGCGCACTTCACCACCAACGGCCAAGAGGCTGTCCAGGCCGCGCGAGCGCGCCGCTTCGACGTCGTGCTGATGGACCTGCACATGCCGGTGCTCGACGGCGTGGGCGCCACCAAGGCCATCCGCGCCCTGCCCGACCGTGCGGCGGCCACCGTGCCCATCGTCGCGCTGACGGCTGACGCGTTCGAGCAGTCGCGCGAGCGCTGCCTGGTGGCTGGCATGAACGACTTCCTGACCAAGCCGCTGAGCCCGCAAAAGCTCGCTACCTCGCTGCGCCGCTTGTTCGGCAGTGCCGGCGCTGGCGCTGACCGCAGCGCCCATGCGCAGACGCTGCCCGCGCAAGCGTCGTTCAGCACCGGCCAAGCCGTCATTGACCTGGCAGCCTTGCAAGTGGCCCTGCAGGTGATGCCACGTGAGCGGCTGGCACAGATGATCGACACCTTCCTGGAGCAAGGCCCCAGCACCGTGCATCGGCTGCGTGCCGCCGTGCGTGACGCCCAACCCCTGGAGCTGCGGGTCAACGCCCACGCCGCCAAAGGTGCGGCGCTGAACCTGGGTTTGTCAGCCCTGGCGGCCACTGCCTCAGCCCTGCACGAGGGCGCCGCCCACCTGCCCGCGCACGAGATTGCCCGCCTGGTTCAGCGCTACGAAGAACAGCTTCCGCTGACCCGTGCCGCTTTGCACGACGCCGGTCTGACCGTTGTTGCCGGAATCGCCACGCCCTGATGCGCTACGCCCTGATGCACCACGCCGTTATGCGCATCGCCCTGATGCCCATCGCCCTGATGCACCACGCCATGATGCGCCTCGCTCACAACACCACCGGTTCAGCCTCCAGCCGAATGCCAAAGCGGCCGTAGACACTCTCCTGGATCGCTCGCGCCAGCGTTACCACCTCGGCACCGCTGGCGCCGCCCCGGTTCACCAGCACCAGAGCCTGCTTTTCGTAGACCCCGGCGCGGCCCACGGTTTTGCCCCTCCAACCGCAGGCGTCGATCAACCAACCGGCGGCCAGCTTCACGCTGCCGTCGGGCAGCGGGTAATAGACGATCTCCGGGTCGCGGCCGATGATGTCGCGGCACTGCTCTTCGCTCACCACCGGGTTCTTGAAATAGCTGCCCGCGTTGCCCAGCAGGGCCGGGTCGGGCAGCTTGGCGCTGCGGATGGCGCAGACCCAATCAAACACCGTCTGGGCGCTGGGCTGGCGGTTGCCGGTCTCGGCCATCTTGCGTTCCAGCTCCAGGTACCCCAGCACCGGCTGCCAGGGTTTGGGCAGGCGAAAGCGCACCCGCGTGATGAGCGACTTGCCCGCCAGCAAGCCTTTGAACACGCTGTGGCGGTAGCCAAAGTCGCACTGCTCGGCGTTCAGCGTGACGCTGCGGCCCGTCACCAGGTCGACCGCATCAAGCGAATCAAAACGGTCCTTCAGTTCGACACCATACGCACCAATGTTCTGCACCGGTGCCGCCCCGCAAGACCCTGGGATCAGCGCCAGGTTTTCCAGCCCCGGCCGGCCCTGCGCCAGCGTCCAGGCCACAAAGCCATGCCAGGGTTCACCCGCGCCGGCTTCCACCACCCAAGCCCAAGCATCTTCTGACACCAGGCGCCGGCCCAGGATCTCCACCTTCAGCACGACCGCCGACACGTCACGCGTCAACACCACGTTGCTGCCGCCGCCCAGCACAAACTTCTGCGCCAGCCCAAGGTCCGGGTGGTCCAGCACGCGCCGCACATCGGCGTCGCTCGTGATGCGCACCAGCGTGGCCGCAACCGCGGGCAGGCCAAACGTGTTGTGCTCACGCAGACTGACGCGGTGTTGAATCTGCAAGGGGCTGGACGGCAAGGACATGCCAGAATTCTGCGGGCTTTCCGACCCGGACGGCGCCCTGCAAGAACCGAGTCAAACCCACCATGCCAAGTTTTGACGCTGTCATCGAACCCAACCTGGTCGAACTGCGCAATGCGGTGGAGCAAGCCACCAAAGAAATTGGCACACGCTTTGACTTCAAGGGCTCCAGCGCACAGGTCGACCTGACCGAGAAGAGTGCCAAAGAGCGCGAACTCGTGCTGTGGGGCGACAGTGACTTCCAGCTTGAACAAGTACGCGACCTGTTGATTGGGCGGTTGAGCAAACGCGGCGTGGACATTCGCTTCTGTGACTTCAGTACCAAGCCGCAGAAAATGGGCGGTGACCGCTTGAAGTGGCAAGTGCCCGTCAAGAGCGGTGTCGATGCCGAAACCGCCAAGAAGATGCAAACGGCGCTGAAAGCCTCCAAGCTGAAGGTGCAAGGCGCCTTCCAGGGTGACGCGCTGCGCGTGACCGGCACCAAGCGTGACGACCTGCAAGCAGCCATGGCGCTGATGCGCAAAGAGTTGACTGACGTGCCCCTCAGTTTCGACAACTTTCGCAGTTGAGCATGCGCATGGCGGGAAAACTGGCGTTGCTTTTGGTTGCTGCAACGTTCTGTGTTGCGGCGCAGTCGCAGTCGCAGTCGCCGCCCCAGGCCAGTCAGGTTGTTTTGTCGGGCCGCATGGGTGACAGGGCCTTGTTGATGATCGACGGGCAGCCGCAAGTGCTGGCCCTGGGCCAGACGGTGGCCGGCGTGAAGCTGCTGCGCTGGGCCGATGACAGCGCAGTGTTCGAACGCGGCGGCAAGGCCGTCACTCTGCGCGTGGGCAGCAGCCCCGCGCAGTTCGGTGGTCATGCAGGGGCTGGCGCAGGCGCGACGTCAGGTCGCGACATCGTCATGACAGCGGGCCTGGGCGGGCACTTCGTGACCAGCGGCACCATCAACGGCCGCGCTGTGCAATTCATGGTTGACACCGGTGCCACCACCGTGGCGATGTCACAGGCCGAGGCGCTGCGGCTGGGCTTGGATCTGAAAAACGCCAACCCCGGCACGACCCTGACCGCCAATGGCCCCGTGCCGGTGCAGCTGATCACGCTGACCAGCGTGCGCGTGGATGGCGTGCAGGTGGCCAACGTTGCCGCCACCGTCCTGCCCGCGGCCATGCCCTATGTGCTGCTGGGCAACAGTTTCCTGACACGTTTTCAGATGCGCCGCGAGAACGACGTGATGCGGCTTGAACTGCGTTAGCTGCCTGTCTGTGGCGATGGCCTGTGCGGGCTGCCCGCAGGGGTTGTCCCAGCAGCGACAGCACTTTTTCGAACGGTCGTGCTAAAACTCGCCGGCGCATCACCGCTGACCCGAAAGACCTGGAAAGACCCCCAACCATGGACTTGAACTTCACCGCTGAAGAACTGGCTTTCCGCCGCGACATTCGTGCCTGGGTGGCCGCCAACCTGCCCGCTGACATCAGCAACAAAGTGCACAACGCCTTGCGTTTGAGCCGCGACGACATGCAGCGCTGGGCCAGGATTCTGGGCCGCCAAGGCTGGCTGGGTTGGGGCTGGCCTGTGGCCTTTGGCGGGCCCGGCTGGAACGCGGTGCAGAAGCACTTGTTCGAAGAAGAATGTGCGCTGGCCGGCGCGCCGCGTGTGGTGCCGTTCGGGCCGGTGATGGTGGCCCCGGTGATCATGGCTTTTGGCAGTGCCGAACAACAAGAACGTTTCTTGCCCGGCATTGCCAGTGGCGAGGTGTGGTGGAGCCAGGGCTACAGCGAACCGGGTGCGGGCAGTGACTTGGCGTCGCTCAAATGCAAGGCTGAACGTGTCTCGACAAGCTCAGGCGAAAAATACATCGTCAACGGTCAAAAAACCTGGACGACGCTGGGCCAATACGGCGAGTGGATCTTCTGCCTGGTGCGCACCAGCCATGAAGGCAAGCCACAGACCGGCATCAGCTTCTTGTTGATCGACATGAAAAGTCCCGGTGTCAGCGTGCGCCCCATCGTGCTCCTGGACGGTGAGCCCGAGGTCAACGAGGTCTGGTTCGACAACGTCGAAGTACCCGCAGAGAACCTGATTGGCGAAGAGAACAAAGGCTGGACCTACGCCAAGCACTTGCTGGCCCATGAGCGCACCAACATCGCCGATGTCAACCGTGCCAAGCGCGAGCTGGAGCGCTTGAAGCGAATCGCCAAGGCCGAAGGGCTTTGGGATGGCGAGAACAGCGACCCACGCTTCCGCGACCAGATTGCCTTGCTCGAAGTCGACGTGGTGGCGCTGGAAATGATGGTGCTGCGCGTGTTGAGTGCCGAAAAAAAGGGAAACAACGATGGCAAGCAAAGTCTGGACGTGGCGGGGCTGTTGAAGATCCGCGGCAGCGAGATCCAGCAGCGCTACAGCGAACTGATGATGCTGGCCGGCGGCCCTTTCAGCCTGCCCCTTGTGGCCGAGGCAATGGAAGCCGGCTGGCAGGGTGACCATGTCGGTGCGGCGCACAACGCACCGCTGGCAGGCACGTACTTCAACATGCGCAAGACAACGATTTACGGCGGATCGAACGAAGTTCAGAGAAACATCGTTGCCCAAACCGTGATGGGGAGCTGACATGGACTTCGACTTCACCGACGACCAAGAACAACTGCGCGACGCCGTTGCGCGCTGGGTTGAAAAGGGTTTTCCCTTTGACCGCCGCCACACCCTGGCCAAGGCCGGTGGCGCCACCCGCGCGGTGTACGCCGAACTGGCTGAATTGGGCCTCACAGGCTTGGTCATCCCGGATGCTCACGGTGGCTTGGGCCTGGGCGCCGTCGATGCCATGGTGGTGTGTGAAGAACTCGGCCGCGGCCTCGTCAACGCGCCCTACGCCCAGGCTGCGCTGGTGGCCCCGGCGCTGCTGTCGGCCGCACCGGCCGAGGTGCAAGCCAGGTGGTTGCCGAAGATCGCCGACGCCTCGGCGCTGGTCGTGCTGGCCCACCAGGAACGTGCGGCGCGCTACCGGCTCAACCACGTCACAACCACGGCTACTCCGCAAGGAACGGGCTGGGCTTTGAACGGCGCCAAGAGCATCGTCCCCGCAGGGGACGAAGCCGACGCTTTCATCGTGACTGCACGCCACGCCGGTGCGGCTGGCGATACCGTCGGCATCGGCCTGTTCATCGTCGAACGCGGTACCGCTCAGGTGCGCGGTTATCCCACGCAGGACGGCGCGCGCGCAGCTGAGGTCAGCTGGGTGAACGCACCGGCCACATTGATCACGGCCGAGGGCCACGCCACGCTGGAAATGGCGGTCGATGTCGGCATAGCTGCGGTGTGCGCCGAGGCCGTCGGCCTGATGGACAAGCTGGTGGCCATCACCGTGGAGTACATGAACACGCGCAAACAGTTTGGTGTGGCCATTGCCAGCTTCCAAGCCCTGCGCCACCGCATGGCCGACGTGAAGATGCAACTGGAACTGGCCCGCTCGATGAGCTACTTTGCCAGCCTGAAGCTCGGTGAACCTGCGCCGCAACGCCGCCGCGCTGTCGCCCAGGCGCGTGTGCAACTGGGCCAGAGCATGCGCTTTGTGGGCCAGCAATGTGTGCAGCTGCATGGCGGCATCGGCATGACAGACGAATACGTCGCCAGCCACTACTTCAAACGTCTGGCGATGCTCGAGCTGGCCTTTGGCGACAGCCAGCACCACCTGGGCGAAGTCAATGCCCGCATGCTCGATACCGCTGGCGTGTTCGCCTGAGCTGGCCTGACTGGGCCCGGCTTGACGCAAGACGGTACGCAGTGAATCTCGCACCCGGTGCCCTGACCGACGTGCCTGGCCTGCGCGTGGGCCACGCCGAAGTTCCTGGTCACCCCACGGGTTGCAGCGTGGTGCTGTGCCCGCCCGGTACCGTGGGCGGTGTGGCCGTGCGCGGTGGCTCACCCGGCACGCGCGAGACCGACCTGCTGCGCCCTGAGAACACGGTGGATGTGGTGCACGCCGTGCTGCTGACCGGTGGCAGCGCCTACGGCCTGGACGCAGCAGGCGGCGTGATGCGCTGGCTCGAGGAACAGGGTATCGGCTTGCCGGTCGGGCCGCGCGGCGGCGACCCGGCGCAGACCGCGTTGATTCGCGTGCCCATCGTCCCTGCCGCTGTTCTGTTTGACCTGTGGTTGGGCGACGGCACGGTGCGCCCGACGGCCGACACCGGGCGTGCTGCCTGTATGAACGCCAACACAAGCGCCAGCACAAACCCCAGTGCAAGCGCCAGTACAAGCGCCAGCGCAGCCAACCCCACCCAAGGCAGTGTCGGTGCGGGTGCGGGTGCGACGGTCGGCAAGCTGTGGGGCATCGCCCGGGCAATGAAGGGCGGCATCGGTACAGCGTCGCTGACGCTGGGTGACATCACGGTGGCGGCACTCGTTGCAGTCAACGCCATTGGTGACGTTCTGGACGAACAAGGCCAGGTTCTCGCCGGTGCGCGCTCTGACGACAAGCGCAGCCTCATCAACAGCACCCAGGCGCTGCTGCAAGGCGCGGGCCCGGAGCGACTGGTTGGCGCCATGAGCCTGGGCACGGCCACCACCATTGGCGTCGTCGCCACCAACGCGCGTCTGACCAAGGCACAGGCCACGCAATTGGCGGGTCTGGCGCACCACGGCCTGTCGCGCGCCGTCAGCCCCGTCACCGCCCATGACGGCGACACATTGTTTGCGCTGGCCACCGGCAGCGCCGGCCATGTCGGCGATATCAGCGCCATCGGCGCAATGGCTGCTGAAGTGGTGGCACGTGCCATCCGCAACGGTGTGCTGGCGGCCAGCGGCTTGGCAGCGCCTGACCTGCCGGCCTGGGCTGACTTCAACGGCCAGCCCAGCGGCCGCTGAAGCGAAACGGGAGGTCGCCCCTGACGCGGGGGCGTCGCCCCGCAGCATGAGAGCTACGGGTACAGGTCCCCCAGCACCGTGCCCTCGCGCCGCGGGTCGGCACCACCTTCGTAGTAGTAGTAGCCCTGCGGGTTGCTGCGCCGAACGATGGTGGAAATGCCGCTGGACTGCGCCGCCGTACCCACGGTGTGGCCCAGGGCGCGCAGGCCGGTGATCAAGGCGTCGTTGGCACCACCGTTGGAGAGGTTGACGTTGGGGTGTTCACCGCCGACGTTGGTGGTGGGGGTGTTGGAGGCACCGAACGCAATCATCGACGTGGCCTGCTGGGCGTCCATGTTCCAGTCGAGCACGCCCACCAAGGTTTTCACCACGTACTGGATGATGGTGGCACCGCCCGGCGAGCCTGTGGCCATGCGGAATTCGCCACGCTGGCCATTGGCTGCCGTGCGAAACACCAAGGTCGGCGCCATCGAGCTGCGCGGCCGCTTCAGCGCAGCCACGCGGTTGGCGATGGGCACGCCGGCCGCGTCGGTCGGCGCAGCCGAAAAGTCGGTGAGCTGGTTGTTCAGGATGAAGCCGCCCCTGGCCAGGTGGAAAGAACCGAAGGCCGATTCCACGGTGGTGGTCAGGGCGACGGCGTTGCCTTGCCCGTCAACTACCGACACATGGGTCGTGCCGCTTTCTGGCGAGGGACCGTGCACGCCCAGCGGCACGGCGCCCAGGTTGCCGGCCACAGCTGTGCCCATGCTGCGGGTCAGGTCGATGGTGTTGGCGCGGCCGCGCAGGTAGGTCTTGTCCAGCATCATCGACGTGCTGCCGCCGGGGAGTGCCACAAAGTCAGTGTCGGCCACGTACCTGTCGCGGTCGGCGTAGGCCAGCCGTTCGGCCTCGGACACCAGGTGCACAGCGAAGGCGGTGGGCTTGCCGCCGTTGTCGTCCATGGCCGTGGGCCTGTGCAGACTCATGTCGAAGGTCTCGAGCATGCCCAGCGTTTGTGCCACGGCCAAACCGCCGGAAGACGGTGGCGGCATGCCACAGACCCACCAGATGCGGTACTGCGTGCACACCGCCTGGCGTTTGACGGAGCGGTATGCAGCCAGGTCGGCCAACGTGGTCAAGCCTGGGGTGATGCCGCCAGTGGTGTCGGCAATTTTGGCCACCATGTCCTGAGCGATGGCGCCG
>Ga0105048_10008087_pt1 | contig 16862 bp, 15 predicted proteins | sample MAT05_FD_78382 | JGI IMG/M metagenome (GOLD analysis project Ga0105048, IMG submission 78382) | Freshwater microbial communities from Lake Fryxell liftoff mats and glacier meltwater in Antarctica - MAT-05 | ecosystem: Environmental > Aquatic > Freshwater > Ice > Liftoff microbial mat | place...
GCTACAATTAAGGTTCCATCTCAGCTATACTTAAATGCAAAAATGGAATTTAAAGCTGTATTAAAGTCAGGACTCGATATCATACCGTCTCTATTTTACCGCACCACGCAAACCTCAAAGTGGATAAACGGAATTTTATCTGTTCAGTCCAGCTTTGTATTTAAGAAATGGTTTGATGCATCACCCACAATGGATATAGTTGGGGGCAAAATATCAAATTCAGGCCTAATCATAGGACTTTACCCGCTAAATTGGTTTATGAAAAATAACCCAAATATTAATTTGCGGTTCGGTGTTTCTAGGTGTTCATCTCGTTTTATTTTCAACAGAGAACATGTTAATGAATTTACACTTCATTTTACCCGAAAAATATTTGAATACTAGTTTGTAGCATATCGTAAAAGTAAGGTTTGTAATAGTATCGCGTATTTTTTACAATTGACAAGGCATTTAATGAAGTAAATACCGGGGTATTTACAAGGAAAATAACGATGTTAGGTGAAAAAAAACGAAGATTTTGGATTTTATAGATCTACCCATTGCAGTAAAATATTCAAAGATGACTTTTGAGATATGCTCTAAAAGCCTTGTATATTTGCAAACACCCAATCGATTGAAAACCTTCGTTCAGATAGCCTATATTTTTCACCCGGATATGGGCTATGATGTAAATTTGATGTTGCGTCATTTTGCAGGCAAATTCACCAATATCTTAATTACTTCTGAAGACGCAAGTCTATGGAATGAAACCGCCGAAAGCATTGTAGAAAAAGACAAGGCATTTGAAATACAATACCAGTGTAAAATAATTCGTTTGCCTTATTTCAAAACCAACCCAGGCAATACAGTGCCATTGATAAAAAACTTGGGTAAAACGATGCGAAATATCAAACCCGATTACACATTTGTGCATGGTTTGGAATCGCATGCTTTCTCGCTGGGAATGTTGCGTGTTTTAAAATATGGTGGATCCTTGGGATTGGACACGCATACACTGTATAACCAAATAAAAAATGCATCTTTTATCTGGAAATTGTACCGCAGTTTGTTGTTGAAACCCATCATTGTAAAACGAATAAACCGACTTAAAATTCCGATTTTTTTTACCGCCCAAGACAACCGTCATTTTCTAATTCACTATTTGGGAATAAACGAAAATTTAGTTTACACCAACGAAATAGCTACAAATTTATCTGTTTTTTATCATTTTATTGATGCTGGATTAAAATCCAAACTACAGATGCAAGATGGCGAAAAAGTAGTGATGTACATTGGAAAATTTGACGAATTTAAACAACCCCATTTGTTGTTGGATGCCATCCAATTGTATGGCGAAACGGCACCATTCCCAATACACGTAATTATGGGTGGACCTAAAAATAAAACATATTTCGAAAAATATTTTGCAGTACTTCCAAAAATAAAAAATATTCGATTTACGATATTGGAATCCATTCCAAACCAAGAATTGTATAAATACTATTCCTTGGCCGATGTGGTGGTAATTCCAGAGCAAAATTCACTGAGTGCGCTGGACGCCCAGGCCTGTAAAACACCCGTAATTTTAAAAGATGATGCAACGAATAGGGAACGGGTTTTAAAAGGTGGATTGGTTTATGAAGAAAACAATATTTTGGATTTAAAAAACAAAATAGATTCCATTTTAAGGGATCCTGAATTCAGAAATCAATTGGCAGAAAATGGGTATCAATACATTGCAGAAAAATACAATTATATAACTACTATGGATACCATTCTTGGTATTTTAAACCAACATACTTCCGTTAAATAAATTTCGGATCTGTTTCCATTACATGCCCGCATTGTTTGCAGGTGCGTAATGCTTCACTGGCATAATAGTTTTTAAAATGAGGCAAAAATTCATTTTCAATGTCTTTCAATTCAAAGAAAACTTCGTGCAATTTGTTGTTGCATTTGTCGCAAAACCACATCAAACCATCGGTATAGCCTTTGTTTTCGCGGATTCGTTCAATCACCAAACCAATGCTGCCTTCGCTTCTACCCGGGCTGTGGGGAATGCCTGCTGGGTGCAAATACATGTCTCCCTCCTTTAATGGCACTTCTATGCATTTTCCGTCCACTTGAATTTTTATACAGATTTCTCCTTCCAATTGGTAGAACAACTCTTCCGTTTGGTTGTAATGATAATCCTTGCGGGCATTAGGTCCGCCTACAATCATCACAATATAATCTGTGCCTTCTGGATACAAATTTTTATTGGCTACAGGTGGCTTTAACAAATGGCGATTTTCTTCAATCCATTTGTTCAGGTTAAAAGGCATTCTTATTTCCATGATGCAACAAAAGTAATTAGAATTTTACAATTTTATACGTAACACCGTGATTGGTTATAAAGTAAACCCCTGACTTAAAGTCTTGAGTTGGCAATTCTTGCCAAGAACCATTGCTTTCGATTTCCCGAATAATAGAACCATTTGCATTATATAATTGCCACTTATCCGCAGAAAAACCCAAAATAAATAAATTACCAATTCCTTTCGTAAATGCTTCGCTGTTTTTTATGCGAATTTTTGTTCCTTTTGTAATTGATGTTTGATTCAAACTTGGAAGCAATCCCCTAGGATAAAAGGCTTTTACCAGTGGCCAATTTGTTTTTCCAACATTCATAAAACTGTCTGTTTTTATAAATATTTCTGCCGCCCTTTTCATGCTTATTCCCGGCATTAAAAATGGAATACTTGCCAACACCAATTTGAGGGTACTGTCATCGCCTATTTCATTGGCCAAATCATACAGCGCGCCACCAAACAATTGTCCATCGACATGCGCTTGGTGGGTTAAAGAGCCAGGATATTTTCGGTTATTGTCTAAATTTCGGCCTCCCCAAAATTCATTATGGCCATCCCAATTGTACACCCAGCCCGCTTGGTTTAAAGTCCATTTTCTGCTGTAACAAAGTGCCATAAAATCGCATATTCCTTCCTCAACGGCTTGTCTTTGTGTGCCTATATACCCACTGGGAATCATGGCCTCAAATGCTGCATGCGTGTATTCGTGTACCGCTGCATCTGCATCTTCTGCGTCATCTACCCCGCCGTCTCCAAATTCAATAGTGGGTGGGTTTGTCAGCGGATTGTACGCACTTTCATCGGCACCAAAATAGCCATGTGCATCCAATACAACTGTATCTTTCCATGCAGAAAATCCAAGCGAATCCCACCATCGTTGTTCATTGCAAATGTGGTAAAATACATTCACTTCTTCGAATTGCCATTGGTTTCTTTTAAAATAAAAATTGTTTTGGCTCACTGCAGCAGGAGTGGTTGGTGAAGAAATTTGACCGAACGACAACCATTGGTTTTCCAATCGAAATGAATCGTTCCACCAACTGCATGGGAGAGTTACGCCCACTTGTTGGCTTTCCAATTCCGCATTAGAACTGTCATGTCTATCTCGCCAATTTCCCCCATACAAAACATTGGCTTTGCTCAATGGGTCTGGCCTGAAAACAAAAGCGGGTGCATTTGTGTCTTTCCCAAAATACCTTCTTTCATCGAGCATAAAATGATCTGTGGGTTCGCAAATATTTTCGAATTCTTTATTTTTTTCAGCGTTAATATTCCAAGCGTAAAGTTTATAAATATTTGAAGCGGCATTGTAAATCCAAATTGGATTTTGATTTTCTTGCAATGCAATACAATTGGCAAAGTTTGATTCTTCTGGCAACGTTGCAGAAATAAAAACTTTATCCGCATTCAACCCAACCGTGGCCTTGCAATTTTGTATGTGTATATTTTTGTAAGTATACCGAAAATGGTTGATTTGAAAGGGTTGATTTACGCTATAAAACAATTCCCATTTGTAATCCGGATTTGTTGAAGTAGCCAAACAGTTTTTTAAACCTTTACTTTCAAAATGGGATTTAGAAACAATAAATGCAGTATCATGCGCTTGCAATTCGTAAAATCCGAAAAGGAATTCAAACAGGAAAAGGAGCAGAAATCGCATGATTTTTCAAAAATACAATCATGCATGGAAAACTATTCAATTTTTATGTCAAAGTACGTAAAACTACCTTAACTTTGCATTCCTTTTTAAAAGTGCATGAGTGATTCAATCAAGCACGAATGCGGGGTGGCATTCATCCGGCTTCGAAAACCCCTGTCTTACTACAGGGAAAAATACGGAACACCTTACTACGGACTAAACGCGCTGCAGTTTCTAATGACCAAGCAATTAAACCGCGGTCAAGACGGTGCAGGGATTGGTGTTGTAAAACTAGACCCGGAGTACGGCAATAGGTACATTGCAAGAAAACGCAGTGCAACAAAAACCGCCATCTCTGATATTTTTGATGAGGTTCGATCTAGCTTAGAAGACATTCCGGAAGACAAACGCCACGATTCCGAATACGCCAAAGTGCATTATCCATATGCCGGGGAGGTATTGGTTGGGCATTTGCGTTATGGCACTTATGGTGGAAATTCTTTGGAGAATATTCATCCGTTTCTTCGCCAAAACAATTGGATGGCCCGCACGTTTATGATGGCAGGGAACTACAATGTTACGAATGTGGAAGAGCTGTTTCAAACACTGATAGACCTTGGCCAGCAGCCCAAAGAAAAAAGTGACAATGTTTTGATGTTGGAAAAAATTGGACATTTTATTGATGAGGAAAACCAAAGACTTTTCGCAGTGTTAAAATCACAGGGATTCTCAAACCAAGAAATTACCGATAAAATAAAAGAAGATATTTCATTGGTAAATGTTTTAAAACGTTCGTTTAAAAATGTAGATGGTGGATACAATATGGTGGGTGTTTTGGGGCATGGAGATGCCTTTGTAATTCGCGATCCAGCAGGCATTAGACCTTCATTTTGGTATGCCAACGATGAAGTGGTTGTTGCAGCAAGTGAAAGATCTGCGATACAAACCGTCTTCAATACCCGAATTGAGGATATTAAAGAATTGGGACCCGGCAATGCGCTGCTGGTTCGCAAAAATGGCGAATACGAAGAAACATCGATTGTCCCTCCTACAGAGCTGCAACGTTGCTCGTTTGAACGCATTTATTTTGCCCGTGGAAACGACGCAGATATTTACAAAGAACGCCGTGAATTGGGTAGATTGCTTTCCCGTTCGGTTGCCGATAAATTGAACAACGATTTCGAAAATTCAGTATTCAGTTATGTTCCCAATACGGCTGCCACCGCATTTTATGGTTTGATAGATGGCGTGCATGAAATTATCAGAGAAAAGCAAGCGGATGCTATTTCTAAAATGGATATCCATCAAGACAAAGACAGATTAAAAGAGATATTAAGCTGGAAACCAAGGCGAGAAAAAATACTGATTAAGGATGTAAAAATGCGCACTTTTATTACCAATGACAGTGAACGCGAAGGCATGGTCGGCAGCGCTTATGACGTAACTTACGGAACCATAAATCCCGGCACCGACACCTTGGTTGTGATTGATGACTCCATTGTACGCGGTACTACTTTGCGCACCAGCATTTTAAAAATATTAGACCGTTTGGAGCCCAAAAAAATATTGTTGGTTTCCTCTGCACCCCAAATCCGATATCCCGATTGTTATGGCATAGACATGAGCCGCTTGGGAGATTTTGCAGCATTTCAAGCAGCCATTGCCATTTTAAAGGACCAAGGTAATGAAGCATTGTTGCAAGAATTATACGCCATGGCAAAAGTAGAAATGCAAAAGCCGGCTTTTGAGGAACGCAACGTAATTCAACTTATGTACGAAGGGATGACGGATGAAATGATCAGCAAAAAAGTTGCAGAATTGGTAAAACCAAAAGACTTAAAAGCCGATTTAGAAATCGTTTACCAAAGTGTAGAAGAACTGCACAAAGCTTGCCCAGGATATTCGGGAGATTGGTATTTCACTGGCAATTACCCAACACCAGGTGGAACTAGGGTTGCAAACCGGTCTTTCCTATATTTTATGGAAGGCAAGAAAGAGAGAGCTTATTGAGAGTTGATCCGCCGCGGCGGAGAGAGTTAATAGTTGAAAGTTGAGATAGCCCGACTAGGGAAATTTGTTTGATAGAGAGTACTAAACTGATCCTTAACAATTAACAATTCTACTTCTTTTTAAACCCCAAACTCACCCCGTTAATGCAATATCTCAAGCCGGTTGGCTGACCATAACCATCGGTAAAAACATGACCCAAGTGGCCGTTGCAGCGCGCGCAAACCACCTCTGTGCGGCTCATGCCATGGGTATTGTCTACAATTTCTTTTACAGCAGACTTGTTGATTCCTTGGTAGAAACTTGGCCAACCGCAACCCGCATCAAATTTGGTGGCGCTGGTAAATAGTTCAGCTCCGCAGGCTTTGCAAACATAAGTGCCACTGTCCCAAAGCGTTTCGTATTCACTGGAAAATGCCCTTTCGGTTCCTTTTTCGCGCAGAATCCGGTATTCTTCTGGGCTCAGTATTTTCTTCCATTCTTCTTCAGTTTTTACTACTGCATTGCTGTCGTTCGTATTCATAGTTGTTGTTTTTGTTGCTTCAGTATGGGTGGTCATTTTTTTGCTGCATTGCATTGCAAATAAAGCGGGTATCACTAAGAGGTAAAGGAATTGATTTTTCATATTTTCTTTAACATACGAAATTACATTGGTTTTGGGCTTCTGTATATCAGCAAGACGACATATGCACCCTAGTTTGCGATTAAACCCGCAAAAACCAAGACCAAAGAGATTTTTCAGCATTCGTTTACAAATTGTACCTTTGCAGTCTTGAACTACTTTTCGCATTATTATTTTGATCACATCCGCGATACCGAGTTGCATAATGTAGGCTTGTTGTTGCCCGATATGGTGCGAAATTTCTTGCATGGCAAAAAGATATCGCCTAATGCGAATCATGAAACCGAAGAAAATCTAGAACTTTTGAGAATAGGCTCCAACCAGCACTTTTTGCGCGATAAAAGATTCCACAATTCAGCCTATTTTAAAGAAACCAGCCAAACCATTACCCAAATATTGAGGCCCAAGTTTATTGAAGCTAACATACCACGAGATTGGTTCGCTGCGCATGTGCTCACAGAAATGATGATTGACCGCGTATTAATTCGTGAAACCCCAAAATTGGCAGATGGGTTTTACCAAGATACAACGAACGCAGATTCAAGCAGCATTGCTGATTTTTTGCAGGAAAGAAATATTACAGAAACACACTTGTTTTTAGAACGGTTGGCAAGATTTAACCAAGCCAAATATTTGTTGCAGTATGCCCACAACCGAGCTATGGTTTACTCTATGAACCGCATTTTTATGCAAACCAAAGCAGATGGGGAATGGAGCCAAGTACAATTTCAAATATTAGAACCCGTCATAGAAGAAGTAGATTTTGTAATTACATCTAACATAATAAATTTAAAAAACGAAATGGCATGAAACGATATCTAATGTTTTTCATTTTGTGCGCACAGTTTGTTCATTTTGGAAATGCACAAGCGCGTAAATATGTAAATGAATTTTTGCATCTGGGAGTTGGCGGTCGCCAATTGGGCATGGGGAAAGCTGGTGTTGCTTCGGTAGATGATGTATACGCAGGATATTGGAATCCATCCTGTTTACCGCAAATCAAAGACAATTTGCAAGTGGGGTTTATGCATAATTTTTATTTTCAAAATATTGCCAATTATGATTACTTAGCTATAGCCGCCAAAAGCGGAGAAAACAGTGCATTCGGATTTTCCCTAGTCCGGTTTGGCGTGGATGGAATTTTAAATACCTTAGATTTAATCCGAAATGGGGAAATAGATTATAACAGGGTCACACAATTCTCGGCGGTCGATTATGCTTTTATACCTTCCTTCGGTTCAGAGCAGCGTATGATACGCAATTATAATATGGTATTTGCATGGGGAGCTTCTGCAAAAATAATTCACAGAAAAGTGGGTGAATTTGCCCGTGCTTGGGGTTTTGGCATTGATGGATCCGTTAAATTGGAAGATTACAATAAAAAATGGGGTATCACCCTTGTTATGCGAGATATGACCTCTACTTTCAACAATTGGAGTTTTGAGTTTAAACAATCTCAAAAAGACATATTATATCTCACCGGCAATACCATACCCCAGAACTCGTTGGAAGTAGGATTGCCAAGATTTTGCTTAGGTGGTTATCGCAGATTGGCAAATGATAAATTCTTTGGATTGGGCGAAGTAAATTTAGATTTAACCACAGACGGAAAAAGAAATACATTAATTTCATCCTCCTTTTTAAGTGCAGATGCAAGAATTGGCTTAGAGGGTGGAATTAAAAATGAAGAAAAACACTTTCAATTTTCTTTGAGAACTGGAGTTTATAATTTTCAGAAAGAAACCAAGCAAAATGGCAAATTTGGTATGACCGTGCAACCCACGGTAGGCGTTGGTTTGCAACTTGAACAATTAAATATTGATTATGCCTTGGCTGGATTTGGAGCAGGCGGAAGTGGCCTATATTCGAATATTATATCCGTGCGATTTAATATTAATAAAACCAAATAAATATCAATTAAATTTAAAAAACTTTTCGCCATAAAGCGAAATTACAATTGCGAATAGCAATAAATAGTGCAAAATTATTTTCCATTTTTTGGCCTTAGAACCCATTAAGAAATAGGCAATTTGCAATGACATTGAAAAACCTAATAACGGAAAATAAAATTGGTATTCTTTCATTTTAAACAATACAATTAATGCCATAAAAGCCAAATTGCCAATCATATACAAGGTTATTCTGCGGGTTTTAATATTATTCTTTGTGTAATTGAATGTGGTTTTAAAAAGACCTCCTGAAACCAAAATTAGGATATAAAACAAAACAGCATACCCCGTTATCTGAAGTCTAAAATTAAAATCCAATTCGTAATTTATTTCCGGTATTACATGATTTTTTCCTGCTAAGAATAAAATACTCCACAACATTAACCACGGCAATGCATAACCAGAAATGATGGAAAGAATATCCTTCAAGGAAATGTTTTTAAATATAATAGTTCCCACAATTAAGAAGACAAAACCACTATAGAGACTGGGAAATATTAATGAAGCGCAACCATAAAACAAAGCCGTGTAAAATAAAATAACAGAGGTGCTTTCCATACGGTACATTCTATACATAGAAAAAAATGAAAATAGTATTAGAAAGTTAACAAGCATTGAGGGATTGATAAATAAATTTTCAGGAAACACCGAATTCAGAAGCATAAAAAAATAGGCGGGCAAATAACTATGTGTATAAATTACGTCGTGATCGATACAAAGCTTGTTAAACAGCAAACCCTGCAAAAAAATTATCAATAAACCGCCCAATATTGAAATATAAAAACTAGAATTTGCCAATTCAAAGAACTGGCTAAGCACATCCATGGTACCTGCATTTTTTCTTGGATCCCCTGCAATGAGCATTGGCAATCGCAATATCAAACCAGCCAAGAAAACATAAATGGATGAAAACGGACGTATATTTTGGAATATTCGGAGCACTATTATTTCTGGTTGTTTAAAATTTCTAACAAAGACAATTGTCTATTTTGAATTAGCGGAGCAACATATCGATTGTAACCAATTTGTCTGCCTTCCATGGGAATTATTGCTGTATATTCCGTTTCGCTATTGAGCAATATTTTCTGTTCAATTGCACCATCTTTTCCCAATGCTATATGAATTACCCTATTGTTTTGATTTGAATTGTCGTTATAAATAATATTTACACTATTTTCACAAACATATATACCAATGCTACTGAGATAGGACAGGCCAGCATAAGAACTTTGCATTTTGTTGATTTCATGTTCCCACTTTATAGTGCCATTGTTGCCCAAGGCAAATAAGAGAATGTCATTGTAATTGTAAATGCTTTTAGAACTAATCTGGGGAACACCATTCAAGTAAAATGTTTCCATTTGTTGAGAAATTTCAAAATATTCAGCCACCACCAAATAGCCACCATCACTCCGTGGCACAATCTTCTTAATGTAATAATTTTCAGGATCTTTTCCTTCATCCGCTTCGGCTGCACCCAGCACTATACCTACAAATTTTCGGCTTATTGGAGAAAACACGGGCTCAACAATAGAATCGCCAGGTATAAAATCAAATTCAAGAATGCCATGTGCTGCCTTTGGTTTTTTAAAATCGTAAAGGGCTGCGATAAAAAAATTGTTCTTGAATTGATTGTAAACCAAATCGTAAGAAGCAATAAAATATTTCGAGTCACCGAATGGAATAGGTGCATGTATTCTGTTTTGACGTGTGGTTAAAATATAATGTACCTCGGCGTGTGCGTCAGAAATTTTTCTATCACTTTTTTCCAACAAAAAAATCATAGCCGATTGACCACTGTCACCAACAGACAACTGATCTATGGACACATCCTCCGAGGGATAATTTGTATGGTATTGTGTATTTGTAACTATTTTTCCATCTGTGGAAAATACAAAACAACGGAAATCTTGGTCTCCCCGTTTGTTTGATTCTTCAATCCATACAGCACAATATTTTCGATTTAAACTGTATTCTACCTCAATAGCCTTGTCTACTTTTTCTATTGTTGTTGATTCGTAAAAAACTACAGATTCCCCCGGGGTAGTTTGTTTCAAACCTTTAATTATATAAGAATAGCTTGTTTTTCCTTTGAAAATGCTGCTTTTAATTAAAACCAGTCCGCTGTCTGTAGAAAAAATTTTAACCAGCTTTTCCCTTTTCCCCAAATTGTAATTTTCAGCCCCTATATAATCCAAATTGTGAGAATATTGCTCCACCGAAAATCCATTCCTCATATCAATATCTCTAAACCTTAAAATAAATATTCCCTGTGCATTTTCTCCTATTACTTTGTTGTAATAGGCTTTGTTGTTTAATCTTGGAATGTTGGAAAAATACAATTTTTGGGCAAATAGGCTTTGCACCGCCAACAGCATAGAAACCAAAAACAATAAAATATGCGCCTTCAACCCTTCAAAATTCGATTTTAACAACCGTATTGCAAAATGATGCGCTAATTTTGTGGAATTCATGGTAAAAAGGTCTAAAATATTATTTGAAACTGCAAAAAAACAAGAAATTGCTGTATTAGTAACAGTAGAAACCCAAGAATTTGCAGAAAGAACCGACGAATTTCTAGATGAATTGGAATTGCTGGTGAATACTGCAGGTGCATTAACCATTAAAAGATTTACCCAAAAGTTACCCCATCCACATCCAAAAACGTGCGTAGGAACTGGAAAACTTGAAGAGATTACCCAATTTGTGAAACAAAATGAGGTCGATATGGTGGTATTTGACGAAGAACTTACCCCTTCACAAATCCGCAATATTGAATTAGAAATGCCTGAAACAAAAATTCTAAGCAGAACCAATCTCATCTTGGATATTTTTTCAAAGAATGCAAAAAGTTCTCAAGCAAAAACGCAGGTAGAATTGGCCCAAAGTGTTTTTTTATTGCCCAGACTTACACGCATGTGGACGCATTTGAGCAAACAAAAGGGCGGTATTGGCATGAAAGGGCCCGGAGAAACAGAGATTGAAACAGACAGGCGTATTTTAAGGGATAAAATTTCCATTCTCAGAGAACGTTTAAAACAAATCGAAAAAATATCCAGTACCCAACGACAAACCAGAACAGATGAATATAGGGTTGCTTTGGTTGGATACACCAATGTGGGTAAAAGCACCATAATGAATGTGCTTTCGAAGTCAGATGTACTGGTTGAAAATAAATTATTTGCGACTTTAGACGCTACAGTTCGCAAAGTTTCTTTCCCTTTTCCAGGAGATCCGGGCAAAATGATTACTTTTTTATTGTCTGATACAGTAGGTTTTATTCGAAAATTGCCCACTTTACTGGTAGAAAGTTTTAAATCTACATTGGCAGAGTCATTGGAAGCAGATTTACTCTTGCACGTGGTTGATTTGTCCAATCCCAAATTTGAGGACCAAATGCGCAGTGTGAATGAAACTTTGTTTGAAATTGGAGCTTCAAACAAGCCTATGATTATTGTTTTTAACAAAATGGATGCTTTCCATGGTAAATCTGACGATTTTTATATTGGCAATACAGGGTTAACCGCAGCGCAATTTGAAAAAAGTTGGTTGGCAAAGGAAAACGCACCGGCTGTATTTATATCCGCCACCAACAAAGACAACCTAGACGGGCTAAAAGTTAAAATTGTAGAACAACTTATAAATATGGGCAAAAGGTTTTTATAAAAAAAGACCGCTAAAAGCGGCCTTAAAAACTTAAGAGTCCTTATGGTTAGAGTTCATCCGCGTTGAAGAAATAATCTTCATCTGTGGGATAATCACTCCATATTTCTTCAATACTTTCATAGGGTTCTCCATCATCTTCAAGTTCTTGAAGATTTTCAATTACCTCTAAGGGTGCTCCAGATCGAATACCATAATCGATCAATTCGTCTTTGGTAGCGGGCCAAGGAGCATCGTCCAGGTAGCTTACGAGTTCAAGTGTCCAGTACATATTTATTCCGTAATATTTCGCGAAAATAAATTTTTTATTTCGAATTTCCTCATCATATTTTGTAAACTTTTATGCAAACAGATAAGTTGGATGAAATAAACCGGTATTGCAGCATGTATAGTAGCCATGAACCTGCCTTTTTAAAAGAACTCGTTCGTTTTACCTGGTTACATACAACCAACCCCAGACAACTTAGCGGGCACCTGCAAGGTCGATTTCTTGCTTTTTTGAGTAAAATAATCCGTCCAGATTGTATTTTAGAAATAGGAACCTTTACAGGATATGCTACTTTTTGCCTTGCCGAAGGTCTTTCTACCAATGGGCAAATTCATAGCTTCGAAGCCGATTTAGAAAACGTACACAAAGCCAAAAGCCAAGCGAAGAAAAGCGAGTTTGCCCATAAAATAGTGTTTCACCCGGGAGATGCGAAAACCCTTTTGCCAGAGTGGGACACCAAAGCAGATCTCATATTTGTTGATGCAGAGAAACAAAATTATGCAGAATATCTAAGTTTGTGTTTGCCAATTTTGTCTGAAAGGGGTATTTTGTTGTTCGACAATACGCTTTGGAGTGGTAAGGTGGCGGAAGTCACCCTACGAGAAAAAGACGCAGATACACGCAATATGCACCAATTTAACCAGCATTTGTCGGAAAATAAAGATTTAGAAGTTGTGCTTTTACCCTTGCGTGACGGGCTTACTTTGGTTAGAAAAAAATAATCAACCTCGAAATTTGTCCAGTAATTCCGATAAAAGCTCTTTATCGGAATTGCTCATATATTTAAAATAGGTTTCTTGCTTTTCAATCGTAGGTTCTATTTTTTTCAATAGGTTTATCCCTTTGGTTGTAATCATAATATTAACCTTTCTTCGGTTGTCGCTGTCCACCTTCCTTTTAATCAAGCCATTTGCACACATCCTATCGCACAATCTTGTTAAATCCGGGTTTTTATCCAACATTACCTCCTTTATTTCATTTGGATTGGCAGACATTGGATACCTTCCATTTAAAATTCGCAATACATTATACTGTTGTTGGGTTATTCCGTATTCTTTAAAACCATCTTTAAACTTTGTATTTAACCAATTTGCAGTAAAAATAATGTTTAGAAGTACTTTATGGGTACTGCTTTTAAATTTCTTTTGTTTTATTTCTTCTTCTAATTTCAAGGATTTATTTAAATTAAGTGCGATTTTAGTCAAAATTTATGACATCTCCATCGTATGTAATCATATTTTTGCAACATGATTTTTAGAAATGACAAGGAATTTGCCCTTGAAATGGATGAGAAAGATAACTTGGGTTCTATTAAAAACGAATTTTATATCCCAAATGGAGTAAGTGGCAAACCATCTATATATTTATGCGGAAATTCTTTAGGCTTGCAACCCAAATCTACTGCTTCCTATATACAATCCGAGCTAGATGACTGGGCGAAATATGGGGTGGAAGGTCATTTTCATGGAGGCAGGCCTTGGTTTCATTATCACAAATTCTTGGTAGAAAAAGCAGCCAATATAGTGGGAGCCCAAACCAATGAAGTGGCAATTATGAATCAACTTACAACCAACCTTCACCTTATGATGGTGAGCTTCTACCGTCCCAAGGGCAAGAGGTACAAAATATTAATGGAAGCAGGGGCTTTCCCCAGCGATATGTATGCTGTCCAAAGTCAAGTGGAGTTTCACGGCTACAAATATGAGGATGCTGTGATTGAATTAACCCCGCGTGAGGGAGAATTTACATTGAGAGACACGGACATTCTATCCGCAATTTCTGAACATGGATCAGAACTCGCGTTGGTGTTTTTTAGTGGGGTTCAATATTATACAGGGCAAGTGTTTGACATTCCTAATATCACAATCGCAGCGCATAAAATAGGAGCCTTTGCTGGTTTTGATTTGGCACATGCTGCTGGCAATTTAGATTTAAAATTACATGCATGGAATGTGGATTTTGCGGCTTGGTGCTCTTATAAGTATTTGAACAGCGGACCCGGAAATGTAAGTGGTATATTCGTGCATGACAAACATGGTTTAGACCCATCAACACCCAGATTTGCTGGGTGGTGGGGGCATAAGGAAGATGTGCGCTTTTTAATGAAAAGAGGATTTATTCCAGAACCTGGTGCTACAGGTTGGCAACTTGGAAATGCCCCAGTATTTGGCATGGCAGCGCATTTGGCCAGTTTGGATATTTTCGAAAAAGCTGAAATGAAGAACCTTGTCCAAAAATCTTCTACCCTTACACCCTATCTCCGTTTTGTGCTGGAAAATGCCCAAAAAAGAAATTCGAAATTAAATTTTCAAATTGTTACTCCCCAAAATCAAGGTGGTTGCCAATTGTCATTGCTTGCCTTTGAAAATGGAAAATCTCTTTTCGACCATTTAACCAGCCAAGATATTATTTGTGATTGGCGCGAACCCAATGTGATTCGCATGGCTCCAGTACCCCTATACAATTCATTCGAAGATTGCTGGAAAGTAGGCGAAGCTTTTGCCAGTTTTTAATGCACTGTATTATTTTAAATACGTAATCATCTAATGCTAAAAATACGATTTTTAATATCCTCCATTCGGTCCTTTTGGGAATCCAAACCTTTAACCATTATTCTTTTTCTTGCCATTTTGGTTCGACTTCTGTCCGTTATTTTTGCAAAAGGATGGGGTATGTTAGACGATCATTTTTTGGTCATTGAAGTTGCACAATCTTGGGCAGATGGATTCGATGTAAACAAGTGGTTGCCTTGGACTGTGGGTAATAAAGGCCCAGAAGGACATAGTTTTTTATATGTAGGTTTGCATTATTTTTTATTTAATTTTTTAAATGCAATAGGCCTAAATAATCCACAAGGTAAAATGTATGTTGTGCGTTTATTGCACGCAACATGGTCTCTGTTGGTGGTTTATTATGGCTATAAAATTACCTTAACATTTTCAAATTTATCCACTGCAAAAATTACGGGTTTGTTGCTCGCTTCTTTTTGGTTCATGCCTTGGACCAGTGTTCGTAATTTGGTGGAAATTGCTGCCATTCCATTGCTCGTTTGGGGAACATGGGTCTTGGTTTCTGCAAACGAAAAAAAACATCCGCTATTGCAAATTCTTTTCTCGGGATTAATCATTGGTTTTGCATTTAGTATTCGCTATCAAGTAGGCATATATGCGGCTGGAATTGGGCTGGCCTTGCTGATTCAGCGCGAATTTAAAAATACAATTCTCTTTGGACTCGGTGTAATTGCGTCTATATTGCTCATTCAGGGTGGCATAGATCTATTTATATGGGGCCGTCCTTTTGCCGAAATGGGCGAATACATTCAATATAATATCGACAACAAATACAATTTTATTCAAGGTGGTTGGTACAATTACTTTTTGTTGATTTTGGGCATGTTGTTGCCACCCATTAGTTTGTTTTTATTTTTTGGTGCTTTTTATAATCCCCAAAAACGATGGGTTTTGTTTTTACCGGTCATATTTTTTATTGCATTTCATGCCTATTTTCCAAACAAACAAGAAAGGTTTATTCTTACCATTTTGCCCTCGTTTATTATTTGCGGTAGCATCGGTTGGCATGCCTTTTTAGAAAATTCTATGTGGTGGAAAAAACATGCTTTGCTCTATAGAAATTTATGGATTTGGTTCTGGGTTTTAAACACTGTTTTGCTGTTCACATTATCTACCATGTATTCAAAAAAATCACGCGTGGAAGCCATGTACAGTTTGTACAAATACAAAAATATTACTGAAATAATGGTAGAAAATACCAATGCAGAAAAGGTAGATATTTTGCCACAATTTTATGCAGGTCAAAAAATTGTTTCCGTAGATATTTCCCAAAACAAACCCTTAGATTCATTTAAAAATAAAATGGGGGTAATTGAAGAAAATTCTCGTTTTGTGCTTTTCGTGGGTGACAATAATCTAGACCAACGCATTAAAAATATTTCGAAAATTTACAAAAATCTTGTTATTGAAACCACTGCAAAACCGGGCTACTTAGATCAGTTGATGTACAAATTAAATCCCAGTAAAAACACCAACCAAACCATTTACATTTATCGAAACCGGAAGTTCTATCCCGATAAAATGAGTGGGGAATGAAATTGAAGTCCATATTGATTGAAATGAAACTCAAATGGTTTTCTCAAGCATAGATCAAAGCATTTAAAAATCCAGCGATTTTATATGCTTTATATTGCTATTTTGGGTTTTCCCTCACCCAGACCTTGCAGGTCGACACTCTCCATATCCATCTCGGCGGAGGCGAGGATTCCAGCAGCCAGTTTCCTACTTCACCACCTCCACTACACCTTTTTTCTCAAAGGCTTTGCCTTGCCAGTTTGTATATACACAGCGGTAAATGTATATGCCTGGCAATA
>Ga0105048_10008088_pt1 | contig 16860 bp, 17 predicted proteins | sample MAT05_FD_78382 | JGI IMG/M metagenome (GOLD analysis project Ga0105048, IMG submission 78382) | Freshwater microbial communities from Lake Fryxell liftoff mats and glacier meltwater in Antarctica - MAT-05 | ecosystem: Environmental > Aquatic > Freshwater > Ice > Liftoff microbial mat | place...
CAAGGTCAAGGAACCCCAACCGGCCGAGCGCCAGCGGCTGCGCGCGGGGCAGGTGCTGTTCACCTACCTGCACCTTGCCCCCGACCCCGAGCAGACCGCCGATCTGCTGGCCTCGGGTGTCACCGCCATTGCCTATGAGACCGTGACCGATGACCGGGGCGGCCTGCCCCTGCTGGCTCCGATGTCCGAGGTGGCGGGGCGTCTGGCGCCGCAGGTCGGTGCCTGGACGCTGCAAAAGGCCAACGGCGGGCGCGGGGTGCTGATGGGCGGCGTGCCGGGCGTGCTGCCGGCCCGCGTGCTGGTTCTGGGCGGGGGCGTCGTCGGCACCCACGCGGCGCGGATCGCCGCCGGCATGGGCGCGGATGTGACGGTGCTCGACCGGTCCGTCAACCGGCTGCGCTATCTGGATGACGTCTTCGGCGAAAAGTTCAAGACTGCTTTTGCCGACGCCGCCACCACCATTGATCTGGCGCGGCAGGCCGACCTGATCATCGGGGCGGTGCTGATCCCCGGAGCCGCCGCACCAAAGCTGATCACCCGCGCGCAACTGTCCGAGTTGAAGCCAGGCGCGGCCTTGGTCGATGTCGCGATTGATCAGGGCGGCTGTTTCGAGACCAGCCACGCCACCACCCATCAGGACCCGATCTACACCGTCGACGGCATCCTGCACTACTGCGTCGCCAACATGCCCGGCGCCGTTGCCCGCACCTCGACCCAGGCCCTTGGCAATGCCACCATGCCGTTCATGCTGGCGCTGGCCGACAAGGGCTGGCGGCAGGCCTGCACCGACGACCCGCATCTGCTGGCCGGTCTGAACACCCATGCGGGTCACCTGACCTATGCGGCCGTTGGGGCCGCGCTGAACCTGCCGGTCACCCCCACCACACAGGCGCTGACGATTTGAACGCAGGCGGGCGAGGCAGCGACGGCGGCCGGGCGTAGAACGGTCGTTGCGACAACCAAGGTTCCTTGACGGCTCGCCTGTCACCCGATCGGCTTTGGGTCGCGCTGTCCCTGCCCGCGCCGCAGCACGACGGGGGCAGCCCTGCCGCAGCCGTTGTGCAGTTCGGCCCGCTGGCGGCATTGTCGGCGTGGCGGTTGTGGTGCAATGACCTGCGGCCGCGCCCTGCCGTCGCGGGCCTGAGCGATGGCCCCCGGCGCAAACCGGGGGCCGACTGGTTACTTGCGCAGCGCGTCGCGGATCTCTTGCAGCACCTGCAGTTCGGTCGGGCCGGCCGGCGGCGGCATTACGACCGGGGCCGGGCCCTTCAGCTTGTTCACGGCCTTCACCAGCATGAACACCACAAACGCGATGATCAGGAAGTTGATGACCGCGGTGATGAACGCCCCATAGGCAAACACCGCAGCACCAGACTCCTTGGCAGCCGCGAAGGACGGCGGGTTGGTGCCGGACAGATCAAGGAACATGTCCGAAAAATTGATCCCGCCAAGGATCAGCCCGATGATCGGGTTGATCAGATCGCCGACGAGACTGCTGACAATCGCCGTGAATGCCGCGCCGATGATGATCCCCACCGCGAGGTCCATGACATTGCCCTTGGCAATGAAATCCTTGAATTCCTTGATCATTCAACACGTCCCATCCTGTTTTTGTCCGCCCGCGCCCGCATCTTTGCACGCAGCGCCCGCACCTTTGCACGCAGCGCCCGCACGCCGACGATGTCATAGAACACATGACATTTTCACGGGGAAAATTGCCCGTCTCTGCGCCGGTCGCATCAGGTGCCCGGACGCGGGGCCGCGGCGCGCCGCAACCGGTCGTTTATCGCGCGCCCAAGACCGACCTCTGGCACCGGCGCAAAACCGATCTGCCCGCCCGGACCCGCCAGATCATCCGCCGCCCGCAGGATATGAAACAGCCGTGCCGCGGCCTCGGTCAGATCGCCGTTTTCAGAAAGCGACAGCACCCCCTGCACCGCACCAAAGCCCACCATCACCTCGCCCGGCGCAGGGGTGACCACCTCGAGCCGGACCTTGGCCCCCGGCGCGTAGTGCGAGGCCAGCTGACCGGGAGCGGAGGGGCGTTCGGCATCGCCGCCCGTGGCAGGCGACACACCCAGCAACGCCTCCAGCGCCTCGACGGGCACGCCACCGGGGCGCAACAGCGCAGGGTCGCCCACCAGCCCCAGAATGGTGGATTCAACCCCAACGGCGCAGGGCCCGCCATCCAGCACCGCCGCGATCCGCCCGTTCAGCCCCGCCAGCACATGCGCCGCCCGCGTCGGCGACACGCGACCCGCAGGATTGGCCGACGGGGCGGCCAACGGCCCGCCAAAGGCCCGCAGCAGCCCCTGCGCCACCGGATGCGCCGGAACCCGGACCGCCACCGTCGCAAGCCCCGCCGTCACCAGCGGCGACAGCCCCGCCTCGCGCAGCGGCAGCACCAGCGTCAACGGCCCCGGCCAGAACGCCGCCGCCACCGCCCGCGCCCGATCGTCGAACAGCGCAAACGCCTCGGCGCTGGCCAGATCGGGCACATGCACGATCAGCGGGTTGAACCGGGGCCGCCCCTTGGCCGCAAAGATGGCCGCAACCGCCAGATCGGACCGTGCATCGCCGCCAAGCCCGTAAACCGTCTCGGTCGGGAACGCGACCAGCCCGCCGGCGCGCAGCAGATCGGCAGCGCGGGCAAGGCCGGACGGGTCAGGAGGCAGCAGGTCGGTCATGTCGAGTGACGCAGCGTTGGGGTTGCCGGGCGGGGCCCATGCGTTACCCTTTGCCCATACTGCGCCGATCCCGCAATGCCAAGCCGAACCCGGAGCCCCGAATGCCCTATCATGCGCCCCTGTCCGAGTTCCGCTTTCTGCTGCAGCATGTCACCGGCTTTGCCCAGGTCTCGGCCACCCCGCGCTTTGCCGATGCCACCCCCGACACCGTCGAGGCGATCCTGACCGAGGCCGCCCGGCTGTGCGACGCCGCGCTGGCCCCCCTGAACCGTGCGGGCGACAAACACCCGGCACGGCTGGAAAACGGCATCGTGCGTACCTCGCCCGGTTTCGCCGAAGGGTATCGCGCCATCGCCGAGGGCGGCTGGATCGGCATCAGCGCCCCGCCCGAGCATGGCGGCATGGGCCTGCCGATCACGCTGGCCACCTGTGTCAACGACATGATGTCGGGGGCCTGCCTGTCGCTGCAGCTGAACCCGCTGATGACCCAAGGTCAGATCGAGGCGCTGGAGCATCATGCCTCGGACCATCTCAAGGCCGTCTACCTGCCGCGCCTGATTTCGGGCGACTGGTGCGGCACGATGAACCTGACCGAACCGCAGGCAGGGTCCGACGTGGGCGCGCTGCGCACCACCGCCAGCCCCAACGATGACGGCACCTATGCGATCAGCGGCCAGAAGATCTACATCACCTGGGCCGACAACGATTTCACCGCCAATGTCTGCCATCTGGTGCTTGCCCGCCTGCCGGGCGCGCCCGAGGGCACCCGGGGCATCAGCCTGTTCATGGTGCCGAAGTTCATTCCCGATGCGGCAGGCAACCCCGGCCCCCGCAACGCGCTGAACGTGGTCAGTCTGGAACACAAGCTCGGGCTCCACGGCTCTCCGACCGCCGTCATGCAGTATGACGCGGCGCGGGGCTGGATCGTGGGCGAACCGAACAGGGGCATGGCTGCGATGTTCACCATGATGAACAACGCCCGTCTGGGCGTCGGCACGCAGGGCGTCGGCATTGCCGAAGCCGCGACGCAGGCGGCACTTGCCTATGCGTCCGACCGCAAGCAGGGCAAGACCCCCAACGGCAGCACCGCCATCATCGACCATGCCGACGTGCGCCGCATGCTGGCCCAGATGCAGGCCGAAACCTTTGCTGCCCGCGCCATCGCGCTGTTCTGCGCCACCGCCATCGACATGGCCCGCGCCACCGGCACGCCCGACTGGCAGGCCCGCGCCGGCCTGCTGACCCCGATCGCCAAGGCCTATGGCACCGATGTCGGCTGCGAAGTGGCGCAGATGGGCATCCAGGTGCACGGCGGCATGGGATTCATCGAGGAAACCGGCGTCGCCCAGTTTGCCCGCGACGTCCGCGTCACCGCGATCTACGAAGGCACCAACGGCATTCAGGCGATGGACCTTGTGGGCCGCAAGATGATCGACAACGGCGAGGCCGCCTTCCGGCTGATCGACGAGGTGCAGGCCGGCGCCGAAGGTGCCCGCGCCACCCTGCCCGATCTTGCCAGCGACACCTGGAACGCCGCCGAGGCGCTGCGCGAGGCGACCGAGGCGCTGGTTGCCCAGCCGATGAACGACCGTTTCGCCGGAGCGGTGCCCTATCTGCGCGCCTTCGCCCGCATCCTCGGGGCCCATGCCCACCTGACCGCCGCCGCCGCCGACCCGGCCCGCGCCCCGCTGGCCCGGGTGATGATCAAACGCCTGCTGCCCGAACACTCCGGCCTGCTGGCGCAGACCAGATCGGGGGCCGACGATCTGTATGCGCTGGCCCTGACGGCGTGACGGGCCTGCACCATCCGTTCGATACCGCACCGGCCGAAGGAACGGCTTGTGAGGTTGCCCCCGGCGTCCTGTGGATGCGCCTGCCGCTGCCGATGGCGCTGGACCACGTCAACGTCTACGCGCTTGACGATGGTTGCGGCTGGACGATCATCGACACCGGACTGATGTCGCGGCGCGGCATAGCGATATGGGAGGCGCTGCTGGCCGGCCCCCTGGCCGCCAGACCCGTCACCCGCCTGATCGTCACCCACCACCACCCCGACCATATCGGCCTTGCCGGGTGGTTTCAGGCGCGGGGGGTCGAACTGGTCACCACCCGCACCGCCTGGCTTTATGCCCGCATGCTGGTGCTGGATGTGCAGCCATGGCCAAGCCCCGAATCCCTGACCTTCTACCGCCGCGCCGGAACCCCGCCCGACGTCATGGCCAAACGCGAAACCGAGCGGCCCTTCAACTTTGCCGACGTGGTCCACGCCCTGCCCCAGGGCTTCACCCGGATTGACGAGGGCGACACCCTGACCGCCGCCGGACGCCGCTGGCGCGTGCGCCTCGGCCACGGCCACGCCCCCGATCACGCGACGTTCTGGAGCCTCGATGACCATCTGGTCATCGGCGGCGATCAATTGTTGCCCGGCATTTCCGCCAACATCGGCGTTTACCCGACCGAGCCCGAGGCCGACCCGCTGCACGACTGGCTGACCAGCACCGAAGCCTTCCGCGACCATGCCCGCGATGATCAGCTGATCCTGCCCGGCCACAAGTTGCCGTTCATCGGATTGCCGTTCCGGCTGGTTCAGATGGCCGAAAACCACCACGGCGCGCTGGCGCGGCTGCTGGCCCACCTTGCAACCCCGCACACCGCTGCCGACTGCTTCATTCCGCTGTTCAAGCGCCCGATCGTCGGTCCCGAATTCGGACTGGCGCTGGTGGAGGCGGTGGCGCATCTCAACTATCTCTTGCGGCGCGGCCGCGTTACGCGTTCCCTGACCCCCGATGGGGCCTGGCTCTGGCAGGCCGCCCGCTAGAACCGAGGCCCGACATGCCGCCTGACCCCCCTGCCCCACCGAAAGGCCCTGCTAACTGGGCTTATGAGCGGATCGTGATGTATATCCGCCATTTCGAAGCCACCCTGAACGCCGATCAGGAGGTGGCCGTCGGCTTTGCCGGGTCAGAGGCGGGCATTCTGCGGATCGAGGGGCTCGGCTTCTTTGATCCCGACCTGATCACCTTCTATGGCCGCGACGACGATGGCACCCGCACCCAGCTGATCCAGCATCTCAGCCAGCTGTCGGTCATCCTGCGCGCCGTGCCCAAGGTCGCCGCGGCCGAACCGCCCCGCCGGATCGGGTTTCACCTGACCCCGGGGTGGGTTGGCGGCGAATCCGGCGATGGGTCGGTCTGAGACGCCCGGCGGGTCGCCGGCCTGAAACCAACCCTGGAAAACCCGGTCGCGACCCGTGGTCGCGCCGCCCGCCGCCGCGTGACAGGGGCGGAAATATCGGGTAATGGCAGGCGACCCGCAGACACAAGGAGGCTTTCATGGCCGATGACCACGACGACCACACGCCCGGCAGCATGGACATCCGTGGCCATCAAAAGACCTATGCCGGCTTCATCCGCATTGCAATCTGGGGCATCGTCATCTCGCTTGGCGCGCTGGTGTTCCTGACCCTGTCCAACGTCTGACCCCTGACCCCTGACCCCTGACCCTTTCGCAGCCAGATCGGAAATCGTGATGTTTCGTAATATGTTGTGTCTACTGGCCTTTCTGGGTCTGGCTGCCTGCGGCGCTGTCGACGTCAAGAACGCCTCGGATGCCGAAATCGCGCAGGCCCGGTTCGTGGCTGGCGGGCCGTCGACCATCACCCTTTATACCGTTGTCTCGACCCGGTCGGGTTCGGGGGCGCATACCGGTTTGCTGATCAACGGCTCTGAACGGGTGATGTTCGATCCTGCGGGCTCGTGGTATCATCCGACGCTGCCGGAACGCCAGGACGTGCACTATGGCGTCACCGACCGGATGATCAGCTATTACATCGACTATCACGCCCGCGAGACGTTCAACGTCATTGAACAGACCGTCACCGTGTCGCCTGAAATTGCCGAACTGACCATTGCTCGGGCCAAGGCCTATGGCGCGGTGCCCCAGGCGCAATGCGCCAATTCGGTGTCGTCCATCCTGCGCGGTGTGCCGGGGTTCGAAAGCCTGCCGTCAACCTGGTTCCCGAACAAGCTGTCCGAAGCCTTTGCGCAGTTGCCGGGCGCCAGCTACACGCTGACGACCGACGACGATGCCGACAACAACCATGGCGTGCTGATGGTGCAGGCCAACGGCGAACCCGCCTTGTGATTGATCTGTAACGGTTATCTGTGGTCACCCAAGGATAACCGGCACCAGGAACAGCGTCGCGGCCCCCGCCGCGATGCCCGCCATCATGCTGCGGAACACCATCCCGGCCAGCAGGGTGACCAAAGCCGCCGCCAGCCGCGCAGGGCCTGTGTGCCCGCCCGTCGCGGTCGGCCACAGCACCCCCGGCGCGACCAGTCCCGGCAGAATGGCGACGGCCGTGTAACGAAGGGCCCGCACCAGCAAGGGCGGCAACTGCCGCTGACCCAGCATGCCCAGAAACGCGAACCGGATCAGATAGGTGCCCACCGACATCAGCACGACGACCGTCCAGAAAACCTGCCTGTCGATCATGCTGTGCGGCTCCGGTCCTGCAGCGTCTCGACAGCGACCCCCACCGCCATCGCCACGACCGCCGCCACCAACAGCCCGGTGCCATAAGGCATGACCGTCAACGCCAGCGTTCCGGCGACTGACACCACCGCCGCCGCGACATGCGCCGGCGTCCGCAGCATCGGCGCAGTCAGCGCCAGAAAGGTGATCGGCACCGCGAAATCCCCCGAACAACATGCCGAACGGAATGACCACCACCGCAAAGGGCAGGGAATGGCGCATGCCGCGCAGAAAGGCCCTGGTCGGATCGGTCACCGGAACCCTCACGGCTTTACGTTGTATCGGCTGTGGACTAGGCCTTTCAACAAGGGAAGTTAAGGGGGATCTGTGCGGATTTTCGGGGTGATCCTTGCGGGCGGCCAAGGTCTGCGGATGGGCGGGGCCGACAAGGCATTGCTGCGGCTGGCGGGGCAGACGCTGGTGGCGCGCGCCGCAGGCCGGCTTGAGCCGCAGGTCGAACGGCTGGCGCTTTCCGCCAACGGCGATGCCGCGCGGTTTGCAACGCTCGGTCTGCCGGTGCTGCCCGATGCCCGATCGCAGGGGCCTTTGTCGGGGGTGCTGGCCGGGCTTCGGTGGGCCGCGGCCAATGGGGCCGACGCGGTGGTGACGGTGCCGGTCGATTGCCCGTTCTTTCCCGGCGACCTGGTGCCCCGCCTGCATCTTGCCGCCGAACCCACAGGCTTGTCGCTGGCCCGCAGCGGCGGCGCGCTGCATCCCACCTGCGGGCTTTGGCCGGTGGCGCTGCACGGGTCGCTGCACGCATTCCTCGGCTCGGGTGCCAAGGCACGGGTTCGCGACTTTGCCGAGGCGCATGGCGCGGCCTTTGCCGATTTCCCTGACGACGGCGCGTTTGCCAACCTGAACACGCCTCAGGACCTGACCCGCGCCGCAGCCTTGATCGCGGGGCAATGATGCAGGTTTACGGAGTCATCGGTTGGAAGAACGCCGGCAAGACCAGCCTGATGGAACGTCTGGTGGCCGAGATCACGGCCCGCGGCTTTTCGGTGTCGACCATCAAGCATGTGCATCACGACGTCGATCTTGATCAGCCGGGCCGCGACACCTGGCGACACCGTGCGGCGGGCGCTGTCGAGGTGGTGCTGGCCTCGCGCCACCGCTTTGCCCTGATGGCCGAACATCGCGGAACCGAGCCGGAGTTGGCGACGATCCTCGCACGTCTGGCCCCGGTCGATCTGGTTCTGGTCGAAGGCTACAAGCGCGACCCCCACCGCAAGATCGAGGTTTATCGCCGCGAGCCCGGCCAGCCGCTGATCCAGCCCGACGACCCCCTGGTGCGGGCTGTGGCCAGCGACTTGCCCCTGACCCTGCCGGTGCCGGTGCTGGACCTGAACGATACCGCACAGGTCGCGGATTTCATCTTGCGGGAAACGGGTCTTGGGCCCGCCCATGCGCAGGGCGGCCACCGCTTTGACCGGGTGGTCGTTGTCGACTGGTCGGCCTCCAACCGACCGACGAGTGCCAGCAGAAAGGCCGACTCGATCTGGATCGGCAGCATCGACGAGGGGGGATCGGACGAGCATCACTTCCGCACCCGCACTGCCGCCGAGGCGCATCTGACGGCTCTGATCCATTCGGCCACGGCTGCGGGCGACCGTCTGCTGATCGGCTTTGACTTCGCCTTTGGCTATCCGGCCGGGTTCGCGCAGCGACTGACCGGCAACGCCGATGTCCGGGCGGTCTGGGCATGGCTTGCCCATGCCATCACCGACGCGCCCGACAACCGCAACAACCGGTTCGAGGTCGCCAACACCATCAACGCCGGGCTGGGTCAGGGGGGGCCGTTCTGGTCGCACCCGGTCACCCACAGCTATGCCCATCTCGGGCCGACCAAACTGGGCATCGACCATGCCACCCTCGGCTTTGCCGAGCGCCGCGAGGTCGAACTCCGGCTGCCGTCCGCGAAAACGGTCTGGATGCTGAACAATCCGGGGGCGGTGGCATCGCAAAGCCTGTTGGGGCTGCCGATGATCCATCGGCTGTCGCAATTGCCCGGCGTGGCGGTCTGGCCGTTCGACCCGCCCGTGGCGCAGGTCGTGCTGGCCGAGGTCTATCCGTCGATTCTGACAGCCGAGGTCGATGCTTTGGTGCAAAGCAACGGGCTCGACAAGGACTGCGCTCAGGTCAGGCTGCTGGCGCAGGCGCTGTTCACCCTGTCGACCAGCGGAAAACTGGGGGCGCTGCTGGATGTAGGCGGGCATCCGGCAGCATCGGAAGAAGGCTGGATACTGGGCGCCGGCCACGCGCCGGTGCTGAAGGCGGCGCTCAGGTGACGGCCCGGTTCAGCCTTGGCCTGCCCGAAGATCAACGCGGCGCGGCGGCGCGGTTGTATTGGCAGGCGTTCGGCGGAAAGCTGGGTCCGGTGATGGGCCCTGACCCCCGGGCGCTGGTGTTTCTTGAACGGGTCATGCGGGCCGACCATGTGATCGTGGCGCTGGACGGTGCGGGGCGGCTTCTGGGCATGGCGGGGTTCAAGACGCCGAAAGGCAGCTTTGCCGGCGGCGGGATGGCCGATCTGCAGGCGGTCTACGGGCAGGTCGGGGCGATCTGGCGCGGTGCGCTGTTGCAGCTTCTGTCGCGCGAGATCGACAACGACAGGTTCCTGCTTGATGGCATCTGCGTGATGGAACACGCGCGCAGCCAGGGCCTGGGCGCGGCGTTGCTGCATGAAATCTGCGGTCTGGCCCGGTCGCGCGGCTATGCGTCGGTGCGGCTGGACGTTGTCGACATCAATCAGCGGGCAAGGGCGCTGTATGAGAGGGAAGGCTTTCGCGCGATCAGGACCGAAGGCCTGGGGCCGCTGCGGTTTGTGTTCGGCTTTGCCGCGACGACCACCATGGTCAAGACGCTGGATTAGTCGAACGTCCCCGTCACCCGGCCGAACAGCATGAAGGCGCGGGCGGTGCGGGTTTCGGTCAGCTCTGCCAGTTCGGCGTCGCTGGCGTTCGGCTCGAAAATCGCAAAAGTCCGGTCGAAGGTGCGCAGGAAATGGTGGGCGGCATCGCGGAACACCGCATCCTCGCGCATCCGCCCCGCTGTCAGCGCCAGCGATGACCGGTCGCGCACGCCGCCCAAGGCCGCAATGGCCCGGCCCCGCTCGCCCCCGGCGAATTTGCGCCACAACTCGGGGCGGGCACGGTCGGGGCGAAGGTCATCCATGTAGATGCCCTCGGACGACAGCAGCGTCAGCACGTCCTGCGCGGCGCGGATCAGCTTGGCCACCGTGCGGTCTTCCAGCGCCAGCCGCAGCGCGCGAAAGCCTTCACGGTCATCCGGGCTTTCGGGAAACTGCAGCGCGCGGATGAAATCTGCCACCGACAGCGGCGGGCGCAGGTCGTCGGCGGGGGTGCCAAGCGCCAGCGTGGGCTGCTCTGCCTCGGGTTGCGCGCGGGGGGCGGCAAGGGCCGCCTTCCGGTCGGCCGACGGCACGGTCAGCGCGGCATCGCGGCGAGAGGTAAAGGTGGCAAGGGCAGTTTCAGTCTGCTTTGCCGTCGCTGCGATTTCGTCGATCTTCTTTTCCATCGACGGGCGCAGGGCCGCTGCGGCCTGCGCCTGCTGGCTGGACAGGAACGAATTGCGCAGGGCGTTGACGGTTGCCTGCAGCCGCGCCGCTTCGGACCGCAGCGCGCGGACCGACCGCAGCGTGGTCACCACGCCCCAGATCAGCGCCAGCGGCAGGAACACCACCAGCAGCGTCAGGACCAGCCCGAGCGAGCCGCTGTCGTCGGGAGAGACCACCAGATAGGCCGCGACCGCCCCCACCCAGACCACGCTCAGCCCCGCCGCCACGATCTCGGTGCCGGTCACCCCCGGGCCGCCGTCATCGCGGGCATACAGCACCGGGTCCAGGGGTTTGTCAGTCGTCTCGGGCATCGGCCTTTTCCGCTGGACTACGCAATCAAACGAAGCGGACGCTCAGCACCTCGTAGCTGCGCTGCCCGCCCGGTGTCTTGACCTCGACCGAGTCACCCTTGTCCTTGCCGATCAGCGCCCGCGCCAAGGGCGAGCGGATGTTCAGCAGGCCATTCTCGATATCGGCCTCGGCCTCTCCGACTATCTGATAGGTCTTTTCCTCGCCCGAGTCTTCATCCGCCAGCGTCACCGTCGCGCCGAATTTGACCGAGCCCGAAAGTTTCGTCGGATCAATGACCTCGGCCAGCGACAGCATTGCCTCCAGTTCCTTGATGCGACCCTCGATGAAGCTCTGTTTTTCGCGGGCGGCATGATACTCGGCGTTTTCCGACAGATCGCCATGTTCGCGCGCCTCGGCAATCGCCCGGATCACCGCGGGGCGTTCGACCGATTTCAACAGCTTCAGCTCTTCATCAAGTGCGGTAAACCCACCGCGCGTCATCGGGAACTTTTCCATCAGCCATCTCACCAAATGACAAGGCCACGGCCCGGTTTGGACCATGACCTTGCGCCACAGATGCCAAGCACCTGAACCGAGGGGACTGCGGATTGCAAGAGGCGATGGCGGGTTTCTGCGACCGTCTGTCGCGTTAGGGACAGATAGTTGCCGACCCATCGCCAGCCTGCGACGTGATGTTGCGTCACAGTTGACCTTGGCGGCCCCATCGGGCACATCCCTGCCATGCCGATCTGATCCGGAGACAGCAATGACCCCCGCCACGACCCTCGCGCGCGAGCATATGGACTATGATGTGGTCATCGTCGGTGCGGGCCCTGCCGGTTTGTCGGCGGCAATCCGGCTGAAGCAGATGGATGCCAACCTGTCGGTCGTGGTGCTGGAAAAGGGATCGGAAGTCGGCGCGCATATTCTGTCGGGCGCGGTGCTGGACCCTGTTGGCCTGGACAATCTGCTGCCCGACTGGAAAGAGCGTGGCGCGCCGATCAGCGTGCCGGTGGTCAAGGACAATTTCTATATCCTGGGCCCCGCCGGCCAGATCCGCATTCCGAACTGGCCGATGCCGCCGCTGATGTCGAATCACGGCAACTACATCGTCTCGATGGCCAATGTCTGCCGTTGGATGGCGGGTCAGGCCGAAGCGTTGGGCGTCGAGATCTTTCCCGGCATGTCATGCTCGGAACTGGTGTACGGCGACCGCGATCAGGTGATCGGCGTCGTGGCGGGCGAGTTCGGCCGCCAGTCCGACGGCACCCCCGGCCCGTCCTACGAGCCGGGAATGGAGTTGCGCGGCAAATACGTGTTCCTGTCCGAAGGCGTGCGCGGGTCGCTGGCCAAGGAGGTGATGGCGAAATACAACCTGCAGGCCGGCCGCGACCCGCAGAAATTCGGTTTGGGGATGAAGGAAATCTGGCAGATCGACCCGGAAAAGCATCGCCCGGGCACGGTGACGCACACCATGGGCTGGCCTCTGGGGTCGAACGCCGGTGGCGGCAGCTTTATCTATCACCTTGATAACAATCAGGTCTATGTCGGCTTTGTGGTTCATCTGAACTATCAGAACCCACATCTGTATCCCTACATGGAATTCCAGCGGTTCAAGCATCACCCGATGGTGGCCGATCTTCTGAAGGGCGGCAAACGCGTGGCCTACGGCGCGCGGGCCATTTCCGAGGGTGGCTGGCAGTCGATCCCCAAGATGGTGGCGCCGGGGGTGGCGTTGCTGGGGTGCACGGCGGGGCTGGTCAACGTGCCGCGCATCAAGGGCAACCACAACGCGATGCTGTCGGGGATCGACGCGGCCGAAGCGGCCTTTGTCGCGATCGCGGCCGGGCGTCAGGGCGACGAGTTGACCGAATACGAAACGCTGGTGCGGGGCGGGCCGATTGCGGCGGACCTCAAACGCGTGCGCAACGTCAAACCGCTGTGGTCGAACTATGGGCTTGCCGCCTCGATGATCGGCGGGGGGTTCGACATGTGGACCACCTCGGTTCTGGGGCTGTCGGTGTTTGGCACCCTGAAACATGGCAAGACCGACGCGGCGGCCACCGGCCTTGCCAAGAACCACAAGCCCATCGACTATCCCAAACCCGACGGCGTGCTGTCGTTCGACCGGCTGACCAACCTTGCGTTCTCGGCAACCAACCATCAGGAAGGCCAGCCCTCGCACCTGGTGTTGCGCAATGCCAGCATCCCGATTGCCGTCAACCTGCCGGAACACGCGGAACCTGCCCAACGGTATTGCCCTGCCGGGGTGTTTGAGGTGGTGGCCGATCCGGGCAAGGATGCACGGTTCGTGATCAACTACCAGAACTGCGTGCACTGCAAGACCTGTGACATCAAGGACCCATCGCAGAACATCGTCTGGAAGACGCCGCAGGGCGGCGACGGGCCGAACTATCCGAATATGTGACGCATCACGCTGATTTGCGCGGGATCTGCCCGATTGGCCCTGCCCCGCATTGCCCTTGGGGCGGCGGCACTCTAGCCTTGCAGGACCCGAACCGGAGATCGCCCATGCCCCGCATCCGCCCGCTGATCCTTGCCCTTGCGACGCTGCTTGCAGCCCCGCCCCTGCAGGCCCAGAACAGCAATGCCGGGGCCTATCTGGCGGCGCAGGTCGCCAGCGCAGAGAATGACTATCGCGCTGCCGCCGCCTGGTATGCGCGCGCCATGCTGTCTGACCCGACGAACCCCGCACTGCTGGAAGGTGCGGTGATCTCGAACATCGCCATCGGCGAGATGGAGATTGCGGCCGGCTTCGGGAAACGCCTGCTGGAGGCCAAGACCCCGACGCAAACCACCAGCATCGCCGTCGTGGCGCAAATGGCAAAGACCGGGGATTTCGCCGGTATCCTTGCCGATGACACGTCGCTGGAAAGCGTCGGTGCGCTGTTGAACGGGCTGGTGCGGGCGTGGGCCGAACTCGGGTCCGGCCGGATGTCAGAGGCGTTGCAGGCCTTTGACACCATCGCGGCGACACAGGGGCTGGAGGCGTTTGGCCTTTATCACAAGGCGCTGGCGCTGGCCTCGGTCGGCGATTTCGAAGGTGCCGACGACATTCTGTCGGGCCGCGCAGCCGGGCCGATTGCGGTGATGCGGCGCGGCGTGGTGGCGCATGTGCAGATCCTCAGCCAACTGGAACGCAATGCCGATGCGCTGGCCCTGCTTGACCGCAGTTTTCCGCCGCGTCAGGACCCGGGAGTCGATGCGCTGCGGGCCCGGCTGACCGCGGGTGACACCATTGCCTTCGACGTGACGCGCAATGCCGTCGACGGCATCGGCGAAGTGTTCTTCACGCTGGCCACCGCGCTGAACGGCGAGGCGGCCGACAGCTATACGCTGATGTATTCGCGCACGGCCGTCTCCTTGCGCCCCGACCATTCCGACGCCATCCTGCTGACGGCGGGGCTCTTGGAATTGCAGGACCAGTTCGATCTGGCAACCGCCGTCTATGCCCAGATTCCGCCGACCGACCCGGCCTATTACGTGGCCGAGATCGGCCGTGCCGATGCGACCTACGCGGCCGGCCGCAACGAAGCGTCGATCGAAATCCTGCAGGCCCTGACCCGCAGCCATTCCGATATCCTTGCCGTCCATGTGGCCTTGGGTGACGGCTTGCGGCGCGAGAAACGGTTCGTCGATGCCATCGCCTCCTACAACACGGCCATCGCGATGGTGGGCGTGCCAGAGCCGCAGCATTGGCCGATGTTCTTCAGCCGGGGCATCTGCCACGAACAGCAGAAAGACTTTGCCGCCGCCGATGCCGATTTCCGCAAATCGCTGGAATTGAACCCGGATCAGCCGCAGGTGCTTAATTACCTCGGGTATTCGATGGTCGATCGCGGGGTCAATCTGGACGAGGCGTTGGGCTTGATCGAACGCGCCGTCGCGGCGCAGCCGGATCAGGGCTATATCCTTGACAGCCTCGCCTGGGCGCTGTTCCGGCTGAACCGGGTGGACGAGGCGTTGATCCCGATGGAGCAGGCCTCCCTGCTGGAACCGGTCGATCCCGTGGTGACCGACCATCTGGGCGATGTCTATTGGGCCAACGGCCGTGTGCTGGAGGCGCAGTTCCAGTGGCGTCGCGCGCTGTCGTTCGACCCCCTTGAAACCGATGCCACCCGCATTCGCCGCAAGCTTGACATCGGCCTGGACGCCGTTCTGGCCGAGGAAGGCGCCGCACCGCTGAAGGCCGTCAATGAAGCCGCCGCTGCTGACTGAACTTGCTCCGGCCAAGGTCAACCTGACGCTGTGCCTTACAGGACTGCGGGCCGATGGCCTTCATCTGCTGGACAGTCTGGTGGTGTTCGCCGATGTGGGCGATCTGGTGACGGTTGCGCCGGCACAGGGCTTGTCGCTGACGGTGAGCGGCCCGCGTGCCGCCGGGGTGCCGGTTGACGGCAGCAATCTGGTCCTGCGCGCGGCAGAGCATCTGCGCCGGTTGCGGAATGTCACTGCGGGGGCCGCGATCACGCTGGACAAACATCTGCCCCACGGCGGCGGCGTGGGCGGCGGCTCGTCGGATGCCGCCGCTGCCCTGCGCTTGCTGGCGCGACTGTGGACCGTGGAGCCGCTGACAGGGGACGAGGCTTTGGCCCTGGGTGCCGACCTGCCGGTGTGCCTTGCCGCCCCCGCCCCCCGGGTGATGTCGGGCATCGGCGAGGTGCTGCGGCCGGCCCCCGACCTGCCTGCGGGCTGGTTTGTTCTGGTCAACCCCGGGGTCACGGTGGCGACCCGCGCGGTCTTTGCCGCCCATGATCTGGACCACGGGTTTGACCCCGCAGGCCTGCAGGGCTGCGACGAGTCCCTTACGCCCGACACGTTCGCAGGCTGGCTGGAACATCAGCGCAACGATCTGACCAAAGTCGTCTGCACGCCCCGGTTCGCCCTGTCGGTGGGAGACATCATCGCGCAGCTTCGCGCGTCGACCGGCTGCAAGGCCGCCAACATGTCGGGATCGGGCAGCACCTGCTGGGGCTGGTTCTCCAACATTGGCGATGCCCGCGTCGCCGCCCTGCGGATCGGCACCGCAGCACCCGACTGGTGGATCGCTGTCGCCCGCGTGCTGCGCCCCGGCGATCAGTTGAGCCGCGACACCACGTAGTCGGCCAGATCATCGAGCATGTCGCGCAGCGGGACGTCGGGCAGCTCCGTCAGCGCCGCCCTGGCCTTTGTCGCCCAGCCTCGCGCCTCGGCGGCCGCCGCCTGCATCGCGCCATGCCGGTCCATCAACACCATCGCCTGTTCCAGATCGCCGTCGCGCTGATCGCCCTTTTCGATCACCCGCTGCCAGAAGGCGCGCTCTTCGCCTGACGCCGCCGCCACCGCCTTGATCACCGGCAGCGTCACCTTGCGCTCGCGGAAATCGTCGCCGGTGTTCTTGCCGATCGCAGTCGCCGATCCGCCGTAGTCGAGCAGGTCATCGGCGATCTGGAACGCCACGCCAAGCGCATCGCCATAGGTGAACAGCGCCGCGATCTGCGCCTCGGGCGCGCCCGCAACGACCCCGCCCACCTGCGTTGCCGCCGAAAACAGCGCCGCCGTCTTGCCTCGCACAACCTGCAGATAAACGGCCTCGTCGGTTGCCAGATCCTGCGCCGCCGTCAGTTGCAGCACTTCGCCCTCGGCAATGGTCGCCGACGCGTTTGCCAGGATATCAAGCACCCGCAGCGACCCCACCTCGGTCATCAACTGAAAGCTGCGGGCGAACAGGTAGTCGCCGACCAGCACGGACGATTTGTTGTCCCACAG
>Ga0105048_10008089_pt1 | contig 16860 bp, 13 predicted proteins | sample MAT05_FD_78382 | JGI IMG/M metagenome (GOLD analysis project Ga0105048, IMG submission 78382) | Freshwater microbial communities from Lake Fryxell liftoff mats and glacier meltwater in Antarctica - MAT-05 | ecosystem: Environmental > Aquatic > Freshwater > Ice > Liftoff microbial mat | place...
ACGCCGTAGATGGCGAGCGACGCCAAAATGCCGATGATCACGACCACGATCATGAGTTCGACGAGTGTGAAGCCTCGGGCTTTGCGCAATTTCTTCAGAATGGTCATGGGTATCCTCGGTGGTTGTACAGTCTGGCGTGGACGACCTCTTGCCGAGCACACCTGGAACTGTCCAAGTCAGAGCACAACTCGTGCCAGACGCCTTAGTCAAAATTTAAACTACGAGACACAACGGAAACCTGCCAAAATCCCCATTTGTCAAGGTCGGACATACGGGCACCTCTGTCTCCAAAGGTAGGATGACTAAGTGACGAGAAATGTCAGCCCTCGAAGCGGGGGTGCCGTTTCTCGTCACTTCACAGGCTGTTCGAGGTCGTGCGGAGTTCCTGAACGAAGGCCGCAGCCGCCGGCGAGAGCGCGCGCCCGCGCCGGGTGATCAGCCCCAGTTCGCGCTCGACCTGCAGGCCCTGCAACTCGAGCACTGGACGTCCCCCGACGCTCAGCTCGCTGACGAATGCCAAGCTCCCCGTCGAGTCCACGAGCCTCAAGATGGCGGCGATGCTTCGCACCTCCATGACGACGTTGACGGCCACGTCGGCCGCACGCAGTGCATCGTCGATCAGCTGACGGATCACGCTCCCGCCTTCGAAGGCGATCAGGTCCTGGCCCTCGAGCTCCCGCGGTCGGACCCGACGTCTTGTGGCCAATGGGTGCTCCGGAGCCGCCACCAGCACGAAGCGGTCGCGCGACAGGGGGCGGACGTCCACCTCTTTCGAATGCGCCGGCAAGGTGACGATGCCTAGATCGATGCGCTCCTCGACGACGGCGGCTTCGACTTGACGGCTGCCGGCTTCCTCCAAACGGAAGCGGATCTTGGGATGTTTGCTACGGAATCGAGCCATCGCCTCTGGCAAGAGATACGAGACAGCCGTCGCGCCTCCGCCGATGCGCACCGTGCCCGCGTCGAGCCTCATGTGCTCGAGCACCGCGCCCTTCATGCGAGCAAACCGTTCGAGCAGCAGCGCACCTTCGGCGACGACCAAACGGCCGGCCTCGGTCAGGTGGACCCCGCGGCCGCTGCGTTCGAGCAGATCCGCTCCCATCTCCAGCTCGAACTGTTGGATGCGCCGACTGAGCGCCGACTGGGAGACGCCGAGTCGCGCGGCCGCATCGCCGATTGTGCCGAGTTCGGCCACGGCCAAGAGCGACTGGGTGAACAAGAGATCCACGACGGAGCCTTAGAACAGTGCGGAAACAAAGGTGCGGGTAAAGAGCAGAAGTTGCTAGCTCCGACCTATGCGCCCTGCGCATGGGTTCTATGCATAGAATCTGTTTTTTGCATAGTTCATCCTGAGCTATGAAAGCCGAAGTCGATCCTCTCCCCTGACCCCTCTGTCCAGGAAACCCGCCATGCTTGAAGAGTACCGCGCCCTCCTCGCCGAACGTTCCGCCCAATGCCTCGTACCCAAACCGCTCAGCGCCGCGCAGACGACCCAATTGGTCGAATTGTTGACGGCTCCGCCCGACGCCGAAGGCGCGTTCCTGCTCGAACTCTTCATGCAGCGTATCCCCGCCGGCGTCGACGACGCCGCCTACGTCAAGGCCGGCTTCTTGACCGCCATCACACGCGGTGAGGCCACGAGCCCGATCATAGACAAAGCGCGCGCCGTGGAAATCTTGGGCACCATGCTGGGCGGCTACAACATCGTGCCACTCGTCGAACTGCTGGACGTTCCAGAACTCAGCGCTTTGGCAGCCGAGCAATTGAAGAAGACCTTGCTCATGTTCGACGCCTTCCACGACGTCGCGGACAAGGCCAAGAAAGGCAATTCACCTGCTCAGGAAGTGCTCCAGTCGTGGGCCGATGCCGAGTGGTTCACGAATCGGCCCAAGCTGGCCGACAAGATCACACTCACCGTCTTCAAAGTCACGGGTGAAACGAACACCGACGATCTATCGCCGGCGCAAGATGCTTGGTCTCGACCGGACATCCCGCTGCACGCCTTGGCGATGTTGAAGAATCCGCGCGACGGCATCCACAATGGCGCCGCGCAAATTGCCGAAATCAAGACGCGCGGCTACCCCGTCGCTTACGTCGGCGACGTCGTCGGCACGGGTTCGAGCCGCAAGAGCGCGACCAACAGCGTGCTCTGGCACTTTGGTGACGACATCCCATTCATCCCCAACAAGCGCAGCGGTGGCTTCTGCATAGGCGGCAAGATCGCCCCCATCTTCTTCAACACCATGGAAGACTCGGGCGCCCTGCCCATCGAGTGCGACGTGACGGGGATGAACATGGGCGACGTGATCCACGTCTATCCGTACCTGGGCAAGATCGAGAACGAGGCTGGCGAGGTGCTCACCACGTTCGCGCACAAGACGACCATCTTGCTCGACGAAGTGCGCGCCGGCGGCCGCATCCCGTTGATCATCGGCCGTAGCTTGACGCGGCGCGCGCGAGAGACTCTCGGCCTGCCCCTCTCGACCGTGTTCGAGAAGCCGGTCGATCCCGCCGACTCCGGCAAAGGCTACACCTTGGCGCAGAAGATCGTCGGCCGCGCCTGTGGCGTCGCGGGCGTGCGCCCCGAAACCTATTGCGAGCCTCACATGTCGAGCGTCGGCTCACAGGACACGACCGGTCCGATGACGCGCGACGAGTGGAAGGAACTTGCTTGCCTGGGCTTCTCGGCCGATTTGGTGATGCAGTCGTTCTGCCACACCGCCGCCTACCCGAAGCCGGTCGACATCGACACGCAGCACACACTACCGGACTTCATCACCAACCGCGGCGGCATCTCGCTGCGTCCTGGTGACGGCATCATTCATAGCTGGCTGAACCGCATGCTCTTGCCCGATCAGGTCGGCACCGGCGGCGACAGTCACACCCGCTTTCCGCTCGGCATCTCGTTCCCCGCTGGCTCGGGTCTGGTCGCGTTCGCGGGTGCACTGGGCGTCATGCCGCTCGACATGCCCGAGAGCGTGTTGGTGCGCTTCGAAGGCAAGATGCAGCCCGGCATTACGCTGCGCGATCTGGTCAACGCCATTCCCTACGCCGCCATTCAAAAGGGTCTGCTCACGGTGGCCAAGCAGGGCAAGAAGAACGTGTTTTCAGGGCGTATCCTCGAAATCGAAGGGCTGTCCGATCTCAAGGTCGAACAGGCCTTCGAGCTCAGCGACGCCAGCGCCGAGCGTTCGGCCGCCGGTTGCACGATCGCGCTCAGCAAAGAGCCCGTCATCGAGTACCTGAAGAGCAACATCGTCATGTTGCGCTGGATGATCGCAGAAGGTTACGGCGACGTGCGCACGCTGGAGCGACGCGCGCAGGCCATGGAAAAGTGGCTCGCAAGCCCCGAGCTGCTCCAAGCCGACAAGGACGCCGAGTACGCCGAGATCATCGAGATCGACATGGATCAGATCAAAGAGCCGCTCCTGGCCTGTCCGAACGATCCCGACGACGTGAAGCCACTGAGCGAAGTCGCTGGCGCCAAAATCGACGAGGTATTCATCGGCTCCTGCATGACGAACATCGGCCACTTCCGTGCCGCCGCCACGTTGCTGAAAGAGTTTGGCGAACCCGTACCGACGCGGCTCTGGGTCGCTCCGCCGACCAAGATGGATCAGCAGCAGTTGATGGAAGAAGGCTTCTACAGCATGTTCGCTGACGCCGGCGCGCGTACGGAGATGCCAGGCTGTTCGCTCTGCATGGGCAACCAGGCGCGGGTAAATCCAGGCTCTTCGGTGGTGTCGACGTCGACGCGCAACTTCCCGAACCGTCTGGGCAAGGGAGCAAACGTCTACCTGTCGTCGGCCGAATTGGCCGCAGTCGCCGCGATCTTGGGTCGGCTACCGAGCGTGGAGGAGTACTTGAAGTACGCGACGCGCATCGACTCGATGGCGCCCACGCTGTACCGCTACCTCAACTTCAACGAGTTGACGTCGTTCGTCACCAAGGCCACCAGCGCCTCGCTGCCCGTTCTGCAGTAGAGATCGAAGAGTCAGAAGACGGGCAGGGGTTGATCCGGGGGGCGCTCGGCGTCAACCCAAACCATCTCGCGCTCGATGCGCTCGATCTGTTGCCGGATTCGAGCCTCGTCGAGCACGCGGCTGAGCATTGCCACGCCGCGCTCTCGATCCCCGGCGTGCAACGCCAGCTGCCCCAGCGAGATGGTCGTCTCCGCGTCGAATTCTTGCCCGACCGCGAACGCCGGGGCCGCGCTCGCAAGCGCGCGCCCCCAGGCGCTCAATCCTGCGTAGAACTGCGTGCGGGCGGCGGGTGATTCCCGCCAGGCAGGGGCCGAACGGACTAAAGCCGCGGCCGCGTCAAGGGTGCTCGAGAGCCGCGCAGCGGCTTCGGGCTCGGCGGCGGAAAGTCCTCGCACGCCGGCGCGCGCCAAGGGAAAGTCGCTAGCACGCGCCGCGGCAATGAGGGCCTGCTCGAGCACGTTTTCGCAAGCAGGACAGTCTTCGATGATCCTTCGAGCCGCCAGCGCTGCCTCCACGTCGTTCCCGAGCCGACTGTGACACTCGGCCTCGATCGCCAGAAATTGATAAGGCCTGTCCGCGTCGAGCTGACCCTGCGTAATGAGGAGCCCCAATTTCGGAAGTTCCAAACGCGCGAAGCGACCACTACGAACGTCACGAGCAAACCTTTGGATCGCCGACAAGCTCGCTCGGTCGACGTCGGGAGTGATGAGCAATAGCGCACGCAGCAAGCTGCTGACGAAGTCGGGCGAACGCCCGAAGCGGATTTCGTCCGGAGACGGATCGGACATGGCCCGAGCCAGAAGTCCGATGGCCGCGCGTGGACGATGCGCGCCCATTTCCTCCGCGATGAAAAACGTGCGGGTCTCGCTGCCCTTGCCGTGCGCCAGTTCGTACGACCAAAAGGCTCGCTCGGACGTGAAATCGACCGCGCGCACGGCAGAACGCGCGGCGAGGGCGCCAAGCGCCCCCCCCGCCAATGCCCAGACGAGCCCCGATCGCCCGCAGCGCTGGAGATGCAGCAGCGCCGCGCCGAAGGCCAACGCGACCGCCAGTGAAGGCACGTAGAGAAAACGCGGAGAGGTCAACAGCAAGTTGGGCACGAGCTGCACGTTGGCAATGGGCAAGAGTAACGCGAAAAACAGGGCCGTTCCCGCGGCCAACGGAGGGAGCCTTCGACGCGCCCAAACGACGACTCCGGCTGCAGCCACGAGGACAGCAGCTCCAAGAGCGCCCAACAGGTAGTTGGGGAGGAAAGGATGACCAGGAGCGGCGCCAATGGTCGAGCCGAACAACGAAAGATCTCGGGGCCACACTACCAGCCGGAAGTATCCCCCCAATGTCTCGAGCACGATCAGGGCGTGCATGGCGAGCGGCATTGGAGTCGAATGCTCGATGATAGGAAAAAAGAAGACACGCGACGAAAGATAGAGCGCCGCGATGGCGCCGCTCGGACCGACCGCTTCGAGCGCCCGGGGCCACTCCGCTCTGTCGAATTCTTTCCAACCAACACTGGCGCGCCACTCGATCCAAGCGAGAAAAGGCAGAACGATAGCCGTCTCCTTGGACGAGAAAGCCACGAGGCACCCCAGGCCTTCGCGCCAAATTCCTCCGCGCCGACAGGAGATGCGGCGGGCAAGTCCTTCGAGCGCCAAGAGCAGGCCGATCGCGACGAGTAAATCGGGACGACCGGAGATCCAGGCGACGCTTTCGGCTTTCGTGGGATGGAGCGCGAACAACGCGGCCCCCAGGAAGGCACCGGCCGAGCTGTCGAGCCAGCGACGCAGCGCAGAGAACGCCAGGAGAGAGGCGCAGGCGTGGAGCATCAGGTTCGTCAGGTGAAACGGCAGCGGCTCACCTTGCCCCCGAGTCCAATCGAAGGCGTAGCTAGCTTGAACGAGCGGTCGCCAATAGTGAGCGGCCGGAGGCGCCATGCTGGCACCCCCATAAGTCGTGTCCCAGAGGTGGCCACTGAGCCAGCGAGGCGCGTTGGCGAAATCCTGCGTGACCAAGTTGCGCGAGATCAGCGGCAGATCGTCGAGAATGTAGGGTCCGCCCAAGGCGCCGGCGAACACGCCCAAACCCAGCGTGAAAACGACCAAACCGAGGATCCAGGGGCGCAGCAACGGTGGGGCTTCGGTTCCAAGCACGGCCTCGGACTCTATCCGAAGGTTGCTCGGCTTGCCCAGCCCGACGAGCGACGCATCTTGGCCCAGCTGGAACGATTCGTCTCGTTTCCGTTCGTTACCAGCGACGCCACACCTCGGCGAGCGGGGGCGGTCGTCTTCGCGAACGTAGTGTCACTAGTTTGCGACGAACCACGAAAACGCGAGCCACAGGCAGGGCGGGGCCAACCGAGCGGTGAAGGCGGCCGAATCTAGAATGGCCGGGATCAAAACGTGAAGGATCAGGAATATCGCATGAAACAGCCGAAAGTTGGCCTTACACGCCGCGCCGCGTAACTTCCGGCCCATGCTTCTGCGCATACTCAGCACCGGGCTTGTGACCTTCGCTGTAGCTATTGGCGCGTCCCACGCCGACGCAGCCCGGCCGGCCGAGAAGAGCGCGGCGGGCCGCCCCGAAGTGCGGCTGAATCGACTGGAGCTGCCCGCTGGTTTGGTGGGCCGAGCTGAGCTCGAGCGCCACCTTCGCGCGACACTCCGCCGCGCAGCCAACAACGCCGCCTGGGGCGTCGGTCGCGAGAACCAGATCGAGTATCGATTTTCGGTGACGGCGCTCGAGGTCGTCCAAGTCGGCGACGTGCTCCGTGTTCGTTGCTCCGCGTTGGGTCAATTGCCAGGCGGTCAGAAGGCGCGAGGCGATCTCAGTTTCGGCGGCAAGCCGACCGACCGTACTGCACTTGTGAACAGGGTAGTCGACGTCGTCGCGCGCGGTGTCGTGACGCGCCTCGCCGAGCTGGAGCGAAGGCGGCGCGGCCTCGGCTGAGCCGTGCTCGTCCGGCCCGCCGATCGAATTTCTAGTCAGTCGGTCGAACGTCTGACAGACTCCCACCCCATGCAGTTGCCCCCGCCCCAGGTGACTCGCGCTGTGATTCGTCGCTACGCGCAGCTTCTATCGCGCTACCGCTCCGAATTCGGGGTGAGGCCGCTCGTTGTGCCCGACGCTTCGTTCTTTCCGGATGTTTTTCGGCCCGATGCGGCCTCGCTCGAACGCATCGCCAGGCGGATGCAGATCCATGCGGGCATGTGCGACATTCCCATTCTGCCCGTGATTGGCAGCGAGCAGCCCGCGGACTCGGCGCCTTCGAGCTGTGGCAACGGCGCTTGCGCCGTACCCGCCAGCGTGACGAGCGGCGCGCCTCGACTGCTCGACGACGGTGACGGTTGGCGCATCCTCGTTCCCGAGGCCGAACTCCGCCATCCAGTTGCGCTCACGACCAACCTCGCTCGCTCGCTCGCGTTCATATTCTTGATCGAGACGCAGCGCGAAGGCGAAGCACTGGAACCCCCGCTCGACGTCACTGCGGATCTGGTCGCTACGGCGCTGGGCTTCGGGCCGCTTTTGCTGCAGGGCGCCCACATCTACGCCAAAGGCTGTGGCGGCCCGCAGATCACCAGCGTCACCAAGGTTCCTTTACCCGAATTGTCGGTGGCTGTGGCGCTGTTCGCCGCCCTCGGCGGGCATCCGCTCGCGCCGGCGCTCAAGGCCTTGGACGCCACGCAGCGCAGCCTGCTCGCGGAAGCTCGGGACCTCCTGCATGGCAACCAGGAGCTGATCGAGTTGATCGAACTGCATCCGGACCTAGTGGCCTGCGGAGAGTTCGACCTCGACGCCCCGGGCAGCTTCTTGACCAATTGGTTGCGCAAAGGGCGCCGTCGACGGCAAGCGTCCGAACTCTCCACGGTCGCAGCTGCAGTTCAACTGCAAACCGAGCACCCGGAAGCGCACGAGGTCGAAGCGCTCATGATTGCCATGCCGCCTTCGTCGCGCGCAGGACGCGCGAACAGTGCCACTTCTTGATCGTATCGGGCTGACGCTGGGTGAGTGGTTCGGTTGCGGTCGGTCGCCCTTCGCGCCCGGGACGGTCGGCGCGGTGGGCACCGTTCCGCTCTACCTTTGTCTGCGCGCAGTCCCTGAATGGACCTACTGGCTCGTGACCTTCGCCATCTCGGCGGTCGGCATTTGGGCCTCGGAGGTGTCGGCTCGCGTCCTGGGCGACAAAGACCCCTCGCGAGTCGTCATCGACGAAGTGGCCGGCACGCTCTTGGCTCTGGGTTGCGTGCGCGGTCTGCTGGTCCCGGAACTCTTGGCTTTCGTGCTGTTTAGGCTGCTCGACATCACCAAGCCCGGTCCGATCGACCGCGTGCAGTACTGGAAACCTACTGGCCTGGGCATCATGATCGACGATGTCTTGGCCGGTATCTGCGCGGGAGCGCTGGCGCGCGGCGCAGCCCTGTTGCTCCCGAACTTGGCGCTCTGAGTTCGCGGTGCCGAGCCGCTAGACTCATTTCTTTTCGTGCTTGGCCGCCTCGACGGCCTCGTCGCTCAGCAGCGTGCCGCAGAAGGTCCGACACTTGGTCGTCTTGCAGCCGCAAGTCGGATCCGTCTTCTTCTCGTGGAGCATGTCTTTCATCTCTTGAAGGGAGATGCCTGCTTGGCGCTCGACTCGCTTCATGTCCCAGCCCTCTTTTTGCTGGTGGGGAGTGAGCGGATTGCTGACCGCACCATCTGCGTCGGCGCAGCAACGAAAACCCAAGAAGTAGTAATAGAAGCCTTCGTCGTGGGTGTAGATCTTGGGCCGGCACTGATTGCGCACGCCTTTGTACCAGGGGCCACCACTGTGCACGCTGTCGAACTTGGAGCGAGAACCCGAGAAGGTTTCGCTGGCGACCACTTCGTCGGTATTGCCTGGCAAGTCGTAGATGCCGAACTCGCTCTTGCACTCGGGTTCGCCGTTGGGCTTGGCCTTGTAAAGACGCCGCAGCTCGTTCGGATCGCGCTCCGCCACTTTGCTCATGTTGGGACCGTCCCACTCCTCGTCGCCGTGGCACTTGGAGACGTCGCGCGCGTAGCCGTACGGAAACGGAGTCATGTCGGGACCCTCACAGGCCAGAGTCCACTCGCTTTCCGAACAGAGGCGCTTGCCGACGGCGGCGCACTTGATCTGCGCCTGATGAAAACGGTTCATGACCTCGGGCATTTCACCCTTCTTGTTGGGCCAAGTGTACGGGTCCATGCAGTAGCGCTTCTTGACCATCTTGCCTTTGCACGACGACTTCTCGGCGAACTGCTCGCACACCACCTTCTTGTTCTGCGGGGCGTACCACTCCTTGAGGCACTGGTGCTCGACGGCGCCGATGTCCTCTCCGCCCATGCCGGGCGTGTTGCCGTGGGCGTCCGGCTTCTTGTCGTTCGTCGAGTCCGTGCAGTACTCGCCTTCGACGAGCACCATGTCGGGCGGGCATGCGGGCTCGCCACTGTCGTCGTCTTCGTGCGCCGGGCTCGCTGCACGCACCTCCGCGGGTGCTCCAGTTTGCTCGGCTTCGCCGGGCTTCTTGCCGGCGACCGAAGCCGGCTTCTTCGCCGCTGTATGTGGTCTCTCGGCCGCAGCCGGGGCTCCGCACGATGCCGAGAGCAGGAGCACGGGGACGGAAATCAAGGCGGCCAACACCAAAGCGGAAACGGGGCGCTGCATGACCCTTTTCCTACAGGAGAGCGGCGCCGAACGCACAGAAAAGGGCGCCCGAAGGCGCCCTTTTGGCGAGTCCGGTCAGATCCGGCTCAAACAATCAAGAACCAGCTCACTCCGCAGGTTCGGGGAAGGCCGGCGGTGCCAGCTCGTTCTCGTGGACGGGCGCCGGATAGCGCATACGCTGCGTCGAGTTCATCTTGATGATGCCGAGCGCGGCAAAGGTCTTGATGAAGATGTAAGCGGGATCGATCTCGAACCAGCGGGCAGCAAAGTTGGGGGCCATGCCGAACTTGTGGTGATTGTTCTGGAACAGCTCGCCACAGGTCAGAAAGTCCACGAACAAGGTATTTCGAGAAGCGTCGCCGTTCTGGAAGTTCTGGTAGCCATACTTGTGGCCGCTCCAATTGACGATGGCGCCGTGGATGGGGCCCATCAAGAAGTGTGCGGGCAAGAGCAGGTACCACCAAGCGCTGGGCGCGAAGGCTACGTAGAACGCCGTGTACAAGCCTCCCCAAGCGATGCGACCGAACCAGCTCTGACCGAGCTTGTCGAGCGCCGGCCAGGAGGGCGTGCCCCCGTCGAAACGCTTCTCGGGTTCGACTCGATTGTAGGCGAAGCCGTCGTACATCTCCTTCGTCTGCATCATCATCGTGCCGACGTTCGAGTAGAACAACGGCGAATGCGGATCTTTCTCCGTGTCGCTGTAGGCGTGATGCATGCGATGCAAGATCGCGTAGCCGCGCGGATTCAAGAAGCTGGGTCCCTGGCTCACGTAGGTGAGCAGGTAGAAGAAGCGCTCCCAACCGCGGCTCATCGTGAACATGCGATGCGCGCCGTAACGGTGCAGGAAGAACGTCTGGCAGAAGACCGAAAGCTGCCAATGCACGACAAAGAAGATCAGAATGTAGAGCATCGAGGTGGGAGGACCCTAGCGGACCGCGCGCGGGTCGGGCGTCAGCATATTGTCATTTGTCTGCCGCGCGCCCGCGATACTCCGCAAAGCGAAGCGCAAACGACCCACCAAACGAGCCGAATCCTCGGTTCGGGTGTGCCGTGCAATCGAAAGCCGGAGCGTCCGGAAGCCACGCTCAGCGAAAACGTTCGCATCGGAATCTTGCGCACCAAGAGCAAGCACCGAGCCTTCGACGACGAATGGATCACCCGCAATTCCTTCGGCAAACGTGCGGGAAATACCTTCGGCATTGTGGCTCCAGTCGAGCCGGAAAATCGTGTGCGTAGCGTCATTCTCAGCCATAGGGGTCCTGTGGGGCTCGAATACCACAACCGCGCTCGGCCGAACGTCGTCGAGCTGCGACGCAAACCGAACACTGCCTCGATTGGCGCCATGGGCCCCCGCCCCCAACGCGAAGAATGCGATGCGTACCGTCCGAGCCAGGCCTACCCCGCGCAGGTTGCGGGCGAGCTCGAGCAGCACGGCAACTTGCTCGGCCTCGCTCTCCCCGACCTTGCCCGGCGGAGAATCGTAGTGGGTCCCAAGGACCACCAACTCCTCGCCCCGACTGCTCCCCGGAAGGGTCACGGTGAGGTTCAATGCCATGATGCCGTCGGTCTCGTAGCCTTGACGCTCTGGCGCGAGACCCGTCTGTTCGAGTTGCTCGGCGAGGTAATCCGCCGCCGACGCCAGCTCCCACGGATGAGCGGGATTGCGCTCGCCAATCCGCACCGTCAGGTATTGGACGTGACGCGCGACGTTGCGTTCCATCACTCGTTCATCGGCGCTGAGCGGTAGCGCAGAGACGCGTTCCTCGGTGCGCTTCTGCGGCTCGAGCGGCTCCTGCAGCTTGGGCGGGCGAACGCTGCGAAGCTCGGCGCAGCCGACCGCGCAAAGCAACGGTAAGATCGCGAACACGACAACGCATGGTGGACGCGGAAAGGGAACGTTTTGGTGCACGGCCGGCGCACCCTACAGCCAAACAAGCAGGTTGGCTTGACCCGGAAGCAGACGGCTGCGACAGCCATGACGACATGGGTTGGCGAACGAACCGCATCGATCGGCCGAGTCTGCGCGAAAGTGCGTGGGCCTGGCTGCCCTTGCTGCTCTGCGCCGCGTTGTACGTTGGTACGCTGACTTACGGGACGGTGACCGACGACCGTCCGCTCATCACCGAAAATCCTCTCCTGCGCGACGGTGCAGACCCTGCGACGCTCATCGCCCAAGACATCGGCGGCGCTCGAAGTATCTCACCGTACTACCGGCCCTTGCCGATGCTGGCGTTCTGGCTGCAGGTGCAGATCACCGGCGTGGATACGCGCTTCCTCCATGCCGGAAACATTCTGCTCTTTGGGCTCTGCGCCCGACTCCTGTTCTCGCTCCTGCTCACGCAGTGGCCAGCACTGCGGCCCTCGCGCGCCGCTCTCGTCACCTGCGCTTGGGTTGCCCACCCGCTCCAGACCGAACCCGTCATCTGGCTCTCTGGACGATTCGATCTGTTTCTTCTGCTCGGGACGTTGTTCGTGCTGCAGTCCAATCTGAGCGAACGCCGCACTTGGGCCGTCTCCGCGAGCCTGGCATTCGCGCTCTTGTCCAAAGAAGTGGCTGTGGTTCTGCCCTTCGTCGTGCTCGTCCAGGACTTCGAGGCGCGCCGCAGCTTTGCGAACGAAAGCCGCAAGTACGTTGGCATGGCCGTGACCCTCGTCGTCTACGCTGCCCTGCGACACGCCGCAGGCATCGACACGGTCAGCGGTACGATGGAGGCAATTGGCGGCGGGACTTTGCTGCGCTCTTACGCGACGCTGCTCGCGACTTTCGTGCGGCTCTTGGTGCTGCCGTGGGGGTTAGACGTCCATCATTGGTATCGTCCCTTCGGCTGGATTTCGACATGCGCGGTCGGCGGCGCCGCGCTCATCATGGCGGCGAGCGTTCTCGTCGAGACCCGAAAATCGACGTCGCGCGCCGGCGTGGCCAGCGGCCTCCTGCTCGGCTTGTCGTCGCTTGCGCCCATCGCGCTAGTGGGTCCCGCACAGCTCCTGTTCGGCGATCGCTTTGCCAGCCTGCTCTTGCTGGGTCTCGCCATCGCGGCTCCCGCGCTCTCGGTGCGACGTGGCTTCGTGTGGCTCTTTGTTGGTCTGATTTGCCTGTGGATTCCGCTTCAGCAACTGCGCGCCCGCGAATGGTTCAGCGAGGCCACGTTGCGCGAAGCGGCACTCAGCCGTGAGCCGGACAACCCGCATTGGCGCCTCATGAAGGGGCTCAGCTTGCTCGAACAAGCGCAACCCCTGGCCGGGGCCCTCGTCTTTCGAACCCTCGTCGCCGACGAACCGAACTACGGCAAGGCTTGGCAGCTGTCGTGCATCGCGGAACTCCGGGTAGCGCGCCTCGATGCCGCCGCTCTCGCCTGCCGTCGGGCGCTGACGATGGACTCGGACAACCCCAACACTTGGGTCAACTACGCCAGCGTGCTCGTCAACCAACGCAGCTGGGCTGCCGCCGAGCGTGCCGCCGAGCACGCGCTCGCCCTCCGGTCGGTGTACCCCGAAGCCCACTACCTGGCGGCGCTGGCCGCCGCCAACCAGGGGGCTCTGGAAAAGGCGCAGAAGCACGTCGAACGGGGCCTGGCAGCCGCCCCCGACCACGCAGGGCTCGGCGAGTTGGACGTTCGATTGCGCAGCCGACGTGCACAATGAGGCCAGAAAACACACCCCTTGAGGGTGCTCATCTGGACCTGTAGATTGCGCCTCCCTTGGCAAGCGAAACCGCTCCTCTCGTCGGCGTCATCATGGGTTCTCAGAGCGACTGGGACACGATGCGCCACGCCGTCGAAGTGCTCGAACGGCTTGGTGTCGCTTGTGAGACGCGCGTCGTCTCCGCGCACCGCACGCCCGATCTGCTCTTCGAGTACGCGGCATCCGCACAGGGCCGCGGCATCCAGGTCATCGTCGCCGGTGCGGGCGGCGCCGCGCACTTGCCTGGCATGGTGGCCGCCAAGACGAGCCTGCCGGTGCTGGGCGTACCGGTGCAAAGCAAAGCGTTGAGTGGCCTCGACTCGCTTCTCTCGATCGTGCAGATGCCCAAGGGCATCCCGGTTGGCACGCTGGCCATCGGACCAGCCGGCGCCACCAATGCCGGCCTGCTGGCTGCGGCCATCGTTGGACTCGGCCAGCCGCTCGTGCAGCAGGCTCTGGATCGGTTTCGCGCCGAGCAGACCCAGCAAGTGTTGGACAACGCAGATCCGCGCACTGCGACTTGAGCCTCCTGATGAACCTCGGAATTCTCGGTGGGGGGCAGCTGGGTCGCATGCTGGCTTTCGCGGCCCAGCCTCTCGGCATTCGCGTGACGGTGGTCGATCCGAATCCCGATACGCCCGCTGCGGTTGCCGCAACGCACATTCGTGCCGAATACGAAGATCCGGAGGCGCTCGCCCAGCTCGCGTTGTCCGACGTCGTGACCTTCGAGTTCGAGAACGTCCCCGAACCTGCAGCGCGTCGACTCGCCAGTCTCAAGCCAGTCTATCCGAGCCCCGAAGCGTTGCGAGTGGCGCAGGAACGCTTCCTCGAAAAGTCGACCTTCGTCGAGCTCGGTATCGACACGCCTCGTTTCTTGGCCATCGACTCGCTCGACGATGCGCGCCTGGCGTTCGCCAAACTCGGTCCGATGGTGATCAAGACGCGTCGTGGCGGCTACGACGGCAAAGGCCAGTGCGTGGTCCGTGCCGCGGGCGACGTCGACGACGCCTACTGCCCCTTTGACGGCATCCCCGTCATCGCCGAGGAACTGATCGCGTTCACGCGAGAACTCAGCGTGCTCGTCTGTCGCGGCATCGACGGCAAATCGGTCGTCTACCCCATTACGCAGAACCACCACGAGGGCGGTATCTTGCGACTCAGCATTGCGCCTGCGCTGGCGCTTGGTGCGGAACTCCAGGCGCAAGCCGAAGAATGGGGCAAGCGCCTCGCCGACCATTTCGGCTACGTGGGCGTGCTGGCGCTCGAACTGTTCGACGTCGGGGGCAAGCTCTTGGCGAACGAAATGGCTCCCCGCGTGCACAACAGCGGACACTGGACCATCGAGGGAGCGCGCGTCGGCCAGTTCGAAAATCACGTACGCGCCGTGTGCGGTTTACCGCTCGGCGATCCGAGTGCGCTTGGACCGGTCGCGATGATCAACTGCATCGGCGCCATGCCCGATCCCAAAGCCGTGCTGGCAATCCCCGACGCGCACTACCACGACTACGGCAAGGGACCGCGTGCGGGTCGGAAAGTGGGACACGTCACGGTACGGGCGACCGACGATGCCACGTTGCGCGAGCGCATCGCTGCCATCGTCGCGCTCTTACCGCCGCCGCCGGCCGACGAAGACTGAGTTTTTTCGCGGGCACTTGCACCGCACTCGCGCCCGCACCACACTGGCTGCTCGGAAGAAGTGGCTTCCAACTCCCCAAGAGCGATCGAAGGGGGCGAAGGGCTTTCGACGTGGGGTGTGAAGCGCAGTTTGCGTGCCGTCATGTCTAGCTGACGAAAATGCTGGGCCGTACCAATTGCAAACGACAATGCACTCGCTCTCGCGGCCTAATTAAGCCAAGAAAGCCGTCCAACCGTAAGAAGTCTTGGTAGCGGAAGGGCGTAACTCACAAAGGCTAGACTTGGGTGAGGGTGTCTCCGATAGCCCGGTCGAAATCAGTGGAGAATAGGTGGCGGCCGAATCTGCCAACTCAGTCGCCGGGGATACGGCGACTACGCATGTGAACGAAGGCTGACGTAGATCCTTCGCGGACCCGGGTTCGATTCCCGGCGCCTCCACCAATAAATGCCGGGAATCACTAGTCTTTACCGAGTGATTCCCGGCGCCTCCAAGATTCCTCCAACGACTCTCGGCGGCGACGCTAGACGGAACGTGTCGTGACGGTGCTTCACTCAACAGACGGCGCTCTGGCTGATCTTGTGGACCGGGGGTGGGTCGTCGTCATGGGCGACGAGGACATCCTCGACGTAGCCAAGAAGCTTGGACGCCCGGTTCCATCTCGTCGAGGTGCGTCTCTTGTCGACTCCCTTCGCCCGCGCACGCGAGAGGCGGCGCTCCCTCGTTCGCTCTCGGCCATTCACGGGGTTGGGGGCTTTCCACTTCACACTGACGGTGCCCATTGGCCGGTCCCGCCCCGCTACGTCCTCTTGCAGGCGAAGGCATCGTCGGAGTGCGCCACCACGCTGTTCGACTCGCGCCAGGTCATCTGGTCCTCCGAGCAAGTGGAGCTACTCACGCGCGGCGTGTTCTACGTGAGCGACGCTGCCGGCGGGTTCCCGGCGACCCTCCTCTCGCGGGGCTTGAAGTGGCTCCGTTTCGATCTGGGTTGCATGACGCCGGCAAATGGAACCGGCATCCGTGCTCTGGACGTAGCGAGAGCCGGTCTGAATCGCACCCCGGTCCGGCTGCCGTGGCAGGTCGGTATGACGCTCGTGATCGACAACTGGCGGTGCCTTCACGGACGCGAGCCCACCCTTGAAGACGAAGATCGCGTTGTCATGCGCGTCCTCGTAACCTGAAGCCCGACGCCGATGGCCATTACTCACGACGCACTCTGGAACAAATCGAAGATCTTCATTGAACGGGCCTACGAGTCACGGAACTTGAGGAGGCTTGACGAGTTCCAACTCTGGGCCGCGCTGGCACTCGAACTTCTGGCAAAGGCGTCCCTGGCGCACGTCCACCCCGCGTTCGTTGTTGAGCCCGGTCTTAGTGAGCGGCACGCGGCGAATCTTCAGTCCCTTGGTTCCGTGGTCCTCACCGCCGACGACGTTCCGCTCGATCGTGGCCACGCCACGCGCCGTGTCCACGTTGGAGGCGAGGATGCCGATCATCTCACCGCGCCGTAGGCCAACGTCGCCACCGAGGCGCACGAGAATCTCGTACCGCCATCCGAGAGCAGTGGCCGCGCTCACGAGCTTGCCGTAGGTCTTCGGCTCGTAGAAGGTCATGTCCTTGTCTTGGACCTTCAAGAGCGTGAACCGGGCGGGCATCTCCAGTATTACTCGCCACGCGACGGCGACCCTCAGCATTTTGCTGAAGACCGACAGGATGTTGTTCACGGTCTTGGGACTCAGGTGCTTGAGATCCAGCTTCAGTTTTTGGACGTCCGCATCGGTGATCTTCTCGACGTCTTCACGGAAATCGATGACCCGCGTGTCGCGCGGACACGCGCGCATCCGCTCGTGAACATCCTGACGATGTCCCTCTTCGGTGCGTTGGCTGGCGCCGATGGCTGGGAAGCCCTC
>Ga0105048_10008091_pt1 | contig 16855 bp, 11 predicted proteins | sample MAT05_FD_78382 | JGI IMG/M metagenome (GOLD analysis project Ga0105048, IMG submission 78382) | Freshwater microbial communities from Lake Fryxell liftoff mats and glacier meltwater in Antarctica - MAT-05 | ecosystem: Environmental > Aquatic > Freshwater > Ice > Liftoff microbial mat | place...
AAGAGCGCTTCTCAGGACTATGTACCGCGTCATGCGGTGTCTTAATTTTCGTCCCTGAATGATAATTCTTCGCATGTCTATAATCTCCCGACTGGATTCAGCCGCGGATCAAGCCGGGAGGCATCGTCATGGTTTCGCCCTTGGGTCGCTTTCGCTCGGCACTTTTGGGGCTGACCATCATGGCCGCGTTCGGCATCGCCTGCCTTGCGTTGCGGCAGATCGGCCGCGGCGAGGGGTTGTGGTCGTCGTCGTTCGAAGCGACCGTCGGCTTTGCCGAAGTGCACGATGTCGCCGTCGGTACGCCGGTCCGCATCCGCGGCATGAACGCGGGTCAGGTGATCGCCATTGAGTATCCGGATCACGACGACAAGGATGCTGTCGTCACTCTGCGTTTGAAACTCGACTCGGCTTACGCCGACCGTCTTTACGCGGACGCCGCCGCCTCGCTCCATGCCACGGGTCTGCTGGGCTCCAAAGTCGTGGCCATCGCGCCGGGTTCGCCCGTAGCCGGGCCATTGCGGGATGGTAGGCTGCGGGCCACGATCGAGCCGGATCTCGCAGCGGCCGCAGCCAAGTTCGGGGCGGCGGCGGAGGAAGCGGAACGACTGTTGAAGGATGCCCGTTCCGGGCAGGGCACGCTCGGGAAACTGGTGCAGGATGATTCCCTGTTCAACGATCTGAAAGCCTTGGCGAAGGACGGTCGCGACGAGGTCAAAAACGTCGGTGCCTTCGTCGAAGATGGCCGGGCGACGCTGAAATCGGTGCGTCAGGGCAGCGACGCGCTCGGCCGCATGCCGCTCATCCGCAGTTACGTTGCGGAGGATGCGACAGTGCTTCTGATTCGGCCGAAGGCGCGGCGGCGGGCGTTCACCTATAACGCCAACGACCTCTTCGAGCCGGGCACGGCGATCATCGCCGAGGGCGGCAAGGTGCATCTGAATGCGATCGCAGCGGAACTGCTGGAAGTGAAGGACGACGACGCGGATGTGGTTGTGCTAGCCGCGAGCGATCCCAATTCCAAGGCCGTGACACTTTCGGGAGCTTTGGAACTGACGCTACGGCAGGCGGAAGCGGTGCTGGACTACTTCAAGGTGCAGGGTGTGCACAAGACCGGCGTTTTCGCCCGGCGGAAAATGACGCCGCTTGGCTTGGGTGCGGCCGCTTCTCCAGTCGTCGAAGCGGCGCCGCTTCCGTTAAACTATCTCCAGGTCCTGTTGTTCACGCCGAGCAAGCCGTAGCGGCGGACGAGCCGCAAGGATGGAGTCGAACGCGCATGCCGACGAGTTTGCCGATCCCCGAGCCGACGGTCGCCGAAGTCGTGCGGATGCGGGTCGCATGCATCACGGCACGGATGCAACTGCCGCAGGTCGCCGTGACGGAAACGATCCTGATGAAGCGGCTGCGCGCAGCGTTCGAACTCTACGCGGCCAAAGCTCCAACCGCGCCGACGTGGGGCGACTTCCTGACGGATTTTTACACCCTCGATTGGCTGGTCGCGGTCGGCTGCCTGGAACGGGTGAATGCCGCGTGGGAACTGCTCTTCCAGGCCCGCACGGGACGTTCCGATTGTCTGCTCGTCGATGCCTTGCGGGCGCGGGCGTGCCGGCTGTATCCGCGCGATGAGGAGAAACGCGAGAATGCCGTCAGCGAATTCTGGAGCCGGCTGCTCGCCGCGGACACGGCCCACGGCTCTGCGGTGCTCGAGCGCTACGACGGCAAACGTCCGTTGGCACCTTGGCTCATCCGCGTCTTCCAGAATTGGCATCTCTCGCAACTGCGGTCATCCTCCCACATCGTCAGCCTGACGGACGGCGACTACGCACTGCCGTTGCCCGCTACGACGGCCGCCGAAAGCCGCTGGCATGAAGTCTTCCTGGAAGCGGGCCGCGAATGGTTGCAGGAACTTCCCGAAAGCGAGCGGCTGCTCTTGGGCTTGCGCTGGCGCTACAAACTCAGCCAACGCGATGCGGCGGTTCTGCTGAAGGTCCACGAAGGGACCGTCTCCCGACGGACGGACAAACTGCGGGACACGGCCCTCGAACGGATTGGCGATCGGCTCACCGATCAGGGTTGGACGGGCGACGACCTGAACGGCTTCATCCTCACCGAGATGGGGAATCTGCTGCTCGACGAGCCGAGTCTGAGTGCCGAGTCGCTGCGTCGCTCGCTGCAGGCGCAGGGGATTGCAGCGCCGGAGAACTGATTCCGGTTGTTCCACCGCACGGCAAACTGCGTTCCCTTTTTCGATTCTCGCGGTGATGCCGTTGCGATTGCGACGGTTTAAGCTGACATTCCTCTCGAATCTCCGCGCCTTCACGGGTTGACCCATGCTTCGCTTCGTCGCGTGTTTCGTCGTGTCCTTATCTCTGCTGCCGGCCACGTATGCAGCGGACGACTCGCCCTTCTCGATCCTGAAGTATCGCTTGGTGGGGCCGTTCTGCGGCGGGCGCGTCAGCCGGGCCGTGGGCGTCCCCGGCGAACCGCTGACTTACTATGCTGCGACCGCGTCCGGCGGCGTCTGGAAAAGCGGCGATGCGGGCATCACGTGGAAGCCGATTTTCGACGACCAGCCGACCGCGAGCATCGGCAGCATCGCCGTCGCGCCGAGCGATGCCAACGTCGTCTACGTCGGCTCCGGCGAAGCGAACATCCGCGGCAACGTTTCGCCCGGCGCGGGCATCTTCAAGAGTGAAGATGCGGGCAAAAGCTGGAAGCACGTCTGGAAGCAGGTCGGTCAGATCGGCACGATGGCGGTACACCCCAAGAACGCAGACATTGCCTATGCGGCCGTGCTGGGTCATGCCTTCGGCCCGAACTCGGAACGCGGCATCTGCCGCACCACGGACGGCGGGAAGACTTGGCAGCAGGTCTGCAAGGTCAACGACGAGTCCGGTGCCTCCGATGTCTGCATCGATCCGAACAACCCGCGGGTCGTCTATGCCGGCTTCTGGCAGACGCGCCGCCGGCCGTGGGAGATGACCAGCGGCGGCCCCGGCAGCGATCTGTTCGTCAGCACGGATGCCGGCGACACCTGGACGACACTGAAGGGGAAGAAGAACGGCCTGCCGGAAGGGCTTTGGGGCAAGGTCGGCGTGGCGGTGTCGCCCGTGAATTCAGACCGCATCTTCGCGATCATCGAAGCGGACAAGGGCGGGCTGTTTCGTTCGGACGACGGCGGCGCCAACTGGAGCCTCGTCAACGACACCCGGCCGCTTCGGCAACGCGCCTGGTACTACAACACGATCGCGCTGCACCCGACCAATGCCGACGTCGTGTATCTTCCGCAAGTGCCCCTGCTCAAAAGCAGCGACGGCGGGAAGACGTTTTCCGGCGTCCGCGGGCCGCACCACGGCGACCATCACGACCTCTGGATCGACCCGGCCAACCCCAAGCGGATGATCAACGCCAACGACGGCGGCGTGGACATCACTACCGACGGTGGGAAAACCTGGTTCGCCCCACCGCTGCCGATCACGCAGTTCTACCACGTCCATGCGGACAATGCCGTGCCCTACAACATCATGGGCTGCATGCAGGACCTCGGCAGCAGTCGCGGGCCATCGAACTCCCTTAAGCCCGGCGGTATCGCCATCGGCGATTGGCACACCGTCGGCGGCGGCGAAGCGGGCCACGCGGTGAGCGATCCGACCGATCCGAACATCGTCTATGCCGGGGAATACGGCGGGATCATGACGCGCTACGATCACCGTACCCGCACCAGCCGCAACATCACCGTGAACCAGACCAACCCCAGCGGCATCGACGTGGCCAAGCACAAGGTTCGCTTCCAGTGGACCGCGCCGATTCTGGTGAGCAAACACGACCCCAAGACCGTCTACCATGCCGGCAACGTCCTGTTCCGCACCACCGACGGCGGGCAAAGCTGGACGGCCGCGAGCGGCGACCTGACCCGCAACGACAAGCAGAAACAGCAATGGTCCGGTGGACCGATCACCGGGGACAACACCGGTGCTGAGACCTACTGCACCATCTTTGCTCTGGCCGAGTCCCCGAAGCAAAAGGGCATCCTCTGGGCCGGCAGCGACGACGGCCTGGTTCACGTCTCACAGGATGACGGCAAGACCTGGAGCAACGTCACCGCGAACGTGACCGGCCTGCCCGATTGGGGTACCGTCGAGTGCATCGAGCCGAGTTCCTTCGATGCAGGCACGGCCTACGTCGTCGTCGACAACCACCGCATGGACGACAACAAGCCGTACCTGTGGAAGACGACCGACTTCGGCAAGACCTGGACGAACCTCGCCGAGAAGCTGCCGCAGGACGTCTTCTGCAACGTCGTCCGCGAGGATCCGACCGCCAAAGGACTGCTTTACCTCGGCACCGAAACCGGTATCCGCTTCAGCCGCGATGACGGCAAGACCTGGCAGAGCCTACAACTGAACCTGCCCACCGTCCCCGTCACCGATCTCCAGGTGAAGGACGCCGACCTGGTCGTCGGCACCCAGGGCCGCTCGCTCTGGATTCTGGATGACCTGACCGCGCTGCGCGACTTCGCCAAAATCGACAAGCTGAAGCCCCTTCACTTGTTCACACCGCGCGCCGTGACGAAGTGGGCCGGCAACAATGGTGACATCCGCGTCCAGCATCGCGGCACCACGACACCCAACCCCACCGCCGGGGCCGTGATCCCCTTTCACCTCGCGGACACGCTGAAGGGTGAAGTCACGTTGGAGATCTTCGACGCCAAGGCCAAGAGCATCATCAAAGCCACGGGCAAGGCCACCGGCGGCAAAACCGACGATGCCGCCGATGAGGAGGACGACGACGATGCCGTACCGACGAAGAAGGAACGCAAACTGGCCGTCGCCGCCGGCTTGAACAGGTTCGTCTGGGACCTGACCCACGACGGCGCCGAGGTCATCCCCGGTGCCCAAGTCGATGCGGGCAACCCCGCCCTGAGCATCCCGGTGCCCCCAGGTGTCTACACCATCAAACTCAGCTTCGGCAAGGAGACGCTGACCACCACCGTCGAGGTGAAGGCCGACCCGCGGCATAAAACCCCGCCGCCGCCCGAGCAGGAAGCCTTCGCCCTCAAGGTGCGGGACCAGATCACCAAGCTCGCGACGACGGTCAACCGCCTGAAAGCCATGCGCAAGCAACTCGCCTTCCGCAAGGAGCTGCTCGGCAAGGACGACACCATGAAGGAGTTGCTGCAGCAATCCGACGATTACGGCAAGAAACTCTCGACCCTCGAGGAGAAGCTGCACAACCCGAAGGCCAAGATCGTCTATGACATCTTCAGCGCGAGGGGTGGGGCCATGCTCTACTCCCAGTTCACTTGGCTGCTCGCGAACAGTACTGAGGGCGAAGGGCTGCCGACCAAGGCGATGATCGAACTCGAAGTCGAACTGTCCAAGGAACTGGACAAACTCGCGGCCGAGTTCGACACCGTCGCGGGGGCCGACCTGGCCGCACTCAACGCCGCCGCCGCAAAGCTGGGCGTGCCGCCGGTCTACGTACCGAAGAAGTGACGCGGCCCGGCGATGCACCCGTACACCGTCCAGACAACCGCAAACTTCCCCCGTTTGCGGAATGACATTCCGGCGTGGCGAGCTAAAATACCATATCCCGACGTCCCGAACGAGATGTGCGATGGTTATGGACCGATTTGGCGCCGATGCCCAAGATCTCTTCGAACGCGGCACGGAGAAGCATGCGGCAAAGGACTTTCGCGAAGCGGTCGAATGCTTCAGCCGCGTCATCGCACTACGCCCGGACGTGCCCGCCGGCTGGCGGGCGCGGGCCAAGGCCTACGTACAACTCGGCCGACGGACCGATGCACTGAACGATCTCGATCGCGCCATTCGCCTCATGCAGGACGATCCTGCGCTCTACGCCGAGCGGGCCGAACTGCTCTATCGCCAAAAGGCGTACACGGGCGCCATCGCGGATTGCGACAAGGTGCTCGCGCTCGACGACGGCTGGGCGGCGATCTTCGGCCTGCGGGCCAATGCCCAAGCGGCGCTGGGGGACACCGACTCGGCTCTGGCGGACTATGCACGGGCCATCGCTCAGGATCCCGATCATGCTGCGGATTATCTGCTGAGCCGGGCCGAGTTGAACCTCGATTGCGAAAACTTCGTCGCCGTGATCGCGGATTGCGAAGCCGCGTTGTTGCGGAAGCCGGATTCGTCGCGTGCCTTTCAGACCCGAGGTTTGGCCCACCGCGAACTCGGCGACCTGACCGCAGCCGAGGCCGATTTCAGCGAAGCGATCCGGCTCGATGCCGACGCGACCATGGCCTACCTGGCCCGTGCCACCGTGCGTTACGACCAAGGGAAAACGCGACTTGCCGCCGCCGATTGCGATGAGGCGCTCACGCGGGAAGGAGACAACCCGCGGGCACTGAGCCTGCGCGGCATGGCTCGCCGCCGGCTGGACGATCTCGCCGGTGCCGTGACCGACTACACCGCCGCGATCCGCCACAACCCGGAGACGCCCGCCACCTTCAACCTCCGTGCTGCGGTCTTCTACCAACAGCGCGAATACGGCCGGGCGGTGCAGGATCACATGGACGCGCTCAAGCGCGATCCGCGCAGCCCGAGCACCTTCAACCAGCTCGGATGGATCTGGGCCACCGCCCCGGACCCGGATATCCGCAACGGCCGGCAGGCCAAGGAATGCGCCACGCGCGCCTGCGAGCTGACTGAGTGGCAGGAGTGCGGCTTCCTCGACACGCTTGCCGCCGCCTGTGCCGAATGCGGCGACTTCGACGATGCCGTGAAGTGGCAGACGAAAGCCCGCGACTTGGCCCCGACCGACCAAGCCGCCGACTACGAAAGCCGCATCGAACTCTACCGCGACGGTAAACCCTACCGCACGGCGTAAGGATTGTTCATCAAATTTCACTCCACCGGTTTCGCCGTCGAAAGCCAGTCTCCGCTGCCGCGCTTCACGGCGGTGGTCCATGTCGGCTTCGGTTCCAGCGACAGGCCGACGGCGGCAGCGCGGAGGTCGTCGAGTTTCGGTAACTTCGCGGACAGTTCGGACTTGGCCAAAAGCGCGATCAGCGGTTTCTTCGACCAGTTCCGTTCGTCGGCGGCGATCCAGAAATAGGACGACGGGCTGAGTTGACCGAGGCTCGCCTGCAGGCTCGGCGACAGCGGTCCGAGATCAGGCTTGGCAGCCAAGTCGTCGACCTCGAAGGCGAACAGGTACGTCGTCTCGTTTTCGCGCTTCATGACCAGCGGCACGTTGCGGATCGCGACGCGGAAGACGCCATTCCCGCCGGTGATCGGCTCGGACTTGAGCGCTTTCAAAAATGCGGCCTCATCGGCAGGCGGCTTGCGGAGAATCAGGGCGATGACGCCGCGAGGAAAAAGTCCGTCGTCGGACAGCGTCAGGCCGGCGACGAGTTGGGAGACGTCTTCGAATTTGACTCCGAGCGATTCCCAAAGCACCTTCGGTACTCCTGCGCCGGCGAGCATCTCGACCGGGTCTTTACCTTCCCGCGCGGCATACTCGGCAAAAGCGGCGGGTTGAACGGCGATGGCCAGTTCGGACTTTCGCGGCAAGTACTTCAAGCCGCTGAGGGCACTCGGCGGCCAGAGCGATGCTCGCTTCGGTTCGGTCGTTGTTGCGGCATCCGTGGTGGCAGCATCCCGGCTCGCGTTCGGTTTCAGGATCGCGGTCACGCCGAAGTAGAACACGCCCGCAAGCATCAGGCCGCCGATGGCAGCCGGCACGGCGAACGCTTTCCAGGTCGGTGTCGCCGCGATCGGAGGCAAGACCTCTGACGTCGGTTCAATGGCTGTTTCGGTCGGCACGAAGGACTCGCCGCAGCGGGTGCAGACAATCCGATGCGGAGGCAAATCGTACGCGACGGTTGTGTCGCAGAAAGGGCAAGTCGACGAAGCGGTCATCCGGGTCGAGTCCGTGGCGGGGTGGGCGGTGGGGCATCGTCATCCGCGTCGCCGGGGCCGGCTTCTTCGAGGGCACGCAGGAGCCGGTCCCAGCTGGCGGCTTCGGGCCGTCGTCCGCCTGCTGTCGGTGGCGTGGCCGTCGTTTCGGGTTTCGGCTCTTCGAGCGGGACTTCCTTAAAGTAGGCCGGTTCCGTCTTGAGAATCAAATCGAGCACCCAGCAGCCGCGACCGTGCGCGGCACCTTCGGGCGCGTGATGTTCCGTCCCGCGACAGTGCCGCAGCACGGCTTCCTCGTCGCAGTCGGCATCCAGCAGAGCATCGGCGAGAATCGGCATCCGGTCGAACAGTCGCTCGGAGTAGATCGTCTTGGCCAAGCCCAGCACGGTCTTGGTCCGCCATGCCGGCTCGAAGCGGAAGGTTTTGAATGGGTTGCCGCACAGATCCAACAGGAAGCGACCGAGGGCCTTGCGGTCCGCCTTCACTTTCTGCTCGTTCAGGTCGCCGAGTTTGGTCGTCAGGCTTTCGTCTTCCTTCGTCACCGTCTCCAGGCTTGCGGCATACCGGACGTTGACGTTACGGCGCGGGTCGGCATCCGCGGCCTCGTCGCCCATCGACTTGAGCTTCAAAGCATAGGAGGAAAGCATCCCGGCGCCGGTGCGGGCCTGCGTGGCTTCGATCACAAGTCGGCGGACTTCGTCCAACTGGGCGTCGTCCGGCGGCATCATCGCCAGCATCGCGATCGCTTGAGCGGCGTGCAGCACCGCGACACCCGCCTGTTCGACGCTCTCACCGGCATGGCGCGCGGCGGCCTGAAACAGCACGGCCGCCGGGTTGACCACGTCGTCCTCGGTCAGCCGGAAACTCTCCGGCTCGGCATCCGGGTCCGCGCTCAGGACGATGCCGTGCTGAGTTGTCCGCGCGAACTCCAGCCCAGTGCGGGCGGCGGTGTTGATTTTATCGACCCAGTCTTCGACCTTCTTGTCCGCGTGGGCTTTGCCGGCGTTCTTCTCGCACCATTCGACGGCGTTGCGAAGGTCACCTTCGGGAAGAATCTCCCAGACGCGACGCACCACCGCCGCGGCCAACAAGTGCCGCCGACGCGGCGTCAATCGCTCGCCGATAGCGGCTACCATGAACTCGGGATTTTTGCAGGCCAGCCAGTCGGCTTCGGTCATAACGGATACCAGCGGCCGGAGCGAATCCCTTTGATTTATTCTATGCGGGAACGACGGGCCAGACCCCGTTGTGCTTTTCCCCGGTTGCGTTCGTAGAATGTCGCTTCACGCAAACGTCGACGCGGTGAGCGAGCATGTCCTGGTTATTGCCGGAAATCCGCGTGTTCGAGTCGCCCGCTTCCCGTTGGGACGCCCGCTGGAAGCTGGCGACCGTGGCCGCGTCGATGATGCTGATTTCCGCGATCGACGATTGGCCGCCGGCCGTCGTGGGCTTCGCCTTCGCCGGTTGCACCACGCTCTGGGCCCGTCTGCCGTTGCTGGTCAGTGCGAAGGCCGTCGTGGGCGTGGTGCTGCCCGTGGCCCCGTGGTTCGTGCTGCTGCCGATTCTGAACTCCTGGGCCGGCGCGGCCGAAGCTGCTTTGTGGTTGTTTCGCCTCAGCGCGGTCGCCTGCTTCGGAGCGATGCTGATCCGTTCGACGGGTATACCGCGACTGTTGGAGGCAGCGTCGGCCTTGCTCGTGCCCGGCCTGCTGGTTCGGGTCGCGCAGTTCGCCTATCGCTTCGCCTTCGTGCTGACAACCGAACTGCGTCGATTACGCATTGGCCTCTTCACGCGCGGATTCAGGATGCGTTCCAATGCCCATACGTTCCGAACGCTCGGTGCTGTGGTCGGCGGGGCTATCGTCCGCAGCGAAGCGCGGGCCGAACGGGTCGCCCAAGCCATGACCTGTCGCGGCTTCCATGGGCATCTGCCTCGGCTGACACCCTTCCACACGCGGACGGCGGATGTGCTGACGACCATCCTGTTCCTCGTCATCGGAGTCAGTCTGGCCTGTGCAACGTTCGTCCCGCAAAGTTGGTTGAACCCGTGAGCATCCTCGTCCGCGATTTGTCATATCGCTACGCCGACGGCCGCTCGGCATTGAATCGGCTGTCGTTCGCGATCGTCGCGGGGGAGCGCGTTGCTCTCCTCGGGCCGAACGGCGCCGGCAAGACGACACTGTTTCTCTGCCTGGCAGGCGTGCTTCGGAATCAGCCGGGTGTCGTCATCGCAGCGGGTCTCGACCCGGCCTTGCCGGCGGATCGTTTGGCCTTGCCGCGGAAACTCGGCGTCGTCTTCCAGAATCCGGATGAACAACTGTTCGCGGCCACGGTGTTGGACGACGTCGCCTTCGCGCCGCTGAACCTGGGTGAAGCATCGGAAGCAGCCCGCAAGATCGCCGAAGCGACCCTGACCCGCGTCGGCCTGTCGGGCTTCGGGGAGAGGGTTCCGCATCGCCTTTCCGGTGGGGAGAAGCGACGCGCGGCCTTGGCGGGTGTGTTGGTCACTTCCCCCGAGGTGCTGCTGCTGGATGAACCCACGGCGGCCCTGGACCCGCGCGGCCGCCGCGAACTGGCGGATCTGTTGAACGCGCTGCCGGGCACGATGCTGATCGCCACCCACAACCTCGAATTCGCCCGCCGCACCTGCACACGCGCCTTGGTCTTGGCCGAGGGCACCTTGGCAGCCGAGGGCCCGCTGGAGAACCTGCTGGCGGATGAAGCGATGCTGGCCCGCCACGGGTTGGTGTGACGGACTACCGGCTTGCAAACGCTTGTCGCGAATCGCGGCTGCGTCGCACGCTCGCCCAAAACCTACTTCCCCTCGAACTTCATGTGACAGTTCTTGTACTTCTTGCCGCTGCCGCAGTGGCAGGGGTCGTTGCGGCCCATCTTTTTGCCGAGGTTGCGGATCGTCTCGGGCTTCTTGACGTCGCCGCTGTTCGTCGATTGGTCGTCGGTTGCGGCGGCTTGGCGGGCTTCGACGGCTTGTTGGGCGGTGGCGGCCTGCATCGCACTGGTGGCTTGTTGCTGCTGCGCCCGGGCACCCGCCCAGAGGGCGTTCTGGACTTCGTCGTCGGCGATGTCCGAGATGCGGAAAATGTTCTCGCTCATGCGGTCCTGGATCGCCTGCCACATCGCGTCGAAGAGCTTCATGCCGTCGCGCTTATAGATGATCTTCGGGTCTTCCTGAGCGTAGGAATTCAAGCCCACGACGCTTCGCAAATGGTCCATCGTGAGAAGATGGGACTTCCACGCGCCGTCGATGGTGTCCAGCACCAAGCGGCGTTCCGTGTCGTGCATCTCCGGGCGAAACTTCGTGTCGTAGGCATTCAGGATGCGGTCGACGGCCTGCTCCGGACCGGCGCCGGCAAAGCCGGCGGCATCGAGATCGAGGTTCAACTTCGTGCGGGCAAACTCCGCGAGTTCCTTGGCATCGTCGGCATCGGCAACGGCGGCGCCGCTGATGGCATCGTTGACGAAGGCGACGATCTGCGGATGATCGTCCGCCGGCAGCAGGTTCGCCCCGGCTTCGCGCAGAACGTCATGAATTTTGCTGCGACTTTCGGTGCGGATGAAGTCTTCGGGGATCGCGGCACCTGCGTCGCCCAGCCGGGTGCGGGTCCACTGAAGCAGCCGGTCGCGGTCCGGCCGCTTGTCGCCGGTCGCCTTCTCGGGAAGGAACGCCGTCATGGCCACCTGAACCGGAAACTCGGCATCCTTTTTCCGATAGGCTTCGTGGACCTCGGTGCGGAGCAGCGCCATCAGCGGGGCGCCTTCCTTGTCGCCGATTTCGTCGGTCGTCAGGCGGAAGCCGAACTTCTGTCGGGTCCAGTCGGCCAGGCTCTCGGCGGCGTAGTTCTTGTCCAGGAAGCGCTTGCCGGCATCGAGGTTGACCTCGGCGATGGCCTTCTCGGCTTCCTGCAGAATGTGGGTGTCGAGCTGGTCGCGGCCGATCTTCTTCAGGTCGCGCTCCTGCTCCTTGAGGCCGAAGCGGGTGTTGACCGCGCGGGTCAGCTCCTGCCACTTCCAGTCCTTGGCATCCTCGTCCGGGTTCAGGTTCTCGTCGAGAAGTTGCTGGACGAAGTTCGGCACTTCCTGCACCGCACGGTTGTGGGCCATCGTGACGGATTCGTCGTAAGTGGCACCCCGGAAGTCGCGCGAATCGAATTCGACGTTGAGTTCATTGGACGCATAGGCGGCGAAGCTGGCGGTGCCGTAATCCTCAGCCGTATAGCGCTTCACCGCCGCATCGATCTCCTGGTCGATCATGTCCAGAATCATGACGCGGGGATTCTTGCCGTCCAGAATGGATTGCCGCGCGCCGTAAGTGCGCTTGCGCTGATAATCCATGACCTCGTCGTACTCGAGCAGGTTCTTGCGCTGCTCGAAGTGGTACTCCTCGACCTTCCGCTGGGCTCCTTCGATCTGCTTGGTGAGCATGCCGCTTTCGAGCGCTTCGCCGTCGGCCATGCCGAGCCACGGGTTGTTCATCAGCCTCTTCAGGCGTTCGCCGCCGAAGAGGCGCATAAGTTCGTCTTCGAGCGACAGATAGAAGCGGCTCGAGCCGGGGTCACCCTGCCGACCGGCGCGGCCGCGGAGCTGATTGTCGATGCGGCGGGATTCGTGACGCTCGGTGCCGACGATGTGGAGCCCGCCCATCTCGGCGACCTTGCGGCCCTCCTCTTTCATCTTCTCCTTGGCTTCGATGTCGGCGATGGTCTTGGACCAGAGTTCGTCCGGCACTTCGAGTCGCGTCGGGAACATCGGCCGGCTGTCGGCGTCCTTCATTTGCTTCAGGCGCGCCCAGGCGAGGGTTTCCGAATTGCCGCCGAGGATGATGTCGGTGCCCCGGCCGGCCATGTTCGTGCTGATGGTGACGGCGTTGAGCCGGCCGGCTTGGGAGACGATCTCGGATTCGCGTGCCACGTTCTCCGGCTTGGCGTTCAACAGTTCGTGCTTGATGCCGCGACGCTTCAGAAGTCCGGCGAGATGCTCGGACTTCTTCACATCGGTCGTGCCGATCAGGATCGGTCGGCCGGTCTTGGCGACTGCGACCACTTCTTCGACCACCGCGTTCCACTTCTCCGGTTCGGTCTTGAACACCGAGTCGGGCGTGTTGACGCGCCGCAACGGACGGTGCGTCGGCACGGCGACGACGTCGAGATGGTAGATTTTCCAAAACTCGTTGGCTTCCGTCATCGCGGTGCCGGTCATGCCCGCGAGCTTGCCGTACAGCTTGAAGAAATTCTGCAGCGTGACCGTGGCGAGCGTCTGCGTTTCCTGCTTGATGACGACGCCTTCGCGCTTGTGCTTGGCCTCGATCGACTGATGAAGCCCGTCCGACCACTGCCGGCCGAACATGGCCCGGCCGGTGGCTTCGTCGATGATGATGATGCCGAGCTGGTTGTTCTCGCGCGGGTCCGGCGCGATCATGTAGTGGCGGTCGAGCTTGTATTGATGGTGGGCCTTCAAGGCATTGTCGATCTGGTGCGGCCACTCCATGTTGCCGGCAGTGTAGAACGACTCGACACCGACGAGTTTCTCCGCTTCGCGAACGCCGAGGTCGGTCAGGTGGCAGGTCCGTTCCTTTTCCTTGACCTCGAAGTAGATGCCCTTGGGCGGCGGGTTCTGCGGATCGATCTTCGACGGATCGATCGGCATCAGCACCGGCAGGTTGTCGCCTTCGGAGCCGGACAGATTCATCTCGCCCTTTTGCTGCATCTCGCGGCGGGCGTTTCGTTCGAGTTCGGTGAGTTTGCGGGCGACCTCATCGGCCTTTTCGTACTGCTTGGGGTCGCTGTGGGCCGGGCCGCTGATGATGAGCGGCGTGCGGGCTTCGTCGATGAGGATGTTGTCGACTTCGTCGATGATCGCGTAACTCAGCGGCACCCGCTGGCACTGCCGGTAGTAGGGGTGTACGGTCGTGTCGTCGAAGCGGGCGGCCTTCATGTTGTCCCGAAGGTAATCGAAGCCGAATTCGCTCGAAGTGCCGTAGGTGATCTCGCATTCGTAGGCGTGCCGCTTGACATCCGATTCCTGATCGCTCTGGATATACGCGGCGGAGATGCCGAGGCCGTTGTAGATGGGCAGCATCCACTCGCAGTCGCGCCGGGCGAGATAGTCGTTGACGGTGATGACGTGAACGCCCTTGCCGGTGAGCGCGTTGAGAAACGCCGGCAGGGTGGCGACCAGCGTTTTGCCTTCGCCGGTGACCATCTCGGCGATGTTGCCGCCGTGGAGGATCGCCCCGCCGACGATCTGCGTGTCGTAATGGCGCATGCCCTTCGTACGATGTGCCGATTCGCGGCAGGCGGCGAAGGCTTCGGGCATCAGGGATTCGAGCGACTCGCCCCCTTGAGCGCGGGCGCGGAGTTTCAGCGTGATTCCCTTCAACTCGTCGTCCGTCAGCGCCGTCATCGCGGTTTCGAAGCGATTGGTCAGGTCGAGAATGGTGCCGGGGGTGATGGTGTGCTGCTCGGCGTTCTTGGGCCGCACGTAGCCGATCTGCCGCACAGCGCGGTCGTTGGCGGTGCCGAACAGCCGCGTCATGAAGCCGATCGAGCCTTCGATGACGCCGTTGAAGCCGTCGCCGATCTTGTCCCAGATGGATGCGTCCATACCCGGTCGTTTCGCGGTCGCCGTCCCACTCATCGCCTGCTCCTGTCGCTGGTTCGCCCAATCCGCTCGCAACCGACAATCTAGGAAATCGTCAAAACCGGGTCAACCGGAAGTGCCCGGCGAGTCGGCTGAGGGTACCTGCGGAGTCTTTCGACCGATGAGACATGGCGGGTTACCACCCGCCGCTCGCCAAGAGTGGACTTCGTTTCGACAGCATCTCGCTTACCACGGTTTGCCGACGGCCCGTGCGACCAGGTCGTACCCGTCGGCAGCGGTGATCTTGCCTTTGACGAAATCGCCGGCGGCCAAGCCCTTGCCCTTGATGCGGACCGTACAGTCGATCTCGGGCGAGTCCGCATAGCTGCGGCCCAGGAAGTGGCCGGAGAACTCGGGGTCCGGGCCGTCCACGATCAGCGGCATCTCGTCGCCGACCTGCTCGGTAGCCCAATCGAAGGCGACCTGCTGCTGCACGGCCATGAGTTCGTCGCGGCGGGCGAGTTTCACCTCGTCCGGCAGGTGGCCGTCGAGCTTGGCCGCCGGTGTGTTCGGCTCGAAGGAATAGGGGAAGACCCCGCAGCGCTCGAAGCGGGCTTCGCCGAGGAAGGCTTTGAGTTCCTCGTGCTCGGCCTCCGTCTCGCCTGGGAAGCCGGAGATGAACGTCGTGCGGATCGCCAAGCTTGGCACCCGCTCGCGCAGCTTGCCGAGGAGGTCGGTCGTCTGAGCGCGATTCACCCGGCGGACCATGCGGCGGAGGACGCTGTCGTTGATGTGCTGCAACGGCATGTCGAGGTAGGGAAGAATTTTGTCGCTGGTCGCCAGGACTTCAATCAGGTCGTCCCCGAAGTGCTCCGGGTAGGCGTAGAGCAGGCGGATCCACTGCAGGCCTTCGACCTTGTTCAACTCCGTCATCAACTCGGCGAGCCGGGCCTTGCCGTAAAGATCCATGCCGTAATAGGTCGCGTCCTGGGCGACAACGATGAGTTCCCGCACGCCGTCGGCGACGAGTTCGCGTGCCTCGGCGATCACTTCCTCCATCGGCTTGGTGACGTGCTTGCCGCGCATCTTCGGGATTGCGCAATAGGTGCAGAGCCGGTCGCAGCCTTCGCTGATCTTCAGGTAGGCGTAATGCTGGGGTGTGATGCGAAGCCGCGCGGTGTCGTCCATTGCCTTGACGGCCACGGGGCGGAAGATCGAGCGTTGCTCGGTGATGGCGCCCAAGGCGCGCTGCACGGCCGCCGAAATTTCCTCGCGGCCGAAGACGCCGACGATCTGGTCGATGCCGGGAACTTCTTCCAGCAGCATCTCGCGGTTGCGTTCGGCCAAACAGCCCGCAACCACGACCGACTTGATCCGGCCTTCCGACTTCAGTTGCAACATCTCGCGGATGACGCCGAGGGATTCGAGCCGCGCCGGTTCGATGAAGCCGCAGGTGTTGATGACGACCACGTCCGCGCCGTCCGCGTCGGCCTGAAGCGCGTAGCCGTCCTGAGCGAGTTTCCCGAGCATGCGTTCGCTGTCGACGGTATTCTTCGGGCAACCGAGGCTGATGAACGCGTATGTGCCCTTACCCTCGGGCACCGCAACGGACGCGGTCGCCAAGGGCAGGGGTCGGGATTTCGTCAAGGAAGCCATGAACGCGTTGCTCTGCATGATTGCGGGTGAATCCGATCTATCTTTGTAGGCGCGATCCCGCCGTCGTCAAGCGAATGCAAACCGCGTAGACTGCTGACATGGATACGCACGCCATCAGTCCACTCGCTTGGGAAAGGCTGGTGACCGCCGTGGAAAAGGTCCGCGATCGCCTACGACGCACCGCCGCCGCGCTGGAAGCAGCCCAGGTTCCGTACGCGATCATCGGCGGCAACGCCATCGCCGCCTGGGTCGCCGAAGTCGACGAGGCCGCGGTTCGCAACACCCAGGACGTCGATATTCTGTTGCGAAGAGCCGACTTGCAACGGGCCATCGTAGCCATGGCGGCGGCGGGATTCATCTATCGTCATGCCGCGAGCATCGACATGTTTCTGGACGGGCCGACCGCCAAGGACCGCGATGCCGTTCACGTCATTTTTGCCGGCGAGAAGGTCCGCCCCGAATACCTTCATGCCGCACCGGACGTCTCCGAAAGCAAGCCGACGGCCGTGGCCCGCTATCTTCAACTTGAAGCGTTGGCGCGGATGAAGCTGACGTCGTTTCGCCTTAAGGACCGGGTCCATATTCTTGACTTCATCGAGGTCGGGTTGATCGATGCGACTTGGATTCCGCGTCTGCCGGTGGATTTGGCCGCGCGGCTGCAGGAACTCTTGGACAACCCGGACGGATGAGGAACGGCAACTTTGGCGAGCCGCCGGTGGCAAC